>Ga0209163_1002524_pt1 | contig 15104 bp, 11 predicted proteins | sample MTBAKSrepl2MetaG_FD_187457 | JGI IMG/M metagenome (GOLD analysis project Ga0209163, IMG submission 187457) | Enrichment culture microbial communities om Arthur Kill intertidal strait, New Jersey, USA, that are MTBE-degrading - MTBE-AKS2 (Arthur... | ecosystem: Environmental > Aquatic > Marine >...
CTGCCTTCTCTATCGACCAATTCCAATCGCATTCCCTGCGACGCTTCCCGGCCAGTATGGCAGAACCGCAAACTGCTGTCAAGAAAGGACATCGGTGCAATACTGCCTCCCGGGGCACGACTAACCGTGTGATCATAGCCTGCGTTTGGCTATGAAAGGACGTTCCCGGGAGGTGTCTACGATGGGGTGTGCGCGTGGGCAAACAGGCAATCACCATACAATCAGCACCGTCACGGCAGCCTTGTTGCTTGTCCTGGCCCAACGGCCCGCGCTCGACGCCGAAGAACGAATCTCCAAACCGGGCCGGTACCAGGGATACTCGAAGGCCATCTACGACGGCTGGCAACGAGCCTCTCAGTACGTTACGGTCCGAGACGGCACGAAGATCGCTCTCGACATCCTCCGCCCCACCAGGAACGGCGCCCTGCACACCGAGCCCCTGCCCGTCGTCTGGGAGCAGCGCCGCTATCACCGAGCCGTGATTGATCCCAGCGGGAGGATCTATTCCCAGCTCGACCGCGGAGACCACCCCATGAGAAAGCTGCTGCCTTACGGCTATGTCTTCGTTGTGGCCGACGTGCGTGGCGCAGGAGCTTCGTTCGGCACCCGCGTGGACCCGACGCCGCCCGCGGAGAGTCTCGACGCCTATGACATCACGGAGTGGATCGCGGCCCGGCCGTGGTGCAGCGGGCGCGTGGGCATGTATGGGATCTCCTACGCCGGCTCGGCCCAGTTCATGGCCGCCAGCGTCCACCCACCGCATCTGAAGGCCGTCTTTCCCGAGATGGCCATGTTCGACCTCTACGACCTGTGCTATCCCGGCGGGATCTATCGGCACACCCTGATGAGAGCCTGGCAGCAACAGGTGCGAGCGCTGGATCTGTCGCAAGGCCAGCGGGTGGCCCCGGTCGATGAAGACAAGGACCAGCATCTGCTCGCAGAGGCCATTCGGCAGCATCGGGACAACTTCGATGTCGAGAAGGCATCCGCGATGGCATTCCGAGACGCCGTCTCGCCCGAAGAGGGTCGGGTCTATACCGAGAACAGCCCGGTGACGTACGTCGAGAAAGTGAAGACCTCCGGCGTGGCGGTCTATCAGCGGGCCGGCTGGTTCGACATGTATCCCCGCGACATGCTGCTGTGGTTCTGCAATCTCCGCACGCCCCGCAAGATCGCGATCGGCCCCTGGGACCACTACCAGAGCCATGGACTGGATCGGGGCACGGAAATGCTCCGCTGGTTCGATTACTGGCTCAAGGGCATCGACAACGGCATCATGGACGAGCCGCCCATTCTTTACTGCGTGATGGGCGCTCCCGAGGACAGAGCGATCCGCTGGGCGAGCCAATGGCCGCTGCCCGAGGCGAAATCTATGAGCTGCTACTTCTGCGGCGGCCCCTCGGGCTCGGTGAAGTCGGTCAATGATGGCCTGTTGAGTCCCACGCCGGGTCAGGCAGGCGCCGATTCCTACGTCGTCGATTACACGACCAGCAGCGGCAACAGGACTCGCTGGACCGGAGGGCCCACCGCCTATGCGGACATGATGCCCAACGACCGCAAAGCCCTCACCTACACGACCGAACCGCTGGCCGAGCCGGTGGAAGTCGTCGGCCACCCGGTGGTCCGCATCTGGATCCAGTCCTCCGCGGAGGATGTTGACGTGTTCGCCTACCTGGAAGAAGTGGCCGCCCAGGGGCAGTCGCGCTATATCACGGAAGGCTGCCTGCGGGCTTCGCATCGAGCCCCGGCCCAAGCACCATTCGCCTGCATGGACCTGCCCTACCACTCCTGCTCCGAGAAGAACACCGAGCGTCTGCCTGAAGGCGAACCCGTGGAGTTGGTCTTCGATCTACTGCCGACGGCGAAGCACTTCCCCTCCGGCGCGAGGATGCGCGTCGCCGTCACGTGTGCCGACCAGGACAACTGCCCGTCGCGGGAGCGCAGCCCGGCTCCCACCGTGACCGTGCTACGAGATCCACAACACCCGTCGCGTATCGTCCTGCCCATCGTGAGGGAATGACACGATTCCAGGCGTGATCCTGAGGGCCTCTACAGAGTTGGCGCGACCATGTCATTGCGAGCGAAGCGAAGCAATCTCACGCCCTGGGATGGAGATTGCTTCGTCGCTGGGGCATAGGGGAAAACCCGATGCCTCATTGGGCAATTTGGCTGATGGCAAAAGCAGACTTTGCCCCGATTCCACAAATTGTGCAGACGCACTATCCTGGGGACCGTATGGGCGAACTACCCAGAGATTCCAGGACGGAATCACCAGGGATGGCCAAGGGGGCAGGGAGGCCCAAAGCAAACGGGATTGCAGGGAGCTACGATGCCAGGCACATACACCAATACATTCGACGAGGTCCAGGTAGGTGATATCGAGACGTCGGAAGCCCTGCCGGGCAAGAGAATCCAGACCGCCCGGCGGCGGCTCGCCAAAGGCTGGTACGATCGCGATGAACTCTTGGATGCGGTCTTGGAGGTCCTCCTTCAGGACGTGACGCCGCAGCGGTAGATGGAATGCCGCCTGAATCTCGGGGCAGAATTGACCATGACGGAGAGAAGTACTTTGACGTCCACGTTTGAAGGCACATCGAACCCATCCAGTAACGGCGAAGCCGCCGGCAGGGCCAAAGTCCTGCTCGTGGACGATCACTACATCATGCGCCGGGGTCTGTGCGAACTACTGGACCAGCAGCCGGGCTTTTCCGTTGGGGCCGTGGTCAGCAACGGGCCACAGGCCTTGGAGGCAGCCCGGCAGGAGTCGTTCGACCTGGCTCTCGTCGATATCTCGTTGGGTGAGATGGACGGCATTGAGCTGACACGCCGGCTCAAATCGGAGCATCCCGACCTGGTTGTCTTGATTCTCTCCATGCACGAGGAGGCGGTTTACGCCGACCGTATCATCAAAGCCGGAGCATCCGGATTCGTTGCCAAACAGCGGGCGGGAGAACTCCTCCTGCCCGCCATCCATCGTGTCCTCAAGGGCGACTCCTACTTCAGCCACACGTGAGCCACTTGCTCATTCTGCCAGGAAGGCTTGCTGCGCGAGGGATTGCCCGTGGGCGGTCCTGAACGTGTCCGCGATGGCCTGCCGCACCTGATCCCGCGTCTTATCCCCGCGTGCGCGAGAGAAGTTGACCATCCAGTCGGCGTCCCACACGATCTTGAACTCCAGGGTACCGGTCGTCTCGGCGTCCGCGGCGCTGTGGTGATTGGCGACGATGCGACAGATCAGGTCGATCTTCCCGGCCTCCACGCCGAGTTCCTCCAGCATCCTTCTCGCGAGGGGCGGTCCCTCGATCTCCTGGTATTTGCCGGCACTGGAGCCGTGCACCTGCCTGGCCTTGGGGATGCCGATATCGTGCAGGAGAGCGGCGGCTTTCACGACCAGCGGGTCCGCCTCCTCGACCCGTTGGATCGCGCAGGCATAGGCATGCACCTTCATCGTGTGATCGATCATGCCGCGGTCCGCGCCGAAGTATGATTTCATCCGCTCGGCCAGGCGGCCCAACAGTTCCGTCGTCTCGGGGAAATCTGCTCTCTTCCACGCCCGGACATATTCAATACTGTAGGTCGAAGGCAGGTCCTCATCCCGCGGCAGGCCGAACCACTGCGGCATGGTCTCACTGTCGAAGTTCAGCGTCAGGGGCTGGTGCCAGTAGGTATTCTCCACCCAGCGCACGAGTACGCCATCGACGTACCACCGGAGTCTGTCCCTGTCCCATTCGAGCCCATACACGTGGTAGTCGGCCGCCAGATCGAACGGAGCGACCCACGCCGCATGCACAGAGGGAGGCTTCTGTCCGTCCGACGTGCGCTGTACGTGCAGAGTCATGTTGTACTTCCGCTCAAAACCGGGTGCGGCCCCGCCGATCTCAAACACGTCGATTTCCGTCCACCACGTGGGCGTATCGTCATAGAGCCAGAACGAGCTCGATCCGTGGGACTTCATCGGCCTGGCCTTGACCTCGAAGTACCCGTAGCGCGTCCTCGCCTTGCTCTGCACCGCAGCGGAGGTATACGTGTGATACCCTTTGTCCCTGGGCATCTCAGGCACCTCCTGCTTTCGCATGGTCAGGTGCAGCTTGCCGTCCGAGACCGCCACGTTGCCCGGGTAGAAGAACGCCGGCTGCCGGCCCAGCCATCCGGGGTTCTTCGGCCACCACTTGTTTGGATCGAGCGCCGCGCCGGTGAATTCGTCCGACATGGGCGCGTACGGTTCCCACCGGCCCTCGTTTGCCTGATCCGACAGGGGCAGGGAGTCGCTGACACGCGCCGGCGGGGTCCCCAGAGCGCCCTTCGTGACCCAGCTCTGAGGCTGTGGGTTTTCGGCTGCGTCGGTGGGGTTCAGCAGCGTCAGCACGATCAGGCCGGTGCATGCAAACGAGATTCGCATCATGACGATCACCTCTCAGAAGAATCGGTGGGGCAGGCCCCACCCTACCGACGTGGCACTGCCACAAGACGCCCAGCCTCACGGGACAACCAGCCGGTAGCTGACGAACGCCACGGATTGACTGTCCGGCGACCACGAGGGCACATTGATGGTGCCCTGCCCGCCGAAGAGACGGGCCAGAACCTCGGGCTTGCCGTCCGGGAGAGCCATCATCCGCAGAGCCACGTCCTTGTTCGCCGGATGGCCTTGCACGCTCTTGTCGTAGGAGAGAAAGACAAGCAGCTTGCCGTCGGGGGAAGGGTGCGGGAACCAGTCGGCGTAGTCCGAATCGTTGGTTACCAGGCCCTGTTCAGAGCCGTCGGCCTGCATCCGCCAGATCTTCATCAGACCGGTGCGTTCCGAGTTGAAGTAGATGAGTTGGCCGTCGGGCGAGTAGTCTGGCCCGTCGTCCAAGCCGGGGGCGTTGGTCAGCCGTCGCTCGGCGCCGCCCTCGACGGGAATCGCATAGATATCGTAGTTCCCCGACCGCTCGGCGCAGTAGACGAGCGTACGCCCGTCGGGCGACCAGCCGTGCCAATAGGACGGAGCCAGCGGCGTGACCAGTCGCGTCTGCCCGCCGGTGCTCGCAAGCACATAGATGCGCGAGGGTCCATCGTGCTGATCGCTGATCGCCAGCCACCGGCCGTCGGGTGAGAAGCCGTGATCGTTGTTGCAGCGGTTTGCCACGCCGGTGTCCAGCAGCTTCGGCGCTCCGCCCGCGACGGGAATCGTGTACAGCCGGCCGTTGCCGTTGAACAGGAGGTAGTTGCCGTCGCGTGACCAGTTCGGCGCCTCGAAGTGCCGGCGATCTCGATAGACCACTCGACGCTCTCCCGTCTGCAGGGAGATTGTCTCCAGCGTGCTTTCCACGACCCGCTCCTCCGCCTTGGCTTGGCCGAGGCCTTCGAACGCGACATTCGAAAAGACGGCGGTCTCGGTGGTCGAGTCATCGTGCGAGCAGACGAAAAGCCCCGCGTACGCAGGGTCTGTCAAGGTCACGGAAACCGAACCGACCGGCTGGTAGACCTTGCCGTCCCGGCTCACCGAAAGACTGAAGACGTCCGCGTGGCGCTCCAGACGGATCGTTGCCGGGGCGCGGACGGGGGCCTGCACCTCTTCTGTTGGACCGCCCGGCACGCGCCGGTACTGGAGGCTGATCAGACCGTCGCCGTGAATGACCGCATCGGCATAGGGGGAATCTGCATCCGGACTCTGGCGGACCATCCACCCGGCCTTGCGATGAGCGTTCTTGCCCTCTCCCTTCCATCGGAGACTCGCGGTCAGGGCCGCGTCGCCAGTCAGCTTGCGGTACACAAAGCGAAAGGCATCCTGCGTTCCCCAGATGTTCGCGCCGGCACCGGTAACGGAGTACTCGCCGATTTCGGAATCGAAGGCGACCGCTCCGGCGTGACCTATCGTGCCGACATCACTTGTTCCTTCGAAGATCCCCCACCCGCGATTCTGCCCACCCAGTGTCGTCACGCATAGCACCATGGCAAAGACAGATGATGTCATGATATGCCCCCGTCCACACCGTCATCGGCCGAGTTCAACGATCCGAATGTCCTTGTACCACGCCTCAGCGGGCGGGCCGGAGTGGATTTGTACGCCGATCAGGCCCGTTTGCTCGATGGATTCGTCGGGCTCGGTGTAGTCGACGGTTTGAACGCCGTTGAGCCACAGTTGGATGCGCCGGCCCTCGCAACGGATGACGTAGTCGTTCCACTCGCCCGCCTTCAGTGTCTTCTTCAGCAGGTCCGTGTCGGGCTGGGCCAGGATCTTGTTCCGCCGGGATTCGTCGTAGAGGCACGCCCAGTACTGCTGGCCCATATCGGCCTGGTAGCCGATCATCTCATGATGGTTCGGAATCCGCTGGCTGCGGATCTGGATCCCGGCGTTGGCCCGCGCCGGGTCGCCCAGCAGCCTGACCTTCAAACGCAGCTCGAAGTCCCGATACTCCTTGGTCGTGCACAGGAACTCGTTGCGAGGCGCCGCCTTCTTCAGACTACCCGCGACGATCGCGCCGTCCTCGATGCGGAACCAGTCGAGGTTCCCCTCCCAGCCGCTGAAGGTCTTGCCGTCGAACAGCGCGCTCGTAGTGACGCCGTCAGGCGTTATCTTCCCTTCTCCCGCCTGCACGAACAGGTGCACGCCCTTCTTGTTCGCCGTGACGATGTCCATCCGGCCGTCGCCGTTCATGTCCACGACCTCGAACTGCGTCCCGATGCCGGAATCGTCGTCCACCACGTGCGGGACGAACTTCACCTTGCCCCCCTTCGGACGCTGGATCTCGAACCAGAGCACCACCGCGGGCTCCGTCGCGCCGGGGTCCTTGCCATTGTGAGCGAAGTAACGCTTGCCCGTCACGAAATCCATGATCCCGTCGTTGTTCATGTCGGCCAACCGGATCGCGTGTGTCTGGGAGTACTTCCGCGTGATCTCCTGCATGTGCCACTGCGTGCCCTTCTCGCCCGGCATCTGCTCGAACCACCAGACGCCGTAATCGTGGGCGGAGCTACTGATCACGTCGTTGTCCCCGTCGCCATCGACATCGCACACGACCATATCCGCGCACGGCGGGCCGAAATCGACCGCGTGGAACGTCCACTTCTCCTGCGTCCGGTCCTCGGGAGCCTCCCACCAGCCGGCGGTCACGATCACATCGTTGCGTCCGTCGCCGTTGATGTCGCCGACGCCCAGGCCGTGGCTGTACCGCTCGCTGCCGGGGGCCTTGGGACCCGCGATGACGTGCATGTCCCATTCCTGGTAGGGGTCTGCGGGAATGCTGAACCACGCCATGTATCCATCCGGCTGCACGCCCCACACGGCCACCGGCTTGCCGTTGCCCAGCAGATCGGCAAACAGCGGCGTCTCATTGCACGCGCTCCGCGTCCCCTTGTAGACCTTCCAATGACCGGGCTTGTTCTGGGGGTTCTCATACCACAGGGACGGCTCGCCCATCATCGTCGTAATGACGGAATCGACCCACCCATCGCGATTGACATCGCAGGAGTAGTTCGCAAACGTCTTGCTATACCCCTTCGTCCCGTCATACTGCCCCGGCGGCAGGATCTCGAACATCTTCCAGTCGGGCGCCGCATACCACACCTCCCCCGCCAAAATATCGAGTTTCCCGTCCCGGTTGACATCCGCGACGGCCACCCCCTCCGACCGAAACGTCTTATCGATCACGACCTTCGTGAACTGCACTGGCTGGCCCCAGGCGGTTCCAGCCGCAACCGCACTGAGCGCCCACAACAAAAGCCCGAACCACTTCTGTTCGTCGCGACTCGACATGAGGAACACCTCCTACTGGCAACGCATCAACGGCACACAATCAGACATCACAGCCCCCATCATGGCCGCTGCCCCGCAAGGAGTCAAGAGGGAAGCCCTGTCAACGAGACGACTCCCGCGGAGGCAAGCACGAATATCGAAATCCCAAATCCGAAACAAATCCCAAGCACCAAACTCTAATGACCGAAACGCGGTTGCCCTCGTGGCGCGTGGCGAGGGCGTCCCGCCCTTGCGTCGCGGGGGCATCCTGCCCCTGCTCTTGTTCTTTGTGGGCCGCACAACGAGCGCAAGGCGGCTTCGGGACGCAAGGACAAGGCGCCCCCCACGCGGACTTCTGCATTGGGGAGCCCCATGATGCCCGCGCCACGGAAGCCGCCACATCGGAGGGGGCGTTTCGGATTTTTAGGTTTTGGTTATTCGTGCTTGTTGACATTCCCGCCAAGACGGGGTCGGATTTGGAGTTTGGTGCTTGGGATTTCCCCGCTTCGGGGTGTTTTTTCTTGCTTCCCTTGACCCCTTTCATGATACTCAACGAAGCGGCGAAGAAGTGCTTGGCGGTTCCGGCAGGTCGGACGAGTCTGGTGAGGTCGAGAGGAGTTGGACAGTCGTGCCAGTCCGGGTGTCGGGCGAAACGGGATAGAAGAGGGCAAGACTCGGTGGCTATCCCTGTTATTACGGCAGGCACAATTCTTTGCCGTTTTCAATCTCGTCTTTGTCGTTGATCCTGGTCGTCCACACAGACACTGATGGAGGAGCGATTCTCCGAATCCGCTCCTGCTCCTCAGGGAGTGTCCTTACACCGAGAAGAACCCTTTTCATCGTCCACTTACCTCTCGCAGGCAGATATTGGCTATCTATCGGCAAGATGGCACGCATCTCTTGCTCATACTCCCAGGCTTTGAGCTTGTGCTGGAGAAGGAACTGTGGCAACACTGAATACGCATACATATTGCTCTCATCTATGACAATGCGCGACGGTCTATATTCCACCGGAGACCAGGCTACCCGATTGTAGTCAGTCTCAATCTCAATACAGATGCCCTTGAAGCTGTCCGCGTAGTGCGCCCAGCAAACTGGACTGGCATAACCGCGAGAGAATGAGCAGACGCGATACTGCTCCTTTGCCCTCTCCATTGCGCGGCGAAACCCATCATCAAATCCTGGCGAGTGGAAGACCCCTTCCATCGGATCATTAAGGTCTGCAATTGAAGTCATGTAAAAGCGTTGATTCATGATGATATCTTCCACATACTCGAAGCGTTGAAGCGACCTAAACTTGTACAGCTTCACCATGTTTGGCTTCAACGGCTGATCCGTACAGTCCTCCATTACGGTAGGGATTTCATCCATCGTCAAGCCTCCAACAAAAGGGTTCATCTGCGTCGCCGTATTGTCCCACGGCGGACGGACGAATGCAACCGGTTCTTGGCGGAAATCCCCCGAACCGCGATGGTCCCCTGGATGGTAGATCGTCGATAGTACGTGGCGGCAGGGGCCTTCTCGGCGAAGATACGGGCCGGGAAAAGGAGCCGGGCGGATGGTTGACGCGGTGGCCGAGTGGTGCGAGAATGCGCGCGGCGTTGGAGTCTTCTATCTCTCACCGTGGGCACGCGGGATTGGCTATATGGTGCGGACAAACTGGTTTCGAAGGGTATGGCGTTGGTTTGGCAGGCTACCACGTAAGCAATAGATCGAAGTCGCGGGGAGAAACGGGGTCAATCCTTAAGACACAAGTTAACGGGCGAGGGGAGCTCCCGGCTTCCGGTACATAGTTCGCTGTATCTTTGCGTACCCCCTTGTCGGAAAGGAGCCTGCTCGCTCCTTGGCTGCCCGTCGCTTGGAGTACCATGCTGGAGGCCCCAATGCGGTAAACTTCCCCCGTCCGCCTCTGGCAGACCCATGGCGGACCGCGGGCGTGCTTTCTCAAGAATGGTGTGCACGGCACACCCTACGAGACTGCAACCCTTGTCGGCAGGATTCGGTTGTCCGCCTTTGGCGGACGCGGCTCGTTTCGGTTGCGTGAAGCGTGTGGCGGGGGCTGACGCCGTCCCACCCAACCATCGGACGAAACGAGCGTCGCCACCCCATCCATGTCGCCTTACTTCGCTTTGATCGGCGTTCATCAGCGGTTCCCAGGCCGTGGTCCGTGACTCGTGAGCCGTGGCTCGTTCGGAATCGGCGGATGGAACCGTCGCTCGGCCCTCGTCGCTCGTCGCTCGCAGGAGGAAGACGGTGGGCAGAGCCCACCCTACCGCTGTCGCCCGCCCTCTGTGTCCTCGGTGACCTCTGTGGCAATAAACCCGAAAGGCGTGCCTTCTCGAGAAGGGTATGTACCGCCCCGCCCTGCGGGGATGGTCCTGCTCGACTGCCATTGTGGCAGTCCCAGGGGGCGTCGCGCCGGGATGCAACGCCGCCTGCGAAGCACCGTCCCCAACTCCTTGTGCGGCAAGGGCTTGCTACCGCTCCCGGTGGGACACAAAAGGGTCCTGGGTGGCATGCGGTTTGCTCATGGGAGAATTGACCTATTCGTATGATAGGTAGGCAATGCGGGACGAATCGTTCAATAGTTCAGTCATAGATAAGGAGGGCTCATCATGAGCAGTGCCGCGCAGATTCTTGCCAATCGTTCGAACGCCCAAAGGTCCACGGGGCCACGTACGCCGGAAGGGAAAGCGGCGGCGTCGCGGAATGCCGTCAAACATGGACTCTTGGCCGAACAGGTGGTGATCAAAGGAGAGGATCCCGCCCAGTTCGAGTGCTACCGGGAGGGAATGCTCCGGGAACTGGCGCCGGTCGGGACGGTGGAGGAGATGTTGGCCGAGCGGGCGGTGAGCCTCTCCTGGCGGCTGCGCCGGGCTGAGCGGCTCCAAAGCGCCGTCTTCGCCACCGTCTACCGCGAGAACGCGGACGATATCGTGCTCTGGCCCAAGCATGGGCTGCCGATCCAACCCCGTCCGGACGAGGACGAGGTGATTCTGGGGCAGGTGGTGATGACCGACTTCGCCCGCGCCCAGGTGTTGGATCGACTGTTGGTCTATGAGCGCCGGATCGAGAACAGCCTGTACCGGACGATGGGCGAGCTGCGCAAGGAACGCGAGGCCCGCACGGCGGCGGCGGCGTCCGACAAGACCTCCTGTTCGGAGACCTGCCCTCCGGCCGGTCAGAAGCCTGTGGCACCGGCAGAATTGGGTTCGTTTGGCGCGGACTCCATGCCGGCCGGAGGCGCAAGGGCTGAAGAGGCGTCCAGCGGTTGCGAGGCTCGTTTCGTCCAGCGGTGGCGTGGGGGCGTTTCGTCCGGTGGTGGCGTCGACCGGGCGACAGCCGCACGCACGACGCTTGTCGCAACCGACACGAGCTTCGCAACCGCGGCGGAATTGGGTTCGTTTGGGGCAAGCGTGGCGCCGGGCGGCCAGTCCGGGAATCATCGGCAGAACGCCGACGCCACCAAGCCCCACGGGCAAGATGCCCGTGCCACGGAGACGCCTGACGGCGTCACTGCGAGCGACGAGGGACGAGCGACGCCTTCTCCGGCCGAGACGCTTCACGCTTCACCCTTCACGCTTCACGACCGCTCGTGCGAAACGAAGCCAATCGAAGAGAGTGTCAAGTGTGAAGTGTCAAGTTTGAAGTGAGAAGAGTCCAGTTTCGCGTGAGGGCTCTGACTTCACACCTCCAACTTCGAACTTGAAACTCGGCCGAAGGCCTGCAGCGATTTGTCTGGCTGGGGGTGGCGCGGGTCGCTATGATCGTGGGCCGGGGACGCCGGGGTACGTCGCGGCGTCGTGACGAGAAGAAGGTTGGTCCAAAGGAGGTATAGCCATGAGGAGACTGTCCTCGATTCTGATGGCGGGTCTGGTGTCGGTCTGTCTGCTGTGCAGCGCGAGCCTGGGCGCGGGGTTGGATGATTTGGCCGGTTTGGCCCGGATCAAGAGCGGCGTCAAGACCAAACGGGTCAGCAGCTACGACCGCTCCGGCGGCAACAACGACCGGTTCGAGCGGATCAAGGACGGCGAGACCCGCGAGTTGTTCAACGTCCAGGGGGCGGGGATCATCAATCACATCTGGGTCACGATCGCGCCGCCGCCGGGGAATCTCAGCCGCAACGACATCATCCTCCGCATGTACTGGGACGGCAATGCGTTCCCCTCGGTGGAGTCGCCGATCGGGCCGTTCTTCGGACAGGGCTGGAGCGAGAGCTATCCGTTCGTGAGCCTGCCGCTCGCGTCGGGACCGGTCGAGGGACGGGCGATGGTCTCCTATTTCGCCATGCCGTTCGGCAACGGCGCGCGGATCGAGATCGAGAACCAGACGGGCCGGCAGATCGATGCGTTCTACTACTTCGTCGATTACGTCGAGGTCGAGAAGCTGCCCGAGGACATGGGACGCTTCTGTGCCTGGTATAATCACGAGTTGACCGAGGCCCTGTCCGACGGGGAGAACGAGTGGGGCACGCTCGGACCGCAGGGCAACAACCCCAAGGGCGAGGGCAATTATGTCTTCGCGGACATCAAGGGCAAGGGCCACTACGTCGGCGTCAACTACTACGTCCACAGCCCCACCCCGATGTGGTACGGCGAGGGCGACGACATGATCTTCATCGACAACGACGAGACGCGCACGCTCTACGGCACCGGCACCGAGGACTACTTCAATACCTCCTGGTGTCCCAAGACCCTGTACACCCACCCGTACTATGGCTACGCGCGGGTCAACGACGACGTGGGCTGGCTCGGGCGGACGCACGTGTACCGGTTCCACATCGCCGACCCGGTCTACTTCGACAAGTCGCTGAAGGTCACGATCGAGCACGGCCACAGTAACTGCCTGACGCTGGACCTCGCCAGCGTCGCCTACTGGTACCAGGCGCCGCCGCTGGCGAAGCTGTCGCCGATCCCGGACAAGGCAGCGAGGAAGCCCAAGGCCTTCATCGGCGCATCGGAGATGCACAAGTGGAGAGACGCTTGGCGCAAGGCCCACGGCGGCGACGACCAGCTCTGGGGCAACGAGCGGTAGAGTGTTGCGAGTCACCAAGCCGCTGCGCGGCTGATGTCCGGGAGAAGATGGGCATCGGGGTGGTCCGCCTCTGGCGGATCAAGGGCACAAGCCCTCGGCGATGGCTCTTTCGGGTGGCAAGAAGACCATCGCCAAGCTCCGCTTGACGATGCCACCCGATCCTGGATGCCATTTTCTCAGGGGTGCGACGGGCGTCTTACCGGACGCCGCACGTGTTGAAGAGACTGTAGAAGGTGTAGGTGCCGCCGAACTTGGGCGCCAGCGTGTCGAAGACGGCCAGGTTGTTGCCGCGTGCGTTCTTCACGACGCCGGAGACCTCGCGAAACAGATTCTGTACGTCGGGCCCGATGGTCCAGCCGCAGGCATTCGGGGACGTGCGGGTTTCCAGGGCATGCACCAGCACCGCCTCGGCGTACTGCCGCGGAAGCTGCTGATAGCCTAACGGCTTGAGGAGAGGCAGGCAGCTCATGAACTCCGCACGCTGGTGCTTGAGCAGGTAGTGTGCCATGAGATATTCGAATGCGAAACGATGTCCCGGCGTGTCGTGCAACAGGCCCTTGAGCAGCGGCTCGAAGGAGACGCCGCCGACGGCACGATCCGCGGTCCCCCGCACGCGCCGCCAGGCCTGGAGCTGCGGATGGCTGTCGGCTCGCGCGGGATCAGCGATGACATCTTGCCACCGGCGCACGTACGGCTGCCCACCGGCATGCTTGCACAATGCGCCGAACGCGATTCGTGCGGATTCATACTCGCCCTTGACCAGGTGAATCCGGACCATCGCATCCAGAACGTAGGGAGAAGGCCCCTCGTTGTCCAGCAGTTCGTAGGCGTTCTTCTGGGCGGCATTCGGACACCCGAGGTCCAGGTATAGCTCGATCAGCTTGGCATGCTGGAAACGCCCGGCCATGTCGTCGAAGCTCAGGAACAGGGTCTTCGTCTCGTCCTGGGGATAGGCACAGAGTTCCTCGCCCAGACGGCCCTCGTGGGCCAGGGCGCGATTGATGTCGAAGACGGCGGAACGCGTGAATGTGCGTCGGCCTTGCATGCGATGCGCCAGGGCGATCACGCGGTTCCAGTGCCGCTGGGAGGCATAGTAGTGAAGCTGTCGTTCGTTTCGGATGTGATTCCGCGAGAGTGCCAGGCACAGCACGGCGGCTGCCGCCACCGCGACCGCACGTGCGAGGATCCAGAGGCGATCATTCGTCTTCGCTCGGCCGGCGTTCTTGGCAAGTCGGGTCTTCCTTTCTCGTCGGCCGGACTGTGCCTTGGCTCCGACTCGATGCAGGATTCGCCCCAGAACGGCCATCAGAACCAGACTTGGCACGAAGGCGTACAGAGCCGCCGTCAGCAGGCTCGACAGTGTGGAGAACTCATGGCTGCGAGCCGGGTCCCAGAGGGTGCCGACGGTGTAGACGGCCCAAGGTCGAAGATCGAACAGGAACCGGCCCAGGACAAACGTTCCGCTGGCGGCAAGACCCGCCTGAACGATGGAGGCGCCGATCCTTCGACGCACCAGGGCCTCCGTCAGGCACGCGATCCCTGCAAAGACGAGGGCCGAGGCACCGGCGACATGGTATATCAGAACAAACAAAGCCAGGAAGACCGCCGCCCGTACCGCCAAGGTCTTCATCGGGATGGAGACGTAGAGGATCGCCGTCCAGAGGGACAGTCCGAGCGCGAGCAGGATCGGCAGTGGGTTGTCGCAGCGAGTGAAGATCATGAGGGCCAAGACGGGAGGGACCCAAGCGAGGTCTGCGAGCCGGCCCGCCCCAATCACGTACAGCAGACGCCGGACTTGCATCAGGAGCACGGCCAACACGGCAGCGATCACCGCCGCTCCCAACAAGGGATCACGATAGGTCTGCCCGAGCAGGGCCGCCAGCGCGTTCATCACCCCGCCGGGTATGCTGAACACGGTCCGCAGAGTCGAACTGTCCCACGAGAAAACCGGATAGGGCGTGAACACGCCGAAACCGTAGTACAGCAGGTGTGGCTGAACCCCCTGCCAAGCATAGACGAAAAGCCCCAGAAAGATGGCTGCCCACAGCCATCGGTTCAGTCGCCGGCTCTCCTTGGCTGTTCCTATGCGGTCTTCGTTTGCCAAATCACCGCTCTATCGCTACAGTTCTCGGATGTCGTGCCGGTCGGCACGTCTGCATCGAATATAGCCCCCGGAGGTCGAAGTCGGCAACAAAAACGTTGGTTCCCGCCGCGGCTGCGGTTAGGATGGGCTGTGTGTATCGGTCGATCTTGACAACCGCAGTGAGGTGGCGCCGGTCTTCCGCAGCCCTTTTCGTGCTGTTGGCCATTGCGGCGGCCTTCTTCATGGGCTCATGCAGGAATGAGAGACCTGACT
>Ga0209163_1002528_pt1 | contig 15084 bp, 10 predicted proteins | sample MTBAKSrepl2MetaG_FD_187457 | JGI IMG/M metagenome (GOLD analysis project Ga0209163, IMG submission 187457) | Enrichment culture microbial communities om Arthur Kill intertidal strait, New Jersey, USA, that are MTBE-degrading - MTBE-AKS2 (Arthur... | ecosystem: Environmental > Aquatic > Marine >...
CTGCAGAACGCCGGCCGGGATCACCTGCCGCGCGATCGACGGGCCCTGCCACGACAGCCGCGCCACCGCTGAACCGGAATTGTCGTACCACTCCATCTGCACGCGGTAGAACTGACCGGCGACGAGCCGGACGGTCGCGACATCGTCGGTGCTGCCGTGATTGGCCCAGTTGTCGATGATCTGCCGGTCGTCGAGCCAGAGCCGGACGCCGTCGTCGCTCGTGGTAATCAGTTGGTACGTCCCGGTCAGCGGGGCTTCCAGATCGGCAATCCAACGGGCGGAAACGCTGTCGCTGACACCTCCCGCCACCGCGCCGCTGCCCCAGTCGTGATCGATCTCATTCTCGATTCCTGTCGCAACAGGGGTGCCCAGCAGCGCGATGCCGGAGAAGTACTGGGCCTTGACGCCACCGGTGCGCATCGTGGTGAAACTCCAGACCAGTCCGGGGTGCACCACGCCCGCGCGGTCGTGCTCGTCGATCCGCCAGTAGTACGCGGTATTGTCCGCGAGCGTCCCGGGATCGTAGGCCGTCGTCGGGCGGTTGCCCTTGAAGGCGCCCTGATCACCTGCTCGGACCCCGGCTCTGTCGGTTCCAAAGTACACGTCGTGGGAGAGGGCACTCGCTCCGGCGGTCCAGGCCAGATCGGTCTCCAGGCCCACGCCGTCGAGGCCATCCCAGGGCTGGGGGCCATACGCCGTCGCAGGAGCGGCAGTGAACGACCAGACGTCGCCAGGGTAGATCGTCGTACCGTCCGCAGCCACCTCATCGACCCGCCAGAAGTACCGCATCCCGGGGACCAGGCCGGGCACGTGGAAATACATGGCGACCTCGGCCGGATACTCCACCTTGAAGTCTTCCGCGCCTAGGGCCGGGCTGGTTCCGAAGTACACTTTGTGGGAGGCCGCATTGATTCCTGCGGTCCAGGCAAACAACGGCGCCGCGACATTCCGGGCTCCGTCGGCAGGATCGGGATTCCACGCCGTGGTCGGTCCCCGGTCGAACACCGCCGTCACCAGCTCGCCGCTCACCTCCGACGTGACGGCGTAACCGATGTAGATCGTGTTGGGAATCCCCGCCACCGACGTGCTGTACTGTTCCGTCCATTCTATGCCGTCGGCCGAGGACAGGGCGGCAAAGATGCTTCCCGTGCGTCTGACCTTGACCCAGTGGGGCGCGCCTGTCGCGCCGGTGCTGACCTGGTCGGCGACGCCGTCGAATGCCTCTCGTCCCCAGAAGGTGATGCCGTGGTCCTTCGTGTCCGTGTTGGCGCTGACGCCCATGAACAGGTAGGGCGAGCCGGGCGCCAGCAGCACGCGGATCATTACGCCGGCCATGGACCAGTCGGCCAGCGGTGGTTCGAGACTGACCACTCGCGCGGTCAGTTCCCCGTCACCGGTGAGGGTCTTGTAGACATACTGGAACTGGTCGGCCGTGCCACGGATGCCGCTGCCTGCGCCCCGGATCGTCCAGGTCTCGCTGGTCGCGTCATAGTGTACACTCCCGGCCACGGTGGGACTGCCGACGCCCCCAGTGGTCCAGCCGGCAGGCAACTGGCCGAACAGGGGGATTGCGGTAACCATCACGAGGAACAGCGAAACCGGGACCATCAGTTCTCTACGCATGGCAGGCCTCCTCAAGAAGGTCAACGTGGCGAAGGGATCACCCTGTCACAAACCCGAAAAACCTCCACACAGTGCCACAGCAGCATCGAGTTGCTCTATTCACATATACCACATTTGGGGTTTGAACTCAAGGGGGATTGTCGGGAACATGGGGCCGGCCCCACCCCACGGACATGCGGACCGATTGCAGTTACGCGACTCTTTCGGTTGCGCAGGGACCTGGGGCGGAGGCCGTCGCCGGCCGGCGGAGGATCGGGGTCGGATCGGCTATTGCCTCCAGCTACGGGCAAACGACGCGAAGTCGCGGAAGTCGACCGCCCGGTTCGGATGGGAGTCGTCGGATTCTGCGGAATCCGCCGTAAGCCAGCGCCGCGTGAAAGCGGTGAGACCCTGTACACCGGATGCGAGGCCCGCGGCGGAGTAGTCCGCGATCGAATAGTCCAGGGCCGCAGAGGCGTCGATCAGTCCCCATCCGTACTCATCATCCCGTCCGACGGGACCCAAGTCCTGAGCCGTGCCCTCCAGGGCCTCGCGGATCTTGTCCGGATCGGTTATGCCCTGGGAGGCCAGCAGGGCCGCCACGCCGCTGACGTGCGGCGCCGCCATGGACGTGCCCTCGAAGAACCAGTAGGCAAACTCGCCCGGGTCTGATCTGAACGTCTGCTGCAGGATGCCGTCGACGTATCCATCCCCGTTCTGATCGACCCTCATGTCGCCGCCGGGGGCCACGACAGAGACGTACGCGCCCGTGTTCGAATAAGGAGCCCGCTTCGAGTCATAGCGCACGGCGCCTACGCCGATGCAATACGCGGTTTCGGCGGCCGGATAAGAGACCGGATTGCCGTCGAGATAGGAATTCCCCGCCGCAACGACGACCGTCACGCCGCGATCATAGGCCATCTTGACGGCCTCGCGTAGCGTCTTGGACGGCTGACTGCTACCGAGACTGAGATTGATGATGCGCGCCCCGTTCTCAACGGCAAAGCGGATGCCCTTGGCGATGGTGAAATGGTCACCGAGACCATCCTTGTCCAGGACCTTGACCGGCATGATGGAGCAGCCATAGGCGATGCCGGCCACGCCCATGCCATTGTTGGTGCTCTGGCCGATCGTCCCGGCCACATGGGTCCCATGGCCCTGGTCGTCGTTGGGATGGTCGTCCTGGTTGACAAAATCATAGCCGGGTACAAAGAGGGTGTAGGCCAGGTCGGGAGCCTGTCGGTAGACCCCGTAGTCCTCGTAGGCCACGCCGGTATCGAGGATGGCAATGATGACATTCGGATCGCCCGGCCCGACATCCCAGGCATCTTCCATGTGGATGCCCCGAGTGGCGGGATTGTCAAGGTTCCACTGGTAGGTGTAATACTTGTCGTCGGGCACGTACAGCATGGTCGCGATGGGGTTCGGCTCCGCGTACACCACGTCGGCGCGCCGCGCCAAGGTCGCCGCCATCAATTGGGGATCGATGGTCTCCGGCACGCGGAGCAGCCGGAGATTGCCCGCCGGACAGGTGCCGGCAAGTTCGCACCCGTACGCCAGCGCGATTTCCACCGTCTGGATGCCCGCGACGGTCGGATCAAACTTCACGATGATCTGATTCGGTCGGAATTCGGTCCCATCGGCTGAAGCAGAATACGTCGTGGAGCTAATGGCCGTCAGCAGGAAGAGCACGGCGACAGCAAGTCTTAACACAGTTGCTCCCAGAAACAGAAACCCCCATGGCAGCGGATGCATACCGCCGGTCCGTCTGAGAGAATCACTCGTCAGATAAGCCGAGTATACGAAGCAGGAGCAGTCTTTGTTCCCAAAAGCGTGTTATGACCACAGGCTCGGCGCCGCCGGGATAGGCACCGAGTTTGCGCCCCCGTCCGGGATGCGGATTCTCAGCGCCCGGCTCAGGGTGCCTTGCGGAGCGGCCAGGAGAGCTTCTCAAATTTCCCGTACTCGGCGTCGGTGAGGTCGCCCTGACCGTCCGGCGTGGTGGCCAGCGCGGAGCGAACCTCGTCCACGTGGGCATCGACAAACACGGCGTTGATGACGCCGCCGTTCAGATTGCCACTCTTGGTGCCGTGGAAAGTGCCGAACCAATCGCGGCCGTCCGGGCACAGGGCGTTGTCGTTCAGCACGTTGGAGCAGAGGGGCCGAGCCCACATGTTCTCCTCGGCAAAGAAGAACACCTCGTTGTTGCTTCGGGTAACTTCCGCCCGTTTCGCGACTCCCGCGGGGCTGGTTCCGCCCGTCTTGGACGCGAGGAAGGCATTCATGCTGTAGTTGTAATACGGATCGACGGGATTCGAGGCGACATGACTGGGGTGGCGTTGCCCCTCGGATTTGGCCAGAACGTTGAACGTCGGGCACAGATGGACCTTTTCGTCCTTGAGATAAGGCCAGAACGGACCATCCGCCGGGTATCTCGGATCGTGCCACCGGCAATAGCGCTCGTACCCGGAGACGGGGTATTCCGTGGCCACCAATGAGTTCCACGCACTGGGATACTTGTCTTCGTAGTCGTCGAGGTACATCGTCTGGGCCATGCCATACTGGCGGAGATTGGCCCGGCACCTCATATCCTGAGCCTGCGCCTTGACCCGCTGAAGAGCGGGCATCATAACCCCCATCAGGATGGCGATGATGGCGATGACGACGAGTAACTCAATGAGCGTGAACGCCTGTTTCTTGTACCCCATGGCACTGCCTCCTTTTTCCCCTTCCGAGGTTCTCCTGCCCAAATACCTGCGAAAAGCATGGCCACTGATCACACACACATCCCATTTTACCCGACCGACCGGTCGCGTGCAACGGTTTCCTAACACATTGCGGCCGCTCCAGGCGCGCCGTACCGTTTAGAGGATGCGCCGGCAATCTGCCCTGTTCGCCGGAATTCTCCTTCACTCGCAAGATGTTGAGAAGCACCCGTCGGGCCCATCGCTGCGCCCGACGAGGTCCGACGACTACTGATTGGGGAAGCTCCGGTGCGTCTGGCCCCAGCAGCCGCTGTGGATGAAACGCAGGTCATCCCAATCCTCGTCGCTCACCGGGGTACAGCCGCTGGCCATCCACCCTTGGTGGCCGCGACCCCATTTGACCGTGGTCGCACCCTTCCACTTGCGGTACTCCACGTGCCCGTCGGCAAAGGAGACGTTCGTGCCGTCGCCATGGCGGACGACCGGCTGATCCCACCAAGTCCAGGTGTCGTTCCAGTACACCGCGTAGCTGTCGGGCGTCGCCCAGCCTTCGTCGATGAAAACCAGCCTCTCGGGAGCATTGAAGATCTCGCTTCGCTTCTTGACCCACAGCTTCTTGCCGTTGGGACCGATCGCGCCTGTCGTTCCGCTATAAGTCGCGGTCCGGGGCATCCCGTTGACGCCGTCCATGATGTTGTAGGTGAGCATCTCATCCTTGATGCCGGTCGGACAGGCGAACGCGCCGATATCGGTGACGTATCGGCCGGACCAGAAGATGCCGGACTGGATGGCCCGCGTCTGCTCCTGGCGGCTCAACCGGTGGCCCCCCGGTGTGCCGTACTGATCCCAGCACTGGCCCACCCAGAAAGGTTCCCGCAGGTGAACCGCACGACTGGTCCAATCGATCCCGGCTTCGCCATTGACGAGCCGATCATCGTTGTCGTCGGCATACATGACCCAGCAAAGGCTCAACTGCTTGAGCGTGCCCATACATACGGCCCGCTGCCCCTGCTCGCGGGCCCGCTTCAGCGCGGGCATCAGGATAGACATCAACAATGCGATCACCGCGATCACGACCAGTAATTCGATGAGCGTGAAGCCTCGTTTCCGGTTCTGCATGTCGCTGCCTCCTTCTTCTTCCTTCCGGGGTCTTCATGGCAGGTATCGACAACCAGTTAAGAAGAGCCTGTCACAATATTTTAACCACCAGAGGACCTCGGGGCAATATGTAACCTCGTAATTGATAGTCCCGGGTGGCTCGGACCTGCCTCGGTTCGCCCACAGGATGCGCTGGAGGGCTCCCCTGTTCCCGAATGCCTTGCCGGGAGAAGAAAGCAAAAAGGGCGGACCAGCCATGTCCGCCCTTGGGTGTGCTCGAATCTGACGGCGTCGACCGACTACGGCCGGGGGAAATTGGGGTGCGTCTGGCCCCAGCAGCCGTTGTGGATGAACATCATGTCATCCCATTCCTCGGGGGTTGACGCGGTGAAACCCGGCCCCTTGTAGTTGGCGTACTGCTTGCCGTACTCGATCGTCCGCGCGCCCTTCCACTTGCGGTATTCGATGTGGCCGTCGGCAAAGGAAACAACGGTCCCGTCGCCGTGGCGAACCGGCGGGTCGTCCCACCACGCCCAGCCGCTCGTCTCCCAGTTCACGGCGAAGCTGTCAGGGGTAGAGGCCCCTTCGTCGATGAAGACCAGCCGAAAGGCCGGACTGGCAATGTCGGCTGCCTTCTTGACCCACAGTCGCTTGCCGTTCGGGCCTTTGGAGGGAGTGTTGCCGCTGAAAGTCCCCGTGCGGGGCAGGCCGTTGACCCCATCCATGATGTTGTAAGTGAGCAGTTCGCCGCGGATGCCGGTCGGACAGGCGTACATAGCGAGTTCTTTCGTGTAAGACCAGAGAGCACCGGTCGTGATGGCGTTCTTCTGGCTTGCGTCCGGCCACTGCGTCGCCGGCGGACGCGGCGAATTGTACGGCTCCGCCCAGCACCGACCCGCCCAGTTGTTCTCCCGGTTGTGGGTACCGCTGTTGTTGACACCGGCCATGCCGTTGACGAGCTTGTCGTCGTTATCGTCGGCGTACATGCTCCAGCACAGGGTCAGTTGTTTGAGGGTGCCCATGCAGACCGCCCGCTGGCCCTGCTCGCGGGCCCGGCTCAGCGCCGGCATGAGGATCGCCATCAGCAGCGCAATCACCGCGATGACGACCAATAATTCGATGAGTGTGAACGCTGGCTGCCTATACTTCATGCGCTACCTCCTTTGCCGATGGAGCGTTCCCGAGCAGATGATAACCCTGCCCCCAGTAAGACAGAACTATCTCTTTGCTCTCTGTATTGTATCCTCTTCGCCCGGAAATGCAACCTGATTTTCGCCATTTTCCGCCTCTTACCCATCCGAATCGTGTGGAAGTGATTCTGGGAGGGAATCCTGCTCATCCCGGCCCCCGCAATTGCCGATAACCCCCGCGGGGGTGTTTGATGAGGAACCGATGGTCTATCACCATCTGGAGGTACGGTAAATGCCTAAGGCCAAAGAAGTTATGAATCCGTGTGTCGTCACCGTGAGCCCGGATGAGGACATCTACGAGGCCATCCGCATGATGATCCTCAACGGCGTCACCGGTCTACCTGTCACAAACGAGGACGGGACGATTGCCGGCGTGATCACGGAAAAGGACGTCCTGAGCCTGCTCTATGACAACCGGGATAGACCCGGCGCCGTCCGGGACTTCATGACGACCAACGTGGTCTGCTTCGACCAGGAGGACGACCTCGACAAAGTCGTCGAAGGCCTGCGGACCCACGCCTTCCGCCGGGTCCCGATCCTCGATCACGACCGTCTCATTGGGATCATCAGCCGAAGAGACATCATCCGGTACGTCCGGGATCTCCGGCGCGAAGACCGGGCCCTCAAAGACAGCTTCCTGGAACTGGTATTCTGAGGTAACCGCCATGCATGAAACCAGGACCATCATGTCAAGGAATGTGGTCAGCGTGAAGCGCCAGGCCCCGATCTCCGAGGTGATCGAGGTGCTCGTGGCCGAAGACATCACCGGGGTGCCGGTGGTGAACGACGACGACACGCTGGCGGGAATCGTCACGGAGAAGGACATCATGTCGTTGCTGGCGGACATGCGGTACGCCTCCGGCACAGCGGAGCAGTACATGACGCAGGACGTGGTCGCCTTCGACGTGGAAGACGACATCATCGCGATTTGCGAGCGTCTGGTGAACTCTCCGTTCCGTCGGGTCCCCATCTTGTCCGAGGGGCGGTTGGTCGGCATCATCAGCCGCCACGACATCATCCGGTACATCCTCTCGCCCCTCGAGTAAGCCTTCCCTTCCTCCGGCCACAGGGGTAGAATGGCGCGGTGAGCGGTTCACACCGGTGCCGCCGGCCGAGCCGCAAGGGAGATTGCCTGCGGGCGAACCGGCGAAACCTCCCAGGAAGGAGTGGAAACCATGCCGAGAGTCCTTGCCGTTCCAACTGTCGTTCTCGCATCGATCGTGATATCCCTCGGATCCGGCTCCGCCGGAGGCCAGCCCCTGCCTGCCCACACGGGCACCCGGCTGCTGCAGAGCGGTTCACTGGTGGTCGAGGTCGGCGATCCCGCCTCCGATCAGTGCCCCTGGAACAAGGGTCTGCGGTTCTCGCCTGTCGCCAACGTTCTGCGGGCCCAGCTCCACGGCCAGGAATTCCTGTACTCCCCCCTCGGCGGCGGCGCCCTGAGCTATCTCGGCGGCCTGCCCATGGAGTTCGATATCGGGCAGGAGGCCTTCCAGCCGGACCCGCCCGGCTATAATGAGGGCGCCAACGGAGACCTCTTCCTCAAGGTCGGCGTCGGCATCCTCCGACGCAACGGCGCCGCCTATGACTTCAGCACCAGCTACCCCATCGTCGAATTGGCCCACACGACCGCAACCTGGCAGCAAGACCGCGTGCACTTCGTCCAAACGCTGAACGGGACCGCCAACGGCTACGCCTGCCACCTGGAGGAGGACCTCATCGTCAAGAACGACCGCATCGTCATGGAGTACCTGCTCCGAAACACCGGGACCAAAGCGTTCACCACCGAGCAGTACCTGCACAATTTCACCACATTCAGCAGCCGGTCGGTGGGTCCCAACGTGCGGCTTTCGTTCCCGTACGACTTCACCTCCTCGCCGGAGGTCGTGCCGTGGCAGCCCCCCGCCAAGGCCAGGACCCTCGCCGTAGCGGCACAGCCGACCGTCATTCGCATCGCCAACATGATCGAGTACACGGACCGGGCATCAAGCGTACCCAAGATCTGGGTCTACACACCTGAGGGCTATGCTGGCGCAGAGCGGTTCGCCGTCGAGCATCTGGACCTGCATCAGCGTGTGACCGTTGAGGCCTCGATCCCCGCGGCCTACGTGGGTATCTGGACGACGGACTATCAGGTCTCACCCGAGCAGTTCCTCCAGGTGACCCTGGCGCCGGGCCAGGAAGCCCGGTTCACGCGGACCTATACCTTCCGCGTGGACGGGTTCGTCCCGCAGGATTGCACTGGGGACCGGACGGTTGACCATAACGACCTGTCGGCGGTGTCCGCGGCCTGGCTGAGCGAGGCCGGGGCCGTCTCCTGGAACCCGGCGTGCGATGTATCCTCGCCGGCCGATGACCGGATCGACCTCCGCGACTTCACCGCCCTCGCGGGTCGCTGGCGAGAGCCGGAAGGCCTCCCCGCACCGGTCGCCCATTGGCGACTCGACGAGACCGCAGGCACGACGTTGCTGGACGAGCGAGGTGAGCATCCCGGTGATCTCTACAACTTCCCCGATGACGGTTCACAGTGGGTGTCAGGCGTCAGCAAAGGCGCATTGCAGTTTGACGGCATCGACGACTACGCGCGGATCGAACCAGGTCCCGCCGTCGCAGGCGCGGGCCCACGCACAATCACCGCCTGGATCAAGTTCAGCGAGAGGCCCTCGGACAAGCAGGTCATCCTCGCCTGGGGAGAGCTCGCTCCTGGCAAGTACTGGCTCCTGGAGGCGGACGCCACGCGCAGACTCCGATTCTCCTGCGGGACAGGCTTCGCCTATACAACGAAAACCGTGGGCGATACCCGGTGGCACCATGTCGCGGCGGCCCTCGACCCCCTGGTCCCCGGCAGCCCTCGCGTCAGCGACGTGAAGCTCTATGTCGATGGGGAGCCACAGATCGTGTACGAAATGGCCGAGCAGCCGACCGGCACAGGCGTCGCCAACGCTCTGACGCTGGGAGCCTCACATGTGCCCGACGACACGTTGTTCTTCCACGGCATCATCGATGAGGTTCGCGTCTATGACGCTGTTCTGAGCGCGGCCCACATCGATCACGTCTACCGCGAGACGACCCCGCCATAGTTTTGTGTAAACGAACCACTCGGGTTTTCTGTAGGCGATGACTCCTTCGCCGTGGTATAATCATCCCCAGTGTAACCAAGTTGGGGGTCCGGATCTGTTGGAGGTGCCGCATGCCGCGCACGCGCAGGGCGTTCACGCTGATTGAGCTTCTCGTGGTTATCGCCATCATCGCTCTGCTCATGGGCATCCTCCTGCCCTCGCTGAACCGGGCCCGCAAACAAGCCTGGGCGGTCTGCTGCCTCAACAACATCAAGCAGATCGGCGTCGCCCTCCAGCAGTATGCCCAGGAGAACAACGACTTCATCCCGCGTGCCCTGGACAACCAGGTGAAATGGCCCCTGGTCTTCATGCCCTACCTGGGCGAGAAGTACAAGAACGCCCAGGACTATCGCGAAGTGGACGTCTATCAGTGTCCCGCGTTCCCGCGCAACGGCGTGGGCGAGCGGAACGTGAGCAACGCCGGACAGACCATCGACTACGTGGTGAACGCCTGGGACATGGACGACCCGGGCCTCTCAACCGGTAACCGAGGCAAGCAGAAGGATGAGCCGAGCCGGCTGGGCAAGATTCCCCGTCCCGCCGAACGAATCTACCTGGCCGACAACGAAGCTGGTCCCTGGCGTCCGGTCATCCTCGACCGCAAGGACCTCGACATCGCGTCTGTGTTCAATCTGCTGGACGTGTGGTCGACGACGCAGTTGCCCGCCTCGACGGCGGAGACTCCCGGCAACAACCTTCACCGGCGCGTCGCCCGGGACCGCCATCGCAACCAGGGCTGCAACAACCTGTTCTTCGACGGGCACTCCGACTGGCTTTCCGCCGAGGACAACACGTCCCGCTACTGGTGCGGCGTCGACGCCGTGATCCGGTGAAATAAACACCCGCTTTTCCCCGTCCTTCCTGAGAAAGCCCTTGTATCGCAGGGTGTTACGGCGATAATGACACCACAGGGCCTGGGTCGCAAGCCGGGCCGGGAGCAGATGGTGACTCGAAGTCAGACACTACATCCGGAACAACCATCACAGTAGGAGAAGATCCCTCATGAGCAAACACACGAACACCTCTCGTCGCGAATTCCTGAAGAGCACCGGCTGCCTCGCGGCCACATCGGCCCTGGCCGCCGGGCTCACGCCGCGGATGTACGCCGGTGAGAACAACACGATCCAAGTCGCCCTGATTGGCTGCGGCGGGCGCGGCACCGGCGCCGCGGAAAACGCGCTGTCCGTCAAGAGCCCGATGAAACTCGTCGCTCTGGCCGATGTCTTCGAGGACCGCGTCAAGCGGAGCTACCAGGGTCTGGTTGAGAAGCACTCCGCAAAGATGGACGTGCCCGAAGACCGCCGGTTCGTCGGTTTCGACGCATATAAGAAGGCCATGAACTGCCTCCGTCCGGGCGACGTGGCGATCTTCGCGACCCCGCCAGCCTTCCGCTGGGTCCATTTCACCTATGCCATCGAGAAGGGCCTCAACGTGTTCATGGAGAAGCCGGTCACCGTGGACGGCCCCACAACGAAGCGGATGATCCAGCTTGCCGAGAAGGCAGACGCAAAGAACCTGAAGGTCGGTGTCGGCCTGATGGTCCGTCACTGCCGGGGCAGGCAGGAACTGCTCAAGCGCATCCAGGACGGCGAGATCGGCGACATCATCCTGATGCGCGGCTACCGCATGGCGGGTCGCTCCGCTGCGGTCGGTCCCAAGCGGCCCGACATGGACGAGTTGATGTACCAGATCCGCAGCTTCCATAGCTGGATCTGGGCCAGCGGCGGCGTCTACAGCGACTACTACATTCATCAGATCGATGAACTGTCGTGGATGAAGGGTGCCTGGCCGATCGAGGCGCACGCCCTCGGAGGGCGGCAGTACCGCGGCGACGCCGTCGATCAGAACTTCGACAACTACGCGATTGAGTACACCTACCCGGACGGCACCAAGCTCTTCTACCAGGGCCGCAACGTCTCGGGCTGCCAGAACGCGTTCAACAGCTTTGTGCACGGCACGAAAGGCTCGGCGGTCGTCTCCACCAGCGGCCACTCGCCCGGCAAGGTCCGCACCTACAAGACCCAGCTCATGGAGGGTGTCGATCCCATCTGGCGCTATCCGCAGCCGGAGAAGAGCCCCTACCAGCTCGAATGGGACGACCTGGTCGACGCGATCCGCAACAACAAACCCTACAACGAGGCCAAGCGCGGCGCCGAAGCGAGTCTCGTCGCTTCCATGGGACGCATGTCCGCCCACACGGGACAGATCATCACCTTCGAACAGATCCTCAACTGCCCGCACGAACTGGCACCGAACGTGGACAAGTTCACGGCGGGCTATCCCGCTCCAGTGCAGCCCAACGCCAAAGGCGCGTATCCGCAGCCGCAGCCGGGCATCGTCACCGACCGGGAGTACAGAGAATTCGCGTAAGTGAGACAGCATCTGTGAGAGTATCTCGCCGTCGGTCCTGAACCATCGGGACCGGCGGCGTTTCTCTTAAGCGGCGAGTCAGGCCCCCGGAATACGAATGTCGGGAAACGATCTCGATCTTGACCCAGCCATCCCGGCGGACGAGTCTTCTTCCGCCCGCGGCATTTCTGTGATGGTGTCGCTCTATTGCATCGCGTTGTTCCTGGGGTCGCTGCTGCTGTTCGCCGTCGAGCCGATGTTCACGAAGATGGTCCTGCCCCTGCTGGGCGGCACGCCGGCCGTCTGGAACACCGCCATGATGTTCTTCCAGGCCATGCTGCTGGCCGGTTACATCTACGCGCACGTGCTTTCGCGGCTCAAGACCCTGCGATGGCAGGTCCTCCTGCACACCGGTATCCTGGCCCTCGGCCTGTTGTGTCTGCCCATCCGCGCCGCATGGCAGGAGACGACCGCCGCCGGCGCGCATCCGGTGCTCTGGCTGGTGGGCCTGCTGGCGGTTTCCATCGGCCTGCCCTTCTTTGCGATCTCCGCCACCGCGCCGCTGTTGCAGCGCTGGTTCTCTCGCTCGGACCACCGACACGCCTCGGACCCTTACTTCCTCTATGCGTCGAGCAACGCAGGCGGCTTGACCGCCCTGCTGGCCTATCCCGTGGTCATCGAACCCTGGCTCGGCTTGGCGGTCCAGAGCCGCGTCTGGACCGCGGGCTATCTTCTGTTGGCCGTAGTTGTCGTGCTCTGTGCCGTCAGCCTCAGGGCAGCACGACGCAGACAGACAGTAGATGAAGAAAACGCGAGTGTCCGACCTTCTTACCTTCTCGACCGTTCACCTTCTCCAGTATCCTGGTCCCGCCGGGCCCGCTGGGTCGCCTTGGCGTTCGTGCCCTCGGCCCTGCTGCTGGCCGTCACGCAGCATATCAGCACGGACGTCGCTTCGGTACCGTTCCTGTGGGTCGCGCCTCTGTCGTTGTACCTCCTGAGCTTCATCCTCGTCTTCGCCCGCAGGCCCATTCTGAAACATAGCTGGATGCTGTGGGTCCAAGTCTGGGTCTACGCGTTGCTCGCGATCTACTTCACGGAGAACGACCTTTGGTTGGTGGCGATCCTCCATCTCGCAACTTTGTTCGTGACTGCGATGGTCTGCCACGGAGAACTGGTCCGGCGCCGGCCCGCCGCAGAGCATCTCACGGAGTTTTACGTCTGGATGTCCGTCGGCGGTCTGCTCGGCGGCGTGTTCTGCTCGCTCATTGCCCCGGTCGTCTTCGACTCGATTCTCGAATACCCGCTGATCCTCACGCTCGCCTGTCTGCTGCGTCCGTCCGTCGGCCGGAACGATCTGCGACGGTACCTGCTCGATCTGGCCCTGCCGGCGGCTCTTGTCTCGGTTTACCTGCTGGTATGGGAGCGCCTGGACATCTATGCCCTCGGCAAAACGGGTCCCATCCTGTTCTATGGTGCCACGGCCATCGCCCTGTACAGCTTCCACAACCGGCCGCTGCGACTGACCCTGGGTTTTGCGGCGATTCTCTTCGTCGGCCTCCACTATGACGAGATCCGGCGTCAGATCTACCGCGAGCGGAGCTTCTTCGGCGTCTACACCGTCTGCACCGACGCCTCGGGATACGAGCATAAGCTCTACCACGGCAACATCCTCCACGGCAATCAGGTCATGGACGCGAACGACCTGTGCACGCCGCGGACGTACTACAACCGCGGCGGCCCGCTCGGCCAGGTCTTCGAGGCCATGGCCCCGCAGCACCGCCCGCGCCACGTCGGGGTCATCGGTCTCGGCGCCGGTACCACTGTCTGCTACCACGAGCCCGGACGGACCATGACCTTCTTCGAGGTGGACCCGGTCATGGAGCGCATTGCACGCAATCCCAAGCTTTTCCGCTACATGGAGTTGCGCGGGCAGGACGTCCCGATCGTGATCGGCGACGGCCGGCGGAGCTTGAGCAAGGTGCCCGATGGAACCTTCGACCTGCTCGTGCTCGACGCGTTCAGCTCCGACGCGATCCCGGTGCACATGCTGACGCGCGAGGCGGTTACCCTGTACCTGCAGAAGGTCGCCCCCGGCGGCATCGTACTGCTGCACATCTCGAATCGCTACCTGAAGCTCGAGCCGGTCGTTGCCAACATCGTCGCCGCCACCGGTGTGGCCGCCCTGATCCAGGACTACGACCCGGACACGGAAGACTCCCGGGCCGGCGGTTCCTCCTCCACGTGGGTGGCCGTGGCGCGCGATCTGGACGACTTCCGACCGCTCGAACTCGACGAGCGCTGGCGGGACCTGGAGCCCGACCTCATGATCGGGGTCTGGACCGACGACTACTCCAACCTCTTCCGGACCCTGCGCCTGAGGTGAGGAGGAATTGGTTCTACTCGAGGTTGGCTATGTCGCTCTGCGGCTCGCCGACCAGGTAAATACGGTTCTTGCCACTGCGTTTGGCGTCGAGCAGCGCCTGGTCGGCCCGTTCGAAGAGTTGCTCGACGGTCGAACCGTCGCGGGGGAAGCTCGCCAGCCCGCCGCTGATGGTCAGAACGCCCTCGCCGCCGGAACCCAGTAGGTGCAGATCCGCGTTGCCCAGCGCCTGCTGAAATCGCTTGATGACGGAGATCGCCTCCTTCGGGTGTTCCGCTGCGGCGGACCGCCTCTCGCGCGGCACCTCGCGCCCCTCCGAAGGCCGCTCGCCGACGGCGCGATGCGGATCGTCCCAGAAGATGGTGGCGAACTCGTCGCCCCCGATCCTTCCGACCACGTCGTGCGACCGGCAGCAGCGGCGCATCAGGATGGCCACTTGGCGCAGAATCTCGTCGCCGGTCAGGTGGCCGTAGACGTCGTTGTAGTGCTTGAAGTCGTCGATGTCGAACATCAGGAGCGTAACCCGACCCTTGGTCTGGCGGGCACGATCCAGAATCTGGCGGGCGAACTCCCAGATGTACCGGCGGTTCTTCAGGCCCGTCAGGTCGTCCGTCGTCGCCAGTCGCTCAAGGTATCGCAGC
>Ga0209163_1002531_pt1 | contig 15079 bp, 11 predicted proteins | sample MTBAKSrepl2MetaG_FD_187457 | JGI IMG/M metagenome (GOLD analysis project Ga0209163, IMG submission 187457) | Enrichment culture microbial communities om Arthur Kill intertidal strait, New Jersey, USA, that are MTBE-degrading - MTBE-AKS2 (Arthur... | ecosystem: Environmental > Aquatic > Marine >...
TTATCATACGTGATGCAAGACTGGCGTCTCTACTTGTCACAACATGTGCGTTCCTGTTTAAAGCAGTTCCATAACTCATTGCCAGTCTTAATGCCAACTCCGGCGTAATGTCAATATTTATTAGTCCTGACACTCCCCTTTTTCCAAAAAGATGTCGCATACCGCGGGATTCCCAGATTATACTGCTTGTAACAGTTGCACCACCATCCACTGTTTTAAATGGATAAATCTGGACATCATGATTTACGACCGCTTTTTCTCCTATAACACTTTCGTCACCAATAACAACACCTTGCTCGATACGAGCGCCTTGCTTAATGTCACAATTGCGACCGACAATTGCACCATGAAGCATTACATTTGGACCCACGTAAGCATTATCCCAAACAATACTTCGGTGGGTGTGAGCATCGTTGCTTATGAACACATTATTTCCGATTATTGAATACTCGTCTATCTTCGATCCTGATTCAATCTTAGCGTGCTGGCCAATAACTACAGGCCCCTTGAGATCAGCACTCGGATGTACGATGGCTCCGTCTCCTACCCAAATATCTTCCAGCATTTTTATTCCGGGAGGTTGAATATTTGCTTTTCCATCTAAAACATCTCTCTGCGCCTGTTGGTATTGTTCGACGTTTCCTATATCGCACCAATATCCCTCAGCAACATATCCGTATAAAGGCATACCCTTTTCTAGCAGTATAGGAAAAAGGTCTTTGCTGAAATCATATACCTCATTATGCGGTATATATTTAAATATCTCAGGCTCAAGTACATATATACCTGTATTAATCGTATCACTAAAAACCTCTCCCCAAGTGGGCTTTTCCAAAAAGCGTTGAATCCTACCCTTTTCATCAGTAATAACAACACCAAACTCTAAGGGATTTTCTACCCTTTTTAATACGATTGTTACCATTGCGCTCTTTTTCTTGTGGAACTCTATTACTTTCTTTAAGTTGATATCCGTAAGAGCATCCCCGCTTATTACTATAAATTGCTGGTCCAGAAAGACTTCCGCATTCTTAACACTGCCAGCGGTTCCTAAAGGTGTTTCCTCTGTGGCATATACCAGGTTTACACCCATATCGGTTCCGTCACCGAAGTAATTCTTTATCAATTGGGGCAAGAACTGCAAGGTGGCAACCACATCTTCGATTCGGTATTTCTTAAGTAGGTCAATTGAGTATTCCATAACGGGTCTGTTTAAAATTGGCACCATCGGTTTAGGTTGATTACTGGTTAAAGGTCGCAAACGAGTACCTTCACCACCAGCCATTATTACTGCTTTCATGTAACCTCCTAATACTTGAAATGAAAGTCACTATGATCTTAGGATTAGATACTTCCTGTTTTAAGCAACTCAACAAATCTTAATAGAAATGTTAAACATAGCATTAATGCTATTCAAATAGCCATTAATATAACTAATACCTGTTTGGCTCAATAAATTAAACGTAGTTAGTTTTCCCCTTGGATAAAACACATTGGAAATATTATATCCTTTTTTAAAGAATTTGTCGGTTGATTTTGTAATTAGCATCGTAAATCGGTTAAGAGGTCGCTTTTACGGCATCTTTTACATAAAAAACAGTAGAGATAATATATAAAACCAGCCCGATATAAAATAGTAATAATCCTAGAAAAGTTTTAAGTATAAGAAAGGCAAAGGATGTCATAAGAAAAGCAGTTGCTGTTTTTCCCAGTACGCTTACCGACATCTTTATCTCTCTTTTACGGCGCATATAAATATAGCCAATTAGCAAAAAGATTTCACGTCCGACTAGAATTGCCAGTGCAAAAAACGGAGGCTGCCTGTCTCTTATGTAAAGCGCGACTATGGTAGTTACTATGAATATCCGGTCAACTAGTGGATCTATGACTTTACCAAGCTCAGTTACACGACCGATGTTTCTGGCAACATATCCATCCAGCGTATCCGTTAAAGCAGCCAATCCAAAAATAATTGCGGCAATTAAATTTTGCGGTGGTGATAAGAACATACAGTAAATAAAGGCCGGAATTAAAAATAATCTACTTATCGTTATTAAATTAGCCATCAAGCACATCCCTCAATCATCAATTTCAATCACTTACCACCACTTCTTCCACTTAAAGTAAGCAAACATGCCTATGGCAAACATGACCATGAAAATAAGTGTACCGTAATAGAAGAAGGGCACATCAAGCTCGGGCATGTGCTTAAAATTCATACCGTATATTCCCGTAATGAGGGTAAGCGGCATAAAAATGGTTGCAACAATTGTAAGCTTTTTCATAACTTCATTTAACCTATTGGATACGGAGCTGAGATATATGTCCATTGCTCCGCCGATTACATCACGCGAGGTATCAACCAAATCGAGAATTCTAATCAAATGATCATATATGTCTAAAAAGTAGATATGGAGTTGACCCCCGATTATATCGGAATTTGAACGGCTGAGGACATTGATAATATCGCGCTCGGGAGCCACTATTTTCCTAATAAAAAGTAGCTGGTGCTTTAAAGAAAAAAGGTTTTTGATCTGTTGCTTGCTGGCATTTTCAAAAATGACGTCTTCAATTGTGTCGATTTGATTACTGATTCTGTCAACGTTAAGGAAATATTCATCAACTAGGTGATCTAATATGTCATGAAGCAACGCGTCGAGGCCCAATTTCATCATGGAAGGTTTATCAAGCACTTTTTGCTGAATCTCATCTATATACGGAATTTGTTTCTTGTGAACTGTAACTAAATAGTTAGAACCGATAAATATATCTAGTTCCACTGTTTTAATCTTGTTATCTGAAGCATGATTTGGGGAAATGTCCTCAATGGCATGCCAAACTACAAAAAGATAATCTTTGTAATCATTTATCTTGGGTAGGTGAAACTTGCTTCTACAGTCTTCAATAGCCAGAGGATGAAAGTCAAATATCTCAGATAGGATATCGTAATCGGCATCTTTGGGGCTATTAATATCCGCCCATACTAAATCTCCTTGTTTAAGATAATCAGAAATACTTGCCGGATCAATTTTGCTTATCTGCTGTGTTTTTGAGTATGCTACTGTCTTTATCATGTTCCCTCCTTGACTTTGATATTTTTCGCCTTTGATCTATAAAAACCTCCTCCTATAATTTTTTATTACATCAGCGTTTTCACTTATTATAAGAGCTACAATAGTAAATAAGTTCACAATATGTCTAAAAAGCTATATAATAAAAGCGTATATGATGGTGGGGCGGTTATCATGAAGAAGACTCTTATCATTATTGGTCTAGTTATTGCAATCCTCTTTCTAGTTGCGTTCCCAGGTATTAGTTCTCTTATTTCTACATCCCAAAAGAGAGAGGATTTAATTAACTATTGCAAAGAAACATCTTCATTGGTTGATAGTGAGCTTGAGATGTACGATTTGTATCAAAAAGGAGAGTTCACTGATGTTGCTCAAAAAGCGCAGGCAATAGGCTGTGAACTGGATAGGTGTCAGCCACAAACCAAAGAGATTAAAGAGTTTTCCAAACGTTATCACACAGTATGGGACAACTGGGCAAACGATAGTGTTGCAGATCTTTTCGGTTATGGTTACGATGATAATGAGCTAATAAGGTACCATGAAGACATCTTGAAGATGGCCGATGAATTAGGCATTGCTGACTCTGATTTAGGTAAATACAGTAAAGCAAATTGGGAAAAAGAAAAGCTGGTAATAATTAAGATTTCAAAAAAATATCTTTTAGGCAACGATTAAGACAATATAATAATTTGTTTGCCCGTCTAAATTAAAGGATGCGGAGAATGCATCTTTTTTTTGCATCAAAATACCTATGCAAATCGACGTATTATATTTTAGGCTTAATTCAAAGCACTTGTCTTTTTGCCATCATTTTTTAATAAATCAGTGTCTTCATTTTTTGGCTCAGCAGGCTCTTCCAAACCTGAATCAACCATAATTTTATCCAGTCTATTATTGATTTCTCTCAATCGATTGGCAAATTCACTGGATTTAAAATTCCTTATCTCATGTTTTAAGCTTTCAAACAATTCTACTGTTTTGGGTTCGGGTGATCCTGGTTTCCCTATTTGATCAAGCGTTAATTGTATTTCTTTTGGCTTGCCTACCAGAGACTCGGGATGTTCGGCAATCCATGTATCAACAGCTGCTGTGCTTATGACCCTATCAATTCGATTGTTAAAATTCCTTATCCAGCTAATAAAATCTTTGAATTTTATGGTATTCAGCTCTTTATAAACACTTGCCAATGATTCCTGTGATTTTACTTCTTTATGAAAACCGCCTACATCGTCAGCTGACGGAATATCGCCGGCAATCCATGCATCCAATACAGCCTTAGACAGTATTTTGTCCCAGCGCTTATCAACGGCACCAACAAATTTACAGAATTCAGTAAACTTAAGACTTCTTAGGTCCTTATAGAACTGGTGAAGTGTATCTAATTGCTCGAGATCTTCATCCTCTATTTTCCTACTACGATTTTGAATAATACTCTCGTCACCAGAAGTTAAAGCAAAACTTTCAAGAGATTCAGCCAACCAGGTATCCAAAACCGCTCTGGTTACTATACGATCCCAAAAGTTATTAATTGCTCTTAAATCATTGCATATTGTATTAAACGTATGGCTCAGCTTTTCTAATGTATTGTTGGTTTGTATTGTCTCGAACTCATCTAAAAAGAAGGTTTCGGGACCGGCGGCGGCAGATAACGCAGGCTGTAGCGGCATCTCTTCAGCTAATTCGGCTGATGATGCCCCAATTCCCATTCTAAAGACCCATATGTCAACCATACCCAATGTGATTATTTTATCCAAATCATTATTTAGCTTTCTTATTAGAAGTGTAATTCTTTGCAGCGTAAGTGTTGCTTTATCTAATAAGTTAAGAGCAATATTGCGCGGATCAGACGTCAGGATCTTTGGTTGCCAGACATCTACTGTTATAGCCATAATTACTCTGTCACAAGCAGTATTAAATATCTTTAAGGGTACAGGAACTATTATTAAGAATGCCCTCGCTGCTTTTTCATACCAGTACTTCACGGATATCCAGACCGGAGGATGAGCGTGAAACCAGCCAAATCTGTATCCTAAAATAAACACCATTCCTCCACCGAGAACGGCAGTAGCACAACCAATAATATTATGAAGCGCATCGGGGCTTCCAAAAATGGATAGCGTCTTTGGATCATACAGCAAAGGGATTGTCGAACTTATTGCCCCCGCGGGTGCATGAACATTAAACAATATATGATATGCGTGTGAAGTAGATTCGTAACCAAAGTAAGCAAGTGACGGCCCTATGAACTTTTCAATTAGCCAATTAGGTCTTAATCCGATGAACATAATAGCTGCCATTAAAGAACCTAGGGCAATTTTCATTGAAGTTGGTTCCGGTTTTACATCTTTTAATCTCTGCGGTCTTTTCCAAATAAAGACAAAAAGCCACATTTTAACATTGGAACAAAATGTGCCAAAACAAGTAAGCATGAAAATAACTTCCGCTATTCTCAAAGCTAAGAGTTGTTTTCCACCGTTTGAATAGAGCGCAGACCCCTGGTAAGCTTCATTGATTGCATGATGCAATAGGGTTTTACTGGCAAATCCATTAAATAGAGGTACTCCGGCAATTCCCATTACAGCGACAAAGCAGGCAATACAGGTAAATGGCATATTTCTCCATAATCCTCCCAGCTTATACATATCCAATTCGCGGGTACGGAGATAAACTGCACCGATTGACAAAAATAAAGCCGCTTTAAATATTGCATGGTTGACTATATGGTAAAGAGCCCCTGCAAGGCCCATCGCGCCGTCTTTTCCCAAATAAGCGGCACATCCTATTCCCATAACAATGAAGCCCATTTGTGAAACGCTATGGTAGGCAAGCATTCTTTTACAATTAGCCGAAAGCAGTGCATTTACTACTCCGAAGAACATTGTTATTACACCTACCCAGATTAGGGCATAACCGAGATTATTTAAGGTAGTCATAGGCATATGCTTAGCCGCATGGGCAGTTCCTTCGGCCACAGCTTCTGCACCCGGAGCCCACAATGTATTTACGGTCCTTATTATTCCGTAAGCGCCGACTTTAATCATCAACCCGGAAAGCAGTGCTGACGCGGGAGTAGGAGCGATAGGATGAGCTTCCGGGAGCCAGATGTGAAGAAAGAAGATACCGGCTTTGCTTCCAAAACCGACTATCATCAAGAAAGCAACAATATATTTCAGATGAGGCATGCTCTTTTCAATAAGGGCTGCCATGGGAACCATGTTGGCGGTACCGGTAAAGAAGTAAAGTAAGATAATTCCCACAAGTAGAGCCAATCCTCCTACAATACACATGTAAATATATAACTTCCCTGCCTCCATGGCTTTTGTATCTTCCTCATGAATAACCAACACATAAGAGAAGATAGCCATAAGCTCAAAGAAGATAAACAAAGAGAAGAAATCTTTTACCAGAAGTACTCCCAGATTAGCCGATAAGGTAAGAAGGACAAAGGAGAAGTATCTGGTCTGGGCATGTTCATGAGCCATATAGCTGGTGGCATAGATACAGGATAAGGTATAGATAAATGAGGTAACCAGAGCAATAAGAAGCCCTACGGTATCTACTCTGAAGTTTAATCCTACTCCGAAAAGATTGGGAAGAGAATACTCTATCCCCCTATAGAGATGACCCCCGACAGTAATACCTGATACTACCGGCTTATAGATATATACCAAAAGAGCAAAAGCAGCGGCATTGGCAGTAATGGCAACCGCATTTCTTGCTTTGGGTCTCTTATGAAGAAGAGCAACAATTAATGCCCCGATTATGGGGATTAGCACTATTATCAAAGGAACTAGTGCCATGCTGCCCATTTTAATAGTAAGTGGGAGAACCTCACTCGTGTGCATCATAATCCCCCTCAAGACCATGATGCGCTTAGAGCAATCAAAATGCTCTATGCACACATGCTAACCTATACAACCTCACATTCCGGTAACCCAATAAACTTCTATTATAATCATAGGTTAACTACTGCTTGTACTGCAACTATTCCTGGGTTAATTGTACCATAATTTACCTAAACGGTATTATTAGTATATTTAGCGGTACTGGTTGTGGTGGGCTACAAGTCAATAATAAGTAATAAAAAGAACAGGAATTCATGTTCCTGCTCTTTAAGTTCAAATCTATATTCAAAAAATAGAAAACGCTTTCTTCGATCTTTAGATGGTCGGCCAAATTGGCCTGTATTCGAACTACCTCCACATTTTAAAGCAGCTTGAGAAATATATCAACAAGCTGGGGCTTTAGAATCTTAGAGATTGTTTGACTCTCGGTTGCTTACTCACTCATCTGTACAAAGCAATTGGAGTTATTATTATTACAGGATAACCAACTTGCAAATCTTCGATTTTTGGTGCTTTTCCAAGCATTGGTGGCATATCTTTGAAATTCTTCAACAGATCTCTGAGATCTTTCCTGGAAAACTGTAAACCCGGAAGGCAGGTAAATATACTCAAAAATATGACTTCAGAAGTTTCAGGGTTTTGACTGTTACCACAAGCGAGAAAAGACTTGAGAATCTTCAAAGCATTACCTACAAAGCTAGTGGCAGAAATATGTTTTTATTTGCGTTAGGTAAGAAAATTACTGAGGACTTATTGACTAGCAGAATGTGGTTATCATCCTTGTATCAGTCTCAATATCTAATTAATTTAAATGTACATAATTAAGAGTAGTTTGTGTGCTAGATACCACTTGACAAAGGGATTCAAATAATGGTAAAAATATAAGAGAGATAGGAATTTGACAAATGGAGGAAATGTGATAATATTATAAGTTTATCGCATTTTTAGGATTATGGATTTACAAGGCCTATTGCAGGGGGACTTGCGTGATAAGAACTATCAATAAAGTACACTGATTGTGTGGCGGTTATCTATGGCCGTCACTTTTTTTTTCTAAATCAGGGTATTAATTGAATTCCTAGAATAGCTTTTTTGTTGTAATCATTCTTGCTTTTTGCAATTTAGTTCGAATCGGAAGGAGGTTGTCAGCATGATCATCTTTTTTCTCGTCCTTGGTTTGCTTTTGAATCTTCTGTTGCTATGGGAATTTGTTCGTACATATGTATATAAGAAAGGTGCAGCTTATGTTGGAAGTGTTTACATTAATGACGACGAAATGGCAAAACAGGAACTAATTGATGAACTTGACAGGGCTCAGCGGACTGTACGCATGGTTGGAGGAGAAGGACAGTTTTCTGTTTACAATGATGAAAGCGTAAAAGAGGCTTTTAGGCGTTTCCATGAAAAACCGGACTCTAAAACAATGGCCATCTTCTGGAACCAGCTCAGCAGAGATGGAGAAGGAAGAAATGGGCTAGAGGATCTCGCGAGAGAAAAAGTACTTGAATTGTTTGAAATTGACAAAAGGCCTGCAGTTCACTTCAGAGTTGTTGATGGAAATACTGCCAATCCTTGCGTGTACATCGAAGAAGATCATGAGATCGGACAACAACACCGCAGAGTACAAGTGGTCAGAGGCGCAACATTGGCCGGGCAAGGACTTGAAGAAGCTTTTGATAAACTAAAGGAAAAGGCAGCACTCTTTCAGACATAATTTACCACCCTAAGTAATTGGGAGATCATGAAATCTATCAAGTTCATTGTAACCTTGAAGCTCTTAGACTTAGCAACTATTGACAGCATCTTCAACCTTTTGTTGGTGGAGCTGGCTGTTGTTGCCATGTATATTTCTTATGCATTGGTAATGAAGCAACTATTTCGAAAGCTGTTTTCGGAAACCCAAGTTATTTGGGGGATTTCTGCTTATTGGTTGACTTTAGTTGTCTCAGTCTCGGCATATGTATCCTTCGTGTTTTCACTAACCTCGATATTTCTTTTTGCATGGGTTAGGGACTGGGCCGCAATCCTCAACACATTGGCAATTGCCCTCCTATATGTTTCAAGTGCTTGTTTTGCAATCACGATCGTGAAAACATGGAGACTTCCAAGAGAACAGATTTTGTTGCAACGAGCAACGAGCCGATTGTTTGACCAACCAAAGTAAAGGTGCTGCTATTAGGGTTTTTTGTAATCCTTGGTGGATAATAGTACGCACCTTTTTTATTGTGAAGATTGTGCGTACAACATGAAACTAGAGATAGGAGGAAGAGAACCTGACGGATTTCTTGAAACTTGACCTCAAACTTGGCTACACACACGGCGATGATGAAGAGCTCTATGGACTCTATCTTGCACCGGAAGATAGGTCGACCCATGTTTACGTTTTAGGTTCCTCTGGCGTTGGTAAATCCAAGGCATTAACAAACTAGATTCTCAATTGCACTAAAGCAGAGTCAATCAAGTATATCTCAAACCAAGTCGCCCATGCTTCGGCAAATAAGATGCTTGATATTCATTCTCATATCACCTCAAAGATGCGCTGAGCAAGCCAGGCGGCGGCTCAAGGAGCGCACTTTGACCAAATTCTTACAAGTAGGGCTACAACTTTCTTGTAAGTAGACTAGACGGCTGTTGGAAAAGGAATGTAATGCGCATTCAACTAGGAATAAATCCCAAATGGTTTCAAGATAATTTAGTGGCTAGAGTTTTATCATCAGATGCAGAACCTATCACCGTGTTTTTGGCTAGCTTGGTGGTTGAGCAGTTTGAGAGTCTATTTGAGGAAATGGTCAAATTTGGGGAGATTCTCCGTTTTAAAGTAGAGTGGCCTCATCATGGCTTCGGCCAAGTTAGAACACCCATCTCTTTGAAGCAAGCAACTGAAAAAGAATTATGCGATTTAGGTTATTTTTCAGCTACTCTTGTAACTACGCCTGAAAATGCTTTTGAGATTTGCTTAGGACCACCTATCGGTTTACGCTGGCTGGAAACACCTATCATAAAACAGCAGACCTTAAAGACAATCCACAAGCAGATAATCCAAATGAGAATTGGACTTCAGGCAACTAATCTTACTTCTGCTAGTAATGCCCTTATTCCTTCATGCAAGTGTCCGACTGACCTCTTAGTGCCGTACATAGATGGAGTCTGGGATATAGCACTTAGGTTTGTCTGCAAAATATGTGGCAAAACCTATTTTTGTGAGTGTTTTCGAGAAGCGCTCGGTAAGCATTATCAAACCGCTCTTGAAAAAAGGAGTTACTATGCAGAGCATGGCTGGCCTCATAAATTTATCAGAGCTTACGAGCAATCAAGGTTTCGAAAGGGAATATGCCACCTCTGTCGCGATATAGCCTCTGATTTATTCTACTGTCATCCAATGTACGGCAGTAAAGTAATGGTACACTACGGTCCATACATAATGCGAACGGCAATTGAAAAAGGCATAAGCCAGCGTGAGGCAGAAAATGAGATCCGTGATCTACTAGGCATTCCCCGAATTGGCGAAGGCTGGATTTCTGAGGTTGAGCTATTAAATATCGTACGAGACATTTTCTCTAATGAGAAAGTAATCCATCAAGCCAGTCCAGATTGGCTTGGTCCACAGCGGCTAGATATATACATCCCATTGCTTAAGATAGCAATAGAATATCAGGGTCGGCAGCATTATGAACCCGTCGAGTTCTTTGGTGGGAAAGAGGGATTTCGAAAGACCCAGGAACGCGATAGACAAAAAGCCCAGGCTTGTGCCAAAAATGACATTACGCTAATCTATTTTAGATATGACCAGGCTATTACGCGAGAAATCGTTAAGCAACGCTTGAATGATATTTTGTCACAATGATTTATCGGTACTAGGTGACTACTGTAAGAAAAAGAACGTTTGGGTTGTGAATTGAAGCGCATATTGCAAAGGCAACTGTGCAAAATTTGCATTCCCGTTTGCTTGACTAGGAGCGACCATAACGCACCAAAGTAACTATCACAAAAGCCTGGAAATGGGTTCGGCCAGCAGTGAAGAAGGTTATCTGATTAGTCTGCATCTGCCGGAGGACAATCAGGCTTCGCATATCTATGTCGTAGGCTCAACCCGTTTCGGAAAACTCAAAGCATTGGCCAGCTTAGTGATTGAATAAGCAAGAAACATTTTAAAATCTATATTCTAAATTGCCGTGGAGGGGTAAAGGGGAGGAAACGGCAATTTATCTATTTTTTAGGGCGTCGTCGGGCGTAAGACCGACTGCCGGCTTCGCGCCGCAGCCCGAAGGGCGAAGGGTAGGTGTCCGACAGAACAGCCGAGAAGCAGGCAGTCGGGGTTCTCGACTAACAGAGAGAGCCCCGACGACGCCTCTTTTCCTCCCCTTTGGGTGTTGTTATGGATTGCAATAGGCATTGCAACAGTTTATATCTGCTCAACTTTTATTAGTTACGTATAAAAAACTATTGACAGATGTTTTAAATTGACCGAAAATAGTAATACAGAGTAATAATATATAGGAGGTGATCATGTTGGGAAGAAACACCAGAGTTTTAACTTTTTCTCTTCCTCCCGTGTTGGCTGATGAAGTGGAGAAATTAGCTAAGAATCAAAAAAGATCAAAAAGTGATCTTCTTAGGGAAATGATCAGAGTATATGAAGAACATTTGGCAGAGAAAGAATGGCAAGATCTATTTTGTTTTGGACAAGAAACAGCCAAAAGACTTGGGATTAAATCTGAAGAAGAACTTTTTGAATTTCTAAACAAGAAGGGCTAAGATGCTGAGAGTTGTCTTTGATACCAATGTTTATATTTCAGCCCTTCTTGTTGATGGCACCTCGCGAGAGACTCTCAATTTAGCCAGACAACAAGAGATTATCCTTGTTGCTTCCCCTTCTATCCTTTCTGAAACGGCCAAGAAACTAAGAGAAAAGTTCAAATGGCCGGAGCATAATATCAAAAAATTCTTGAGGCAAACTTCCCATCTAGCCGAACTCACCAATCCCAAAGAAAGTCTAAAAGTTATCAAAGCAGATGAAACCGATAATCGAATTTTGGAATGCGCTGTTTCAGGTAAAGCCAATCTGATTCTTTCCGGTGATAAACACCTCCTTAAACTTAAGGAATATCAAAATATTCCCATTATGAAGCCCTCTTATTTAAAGTACTTGATGGAGAAAGAAAAATGAACTGCCTAGCTTATCTTCGAGTCTCAACTAGAGAACAAGCAGAAGAAGGTTATTCTATCCCTGCCCAAAAGGAAGCCTGTAACAAATATGTCAAGGAAAAGAACTGGAATTTGATTGATGAATTTATTGACCAAGGCGAATCAGCCAAATCAGCTAACAGGCCAAAGCTTCAGGAGATGCTTGTAAGAATCAAAGAAGATAAATCTATAGGTGTTGTTATCGTCCACAAGATTGATCGACTGGCAAGAAACATGGAAGACCACGTCGTGATTAGAGCGGTTTTAAGAAAAAATGATGTCCAATTGGTCTCGGTGACTGAGAACATCGAAGATTCGGCTTCCGGGAGGCTTGTAGAGGGTATTTTAGCAGCTATGGCTGAGTTCTATAGTTCTAATCTGGCTTCTTAGGTTAAGAAAGGGATGCTGCAAAAATTAAAGCAAGGTGGCTGGCCTCATGGTACTCCTTTAGGATACAAGAATGTTAAACAAAACATTAATGGCCGAGAAGTTGCTGTTGTTGTCCCAGATGAAGAGAGAGCTTCTTTGATTAAGCAGGCCTTTAAACTCTATGCAACCAGCAACTATTCTTTAAGAGAATTAAGTGAAGTTTTAACCGACAAAGGATTGAAGACTAGAGGCAACAAAAACTCTCCCCCTGCCCCTATTTCCAAAGCTACTCTGGCGGAAATTATGCAAAACAAATTCTATATTGGAATTGTTAAATGGAAAGGGATGGAATTTAAAGGAAACCACAAGCCTTTGATCTCTAAAGAACTCTTTGATCAGGTCCAGGGGGTCCGAAGATCTCACAATTATGCTGGTGAGAGAAAAAGGAAACATCCTCATTATCTAAGAGGGACTATCTTTTGTGGGGAATGTGGTTCGAAAATGTCCAGCCAGATTGCCAAGAGAAAATATCTCTACTTCTACTGCCTTGGCCAAAAAAGAGACAATAGCTGCAAAAATCCCTATATTTTAGCAAGTGAACTTGAAAAAGGTATTGAAAAGCTTTATCAAAATATCCAACTGCCTAAGGAATTAGCTGAGATTACAATTGAAGGAATCAAGAAAGAAATTGCAGAAAGAGAATCGTCAGCAATAAAAGAACAAGCGAGGTTCAAAAGAAATCTGACAAAACTAAACAATCAAAGATACAAACTGATGGATGCTTATTACCATGAGGCCATTCCAGTTGAAGTCTTAAAGAAAGAGCAACAAAGAATCACTGATGAAATAGCTCAAACTGAAGAAAAGCTCAAAATTACTCAGGAGAATCTTGAAGAATTTGAGAAAATTCTAAACCTTGCTATTAAACTAGCTTCTAACTGCTACCTTGCTTACAAGAAGGCTAATCCTAAAACAAAAAGACTCTTCAACCAAGCCTTCTTTAAGAAAATCTACATCAAAGAAAAAAGGATCGAAAAAGCCGACTATACTGATTTCTTCGACCCCATCTTCAATGAAAGTTCGAATAAAGACAATCTGGTCGGGGCGACTGGATTTGAACCAGCGACCTACGGACCCCCAGCCCGTTGCGCTACCAAACTGCGCCACGCCCCGATAATTATTTATAGGTTTAACCTGTGAAAACGACAAAATATTTCTTTTAATACGGGTTAACCGATTGAATCGCAATAACCCATGGCCCCCAGCTCATTGGTCAAACAAAATGCCTGCCGTGCCTCCGCTTTCATCTATTAGCGAGGATTTCCCTTATCGATAATAATATAACCAATACAATATTTGATTCGTTTTCCTGATTTATAGAGCCCTATTATGGCCGAGCTCAAAACTCCGTTCAATAAAAATAAAATTCAAAATTTATTGTAAAATCGATTAGATCAATAAAGAATTCAGTTATTTGCGGCTTTTCTTCTGAAGGATGGATACAGATTCGACTTCGTCCGTCGGTCCTCTCATCATAAGATCTCGAACACAATCCTTTGGATTTTTGCCCTTATACATAACCTCAACCACATTTCTGGTAATAGGTACTTCGATACCGCTTTCCTTTGCTAAAGCCAAAATCGCCTTTGACGTTAATATGCCCTCAGCAACCATAGTTGATTCTTTTAGAATTTCCGATAGTTGTTTACCCTTACCTAACTTCTCCCCTACTGCTCTATTTCTACTATGACGACTTGTACACGTCGCTATTAAGTCTCCGATTCCCGCAAGACCTGAGAAAGTTATAGGTCTTGCACCTAAAACAACTCCCAATCTTGTCATTTCAGCAAGTCCACGCGTCATTAGTGAAGCTTTTGTATTATCTCCATAACCCAAACCGTCTGAAATACCCACCGAAATAGCAATAACGTTCTTAGTTGCCCCACACAACTCAACTCCGCATATGTCTTTATTTGTATAAACCCGAAAATACGGAGTCATGAAAATTTCCTGAAATTTTATAGCCACCGCTTCATTATATGCAGCTACAACTGTTGCTGATGGAATCGTCTTACTTACCTCTTCGGCATGATTTGGACCGGAAAGAACAGCGACGTTTTTTGAAAAGCCCTGTCCTAACTCATCAATTATTACTTCACTCATTCTAGCCAGAGTTTCTGTTTCTATCCCTTTAGTAACACTTAGTAAAAGAGTATTTTTGTTTATGAAAGGTTCAGCTTTCTTGATAATTGACCGCATTGCATGTGATGGAACTGCAAGAATTACTGCATCAACATCTTTGCCCAGGCAAGAAAGTTCGCTTGTGGCAATTATATTTGCAGGGAGAGGTATGTCGGATAAGTATCTTGTATTTCGGTGATTCTTTTCAATATCAACAGATAATTTTGGGTCTCTCGCCCAAAGAATTACATCTAGGCCATTATTTGCTAAAAGTAGTGATATGGCTGTGCCCCAACTACCGGCGCCTAAAACAGCAACTTTCACCTATTATTGCCTCCCGTCTTTATTGCCCTTTTCGCCAATTCTGTTCTCTTTACCTTCAATTAATCTCTTAATATTTGATCTATGTTGAAAAGTAACGGCAAAAGCAGC
>Ga0209163_1002540_pt1 | contig 15056 bp, 13 predicted proteins | sample MTBAKSrepl2MetaG_FD_187457 | JGI IMG/M metagenome (GOLD analysis project Ga0209163, IMG submission 187457) | Enrichment culture microbial communities om Arthur Kill intertidal strait, New Jersey, USA, that are MTBE-degrading - MTBE-AKS2 (Arthur... | ecosystem: Environmental > Aquatic > Marine >...
TGGGTGAAGTGGATCGAGTTGCGAATCCACAACGAGGTGGAAGCCCTCGACGCCGGTTACGGGCTGATCCCAAAGTACGAGGACCTCAAGAGGCTGTTCCAGCAAGTCCTGAATCACGATTACACCGAGCAGGACTACCAAGAGCAATTCAAGGTTCGCATCCCGGAACTGCTGGCCAAGCTCGACCGGATGGAGAAGATCTACGCGACGGTCCAGGACACGCCGGCCGCCATGAGGAGAGAGATGACAGACCAGCGCAAACGTCTGGAAGCCCTTAAGGCCGCCAAAGGCGAGTGGATCTCCCCCATGGACCTGTAACAGCCGGAGCATCGCGGCTGCCCACCGGCATCACGCAAGGCAGCCTGCAGAAAGCAATCCCTCGGGCCGCTGTGTACTGCCAGGCACAGCGGCCCGACTATCTTGGCCACTCACCACCGGCGCCGGCCCCAGGGGCTGAGAAAACCGAAGATATCCGCGATCCGGCTGTTCGCCCGAAGCTGGGTGCGCACTTTGTTCTCCGCCAGGTCGGGTCCCAGAACCTCCTGGAAGTACGCTTCGGCCGCCTGCTCCCGCTCCTCTTCGGAGGCGTATTCGCTGCGGATCTGACCCAACTCCCCATAGTCCAACCAGATACCGGCGCAGGCAGGGCATTCGTCGATCTCTACCTGGCGCTTGGCGCTGAAGAAATGGCGCATCATCACCATGTCCGGACATTTGGGACAATGCCGCTTGCTGCCGTACTCCACATGGATATTCGGATCCCTATCGATCCCGAGCAGGACCTGCCCGGCCGACTCGTGCGGCTCGTCGAACTTCTTGAGTTCGAAATTGTCAAACCAGATCCCCCCGCAGCCGCCTTTGCACACATCGACCGTCACGTCCTTGATCGTCATCGCCTGTAACGTATTGCTGCAAGCCGGACACTGCATCGTACCTGCCCTCCCGGAATCCTACACCCGCAGGGGTCCGCCCCGGCCCAGCCTCTTGCCGGCCCGGCGAACCCTGGCGATGCAGGATACTGCAAACCCCGCAGGACGTCAATTGGCCGATTGCTGAGAGGGTGTGGGAGAAATCGCTCTGTTGTGGCATGGGCATCCTGCCCATGTATCACAGGGCCATCTGGGTCCTGCTCTCACGAGCAAGATGCTCGTGAGGAACAGGGGCAAGATACCCGTGCCACTCCAAGCTCGCTTCTGATGTACCTTCTGAGGAACGGGCTGCGCACAAGAAAAGCCGGGCCTCCGAGACCCGGCTTCGTGGCGTGATGAGCCGCCTTACTATCGGACGGCGAATGTGAACTCAGGAACCGTGTCCTTGTCCAGGTCTTTCCCCTGGCAGCGAAGCACGAATCCAGCATCCGTCCGCTCGTATCGGAAATCCCGCCCGCTCAACGGGTCCCCCGGCAGACCGGCGGGCAGCTTGTCGGGAAACTTGCCCGTCCGAACACGTTGCAGGCAGATCGCGACGGCCGCGCGAGTCGCGTTCGCCTGGCCCTGCAGCATCGTCTTGACGGTGAGCACTCTCATAAACGCGGGTATCAGCGCCGTGGCAGCCGCGTTCACCGGATCGTTGGGATCGAGGTTCTTGTCCAACTGAGCCAACTGCTGATGAGCCTGATCGTACGGCATGTCGGAACTCAACACAGCCAGGAGCGATGACATCTGCTCCGAGTACCTGCGTCGTGTCTTCGCCAACAACTCTTCATTCGCCGTGCGGAGGATCTGGGCCTGTTTCTCATCGGAGTCGCCCAGGGCCCTCGCGAGTTGCTCGATGTTGTCCATGGTCAGGGTAGCCAGCGCGATCTCTCTCTCGGTCTTCAGGGCCGTGACGGGAAACGGCTGCTCGCCTTCCGAGGTGGCAAGCTCCGCCTGAAGCCACTTCAGTAGTTCCGCGTCGTCTGCGGCCTGGCCGATGAGCGCCCCCATGCACTCGTACCCAGCCCTGCGGACCGCCACGGACACCAGATAGGAGATCACCGTATCGTCACCGACATGCCGGGAGAACGGGCCCATCATCAGACAGCGGTCCAGCGCGGACCTGAGGTCACCGTCGGCCGCTCGGATGCGAGCGTCGGCAAGCAGGACAAAAGCGAGAAATCGCATTTGCGCCAGTTGCGGCATGAGGGCGTCGAACCTCTGCGAATACCGAAAACCCCAGTGGCACACGCGCAGGTCGCGCGCGGCCTCCGCGAAATCGATCGCGCCGCGGCACTTGCCGATATCCGCGCGCACCTTCTCGTCCGGCACCGCCTTGCCCACAGCCACATCGCCGATACGGGTTCGCGCGTCCTTGTCGAGGTCGGCGACCGTGAGAAACGCCTGGTAGTACAACAACGCCGCGTTGTCCGGATCAGGCGGTATCGCCTGCGCCGGAGAACTGATCCATGACATCACCAGACCGGCGATCGCAACGCCGGCTGACAGCCGGAAACTCGCTTTCTTCATAGCTCTGTCCCTTTCGATACTTCGATTGATCCACACGTTCAAAACAACTCACGCAACGACACACTCAGTGACCGCGGTCCAAACTCATCCAGAGTGGTCTGCAATTGCCGATCCAAAGCGTCGAGGCCCCCCCGCTCGTACGCCATTCGCAGTGATTTCATGCTCATCATCTCAGGTGTCGAGTCGGCCATGCGTTGGCTCGGCATCGCTGGGCCCTGCGGTTCGCAGACTCCCGGCCCCAGGAAGAGCAGGCCTGCCGCCAGGATGATTGTCGCCGCCACCGCCAAGCCCACGGTCCAGCGCCCCAAGACCAGCCGTCTCCCGCTCCGAACCGATGACTCGCGCCGAGCCATCAGCGTCTCGTACTCAGCCCGGTGCTTGCGCTTCCACGATTCGGCGTTGAACTCAGGCCGGCCGGCGTTGACCACCCGCCGAAGCTGATCGTCGAGCCATCGCTCGTCTTGGCGCTCATTCATAGTGCTACCTCGCCGAAACCCTGGCGGCGCAGATCCTCCGCCAGTCTCTCTTTCGCCCGCCGGAGCCGTCCGTTGATCGCCTGCTCAGAGATCCCCAGGACGGCGGAGATTTGCTCGTACGACAGGCCGTCGTAGAACCGCAGAAAGACCACCTCACGGGCCTCCGGGGCCAGTTGGCTCAAGGCTGTCTTCATCGCCTCGCCGATCTCATCTCTGCCCGCGGCAACAGCACGCTCGGTCGCCGCCTCATCGACCATCTGCGGTTGTCGGCGGGCCCGGGCCAGATCCTTGGCCTCGTTGCGACAGATGGCTGCCACCCAGCGACCGAACTGATCCGTCTTGCGAAGCCCAGGCAGGTGCGCCGCCGCCTTGGCAAACGCCTCCTGGGCGGCGTCCTCCGCCAGATGCCGGTCCCCGAGGATCGCATGGCCGATCGCCACCATCGGGGCATAATAACGCCGACAGAGTTCCGTGAAGCTCTCGCCGTCGCCCCGAGCAGCCAGCTCAACCAGTAGTTTATCAGACCTGTGTTGCACGGACCCTTCTCATCCATCCCGAGAACACCCTGCCGGAACCGTTCTCACTACAGAGACCGCCCGTGATGCCCGGAATGGGCGCGCCGGGATGTCTTTCTGCGAATTATCGCCGGGACCGGCCGCTGCGCATACAAAAAGCCAGCCTCCCTGCCGGCCTCGCGGGCAAGCAGAGAGAACTGGCTGGCGAGAGATCCGCCCACCGTCGAGTATTCAGCCACCCGCTACGGCAGACCTCTGGTTGAGGATCGGGTCAGATTGGAGTCCCTAACGCTTTCGCGTATCACTCCACACGGGCACATCCACCTGCGCCACAGGGGCTCTCCGTCTGGATTTCGCAGCCGGAGCCCGCGCAGGGCGCGTCCTGAGCCTGCGCCTGGCAGCAGCCGGACGTGGACTTCGCAGCACATGTGCCTTGTTCACAAGGAGTTGCGCATGCTTCGGTCTTCTCGCAGGCGCCGCTGATCTTGCAGCAGGCGGGCGTCCCTTCCTTCGGGCAATCGGCGCACTTACTGTCCGACGCGGCCACCGCGGTTGAATTGGGTCCGTCCACGTATCCGGCAACCAGGACGGTTCCGGTGGCCAGAGCAGCAATCACCGCCAGGGCAAGAATCACGTTCTTCGAAAGGATCTGTTTCATAAATGTCCTCCTGAAACCAACCGGACAAGGTTCACAACGGGTTCACTGTCCCCGTATCTGTCGCTCTATACTACCATCTCCATCGGCAGGTTCGAGCGGAAGTTTGCGATGAATCCACCCTCGCCGAGGACGGTTTCGAAATCCTTTGACGCCTGTGCCGCCTGTGAGTATAGTAGTGGGTTTAAGGAAATTGAAGCGGAAGCGTTGTTGGAGCCGCAGATGAACAGCAGCAAGATCGTCGCTGAAGGCATAACTTTCGATGATGTCCTCCTGATCCCGGGCAAGAGCGATTTCGTGCCCAGCCAGGCAGACACGAGCACGCGCCTCTCGAAGAACGTCGCGATCAATATCCCCATCGTCTCGGCGGCCATGGATACGGTCACCGAGGCCGCTCTCGCCATCGCCTTGGCCCAGGAAGGCGGCATTGGCATCATCCACAAGAACCTCTCCATCGAGGCCCAGAAACGGGAAGTCTCCAAGGTCAAGCGGTCGGAGCACGGCGTCATCCTTGACCCGGTCACCCTCTCGCCCCAGGAGCCCGTCCGCCGAGCCCAGGAACTGATGAGCGAGCAGAACGTCTCGGGCGTCCCGATCGTCGAGGGCAAGAAACTGGTCGGTATTCTGACCCGGCGCGATCTGAAGTTCCTCCAGGACTTTGATGTTGAAATCAGCTCGGTTATGACCAAGGGCGACTTGGTCACCGGCCCGGCAGGCACGAGCCTCGAACAAGCCAAGGGCATCCTCCGATACCATAAAGTCGAGAAGCTGCTCTTGGTCAACGGTAAGGGCGAGTTGGCCGGCCTAATCACGATGCGAGACATAGATCGCGTCCAGCAATACCCGCGGGCCGCCAGGGACAGCCGGGGCCGGCTGCGAGTCGGCGCCGCGGTCAGTGTGCACGAATACGAGCGAGTCGAGGCTCTAATTGCGGCGGACGTGGATCTCATCTGCGTCGATACCGCCCACGGCCACACGCAGAACGTCATCGACACGGTCGGCCGGATCAAGCAGAACTTCAAGATCGACGTGATCGCCGGCAATATCGCCACGGGCGACGCTGCCCGGGAGTTGATCGATGCCGGCGCCGACGCAGTCAAGGTCGGCATTGGACCGGGAGCGATCTGCACCACCCGCATCATCTCGGGCGTGGGCGTACCGCAGGTCTCCGCCATCATGGACTGCGTGGAAGTCGCCGCCCAGCAGGACATCCCGGTGATCGCCGACGGCGGCATCCGCCAGTCCGGCGATATCACGAAGGCCATCGCCGCCGGGGCGTCATGCGTAATGATCGGTTCGCTGTTCGCGGGCCTGAAGGAAAGCCCCGGCCAGTTGGTCATCTACAAGGGCCGGCAGTTCAAGGAATACCGCGGCATGGGCTCGCTCGGCGCGATGGTCAAAGGCTCGGCCGAACGCTACGGCCAGAGTAGCAAGACCGAGGTCGGCAAGCTCGTCCCGGAAGGCGTCGAGGGCCGGGTCCCCTACCGCGGTACGCTCAGCGAGTTCGTCTACCAACTCGTCGGCGGCCTGCGGGCCGGCATGGGTTACTGCGGCGCCCGGAGCATCCCGGAACTGGTGCAGAAGGGCAAATTCGTCCGCGTCAGCGCCGCATCGGTGAACGAATCCCATCCGCACGACATACAGATTACCAAGGAGGCCCCGAATTACTCGGCCAGTGTCCCCTTCGAAGACTGATGATTCGTCCTGCGTCGCGCGGATGGCGGAAGACGTCACGCGCGACGCACAACGCATTCCGCACGACGAGGGATTATGATCCGCGAAATGATCGCCATCCTGGATTTCGGCAGCCAGTACGGCCAACTGATCGCCCGACGGGTGCGAGAGCAGAACGTCTACTCCCGCATCTGCCGCGCGGGCACTCCCGCCGAGGAGTTGGCGAAGATGCCGCTCAAAGGCATCATCCTCTCGGGCGGACCGGCCAGCGTCTACCAGCCGAACGCCCCGCGCTGCGACGAGCGGATCTTCGACCTGGGCGTTCCGATCCTCGGTATCTGTTACGGCATGCAGCTCGGCTGCCAGATCCTCGGCGCCGAAGTCATCCCGGCCAAGAGCCGCGAGTACGGCCGAGGCACCCTGGCGATCCACGACAAAGACGACCTGTTCGCCACGTTGCCCGACGAGACTCCGATCTGGGCCAGCCACGGCGACCAGGTCGGCAACCTCGGCAACGGATTCGTCACGTTGGCCTCGACGAAGACCTGCCCGCACGCCGCGGTCCGGCATCCCAAGAAGCAGTTCTTCGGCGTCCAGTTCCACCCCGAGGTCAGCCACACCCCCAAGGGCGAGGTCGTCCTGAAGAACTTCCTGTACGACATCTGCGGCTGCACTGGCGACTGGAAGATGAGCGACTTCATTGCCGAGACGGTGCAGGCCATCCGCAACCAGGTCGGCGACGCGAAGGTCATCTGCGGCCTCAGCGGCGGCGTGGACTCCTCCGTCGTCGCGTCGCTGATCCACCAGGCCGTCGGGGATCAGCTCGTCTGCATCCTCGTGGACAACGGCCTGCTCCGCCGCAACGAGCGGGAGGGTATTGTTGCGACCTTCCGCGACCACTTCCGCATGGACCTGCACGTCGTCGACTGGTCGAAGCAGTTCCTCGCGGCCCTCGCGGGCGTCACGGACCCGCAGCAGAAGCGAAAAATCATTGGCGCCGAGTTCATCAAGGCCTTCAAGTCCGAGGCCAACCAGATCGAGAACGCGAGATTCCTCGCGCAGGGCACGCTCTACCCCGACGTGATCGAGTCGGGCTCGAAGGACGGCAACCCCGCTGCCAACATCAAGCTCCACCACAACGTTGGCGGCCTGCCCGCCGAGTTGGGCTTCGAGCTGGTTGAGCCCCTGCGGGACCTCTTCAAGGACGAGGTCCGCCGGGTAGGCGAATACCTGGGCTTGCCTGAAGACATTGTCTGGCGGCATCCCTTCCCCGGGCCCGGCTTGGCGGTCCGCGTCATCGGCGAGGTGACCCCCGAGCGTCTGGAGGTGCTGCGGGCTGCCGATGAAATCCTGATCGACGAGATCAAGGCCGCCGGTCTCTACCGCAAGATCTCGCAGGCCCTGACGGTCCTGGTCCCGGTCTCGACCGTGGGTGTGATGGGCGACGAACGGAGCTATGAGAACGTGGTCGCGGTCCGCGCGGTCGAGACGACCGACTTCATGACCGCCGACTTCTCCCGTATTCCGCATGAGGTGCTGGGCACGGTTTCCAGCCGGATCATCAACGAGGTCCGCGGCGTCAATCGCGTCGTCTACGACATCTCCAGCAAGCCCCCCGCCACCATCGAGTGGGAGTGAGTCCAGGATTTCTGACTTTTTTGGCCGTCGATGATGAACATGCTCTTCGTGGTCATGCCTCCCGCGCGATCCTGCGCCAGACTCTGAGTTCATCCCATCCCCACGATCGACTCATCGTAACCTCCTTCTCTATAAAGGCTTGCCTAAATTCCCATAATCCCCATTAGTTTAGTGATATTTCTTCATCGCCGGCCAGAATCCACACCCTTTCCTGTTCAGCGTACTATGAACAACTACACAGATCGCCTTGAAACGCTTCTCACGGATAGGGTAGGATAGAGGGGTAGTCCAGGTTACTGACGGCAGCAATGAAGGGTCGTTTTACCCCCGGGGCATTATCCGGGATATGTCATAGGAGTGAGGAAGAATGGCTGCGGAAGATTGCAGCAGAGGATGGGCCTCAAGTGACAGGCGGAAGAGAACCGGCAATTGGGAAGCCATACGACAGAGGCTCTTTCGACGACGCGTCTGCGATCTCGGGCTTCGCATTGAGGAATCGCCCATCGAACCGTTCATTCAGCAGCTCGAACGGGAGTTGTCCGCCAAGCGTGTGGACTTCGTGCCGGCTTTCTACCTGAGCGATAGCTGGGGTTGCCCGGACAAGGTGCCCGCCGTCGGTATTCCGTTCTACCTCGCCAGCATCCTGCTCGGACGAATTGAGAGGGAGCAGACCGGCAGCATTGAGGACAGCCAGACGGTGATGCAACTGCTGCGGCACGAGACAGGGCACGCCATCAACTACGCCTTCCGACTGTGGAAGGACCCGGACTGGAGAGCCACCTTCGGCCCCTTCTCCAAGCCCTATCGGGAGGTCTTTGACCCGAATCCATGGAGCCGGAGATTCGTCCGGCATATCTGTAGCTGCCCCTATAGGTACACGTATGCCCAGAAGCACCCAGATGAAGATTTCGCCGAGACTTTCGCAGTCTGGTTGACCCCGCGCTCGGGCTGGCGTCGGAAGTATCGCGACTGGCCGGCCCTCAACAAGCTGGAGTACGTGGACCGCCTGATGCGGGAGATTCGCGACGAAAAGCCCAAGTGCAAACGCGGAAAGCTCGTCAAGCCGGTCTCGAAACTGACCCTGTCTCTGGCCGAACACTACCAGCGGCAGATCGAAGGGTTCGGCAAGACCGCCTAAAGCACCATCGGAACGCTGACGTCGTAGGGAGGCCCCTCCAGGGCGGCGTCGATAATCATTTGCAGCAATTGCGGATAGCGGATGCCCGCCCGCTCGGCAGAACGCGCCAGGGCAACTCCCTCCTCCAGGGAGGCGTTGCAGTTCACTTCGAGGACTCTCGGGATGTCCGCTTCGTCGAGCCGGATATCGACCCGGCTGTATCCCCAGGATCGGACCGCCCGAAAGGCACGGATCGCGATGTCGCTGATCTGACGCGCCAAGTCGGGTTCCACATCCGCCGGACAGATAACGGAGGTCTTCTTGTACTCCACCGAGGTCTCGATCCACTTGGCCGCGTACGACATGATCGGCGGAATCTCCGCGGGCAACTCCTCATAGTTGACCTCGGCCAGCGGCATCACCCGCGGCCGCTTGCCTCCGACGATCCCCACGTTGAACTCCCGGCCGGGCAGGAAACACTGAACCAGCGCGGGCTGATTGTAGTTGCGCAGGACATGGCCCACCTGCCGGCGGAGAGCCTTCTTCGAATGCACAATCGAGTCGCGGTCCAGGCCGGTGCCCGCATGTTCCTGGCTGGGCTGCACGATGAGCGGGAATTTCCACTCGTACCGGTCCACATCGCCCACCTTCTCCAGCAGTTCGGTGCAGGGCGGAATCGGAATGCCCGACCCGTGGAGAAGACTGGCAGCCATGTGCTTGTATCGGCTCAGCCCCAGCGCCAACGCGGGCGAGCCGGTCAGGGGGAACCCCATCATCCGCACCATGGCGGCGAAGCGCATCTCATATAGTGCCCCGTGGACCACATCGTCATACTGGTTGAACACCACATCGGGATTGAGACGGCGCAGCCGGCGCTGAAACGCAAAAAGGTCATGGGCCAGCGGCAGAACGGTGACGCGATGCCCGAGCGATCTCAGCACGCGCGCCATGTCGCGGATCATATGGCGCAGGTCCGCGGTGCTGCCCCGGTCTTCCGGCGTGTCCGGGATGATGCCCGTATCGGCGTTGTACACCAGCGCCACGTGGAGGCGTTTGCGAGATCGTCGGGATCGTTTGGTCATATCGTCGTCCTTGTCCTGGAATCGGTCGTGCAGGGTCGCTTTCTCGGGAGGCGCCGGGGACACGCGGGTCTCGTGTGCCGCAGAAGCAACCGTCTCATAGGCAAGGCCTGCCTCCGCATTATGCAGCCCAATGTCCGAAACGTCAACCGCATTGTCCGCAATATCCTCAGCCCCGCCCTCACGAAACGGGGATGAGCAGGCAATGGCAGGTTCTTGTACCACCCATCCTTGATCCTGTGGGCTTGACAACGGTAAACCCGTATGCTATCATTATGATAGCATGGGCATGGAGAACCATATCATGGCTCAAATCCTGATACGTGATCTGGACGACGGGACTGTCGAACGGCTGAAGGATCGTGCCCGACGGCACGGCCGCAGCCTGGAAGGCGAAGCCAGGCTAGTTCTTACCCAGGCGGCGGGCCTTTCCTGCGACGACGCGAGAGCGCTCGCTCGCCAATGGCACAAGAAACTCGCCGGTCGGGAATTGCCCGACAGCACCAGACTCATCCGCAAGGACCGGGAGCGATGAAATCCCTGGTGGTGGATGCCAGCGTAGCGGCCAAGTGGTTCCTGCCGGACCCGGACGCGGCGGCCGCCTTGCGACTGCTGAATGGCCGGTATCGCCTGACCGCCCCCGATTTGATTCGCGCGGAGTTCGGCAACATCGTCTGGAAGCTCCGTTGTCGCAATGTACTCGACACGAACGAAGCCTCGGATATGATCGAGCACTTCCTATCCATGCCTCTGGAGATCTACGACAGCGTCCACCTTCTGGCTCCGGCCCTGGACATAGCCGTCGCCACCCGTCGCACGGTATACGACAGCCTCTATCTGGCCCTGGCCATGGAGTTGGGGGGAGCCGTCGTGACCGCAGATGAGCGGTGGACCAACGCTCTTCAGAGCACCCCTTTCGCCTGCTTCCTGCGGCTCATGCGCCGACGTTGACCGCGAGGACCGCTCAACAGTCCAGCGTCGTCAGATCAAGTGCCCAACATGCCGAACCCAAGAGGGCCCGGCCGAAGTGGCCGTGCAAGGGGAGTTCTGCCGCTTTGGGGCCTCCAGCATGATAGACATTTCGCACGCGGCTCCCGTCGTGTCCCCGTCTCCGCTGGTGCCCCAAATGCGATGAATGCCCTTCGACACTTGCGTGGGGTAGCCCACCATGATCTGGCTTGTCAGGCGGCACTCATGTCCTGGCGCTCTCGCTTGCGCGGCTGCCACTTGCGATGGCGACTATGCCACGTATAATTGTATCCATCGAGCACAAAGAATCTTGGAGACATGAAGATGACCTCAGAGAACCTGCGTGGCAACTTTGGTCTTCTTCGGAGAAGAGACCATGCGCTATGATTTCATTGCCGTGTACGAACTCATCGGTGTCAGCCTCGCAGATGCCAACCATGTAGAAGACCTTGTCACGTTTCCTTCCACTGGCGCACGCGCGATCCTATGCTCTGACATCGACGAGCGTCTGATGGAACACGACAGAGCTTATGTCATCGGTGGTCTATTACTGGAGGGCCTCTTTGGAAAAGCGGGAGACGGCAGTTGTCAGGAGCGGGTTACGCATAACCTGGAGCATCTTCGGGAACAGCGTCGTAGGCAATCAACAGGCCGGGTATTTGTTGTATTTGAGGCGACCGGACAGGTTGAATCCTTCAACCCACGGACTGAAAGAGAACTCCCTGAATTCATCATCGCCTTTGAAGGAACTCCTAAGGAGGGCATCCGAAGCAGATACGAATCCCAAATCAATGGCCTGCTGGCAAGTCTCACGATAGCTTCTGAAAACATCACGGGGACGAGGCAGATCGCAAACAGCGTGGTCTTTCTCAATGATAAGGGCAAGCCTGTCTATTCATATGAATTCAAGGCAACAGTTACGGGGACACTGACAACCCGTATGAATGTTGACGTTCTTGAATCTGTACGAGATAGTGCTGTGGTGTTGGCACAACAACGAGACCTTGTCCGCCCCGCACACCTTCTGAGCAAATCTATCGAGGATGAGAATGACGAACTTCCATCGTTCCTCTCGGCCTGGTCAGGCATAGAGATCTTTGTGAACAGCGTCTTCCGTTTCTATGAGGAGCGAGTACTTGGAGGACTCTGCCAAGGAGAGACACCCATAGCTCCGCGGAAGGTAGTGGAGCGGATACGAGGCGTGATGAAGGACAAGTATCGACTTGCCGACAAATTCGCCTTGATATCTTTCGAACTATCGCCGGACAGCGCCGCACAAGACGTGGCGACTCTTGAACGAATAAAGGGCATTCGCGACAAACTGATCCACGAAGGAAATAGTGAGGTGGGAACGACCCTGCCAACCAACGACACGCGCAATCTCCTTCGGAAGTATCTTGGACTGCATATACAGAGCAGGAGAGCATCATAGGAGTGGGAGCATCGCGGAGCACGGACATCCTCTCCCGAGTACTACGCAAACCGCAGCAGACGATGGCAGAGTCAAAAGGCTGCGTTCCCACGTGAGCCAGGGATCCACCCTAAGTGACGAACAAGTATCCCTGGACCAGCTGCATGCGGTATTGAAACGTCATGAGCAGGCGACGGCGACCTGCTGGCTCGAGTGGTCGGGTGTACGCTGCTTCTTCGTCCGGTTCTTCTTGAGGCGACGGGCAAGGATAGTACCGAGGGCCAGGCCGGTGAGCGCAAAACCTGTGTATTTCATCTCCGCCGCGTTCGACGCTCGTCGATGGTTGTATTGCTCCGCCGTCTCCATCGTGACGATGCCGATGCGGTCGGGGAGGGACTCGCCCAGGACACCTGCGAATCCGTCATACAAACGGAGGGGTGCCGGTTCGAAAACGCCGGTCACGGAGCCGTTGAGAGTCGCCACTCGCTCTTTGTTGAGCAGGGCGAAGACGGTGTTATTGCTGTTCTGGAGCGGGCAATAGAAGTAGGTCGGCGGGTGCCATTCGTAGTCCGTGAGGATCAGATAGGCGTGGTCCAGCAGGGTCGTGTCCAGTTCCCGTTCCACGAAGACCTTGATGTCCTTCCAATCGTGTTCGAGCGCGTGGCTCCGCATGTTCCTGTTCACGTCGGCCAGACGCGTGAGGACACCTTCGACGGTCCTCTCCTGCGGCCATAGGCGCCGGGCCGAGTCGTCCGCCTTGTAAGCGGCGGAGATGGCCCAGATCCTGCCCTCACAACCGCTCACCGGCGCGAGCAGGCGCTCTCGCATCAGCTCATCCTCCTGTCCCTTCTTCTTGTACACGGTCTGCAGGGCCACGTACTTCGACTCCACGGGTCTGGCGATTCGCACGGCCGTGCCCAGGTAGGAGTCGAGGTCCGCGGGCAGGGGCTCGCCAGGACGGCAGACATCGTATTTCTCGGTGGGCGGCCGGCCCGTGTATACCGGACGTACCGACAGGGTCGGGTAGATCTTGCGCTCGAGGTCGGGATCGCCGCCGACCTGCACGAAGTGACAAGCGCTGTCCCGGGCCAGGGCCGTGGCGCCCTGAACACCGAGGACTTCCGGCTCCAGCGGCAGCATGGGGAATTTCGCCGTCGCCACCAGTGAAAGGACGAGCAACCCGATTCCAATAACGAGCATTGGCCAGCGTATCATCGTTCCACCTCTGTTGATCAGTTCGAATCCCAGGGGCGGGTGCCCGGTTCCCACGTCGATCCCTCGTGACCACCCTTCCTTGCGCCTCCTGGTCCGTCTCGATCCTATCGACACATCCGCCCAGCCGCTTTAGGCCGTGCCGAGAGACCGTTGCATACGTTGTCGGGCTCACAAAGGGATGTATCGTAGCACCGCCCGACCCGTCTCACGGGACCGGCGGCAACCTTCGATCAGGGGCCACCTCCTTGCCTTTTCCGCACGGACAGGTATAATAAAGGAGGATCTTGTGTCACCAACTCCGGAGAAAGAACGACTGCACGGTACGGGAGGTGAGTCATGGGAAGGAATCATTCCTGCGTTGTGCGTGTGACACTGGCGGTCTTGATCCTTACGGCGGGGGCCGCCACCTCCGTGGTGGCGGCTGAGCCGAACCTGGTTGGGCACTGGAAGTTGGATGGTAGTGCCAACGACAGCGTGGGCGGCAATCATGGCACGGTCTTCGGTGATCCCATCTGGGTGAACGATCCGCAACGCAGGTGGTGCTTAGACTTCGACGGCGACGCGGATTATGTTGATGTGGGCGACGACCCGTCTCTGACGTTCAGCGATCAAATCACGGTTGCGTGCTGGATCAAGGTCCGCCAGTTCGACAGGAATTGGAACGCGATTATCACCAAAGGCGACGATTGGGTGCTGGCCCGGACGCGGGACGACGACCGCACGGCGTTCCTGTGCCTGGGCCTGGCGGGCGGGGGCTGGCCCGAGGTCTACAGCAACGACGTGAACGATGGGAACTGGCACCATCTTGCCGGTGTGTACGACGGCGAGGAACTCAGCCTGTATCAGAATGGCGCCCGCGTCGGCTCCAAGTCGCTGCACGGCAGCATCAATCGCAATTGGAGCCGCGTCCTCATCGGCGAGAACGGGCAGGCGCCCAACCGCTACTGGAATGGGCTTATCGACGACGTACGTCTCTACAACCGCGCGCTAACGGCGGAGGAAATCGAGATCTTGGCGGAGGCCGAGCCGGTGGCTCCCCCGCCGCCACCGGCGGCCCCCCAAGGGGTGACCGCCGTCGGTCACGACAGCCGGGTCGACCTTCGCTGGCCGTTCGACACGGACCCCAACCTGGAAGGATACAACGTCTATCGCGCCGACGCCGCGGCGGGGCCTTTCACGAAACTCAACAAATCGACGCACAAGACCTCCGTCTACAGCGACTTCTTCGGCGTCAACGGCCGGACGTGCTACTACTATGTCAAGTCGATCGCCATCCGCGGCGGCGGGGAGTCCGAGCCCTCGAATGTCGTCTCCGCGACCTCCTATGCGATGACCGATGAACAGCTTCTGACCTCCGTACAGGAGGCCACCTTCCGCTACTTCTGGGATTACGCCCATCCGGTCAGCGGACTGGCCCGGGAAGGGCACGGCTTCGGCCACAGTCCCGATATCTGCACCTCCGGCGGCACCGGCATGGGACTGATGGCACTCTGCGTCGGCGCCGAGCGGGGATTCGTCACGAGAGCCCAGGCCGCCGGGCGCGTCCTGCAGGTTCTGACCTTCCTCGACGAGAAGGCCTCGCGTTTCCACGGCGCCTGGTCGCACTGGATTCACGGCGGCACCGGCGCGACCAAGCCCTTCAGCCAGTACGACGACGGCGGCGACTTGGTCGAGACGGCTTATCTGGTGCAGGGTATGCTCACGGTACGTCAGTACTTCGATGCTGCGAGCGCCCCTGTGGAGACGGAGATCCGACGCAGAGCCACGGCGATGTGGGAGACGGTCGAATGGAACTGGTATCGCCAGAAGCCGCGGGAGGAGACGCTCTACTGGCACTGGTCCCCCAACCACGGCTGGCAAATG
>Ga0209163_1002543_pt1 | contig 15037 bp, 11 predicted proteins | sample MTBAKSrepl2MetaG_FD_187457 | JGI IMG/M metagenome (GOLD analysis project Ga0209163, IMG submission 187457) | Enrichment culture microbial communities om Arthur Kill intertidal strait, New Jersey, USA, that are MTBE-degrading - MTBE-AKS2 (Arthur... | ecosystem: Environmental > Aquatic > Marine >...
ACATGCCGACGGAATTATCAATTCGAAAATATCGAATCAACTTCCAGCCGGAAGGCAGCAGAATCGTCGCCAGCAAGATCTTCAGGAGATCGCCCACGAGGAACGGGTACAAACCGACCGCCAGCACGCCCGCGCCGAGCGACCTGCCCAGCAGATTGTCCAGACACGACAGCCAAGCGAGACCGCAGGCATACATCGCGGCGCTGCCCAGAATCATCGCCAGAACGGTCGTGACCGCCCGGCGGTCCCAACCCCGCTCGGCCAGAGCGCCCACGATGTACGCCGCCGGAAGGAATCCTATGAGATAGCCGCCCGTGGGTCCGAAAAACATGGCCAATCCGGCCCTGCCATGCGTGAACACAGGCAGACCCATCAGGCCCTCCACGAGATACGCAAGCACACACAGAGCACCCCGCCGCGAGCCGAGCAGCGCGCCGACAAGCATCACGCCGAAGGTCTGGCCCGTGATGGGGACGGGGTATCCGACCGCGACCTGCGCCAGGAGAGCGATTAGGATCGATCCTCCTGCAATCAAGGACGCGTTGTAGAGCCGGGCAAGCCTCTGCTCGGAAGGCCGGGCAAGATCGGCAAGAGTCAATCCAGTAATCATAGTACATCCATTCTGCCGGGGAACCACTCCCCGTGCGTCCCGGCGGCACCCTGCCCTCGGAAGCACGGAGGCAATTCAGTATCACAATCGAGCCCGTCCGTCAAGTACGGGAATGGTGCATTTTTGCGGATCCTTCCCCACCGGTCCCGCGGGATTTGAAGAAACCGTCGCGGGACCGGAGCGACTATCTGACGAGAAGACCACGATCCGGCACGGTTGATGTACGTCCCCAGGACGGGGCTCTGCGGGCGCGCCCCTCGTGCGGATCGCCGTTGACAAAGCCCGTGTGGGCCCGTACAGATAAGCATCATCAGAGCGTGAGTCGCTGGTTCAGGAAAGGGGAAGGAAAATGACAAGAAGACTTTGCACAGAGATCCCACTGGTGACCGCTCTGGTTCTGACGCTTCTGAGTTGCCCGTCGTGCGTCTACATCGGCGGAAACTGGGGCATGATGGAGCGGTACGAGAAGGAAGTGCCGCTTTCAGCCTTGCTGGAGCCGGGCTCTTCCTTCTCCGCCAGCACCGGTGACGGGTCCATCACGCTCGAGGGGACCCAAGCGAACGAGTGCCGAATCCAGGCGACCGTCGTCGCCCACGCCAGAACGATGGAACAGGCAGAGGAACTTGGTGAGCAGATCGACGTCCGACTCGAGCCCGCGGGCAAAGGACTCAAAGCCGTCATCGACCGGCCGCGTGTCATCCGCAACGCCTGGTTCGAGGTGTCACTCAAGGGTGAGGTACCGAGACAAACGGATCTGGCGCTCTCCACCAGCGACGGCTCGATCCACCTGGTGAACATCGTGGGCCGCATCGAGGCGCGGACCTCCGACGGGCAGATCGATCTCCGCGATATCGACGGTGACGTGCAGGTCAAGACCTCGGATGGCGGCATCGCCGGTACACGTCTGAAGACGCAGACCCTCGAATGCCGCACCAGCGACGGCGGCATTCGTCTCTCGCACGCGACTGCCGCATCGTTCGTCGCCGACACGTCGGACGGTTCCGTCATCCTCGAAGATGTGCAGGCAGACTCAGCCAGGGTTCACACGAACGATGGGGCCATCCGGTGGCGCGGTGCCGTGGCAACCCATACCGAATGCCACTCCTCCGATGGAGCCATCCACGTCGAGTACTCGCCCGAGGCACCGAAGGCCCTCCACGTCAATGCCACGGCCTCCGACGGCAGCATCACGCTGGTCACGCCGCCCGACCTGTCCGCAACGGTCGAGGCCAGTACGAGCGACGGCTCGATCCGCACGGAGTTGCCGATCACCATCCGCGGCAAGGTAGGGAAATCCCTGAACGGTACGATCGGTGGTGGCGAAGGCAGGGTCTATCTCAGAACCTCGGACGGGTCTATCACAATCCGTTGAGCGCACCGCATGAAGGAGTCATAGACATGAAACGGCACCGTTTCCAGCGAGAGATCGTGACGGGCCTGGTCCTCGGGTTCCTGCTAACAACCTGCGGTTGTGACATGCCCTTTGGGAACTGGAGCCAAGCCAAGTACGAGAGGAGCAGCAGTCATCAGGCGCCACTGAGCGCGGGCGGCACACTGGATGTGTCCACCCATTCCGGCTCCATCCGGATCACCGGCGAGGAGATTACCGAATGCCGCATTGAGGCGACAATTGTCGCTCACGCGCCCACGGAAGAGGAGGCCCAGGAACTGGCGGAACAGGTACAAATCCGTCTGGATTCGGCCGATGGCACGCTGAAGATCCGCGCGGACAAACCGCAGCTCACCAACAACCGGTCCATCGCGGTCAGCTACGTGATCACGGCGCCCCGTCAGATCAATGTCCTGTGCGAGAGCGACTACGGCAGTCTGAGCGTGACCAACCTGGCCGGGGCGGTCAAAGGGAGGACCTCCAGTGGCTCGGTCACGGCCCGGAGGATCGAGGGGCCGGTCGATCTGCACACCTCGTACGGCTCGATCTCGTGCGAGGGCCTCGCCGGTCCGACGACCTGGCTGCGGAGCAGCAGCGGGTCAATCTCCGTGGCCGACCTCAAAGGTTCGGCCAAGATCGACACCTCCTACGGCTCGATCTCGTGTGAAAAAGCATCCGGCGAGAGCCTCGAACTGAAGACGAGCAGCGGGCGGATCGCCCTGACAGATGTTTCTTTCCCCGAGTGTGTGGCCGAAACGAACTACGGCTCGATCGCCTGCCGCACGTTCACCGGCAAGACGATCAAGTTGCGGTCGAGCAGTGGGAGTGTGGAACTCGCCGGCGCCCAAGCGGACCTCATGGACCTGCATACGTCCTATGGGCGCGTCGAGGCACGAGGAATCACGACGGGCAACCTCCAGACCGACTCCGGCAGCGGCGGTATCGATGTCGCTTGCTCCGAATCCTGCCCGCCGGACCTGAAGGCCTATGCGAAGACCGCCTACGGGAGTATCAGCTTCCAGGCGCCGCCGCAATTCTCGGGCGAAGTTCGTCTGACCACGAACTATGGCTCGGTCCAGACGGCACTGCCCGTCCTGGTGGCCGGCAAGGTCGAGAAGAACAACCTTGCCGGCAAGATCGGCGAAGGAACCGGCCTGATCCACCTGGAAACCGCCAGTGGATCGATCGACTTGAAGTAGACACCATGGAGAACAATCATCATGAAGGAGCACGGCGGATGGGCTTCTGTCTGCGTGGTGTCTCTGACGCTGGCGCTGGCGTTATCGGTGAATGGTGAAACCGGGACATCCCTCCGGGCCGTGCCGGCCCCCCAGATCGACAGGTCTTGGTGGCCGGTGGCCGGCAACCCGATGGACCACCAGTACGCGACAGAGAGACAGGAACCGGTCGATTTCGGCATCTGGCAGGCGGCGGACGGCACGTGGCAGCTCTGGTCCTGCATTCGAGGCACAACCGCCGGCGGCCGGGGCGGAATGGGACGCTTCTTCTACCGCTGGGAAGGCAAGCATCTAACGGACGCGGATTGGCAGCCGATGGGCGTCGCTATGGAGGCAGACCCGTCTCTCGGCGAGACTCCTGGCGGGCTCCAGGCCCCGCACGTGGTGAAGGTCGACGATACCTGGCATATGTTCTATGGGGACTGGGTCCACATCTGCCACGCAACGAGCAAGGACGGCAAGACCTTTACCCGCGTCATCCAGCCCAACGGCAAGACCGGCATGTTCAGCGAGGGTCCTGAGGTCAACACGCGGGACATCATGCTCCTGTCCCACGATGGCAAGTGGTACGGCTACTACACCTGCCACCCGAACAGGCAGGGCATGGACTGCGTGCGCATCACCTCGAATTTCAGCACGTGGACGGATTCCGCGGTCGTCGCGTTCGGCGGCCGGGCGACCACCGGCCCCTGGTCGGCCGAGTGCCCCCATGTCGTGAAGCGAGACAACGGCTTCTACCTCTTCCGTACCCAGTCCTATGGCAACGCGGAGAAAGACAACATCCGCAAGCGGGGCCCCGCCCAGACCAGCATCTACTTCTCCACGGACCCGACCATGTTCGGCATCAACCAGGACCCGAGGTACTTCCTCGGCACGCTGCCGGTGGCGGCCCCGGAGATCATCCTGCACGAAGGCCAATACTACATCGCCGCCCTGAACGAAGGCGCCCTCAACGGCATCCGCATCGCAAGATTCACCTGGAACACGCCGTAGGGTCATCGGGTGTTTACACAGACTGCTATTCCTGATAGAGTGGGGCCATGGACATACTCGATTCCGTGAAGATCGATAGGAAGGTCTTCTCTGTTGCCTCGCTCCTGGAGCCATCGGATGAAAAAACCTTTTGGCTGTCGAAGACCCCGCACGAGCGACTGGCGGCGGCAGAACTGATGCGCCAGATTGTCTATGGCTACGATCCATCTACCGTCCGACTTCAAAGAGTTCTTGAGATTGCTCAACGTTCACAAGGTTGAGTATTTGCTCATCGGTGGCTACGCGGTCCATTACCACGGGTATCCGCGTGCGACGGCAGATATGGACGTCTGGATCGCGGTTCACCCGGACAACGCCGGCCGGGTCGTCGCTGCCCTGAAGGAATTCGGCTTCGACCTGCCTGACCTGTCACCTGATTTGTTCCTGAAGCCGTGGCAGATCATCCGTCTGGGTGTGCCGCCGGTCCGGATTGAAATCGCGACGACGATCTCCGGAGTCGATTTCACCGAATGCTACGCACGACGCGTGCAAGATACACTTGATGCGGTCCCCGCCAACCTCATCGGCCTCGAAGATCTCAAGCGCAACAAGAAAGCATCCGGCCGCTACCAGGACTTGGCAGACCTGGAGCACCTGCCTTAGAGGAGCCCGGCCGCCCCCCCCCCGCCCTTCCACCTCTTGGCCGTGCTTTCAATTGCTGGAGGCAGACTTGTCTTCCTCGTAACGGCCGGCGAGATGCTGGGCCAGGAAACGCTCGGCGGCGGCGTAGAACTTCAGGCGGTTTTCGGGCTTGGCGAAGCCGTGGCCCTCGTCGGGGAAGACAATGTATTCAAACGGCAATTCCTTGGCCTTCATCGCCTCGACGATCTGCTCGGACTCGGCCTGTTTGACGCGCGGGTCGTTGGCGCCCTGGCCGATCAGAATCGGAATCTTGATGCGATCGACCTTGAATAGCGGCGACCGGGACTTCAGGAAATTCTCGTCCTTCTCGGGGTTGCCCACGCGCTGGTAGAACACGTTCAGAATCGGCGTCCAGTACGGCGGGATGGACTCGATCAACGTCACGAGGTTGCTGGGCCCGACAATATCGACGGCGCAGCAAAAGGCATCCGGCGTGAACGTCGCACCGACGAGGGCCGCGTAGCCGCCGTAAGAGCCGCCGAAGATGGCGACCTTCTTCGGGTCCGCGTATCCCTGCCGGACCGCCCAGTTCACCGCGTCGATCAGATCGTCGTGCATCTTCGCGCCCCACTCCCGGTCGCCGGCGTTCACGAAGCTCTTGCCGTAGCCGGTCGAGCCGCGGAAGTTCACCTGCAGACACGCGTAACCGCGATTGGCGAACCACTGGGCCTCGGGCTCATAGCCCCAACTGTCGCGCGCCCATGGCCCGCCGTGCACCGAGAGCACCATCGGCAGGCCCTTGCGCTCCTTCCAGACGGGGAACGTAATATACCCGTGGATCGTCAGACCGTCGCGGGCCTGGAATGAGATCGGCTCCATGCGGGCCAACTCGTACTTTGTCAGGTCCGGCTTGTGGACGAACAGGAACGTTCCCTTGTGCATCCCGGGCTCGTACGCGTAGAACGCCACCGGCCCGTCGTCCTTCACGAAGCTGACCAACCAGGTCGCATCGGCGTTGTCCCGGTCGGAGACCGCGAAGTCCCCGCGCTCCAGCTTGGCGATGGCCGCGAAATCGTCCTTGATCGACTCATCCAGCACGGTCCATTCCGTTCGCGCCCGCGTGAAGGCGACTGCTTGCACCTGGTAGGTGTCGGGATGGATCATCACGTCGCTGACGTCATACTGCGGGTCCTGGGCCATCACCTTGGCCTTCTTGTCCCCCAGATCCATCTTCACCAGCCGACCCGTGTCGGCGTCGCGTGAGTCGATCAGGTAGAGGGCGTCGCCCTCCTTCGTGAAGCTGACCGGGGCGCTGGTCAGGCCGTCCTCGGCACTCCAGGAGACCGCCTTCTCCCATTCGGCATCTTCCTTCGGCCGGACCAGCAGATCGAAGCCGCCCTCCGGCGTTCCGGCCATCGCTGCTCGGACCTTGAACTGGGCATCGGCCACCCAGCCAACGATGTTGCCTGGGTTCTTGGTGACCAGCTTGAGGTCCTGGGTCCGGAGATCGAGGTGGTACACGTCGTGCACGTTCGGGTCCTCCCGGTTCATCGCAATCAGCAGTTCGTTGGGGAAGTGCTTGTCGCTGGCGACGATCTGGACCTGGACGTTCTCGAAGGGCGTGAGGTCCTGGGTCTGGCCGCCCTCCAGATCAACCGCGTACAGCCGCCAGTTCTCGTCGCCGCCTTTGTCCTGGAGGTACATGATGTGCCTATTGTCCTGGGCCCAGAAGTAGATCCGGATGCCGCGATCCGTATCCTTCGTGACCACCCGGTCATCGTCCTTGCCGACAGTCTTGACCCAGACATTGAGCACGTTATTGACCGGCGCCAGGTAGCTGAGCCGCTTGCCGTCGGGCGAGATCTGCGGCGACGTCTTCACCGGATTCCCAAACAGCACCTCGCGCGGAATCAACTCCACCGGCTTTCGCTCCGCTGCCTGCCCCCTCACACACGGAACCACAGAAGCCAACAGCCACCCGGCCAACACACACATCGCTCTGAGTCGAACGGTCGTCATACGGATCACCTTTCCAAGCTCATCTCCTTGCCTAAATGCACGTAACCGCCCCTTACTATGACCCGACACCCTGGAAGAAAGCAAGAGGGGAGACGCGCAAAACACGCTGAGACTTGAGGCACGAAGATTGGCGACGAGATTACCCGACGATCAGAGTCACTCAGAATCCTGTCCGGGCGCTTCTTCACCCGATCCCTGTGCCTCTGACCCGGATGCCCAGCGATTCAGAAGCTCTGTGATGTGTTGCTTGGCCTGACCAAGTTCGTCCGTACTCAGGCCCCACGAGAGCCCTTGGTAGGCTGTCGGAGGTGAGTAGGCTGGCGATACCACCCTGCTAAGGAATTGCTTCAGATCGTCATGGCTCGCCCCCGCGGTTTGGCGGATGCCACGTAAGTCAATCCGACCCAAAGAGGACGTTGCAGCCTTCTTCAGTAGTAGGAACTGATAGAACGGTCTGACCCACATTGCGAATGCCGTGCCGTCTACGCCATGCGGATTGAGGCAGTCCCACTGACTGAAACCAAGAGCAAGAAGATCGGACAATTCTGTGTTGCAATCTGCCATACCAGGCATGGCGTACAGGTGGAGCAAGCTCTCAAAATCGGGGATACTGGTCGCCAACTTCTCCACAAAAGGAGCAACACTCTCGCCCTTGGACTTATTGCCTCTGAGCTTGTGCATCAACCACGCACCAGCGATCAAATACACGAGGCTCTTGTAGCGATGTATCTCATCGTATGCGAGCCGAAGTTCCGAATCTGGGGGATGATGGAGTACTTGTGCGTCGTCGAGAAGGCACTCCACGTGCAAGGTAGCCGCGTTAAATGTCGATGCATCAGCTCGCTCCGCTGATGCCTTTATCATATGCAGGCACAGGCTTAGCCAGCGAACTACGAAGGGAGAGAGGTTCTGAATTTGTTCAAGCAACCTCGCGTGATGACGGAATTCCACCTCCAAGAACACGCCCAGCCAGCCCACCCTTTTCTCGATTTCATGACCTATCCCCAAGTCGGCGCTCTTCTCATCCAACCCGGCCATTTGATACGTCAAATAGAGCTCGGACACCCAGAGATGGAAATACGTCTCGTTCCGCTTGTGGAATGACCTCTGGCTCAGTTTATACATGCAGTCTAACAATTCGTTAAGGCAATTCGCAGAACGATTTCTGACCGCATTCACTGCAAGGTCATGAAGGCAAAAGTTGTCCGGACGCGGTGGTTTGAAGGCGTAGTCCATCTGGGCAATGAGGTCCTCAAGGACCAGATTGCCTTGTCCGCCCACTGCCAACTGAGCCTCCAAATAGTCGTCAAAGACGTGTGCGAATGCCTTGGAAACGTCGGCTATTGTCGCGCTGTCGTCTCGTTGAATCGCGGATACCATAACCTCGCGGAGGCGACGCCAAGGAGAATCAGATTCTGTGGGTTTCACAACCACAAAGCTTCTCTGAACAAGACGGGCTATCCGGTTGTCCGGCATCTGTTCCCGTGTGATCAGTATCACCCGGGCGTCGTTCGTCACTATACCGTTGGGTTGCAGGGTGATGCACGCAGCGTCATCGCACGAACCGTAGGAAAAGACGGACGCTGTGTTACGCCGCGGACGCAACGGAGCCAGCCCGAGTAGCCTCTGTATTCGTCCAAGCGGAGCAAAATCAACTGCTACGACGCCCCCAAGCTTATCGAGCCTGTACTCTGTCCGAAGACCCTCTTTCTTCTCGGCAGCCATGCAACGGGCGAACCCAAGCGTTTCAAGTCTCTCGGAGAGCTTAGTCGAGATAAGTTCTTGCCGTAGTGTGCGACGGAACGATATGCGAACACAGGAGAGCAACTCAGCGGATAGCAATTGTTCAAGTTCAGATGCGCCGAGAGTCTGCATCGTTCTGCGGAGCATGTCAAGGAGAATGAACAAGCAGGCAAGGCCGAGCAACACCGCGACGACTGTCCAACCGTTAAGAAACTGAAGTCCAACGCGACCTGACACGAGTACACCCACCAAAACGGTAAACACGGTGCCCAAGAGAAATGCGGCGGCCGGAAGAAAACCCCGCCGGCGGATCACTGCATTCAACAGGAAGTTGGCACCAGCCAGATTCGACGTCTTGGCATGGATCGTAAGAGCTATGACGGTCAGGAGCAGGCCGGTGAGCGAGGCAAGAACAGTCGCCGTGATCTTCAAGTGTCCTGTGAGTGTGGTGCCTGGATCTTCCCGCTGCGACGACTCCTGGACGGAGACAGTGCTCGGAGCCTGCTGAGACGGTGCGTTTGCATGAATGAGCAAGGGCATGTCTATGGTGACGACTATCGCAATTGTCAGCAAGAAGGGGAATACGAAGATAAGAACAGGCCATTTGCACCCTTCGCCCATTCGCTCAATGCAGCCGTACTGAGGGCGCAAATGCTTATCATGCTGTTTCAATTCTCGCTCAGCTTCACGGATCAACGGTAGGCAAGAAGGATAAATGAAGGCCACCACGCGGAGGCAATGATACCGGAGCCAGAAATACACGTCCTCACAGACTCTGCCCGTCGTCGCCCATTTCATGAGAGACTCCAAGAAGTCATCAACCTTAGACTCGTCAGAACATCTTGCCATTTCACTCACATAGGTCCGCCAAACACCATTTGCCCGCAGGCAACCGCCGGAGTATGGAACCGAAATAAAAACTATGGCATGCGGCAACAAGTCTCAGGCAAAGCCACTTCGGGCGCACTTACCAACAGAATAGCAGCAAAACGTCGCGAGGAAAAGCAAGAACCCAGATTCCGCGAGGGCAGGCAAGAACACAAACGTAGCCACATGGGCCATCGAGTCACACGCAGCCCAGCCCGGAGGAAATGAGCATTGCAGGATGGTCAGGTGTGCGTTAAGATGCCCATGCAAGTGTACAACAACCTGAGCAAAGAACAGGGCAACAGTGAGGAGTCACACCATGAGTTGGAGTCACCAGCCCGCCGGCAAGGGAATCAGCCGCCGTCGTTTTTTGAGAGCATCTGCCGTCACCGCAGGAGCGGCGTTTGTCGGCCCGACGATCGTCCCGGCCTCCGTGCTGGGAGCCAATCCGCCTTCCGAGCGGATCACCGTCGGGTGCATCGGCGTCGGGAATATGGGCAGTAGCGATCTGCGGGCGTTCAAGGGCAATCCCGGGGCGCAGGTGGTGGCGGTGTGCGAGGTTGATGCCCAGCGGCTCCAGACGGCCCGCCAAGTGGCCGGGATCGATCAGAAGTCCTGCTATGGCGATTTCCGCGAGTTGCTGGCGCGGCCGGATATCGACGCGGTGACGGTGGTCACGCCGGATCATTGGCACGTACCCATCTGCATTGCGGCGGTGCGGGCGGGAAAGGACGTGTACTGCGAGAAGCCGTTGACGCTGACCATCCTCGAAGGCCGAAGACTGGCTGAGGAGGTGAAACGCTACGGCCGCATCCTGCAGACCGGCTCGCAGCAACGCTCGGCCGAGGAGTTCCGCAAGGCCTGCGAGTTGGTCCGCAATGGCTATATCGGCGAGATCAAGACGGTCATCGCGGGCCTGCCCGGTAACAACCGGACCTGCGAGCCGACGTGGGAGCCGCAGCCGGTGCCCGAGGGCTTCGACTACGACTTCTGGCTCGGGCCCGCCGAGTGGGCGCCGTACCACGTGCAGCGTTGTCACTATGAATTCCGCTTCCTGCTGGACTATTCCGGCGGGCAGGTCACCAACTGGGGCGCGCACCATCTCGACGTCGCTCAGTGGGGTCTGGGCATGGATGACTCCGGGCCGGTCGAGGTCGTCGGCAAGGGCGAATTCCCGACGACCGGTCTGTTCACGACCGCCACGAAGGTCGATTTCGAGTGCACCTATGCCAACGGCGTGAAGCTCCTGTGCCCGACGGGAGGCGGCGGCACGCGGTTCGAAGGGACCCAAGGCTGGGTGCACGTCAATCGCGGCAGCCTCAAGGCCGAGCCGGCGTCCCTGCTGACCCAGACCCTCGGGGCCAACGAGATCCACCTGTACGACAGCAAGAACCACCACCAGAACTTCCTCGACTGCATCAAGAGCCGCGAGCAGCCAATCGCCAACGTCGAGATCGGGCACCGCTCCTCGACGGTCTGCCACCTGGGCAACATCGCCATGCTGCTCAAGCGTCCCTTGAAGTGGGACCCGGCCAAGGAGGAATTCCGCGGCGACGACGTGGCCAATCGGATGCGCTGGCGCCCGGCGCGGGCCCCGTGGGCCATCTGATATCGATCACAAGAACCCCAAGCAGGACAGACCTCCGTATGTCATTGCGAGGAACGCGGTGACGAAGCAATCTCAAGCCGGAGATTGCTTCGCTCCGCTCGCAATGACATGTCCGGGTTCACTCTGCTGGCGGTGATTGCGAAGAGTGTCTTTCGCGAGGGACCTGCTTCCTGGACTGGGTCGCCCACGCCAACTGGTAGACCACGCCCAGAGCCGCCAGGAAGACCAGGGAAGAGAACAAGATCATGGACATCAGCAGGGCCGCCGGCTGCGAGACGCCGTAATCGGCCAGCAGAACCACGAGCGTCACTTCGCGCACGCCGAGATTGGCGATGGAAATCGGGATCTTACCGAGCACGAAGACAATCGCGCACAGCCAGATCAACACGCTGATCGGGACGACCACCGACGCCGCCCAGGCGGCAAAGAGATACCACAGCAACCCGACGAGCACCGCATCGACCACGTTGACCAGACCGATGACCAGATGGAATCGCCACCCGGCGGACTGGAACGTTGCAAGTTGAGACAGCAGGGTTTTGCTCTTCTCCCGCACGGCTGTTGGCAGCGGCTTGAGGGCAGCCATGAGCAGGCGGAGGACGGGCCCGCCGGTCCGTTTGCTGAGGGCCAGGACAGAGACGAGCAGGATCACAACCAAAGCGACGCCGCAGAGCAGTGGCAGAATCCACAACTGCTGACTCTGGGGCCAAAGGGCCTGGGTCGGATTCACCACGATCAGCCCCAGAAGGCCGACGACCATCATAACCACCGTGATCGTCGTCTGGTTGTAGAGCATGGCGCTGAGAACATTGGCGCCCTTGCCGGTCGTCCGTCTCAGGATATACCACTTGACACCCGTGGTGACGAAGCCGGGTAGGACCAGGCCGTACAGGGACGTCACGCACGTGGCCCCGAAGATGAGATTCGTGCTCACCTCGCAGTCTTGCTGTTTCAAGATCCACCGCAGCGCCACCGACTGCACCCAGGAGAACAGAGCGGTGGAGCCCCACACACCGATCAGGTACTGCCAGCGTGCCGCCGCGACCGTTTCGCGAAACTGGCCCAGGTCCACCTTGGAGAAGACCCAGACCAGCAGGGCCGCGGCGACCGAGACCCTGAAGATCAGTCGAATGACTTGTTTGACGCGGCTGGACATTGGCGCTATGACCGATTGTGCCCCAGGATCAGGACCCGTCGCGACAGGGTCAGTTGCAGTTTGTAGAGCCGGCTGCATCTGGGGCAGCGGGGAAACAAGGCCTCCAGGGCGCCGAATGGCATCCGCGAGGCAAACGCCGCAAGGACTACGGCGCCGGCGCCGATGAACGGGCCGCTCATGTAGCGACTGCGGATGTCTTCATAGCCTGCATTGACCAGCAGTTGATCCAGCCGGCGCCGGGTCGTGACGTAGTTGTGAGAGAAATCACAGTTGAAGAAATTCAGTCGCCAGCTCAGGAAATCCGGGCAGTGGATCACGAACTTGCCGCCGGGATTCAGGACCTGGCGGATCTGGCAGGAGATCTCCAGAGCCTGCTCCAGACTGCTCATGTGCTCCATCACGTTGACCATGACCGCCAGGTCGAACTTGCGGTCGAGGGCAGGCAGCGGCGGGACTCTCGCGCACACGACGCCCGCGCCCCGGCGGCGGAGCGATTCCGCCAACCCGGCGTTCGGCTCGATGGCGTGATACTCCAGCTTCCGTCCAAGACACAGTTCTGCAAACTCGCCCCGGCCCGGACCGATCTCCAGGACACTGCCGCCCGGCACGATGTCGGCAAACGCAAGGATTCGTTCCGACGCCCGGCGGATGAACCGCATCCCCAGTCCGGTCGGCTGTTCGGCCTTGCGCAGGTGGTCGAAGAAAGCTTCCGTTGTCTCTGGGCTCACGACTTTCTCCTTCGTGCGATCAGGACCCGCTCGTCCGCGCAGCGGTCCTTATACTCGTTGTAGGTCTGGAGGTCGTAGAGGGCCTTGTAGAGAAGGTAATCGTGTCGTGCGACAATCTCGAGCCCCTCGGCAGCGAGGACCTGTTCGATCCTGTCCCATTCGATGTGATCGTCCGGCCAGACGTGGATATCCCCTTCCCTCTTATAGCGCGGATTCCATAGCCGGCGCAGAATATGGACATAGCCTCGCACATCGAGCATCAGCCGCAGCACGCGCCGCCAGTTCACACGGGGACGGGCTTTCTGCAGGAACTCCGCGTAGACAGGCGGCCTCTCGTAGTACATCTCCGTGGCCTCATGGTCGATGTAGAGCACGCCGCCGGGCTTGAGCACGCGGCACATCTCCCGCACAATCGTCAGGTAGTCCGGCACGTGGTGCAGCACCGAGTAGGTAGCCACCAGGTCGAAACGCGCATCCGACACGCCGGACAGGTCCTTGCCATTGAGCTGGAGTGTTTCCGACAGATTGCTGCCGGCGAACTTGCGTCGAATGTCCCGGAGAAAGTCCTCGGATAGGTCCGCCGAAACGGTGTACGCGCCGAGCTCGAGCAGGTGTCTCGTCAGGTTGCCCGAGCCGCAGCCGAAGTCGAGAGCTGTCACCTGCTCGACACCGGTCTGCACCGCCTGGAAGGCTTCGCGAAGCATGCCGTGCAGTCGTTGCTGCTCTATGGGATTGAAGATATCGCCGTGCACCCCCTCGTACGTCGCGGCATCGGCGCCCTTGTAGTACTCAGGTTCCATGTGCCTGTCCTCGCGCAGCAGATGTCCTTCTCTTCTCATGCTCCAATCTCTCGTAGACCTCGACGATCTGCTGAACTGCCCTGACGCCGTCGAATTGGCCTGCATACTCGTGGGCGTTGCGGGCCAGCATCTCCCGAAGGGGCTCATTCTCCGCCAGCGTTCGGACCGCCTGGGCGACGGCGTGTGCGCTGAGTTCGGGGAGAACCATCCCCGTCGCACCGTCGCGGACCAGTTCGGGCAGTCCCCCTACGGGCGACACGATCACCGGCACCCGCATCCGCATCGCCTCCAGGGCCGCGATGCCGAACGCCTCCCGCCGGCTGGGGACCACTGCGACATCGAACGCCTGCATCACCGCCGCCGGATTCTCATGCATGCCAGCCAGTGCGACAGTCCCTTGAAGGCCATGACGTCGGATACCATCTTCAAGCCGCGACCTCTCCGGGCCATCGCCCACGAGACAGAAACACCATCGCTCGTCGTCGCGAGACAGTATCGCGGCGGCCTCGACAAGCAGGTCCGCCCCCTTGGCCCGGTCGAGCCGGCCGATGAAGCCCACGACAAATCGATCCTCGGAGAGACCGAGAGACTCCCTGGCCGCATGGCGGTCGTGGCGATCCGGATCGAATCGTTCGAGATCGATGAAGTTCGGGACGACCGTGATGGCGGCACCCGCAGCGCCCATCGTCTGCTTCAGGGCCGCCGCCGCAGCCTGCGAGTTGGCGATTACCGCATCAGCCCGCGCGCCGAACCGCCTCAGGAACCAGCGGTAGATACAGCCGGTGCCCTGGCGAAAGATCGGGCCATGTTCGTGCAGGACCAAACGGCCCGCCAGTCGGGGGCGCGCCAGCAGACTGACGATGAACGCCTTCTGGAGATGAGCGTGGACGATGTCGATCTGGCGTTCCGCACAGAGGTTTGCGACGGATCGGATCGCCCCCGGGCTGTATTTCCCGGACGGCAACGTGATCACCGGCGCCTCGATCGGCAGCGGCCTGGGGTTGGCGCGCAGGGCGCAGACCACGCTCTCGACGCGGTCCGCCGGCATGCGTTCGACGACGTTCTTCACGATGAACGGCGCGCCGCCGTAGCCCAGATGATCGATCACATGTAGGACGCGGATTCTCATTTCACCTTCGCATACAGACGCAGATACGATTCCGCCGCAACACTCCAGCCGAACCCCTCGGCCTTCTTCCTGGCGGCCAGGGACATGGTCTTGAGCGTCTTCCGATCGTGGGCCAGCTTTCGCACGGCCGCCGC
>Ga0209163_1002545_pt1 | contig 15015 bp, 10 predicted proteins | sample MTBAKSrepl2MetaG_FD_187457 | JGI IMG/M metagenome (GOLD analysis project Ga0209163, IMG submission 187457) | Enrichment culture microbial communities om Arthur Kill intertidal strait, New Jersey, USA, that are MTBE-degrading - MTBE-AKS2 (Arthur... | ecosystem: Environmental > Aquatic > Marine >...
GACGGGCAACTCGAACAGGAGACTTCTCCATGCTGTCGTGCTGTGTGTGGGTGCTGCTTCCCTGGCCGCCGAGGCACGTGCGGCGGGGTCCCGGTTAATCATTCAGAACGCCAAGGTCGTCACGGTTGACGCGGGATTCTCGATCCATCAGGCCATGGCTGTCGAAGGCGATCGGATCATCGCCGTCGGGAGTAATGTGGATATCCTGCGACTCAAGACGGCCGACGCGGAGATCCTCGACCTCGACGGCAAAATGGTGATGCCCGGCCTGATCGACTCGCACGTTCATCCCTGCGGGGCCGCCATGACGGAATTCGACCATGTGATTCCGGACATGGAATCGGTGCAGGACGTGCTCGATTACTTCAAGACCCGGGCCGAGCAGCTCGAAGGCGGCGAATGGATCGTCCTCCAGCAGGTGTTCATCACGAGGCTACGCGAGCAGCGTTATCCCACGCGGGCGGAACTCGACCGGGTGGCTCCGAAAAACCCGTGCGTCTTCCGCACCGGTCCCGATGCGTCGCTGAGCACGCTGGCTCTCAAGCTCAGCGGGATCGACAAGGATTTCCGCGTTACCGACGGGGGCCCGGGTTACGCCGAGAAGGACGCACACACGGGCGAGCCCACCGGTATCCTGCGCGGCTGCAACCGGTACATCAAGAGCCGCCAGACCGGCCGCAAGGCGACCGAGCAGGACCGCTACGACCGAGTCCTGGCGATGTTCCGCGACTATGCCTCCGTGGGTTTGACGGGAATCTGCGACGGCGACGCGAGCCAGGGGAACCTGGATCTCTACGGCCGGATGCTGGAGAAGGACGAACTGCCCGTCCGGATCGCGGCCCAGTACCACGTCGAGACGATCGGTCCCCTTGAGCAGATCGAGGAGAGCATCCGCAAGGTCGGGCAGCACCCGCTGCGCAAGGGTGGACCGATGCTACGCGTCATCGGCGTCAAGGTCTACCTGGACGGCGGCATGCTCACCGGCAGCGCGTACATGAGCCGGCCGTGGGGCGTCAGCAAGATCTACGCGATCGACGATCCCGAGTATCGCGGCGTCCTGTTCATCCCGAAGGAGCGGCTCGTGCCCATGGTCCGCACCGCGACCGCGTGCGGCCTTCAGTTCACGGCCCACACCGTCGGCGATGGTGCGGTCGAGACGCTGGTCGACGCCTACGACGAGGTGAACAAGACCGTTCCGATCCAGAACGTGCGGCACTGTATCACGCACTCGAACTTCATGAGTCCCGAGACGGTGAAGAAGGTGGTCGAGTTGAAGGTGATTCCCCTGGTTCAGCCCGCCTGGCTCTACTCAGACGCGCGGACACTGGCCAGCCACTTTGGCTATGATCGACTCCGCTGGTTCCAGCCGCTGCGGAGCATTTTTGAACTGGGCGGCGTCGCCGCCGGCGGCTCGGACCACATGCAGAAGCTCGGCTCGCTCCGCTCGATCAATGCGTACGACCCGTTCCTGGCGATCTGGACCACGCTGACCCGCCGGGCCAAGTGGTACGAGGGACAACTTCATCCGGAAGAGGCCCTCACCCGCGAGCAGGCGATCCGGTTCTACACGATCAACTGCGCCAAGGCGATGTTCCTGGACCAGGACGTGGGCTCCCTGGAGAAAGGCAAGCTCGCCGACTTCATTGTGCTGGACACCGACCTGCTGACCTGCCCGGTCGATGCCATCCGCGCGGCCAAGGTCCTGCGGACTTATTCCGACGGTCGGCTGGTCTTCAAACGTTGATTGTGGCGAAACAGGAGTACAGGGGAATGATGCGCGATTCGTAGGGTGGGTTCTTAACCCACGCGTTTTGTCTCGAAACACGGCGTGACGCGTGGGTTGAGAACCCACCCTACACGACACCGCATTCTCGCAGGAGTGAATATGAAACAGCGACATAGACCCATTCCTTTGACGTGGACGATCATCCTGGCGATTCTATTGGGTGCAAGTGTATGCGTTCAAGCCGCGGACGAGGAGACCCGCAAGGTCGTGATCGTCACCGGGATTGATTACCCCGGACACAAGTGGAAAGAGACCGCCCCGGTCCTGGCGGCGGAGCTGCGCAAGGACCCGCGCCTGACGGTCGACGTGGTCGAGACGCCCGAGTTTCTCGCGTCCGAGAAGCTCTCGCAGTATGACGTTGCCGTGCTGCATTTTATGAACTGGGAGACGCCCGACCCCGGCGACAAGGCCCGGCAGAACCTCGTCGATTTCACCCGCAAGGGCGGCGGCCTCGTCGCGGTGCACTTCGCCTGCGGGGCCTTCCAAGGCTGGCCCGAATTCGAGAAGCTCATCGGGCGGGTTTATGACCCGAAGCTGCGGGGGCACGATCCGCATGGATCGTTCGAGGTCCGAATCACCGATGCCAATCACCCGATCACGAAAGGGCTCAAGTTGTTCGAGACGACCGACGAGCTGTACACGTGTCTGGCCGGTCAGATCCCGATCCACGTATTGGCCGCGTCGAAGTCGAAGGTCGATGGCAAGGACTACGCGATGGCCTTCATCCTGCAATATGGCAAGGGCCGGGTATTCCACTCGCCCCTGGGCCACGATGTCCAAGCCTTCGGTCCGGCGGTGGGGGAGTTGTTCCGTCGCGGTACCGCCTGGGCGGCCGGGCTGGCGCCGGTCGCTACGACGGCGCCGAAGAAGATCGCCTTCCTCACGGCCAAGCCCAGTCACGGCGAGGGCTACCACGATTGGGATCAGGACGCGGCTCTCGTGAAGGAGTACCTGCTGCACGCGACGAACATCGACTCGCCCCATATCGATATCTACAACGACGCCTGGCCGAAAGACGAATCCGTGCTGGACGACGCCGATGCAGTTGTGTTCTTCGCGGATGGGCGGGACATGCATCCCCTGCGTGTCCCCGGCCGGATCGAGAAGATCCGTGAACTCGCCCGACAGGGCAAGGGCATCGCCTTCCTACACTACTCGATCGACCCGCCCGAGGGGGCCATGCAGGACCTGCTCGACTGGATGGGCGGCTCCTATGAGGTCGGTCTTTCGCAGAATCCTATCAACGTGGCGAAGGTCACGCCTGTCCCGAACGGCCACCCGATCACGCGCGGTTGCGGCGGGTTCGTGGTCGAGGACGAATGGTACTTCGACATCCGCCTGCGCCCGAACGACGCCAACGTGATCCCGGTCCTGACGGGCAAGCTGCCGCCGCGGGACCCGCAGGACAAGGTCCTCTCCTGGGCGTACACCCGCCCCAATGGGGGCCGCGGTTTCGGCTTCGCGGGCGGGCACTTCCACAAGAACTGGCGGATGGAGCCGTTCCGCAAGTTCGTGCTCAACGGCATTCTCTGGACGGCCGGGATCGAGGTCCCGCCCGATGGCGTCGCGACGATGCAACCCTGGCGTTTCGTGAGCATCCCCAGCTTCGTGGGCGCCGACCTGGCCTACCCCCAGCCCGGCTGGGAGGGCACGCTTGACTATGTCCTCAGAGCGATCAAGGCGGAGCAGCCGGCATTCATCCTCGTCCCGGGCGATCTGGTTATGGGCCATTGGCCCGACAAGGACTGCGTCGAAAAGTTCGCGGAGGTCTACTACGGCGCATGGGTCAAGCGGATGGAAGACCACGGGCTGACATTTTATGCTGCGATCGGCGACCACGAGATCGGCGGGGCCCCCTGGCCCGACGAGAAAGCCAAGCTCGTCGGGAGCCTCCAACGCCAGTTCCAGAAGTACCTGGGCATGCCGCTGAGCGGTCCCTTGCGCATGAGAGGCACCGCCTACTGGTTCCTGTACGAGAACACACTGGTTGCCGCGCTGAACGTCTTCGAGAAGGGCGACGGCCCCTTGGGCGGCATCAACGCGCAGGTCACCGGCGAGCAGCTTGAATGGCTCGAAGGGGTCCTCACCGACAATCCCGGCGTCGAGCACATCGTGGTGATGGGCCACGTGCCGGTGCTCGGCCCGGCCGGTTCGGAGGGCTCCGGCTGTCTGATGCTTGACGGCGGCAAGGACTCCCCGCTGTGGCAGACCCTCAAGAAGCACAGAGCCGATCTGTACCTGTGTGGCGAAGTCCCGGCGGTCGCCTGCACGCAATCCGACGGCATTCTCCAAGTTGCCCACGGCGTTCGTGGCATGGGCTTCCGGCCCATGCAGCATCGGCAGGATGCCGATGCTACGATAAACTACCTCGTTGCGACGGTCTATCCTGATCGAATAGACCTTGAGTTGAAGGAGATCGCCGTCCTCCCCGAGGGCGGTCGGCTCTGGCAGATGGGCGACAGCCGAGTGCCTCGGAGAGTCCGCATCGCCGACGAGGCCCAAGGCTTTGTCACCGTCGGCGCCGCCACCCTCAGCACAGGGGGGACGGGCCCGACCCTGACCAACGCCGCCGGCTGCTTCGAATCTCGTTTGTAGTGACGCCGTAAGGCGTTGTCTTCCTTCGTGTTTTGAAGATCTGCCCTGACGGGCACACTACGAACGTGCCTCTGCCTTGCCCTCTTGTCACCGGCGAGAAAATGGTGCTCTTTCCGCCAACAGCGGACGCCCTCTGCGCGTTATCATCAAGACGGCCGAGATATGAGCAGGGACCCATGTGCATGGTGCAGGACCGCAATCGAGACTCCGTGGAGGACGCCGGACCGGCGGATCAAGAGCCGTCCCCGCCGTGTCTGACGGATGTGTTCCTGCGGGAGCGGGACCGTCTTCTGCGGATCGCGGCCGGCATGGGAATGGACCGGGCCGATGCGGATGACGTCCTGCAGGATGTCTCGGTCCAGGTGCTGAAGAACACCGTCTCCTTCGAGCAGGAGATCGCCATGACGAAGTGGCTGATCACGACGACGGTGAATCGCTGCATGACGGAGCACCGCCGGCGGTTCCGTCACAAGGCGTCGCGGATCTTACGGCGCCGGCCGGAACTGGCCGAGGGCCTCGCAGGGGACTCCGCCGGTGCCGATCGCGTGGGTCTCAGTGAGGAGCTGGAGGTGGTCCGGCGGACGCTGGTCGAGCTCGATCCGTCGCTGCTGCTGGCGGTCGTCCTGCGGTACTTCTGCGACATGAAGTCGCAGGAGATCGCGGAAACCCTGGAATGGAATGCTTCGACGGTCCGCGGCCGGCTCCGCGAGGCCCGTATGATCCTGGCGGGCAAGCTCCTGCAAAGAGGAATTGAACCATGAATCGTCCTTGTGAAGAATTCGCGGATCGAATCGTCGAGTACGTCGACGGGGAGTTGTCCCCGGATGAGGCGCGGGCGGTGACCCGGCATCTGGCCACATGCGAAGACTGCCGTCAGATGGCCGGAACACTGGATCGGTCGCTCGGACTGGCGAAGGTCTTCTGGTCCGACAATCTGGGCGACGCGGGCTCCGCGTCGGCGTCCGCATCAGTGCACAAGGTTCGTCCGATGCGCTTCTACGCGATGGCCGCGAGCGTCCTGATCGCAGGAGCGGTGCTCATGCTCAGCATCCCCAAACCCCATCCGGAACCGCCTTCGATCCGTTTCGAGGATGTGCAGCGGCAGGTCGCCCGGGCGGGCATGGCGGCCCAGTTGCTCGCGGCGACCCGGATCGTCGCTCAGTGCGAAGGCATGGAGTCCATCGTCGAACAGCAATACCGTTATATTCTCCGCGAGTACGCCGACACCCCGGCGGCCGAGAGTATCCGAGCTCAGCACGGCTCACATCTGGGAGGTGTACAATGACTATACACATCAAGATCTCTGCGGTAGTAGTCGTGATCGTTCTGCTTGGCCTTCCGGTTGCGCCGGCGAGCGAACCGAACGACAACATCCCGGTCCTTGACTTCGACCTTGTCCAGACCGCGCTGGGGCCATTTCGTGCGACGCGGATGCAGCAGGACGGTTGGCCACCGTTAAGGGCATTCGCCGTCCGGAAACCCCCTTATGCGGCTGGCATTTCGTTTGAAGGACCGACCGATTATCTTACGCGGCCCGGCCCCGCCGGTCCACCAATGAGTGAGTTCTCCCTTTTCGCGCTGGGCGAGGCTATGGGAATGTCGCGTGCTGAGACGAGCCATGCGCTTTCCACGGCGCAGAAGGAGTTCTTGCGGGCTGCCGCGGAGTTGTTGAATAACGACGGTATGGGAAGCCTCCCGATTCCTCAATGGTACCAGTCCCCGGATGAGCCCAACAGTCCCAAGAGGCTGCTGCTGTACGCGATGACCCTGGACGATGCCAAGGCGATGGCGGGAGCCTATGCGGAGCTCACCCTGGCGAGATGGCGTCGTGATGTGGATGGACTCAAAGGGGACATCAAGGAGTCTGAAGGGAGGATTGCCGCTGCTCAGGAGCGAATGCGCGAATTGGAGAAGGTGATCGAGGACTCGGAGCAGACGCTGAATTCACTGAAACAGAAGCTTCCCTACCGGACGGAGAAAGAGGCGATGGAAGCGATCGCGGAGCTCGATCGGATGCTCAACGCCGCCCAGGTGGACATCGCCGGCATTCAATCCAAGATCAAAGCCGTTCAGGACTATCTGCGTTCGGGAGAATTGCGCTTGGATGAAGCCATTAGAGCGAAGCTGCAGGCCATGTTTGTCGAGGAGTCCATCGCATTGCAGGGGGCGGAGGCGCGAAAGAAGATGGCGACCCAGCTTCGAACGGATGCGAATCGGTTCCTCGACGTGCAGCAGTCCTTCGTGGAAGCCCGGAGACAGAGGCCTGCGATGGAGCAGACAATCGTCGGCTTACAGGAGAAAGTGAGCAAAGCACGGTCTCGGCTGGAGTCTGTGATGGCGGAAAGGCCGGAAATTGCGGACCACCCAGTTACCATCTATCCGGTCCGGTGGCTTACGGAGAGAGAGGACGATCCGATGGGGGGCGGTCGCCCCTGAAGTCCCACGGTATTCTGCAGTGTGGCTCGGGGTTGGCTTCCCGATGTGCGTGCGGTATGATGCCGCACGGTGATACGCCGGACGGCCGATGTCGTGTCGGATGGCGCGGCGCCTCTGCCAGCCGGGGCAGATCGGGTTGGAATGCCGGCCGCAAAGGAGAAGAGTCAAATGGGACGTGATGGCCTCAAACACATCGTTTGCCTGGGACTGATTCATTGTTTCGCGGCGGGTCTGCTGGCGGCACCGTTCATGGGGGAGTACGAGGGGACGTTCCACCCGGACCCGAAGCTCACCTTCAAGGCCGTCGGCAAGGTCGTGCAGGAAGGCGAGAACTTGTATCGGATTGTGCTCTACACGGGCCCGGAAACGCCGGTGACGGAAGGAGCCTATGTCGAAATCTATGGGGCCGCACAAGGTCCGGAAGTCCAGATCACCGGTCGTTCGGGTGGCTATGGCTGGGGCGGCCAGATCAAGGACGGTGACCTCCGGGCGCAGAGCGGGTATGGGCAGTATTGGGAGCTCAAGAAGATCGAGAGCAAGTCGCCCCGCGCGGGCGTGAAGCCGCCGGCTGGGGCGGTGGTTGTGCTGCCCTTCGAGGCCGGCAAGACCGCGGACCTCAGCGGCTGGACCAATGCCGAGTGGAAGGCCCTCGAGAACGGCGTCATGCAGTGCGCGCCGGGCAAGGGGGCGAACCGGACGAAGCAGCCGTTCGGCGACATCAAGCACCTGCACATCGAATTCAAGCTGCCGTTGGAACCGCTCAACCGCGGGCAGGGCCGGGCCAACAGCGGCGTCTACTTAGCCGATCACTACGAGGTTCAGGTGCTGGACTCGTTCGGTCTGACGCACACGTCGGGCGACTGCGGCGGGCTCTACAACATCGCCCGTGCCACGGTCAACGCCAGCCTGCCGCCGGAAGTCTGGCAGACGTACGACATCACGTTCCGGGCCCCCCGGCTGGACGAATCGGGCAACGTGAAGGAACTGCCACGGATCACCGTGCTCCACAACGGCGTGAAGATTCACGACAACGTCGAGATCCCCATGAACCGGCATCGGGCCAGGGGACCGCTCCAACTCCAGGATCATAGCCACCCGATTCAGTTCCGCAATATCTGGGTCGTGGAGTGATGGAATCGGGCGATGGGACCTATGGGACCGATAGGACTCATAGGTCCTACAGCCCATCATAGCCTTCCATCATGGCGATGGCCCTGTAGGCGGCTTGGCGGACCTCCCGGTCCTCATCCTCGGCATAGGCCTGCTTCAGCGCAGGCAGGGTCTTGGGGTTCTTCACGCGGCTGAACAACTCGGCTACCGCCTTGCGGACCTGCGGATCACGGTCCTTTGCCAGAGTCTGCTCAAGCGTGGTCCTGACCTTGTCATCGCGTGCGAATGGCTCCAGGTCGCCGACAGCCTGCACTCGGCTGCCTGCGTCGCCGATCTTGAGCGCCTTGAGCAACTCGCTTCTACGCAACTGCTGTTTCTCCGACAGCGGTTCGGCTTTTTCGACCCTCGGAGGTCGCGGCGGGGCAGGCTTCTGCTCCTCGATGATGACCTGCCTCTCCCGCACCACCACCGGCGGGGCCACGACGACCGGCCACGGCTCCCACCACGGGTCGTACCAGTAGTAAGGATGGTGCGGCCACGCGTACCAGCCGCCGTACCACCCGCCAACGTGGTGATGGTGATGAGAGCCAATCCCGAAACCGATGCCGATGCGGACACTGGCCGTCGCCGAGCCCGAGGTCAACAGTGCCAGGCACACCAATGCCGGGATCAAATACCGATATCGTATCCTGTTCACGTGCATCCGACCAACCTACCTTTCGTGCCCTCGTGATTCTATACGACCGACCTGCCAACTCAGGTCGCGGCACAAAGACCATTATACTCGCTCGGCCAGGAATATCCAGACCTGCGGCGCAGGGGAAGCATCCCCGCTACGCTTGAAGACTCATCTACTGCTTCACATCGTAGCACCAGAGCGTGTCGTGATAGCGGAGGTAGAGGCGGCCGTCGAGCACGACAGGGTGGGCCCAGGCGTCATTGACCCGGTCGGTGATCAGCCGAAACCGGCCGACGACTTCGAGGCTGGCCGGGCCGGGCCTGAGCAGAGCGGCGGTGCCCCGCTCATCGAGCACGTACAGCCGTCCATCGGCATAGGTCGCCGCGCCGGTGGTCAGGTCCTTCAATTCACACTTGGTTTCGCCCGTCTGCCAGTCGATGCCCAGCCACCATTTCACGTCGCGATAACCCGCAGCGAAGAGCATACCGTCGACGAGCACGCCGCAGCCGGTGACGGTATCGACCGGTGACGACCACAGGTGCTCGGCGGTCATGCCCTGTGAGTTCTCGCGAAGACGGTAGAGCCTGCCTCGCTCGGCATATGGAGTCACGAAGAAGATGTCGCCCGAGCCGTAGATCGGTGTGGACACGTTGACCCCATGCGGATTGCTCAGCGGGACCGTCCAGAGCAACGCGCCGGTGTCGGCATCGACGCCGAAGCCGTGAGCCGAGGAGCAGTTGGTGATGATCCGTCGCTGCCCCTGCCGGAACAGGATTGGCGAGGCGTGCGACGTGCGGTCGTCTTCGAGGGCAGGAGTCGTCCATACGGTTTCGCCCGTCCGCTTGTCCAATGCCGCCATCAAGGCTTTGCTGCCGCCCGGCGTGACGATGACGCGCGGGCCGTCGACCAGCACGCACTCGCTCAGGGCCCAGGTGATGTTCTTGCCCCCGAACCGTTCGACAATGTTGACCGCCCATTGTTCCCGGCCGGAGGCGGCATCGAGACATGCCAGCCGGCCATGGGCGTTCAGATGGTACAGTCGCCCGTCTGAGTATGTGCAACAGGCCCTTGCCCCGGGATAGGGGTTCTTCCACACGGGCCCGTTCTTTGTACGCCACTGAATGACTCCGTCGCGGTCGAGAGCGAACACGATGAGATTTTCCCCCACATCGCCGGTGATGTAGATCCGTTCGCCGACGAGGATCGGCGAGGACCAGCCCTGACCCAGACCGTCGATCTTCCAGAGCAGTCTCGGCCCGTCCTTGGGCCAACTCGGCAGCAGGCCCTCTTCCGGCGAGATGCCATCGCGTCGCGGCCCGCGCCACTGTGGCCAACCCGGTTCGGGCGAGGCGATCAGCCCCTCACCGGTTGCCCCGGCGTGAACACCCAGAGCGGGCACGAGCAGGAGGAAGGCTGCCATACACAGCGTTGCCCATCCGGCGGATCTGCGGTTGTTATGGAATATCATCAGCGAACTGCCCATCGACGACCTCGATTCTGCATTTGGGGATGGCGGCGAGGAATTGACCGCCGTAACGCTTTGTGACGATCCGGCTGTCCAGGACGACCACGATGCCGGTGTCGGTCTGGCTGCGGATCAGACGGCCGAAGCCCTGCTTGAACTTGATGATGGCCGACGGGAGCTGATAGTCGTTGAACGGGTTGCCGCCTTGCTGGCGGATCTGTTCGAGCCGGCCTGCCAGCAAGGGCTGATCGGGCACCGCGAACGGCAGTCGAACGATGATCACATTCGAAAGGGCGTCCCCTGGGACGTCGACGCCTTGCCAGAAGCTGTCGGTCCCGAAGAGCACGCAGCGGTCGTTGCTCTTGAAATGGGCGATCATGGCGCTGCGGTCCATCTCCGCGCCCTGGCGGAGCAACTCGAAGCCGTTCTCTTCGAGCCAGTCTCCGAGTTGGCCGGCCATGTCCTCAAGCATGCGGTAACTGGTGAACAGGACGAAGGCCCGGCCGGCCGTCCGCTGCACGTATTTCCTGATCACGTCCGCCCCGGCCAAGAGGAAGCCAGGCTCGTTCGGGTTGGGCATGCTCTTTTCGATGTAGAGCGTGACCTGCCTCTCGTAGTCGAAGGGGGAATCGAGGCGCAGGTGGTCGAAGTCGGTGAGCCCGATGCGACCGGCGAAGAATCCGAAGCCGTCGTTGTCGTTGGCGCTGGTGCTCAAGGTCGCACTGGTGAGGATCACGGAGTTGTACTTGCTGAACAGGCAGCGCCGGACGTCGGGTCCCACGTCCAGCGGCGCCGCCCGCAAGCGGATGGTCCGACCGGTCTTGCCCTCGGTCTCGACCCAGTAGATGCGGTCGGGTTGCTCCTGCGACAGGAAGCTGTCCAAGTCCTGGAGCAATGCGTCGCAGTGGTCCACGGAACGGTCGATCTCGCCCTGCTTGTCGGGGTCCTCGGTCTCCTTGCTCAACTGGCCCAGCGCCTTTCGCAATTCCTTGAGGTTCGGCGAGAGGGCGTCCTTCACGAAGCGGGCCGGGCACTTGCCGTTGGTCTTATCCTTCTCGGCATCATACCAGGCCTGGACCTTCCGGAAGAAGTCGCTGGCGGCGCCGCCGGTCTCGCTGACCAGCTTGATGATCTCGTCGCCGTCGCTGTGCGCGAGCAGTCCGTGGTGCGTGCGGGGATTATACAGCTCGTCGAGCAGGTACTTCGCCCGGTGATTCGTGACATCGACGCCGAAATGTTCCTCGGCCACGCGTTCGAGGTTGTGAGCCTCGTCGAGGACGATGGTCTGATAGTCGGGTAGCAATCCGACCCCTTGCTCCTTGAGCGTCAGATCGCTGAGCAGCAAGGCATGGTTGGCGATCACGAGGTCCGCCTGATCCCATTTCTTTCTCGCATGAGTGTAGAAGCAGCCGCGGTAATGGGGGCACTTGCGCCCCCGGCAATTCCCGTGCTCGCTGCGGACCTTGTCCCACGTCGCACGGCTGGGCAGGAAGGGCAGGTCGCTGAGCGAGCCGTCCTGGGTCGTCAGCGCCCACTGGCGCAGGGCGTCAAGCTCGTGCGAGGTGGGCCCGAACAGCGATCGTTGCATCCGGTAGGCGAAGTCGAGCCGGCGCTGGCAGAGGTAGTTGCCCCGGCCCTTGGCCAGGACCGCTTCGAACGACTGGGGCAGGCACCCTTGCAGGAAGGGGATGTCCTTGCGGCTGAGTTGCTCCTGGAGCGTGATCGTGAACGTGCTGGCGACGGCCTTCTGGCTGGTCTCGCAGAGGTGCTGGATGACCGGGACCAGGTAGGCGAAGCTTTTGCCCACGCCGGTGCCCGCCTCGACGGCCAGGTGCCGCCCGTTGGCGAATGCCCGCTGGATCGCGCAGGCCATCTGGATCTGCTGCGGACGAGCCTCGAAGCCCGGCATCGCCGCGGCGATGGGCCCATGCTCGCCCCAGAATTCCAGCGCGTCTGCAGTACGTCTATCCTGTATCACGTGAGACCTCAAACCTCATGAAAACTGAATGATACTCGAAGAATCCCGTCTGTCGCAAGCCTGTACGGCGCGCCGGCAAACGCTATGTCGTTCCATAGAGCCGCCTCGAATGTCATTGCGAGCAAAGCGAAGCAATCTCTGAGGCCTGAGGTTGAGATTGCTTCGTCGCTGCGCTCCTCGCCATGACATCCGTGGAGCTTGTCCCACCCCATTCTTCTGATCTTGCTTGACAGGACTCGCGGCGTCACTACCATGACCTGCAAAACCGCACATGATTTGTGGAGGTCCGATATGAAGCATGGTATGAGATGGTCGATGGCGTTGTTTCTGGTCGCCGCGGCGTTGCTGGCGGAGACCTGGGCCCAGGACGGCGCGCTGACGCCCCAGGCGGTCGAAAAGATTCGGAGCGAGTTCCGGATGGATGCCCATGCCCGGGCGATCCGCAACGCCTTGACGAGCACCGGTATCCGGGAGATCGCGGAGAACCGCGAGATCCTGGCGGATCACGACAGCAAGTTCAGCCACAAGATCAAGACCAAGGGCATCAGCAATCAGAGGGCCAGCGGCCGCTGTTGGATGTTCGCGGGTTTCAACATGATCAAGCCCGTCCTCATGAACAAGCTGGAGCTGGATGACTTCGAGTTCTCCCAGATCTATCTCCAGTTCTGGGACAAGATGGAGAAAGCCAACAAGTTCCTCGAATGCATGATCGCGTTTCGCGACCGCGAGGTGATGGATCGCGATGTTGTGTTCCTGCTACAGGACCCCTGCCCGGACGGCGGGTACTTCGAGAATTTCGCGGACCTCGTGGGCAAGTACGGCGTGGTGCCCAAAGAGGCCATGGCGGAAACGACCAGCTCCGAAGGCACCGGCATGATGAATCGCTTGCTCGGGCGGCTCTTGCGCAAACACGCCGCCGAGCTGCGAGAGATCTACAAGGAGACCGGCTCGGTCAAGCAGATGCACCAGGCCAGGGATCGGATGATGGCCGAGGTCTACCGCGTTCTGGTCCTGAACCTCGGTGAGCCCCCGACTGAGTTCGTCTGGCGGCACAAAGCAAAAGACGGCAAGGGCGGCGAGAAGGACGAGGAGAAGAAGGACAGTGAAGAGAACGACCAGGAGGAGGACGGCAAGGCGGAAGACGAACCAGAGGATGACTATGAGGTCCAGCAGAGATGGAGCGAGCTTCGGATCTTCACGCCCCAATCGTTCTACAGTGAATTCGTCGGGCTCGATCTGAAGGAATTCGTCAATCTCGCCGACGATCCAATACGGCCCAAGGGCGGGCACTACGAGGTCGATCTCACAAACAACCTGTACGACGGTCGGAACTCCAACTATGCAAACGTCGATGTCCAGGTCCTGAAGGATCTCGTGGTCAAGGTGCTGCTGGATAACAAGGCGGTGTGCTTCGATGCCGATGTCTCGCCGGACCAGGACAGCGGCAAAGGCATCATGGCCCGCAACCTGTACGATTACGAATCGATCTACGGCCTCGAGCTGGACTTGGACAAGACGGAGCGGCTCGCCTTCCGCGACGGCACGATCAATCACGGCATGGCCTTCATCGGCGTGGATCTCCGTGACGGCCGGCCCGTCAAATGGCTCGTCGAGAACAGTTGGGGCTCGGATCGCGGCCGCGGCGGACTCTGGACCATGTACGACGACTGGTTCGAGGACAACGTCTACAAGATCATCGTCCATCGTGACTACGTGCCCGAGGAGATCCTGCGGATCCTCGATCAGCCCGCGGAGAAGCTGCCCGTCTGGGACCCCATGTGGTAGAGGGCTACCTGCGGCGCGGTACGCCGGATCGAACTTGTGTTCCTCCGTAGGAATTGCCGACGAGGCCGGAGAGGCCGCCCGCGCCGCTCCGCCCGCCGCCCGGCAGGTACGAAGAGCCTGGGCCGTAGCCCAGGCCCAGACCACCGCCATAGCTGCCGGCAGGGCCTATCATCTGATTGCCGTACAGCCCGCCGTAACCCATGGCGCCGAAGCCCGTGGAGGGCGGAGCCACCAGATCGCTGACGTCATAAACGCGTGCGATGTGCCGGGGAGCGGGCAGCGACGACGTGGTGGCAATGGTGATGACCCCGCGATGGACGGCATAGCCGACCTTGTCCGACGCTCCCGCCGAGAGCGACAGCACGAGCAGATCGAGGTACTGCCGGATGCGGAGTCCGGGAAGGCCGTCGATCCCGATGGGCGTGTCCCGGTAAATCCCGGCGTTTTCGAGATCGCGCCAGAGCACGACGAGATTCAACGGCGTCGTCGTGCAATTTCTCAGGATGGTGATTGCCTCGCTGAGCGGCATCTGGGGCGTGAACGCGGCCGGCGTTCGCACGACGGGCCGTACTGGCGGGTTTTGCCGGGGCGCTGCCGGCGTTTGGGGCATCGCCGGTTCTTTCACGAGGGTTCGATTCGGGTCAGGCGGCCCGCCGGGGTCGGTGGCGCCGTAGGAGGCGGCAGGCACTAAAGCCATGACGGCCAGCGAGATCAGCGTGTTCCGAACGACTGTGCGTGCAGTTCTCCTGCTCATCCTCTACCTCCCAATTCGCTGTCGAGCACGAGTTATCGCCGCAACCGGCTCAGACATCCCTGTCTCAGCCTCTACCATTAAAGCACCGGCTGCCTGTGAAGTCAAGGCAAAAAGACCGACCTGACGCAAGAGCAAGAGCAGGTTTCCGAGGGCGGACCACCCATGCCGGAGGAGGTTAGGAGACCGGGGGAGCAGGCCCCTCTTGCCCCGGAGATCATTTGACCAGGGATTTGATGGGGAACATCTCCTCCGACTTCTGTAGGGACTCCGCCTTGGCCGTGACGGTATGAGCGGAGCGGCGAATGTCGTCGAGCGCGCGGGAGGCCGCGGTCACCACTTTCTCATTGGACTCCTGGGCGACAATGCGCTCCAAGAGGGCGCACGTCTGCTCGCTCGGGTAGTTGCTCAGGGCCTGGATGGCGGCGGT
>Ga0209163_1002554_pt1 | contig 14991 bp, 17 predicted proteins | sample MTBAKSrepl2MetaG_FD_187457 | JGI IMG/M metagenome (GOLD analysis project Ga0209163, IMG submission 187457) | Enrichment culture microbial communities om Arthur Kill intertidal strait, New Jersey, USA, that are MTBE-degrading - MTBE-AKS2 (Arthur... | ecosystem: Environmental > Aquatic > Marine >...
AGTGGAAATGGGGGACGGAGTGGAAATGGGGGACGTACATAAGAATATAAAATGTAATTTTGATCTTGCCCTGTGAATTTATATTCTTATGACCCCCCCTTTTGTCCCTGGATAGGATAATTTGAAACGTCCCAATCTGCAGCCCTGAAGCAGGCTGTCGAATGGTCCACGAGAGATACTGTGATCACAATCTCTAATTCGAAACGAAACCACTGAGGAGATTCGTAGAACTATGGAGCCAGCAACAAAAGACACGCTATCTCAACTCGACAATCTCTTGGCAGCGAGCAATCAGTCGTGGCTGTTCGGCGCTGGTATCAGCCTTGATGCCGGAATTCCATTGATGTGGCCTCTGACAGAACGTGTATTTACGAGAGCAAAAACCGAAGGAGAGCCGAATGACATCAAAGTTCTTGAATTCGTAAAGGGGCAGCTTACTGACAATTCGCACATCGAGCATATTCTGAGTCAACTCGGCGACCACCGTGCAATCGCCGATAGATCAAGGGACAAGACTGTTGCTTTCGACGGCGTAAATCTCTCGGTGGATGACCTTGATGCGCTTCATCAAAGGATTCTGACATGGATTGCTGAGACAATTCGATGGGGCTACAAGCCAGGGAAACCGGGCGGCCCTCCGGAGGAGATCGGCACGCATGAGAACCGGATTGTCGTTATCGAAAAACATTCATCCTTTGTTTCAGCCATCTTCAATCGAAGCCAGGCAGGGATCGCAGAACGCCGGAGAGCAGTCCGAATGTTCACCACCAACTATGACACGCTCCTTGAAGATGCGTTATCTCTCGGCAGCTTCTCTTATTGGGACGGGTTTTTGGGCGGTGCGGTTGCATATCGCAGCCATCGTTACGGTGACGATGTGCCAAAGCCCAATTATCGTGCCCATGTGATCAAGCTCCACGGTTCGATCGACTGGCACTTGGGGGAAGATGATCGAGTGTGGAGGGTCCGGGATGGAGATCTCTATCCGAAGAAGATTTCGCGAGTTCTCATTTACCCGCAATCAACAAAATACCTCGCCACTCAGCGAGATCCTTTCGCTGCACAATTTGACCTACTGCGCCGATCACTTGGGGCGCCGGAAGAGAATGTTCTCGCAACCTGTGGATACAGCTTCGGAGACGAGCACATTAACCAAGAGATAGAACTGGCGCTTCAACGCCCAGAGAACAAGACGACGATCCTTGCCTTCGCTTCAGAGCTTAATCCGACTCTCGAAAAGTGGCGGTCAGGACTGTGGGGCAAAAGGGTCTATGTCATCTCGGGAGAAGGTTTGTATGTTGGCACCGACGGGCCTCACGCTCCTCCGATTGCCGGGACAAAGCGGGATTGGTGGACCTTCGCTGGCGTTACCAAACTATTGAGCTGTGGAGCGGAGGCCTGTGCACTATGAATTCATTTGATCTTATATCCGACCTGAAGATTGGGCACATCGTTGAAGTGGCTGGAACTACCATTCGGGTAGAGCTATCGGGAGATGTCACGGAGCTAACCAGAACTTACGAGGGGCGGGTCTATCCCATCGGGCAGATAGGCAGCATAATAAAGGTTCATTTCGGAAGGCGCCTAGTGTTCGGGTTTGTTACGTTGCTGCGGATGCGATCCGAGGAACTCATTGAGATGGTGAAGCCCATTCCACCCGATGCCGACCAGCGGCTCATGGAAGTAGAGCTGTTTGGCGAAGGCGTGTGGAACGCAGCGGATCAAAAGCTATTGTTTGTTCGGGGTGTTACGACCTATCCACTACCCCGCCAGAGTGTGCACTTGCTGACTCGTGAAGAGATCGTGCAGATCTACTCGGCCGCCGAAGGGCAGCAGAATGAGGGCGAATACAGCCCTCTCGTTCCATTCGCTCACTATGTTGGAGCAGACAATGCCGTCTGTCGAGCAAACGTGGACAAAATGTTGGGCATGCATTGTGCGGTGCTTGGTTCAACGGGTTCGGGAAAGTCTGGTGCAGTTGCCGCCTTGCTTCACTGCATGTTGGAGCACTCGCCTGAGCCGAACGCAGGTTGTCATCCGCGGATTCTCATAATTGATCCCCATTGTGAATACAGTCAGGCATTCAAGGAACGCGCCGTAGTGTATCGTGCATACGACCCACTCGGAAATGAAGAGACAATAGGAACCCCGATAATCCTTCCCTACTGGCTCATGTCGGCGGATGAATTCAGGCGGCTTGTGATAGGCAAAACCGAGCATGAGGCAACTTCGCAGAATAACGTTATCTATAAAGCGTTGACTCATGCACGGATGGTGGCAGCCAATTTGGTCGAGCCCGCTCCGAAGACTTATGATGTGCTCATTCCACCCGACGGTGGTGAGCCCGATGCCCCCCGTCCGAAAGCCGGTGTCAACATGGGCCAATTGATCGAATTTGATCGCGACAAGCCGCGCTGTTTCAGTTTGGAAGAAGTCAGAAATCACATCGAGTTCCTGCAGGCAGCTCGGCTGAAGAAAGGTACCCAGAATACGGAACGCGTGCCTCCCGGCGATTTCGCGAAGGACTTCAAATCAATTTTGGATAAACTATCGGTGCTCCGTCGTGATCCGCGAATTCAGTTCATGATGAAGGAATGGACCCATGAGAGTCCTTCACTGGAGCACATTATTGTCCAGTTGGTCGGTCAGATCCAAGGCGAAGGAGGTGTCGATCAGGACATTCGTATTCTTGATATTTCCGGTCTTCCGAATGAAGTTGCTGGCCCCCTTGCTGCTATGCTGGCCCGCCTATTATTTCAGTACAAGGTTTACCAAACAACAGACGAAAGAAAGCGCGATCCGGTCGTCCTTGTTTGTGAGGAGGCCCACAGATATGTCCCCGACAGAGGGGAGGCTGAGTATGCAGCGGCTCAAACCGCCATCCGAAGGATCGCTCGAGAAGGGCGTAAATACGGCATAGGTCTTATGCTCGTTAGCCAGAGGCCAGCCGATGTCGAAAGCACTGTGATCTCTCAGTGTGGGACGTGGCTCGTTCTTAGGCTTACGAATGCAGCCGATCAACAACATGTTGCTCGCTTCTTGCCAGATGGGTTATCTGGGATGACGAAGGCGTTGCCAAATCTTGCACAGCAAGAGGCGATCTTTGTTGGCGAAGGAGCCTCAATGCCAGCGAGGATTCGCATCCGTGATCTTACAGAAGATCAACTTCCAAAGTCGGAAACTGCGAAGTTCGCAAAGGGCTGGACTCTTGATCGCCTAACTGAGGCTGAAATTGCACAGATCGCTACTCGAATGGCCGGATAAGCAATGCTCAAACCTGGAGAACATAAAGGCGTTCGAACACCTCGGGCGCAAAAAACCACGCGCCGCTGAAGCGCAGCGTTTCGTTTAAGGATAAACAATGCCTAATAGACAGCTCACTGATGATGAAAGAAAGCAATTATTTGAACCTCTCATATCCGAAGTCCGGACACGTTTATTCGATTTAAGCCAAGGCGACGAAGGCCTGCTTTGGGCGCTACGTAGAAAGTTGACCAAAGAATTAGGTTATGCTGAACGCGGCAAACCTATGCAAAGGAAAATGTTAAAGCTCAAAAAGATGGTAGCACAAAAAGGACTTTGCTACATATGTAAATCAGAACTGCCCGAAAAGAACTCCGTTCTTGATCGTATAGAAGCAATGAACGGATACACTGCTGAAAATACAAGGCTCATTTGCACGCAATGTGATTGCCAACTTCAAGAGCAGCGTGGCTATAAATAACTAAGGGCGAACCCGTCGCTGTTTGGTGTGGCGAGGGCCATGCCGTCCCAAAGCACACTGTTCGCTATCGTGATGAGGAAAGTATGAAAAAAACACGAGCTGATGGTCAGTTATCAGGAATGGCGGGCGAGTTTCTCACGGTAGGGAAGCTCTTTAAAAGAGGGTACCAGGCTTCTGTGACCTTTGGAAACGCAAAGGCTGTTGACGTCCTCGTCTACAATCCGAATACGGATAAATCGTTTAAAGTACAGGTTAAGACACTAAGGCATAAAAACTGCTTCCCAGTCCGAAAGGAAAATCTAAATACAGGGCATATATACATTTTCATAATTCTCAATGATTGGGAAGAGCGCGAATGCTTCTTTATAATACCTGGCCATGAGATCCTAAGCGACATCGATAGGTTTTATGGGTCCTGCTATCGTAACCCAGAAACCCCCAGCAAAGTACCGGCAATTAACTACGGTTCTCTCGAGCAGTATAAAGACAACTGGCAGGTATTTGATGAAGGAAGCGGCGAACAAGCAAATTAAATCGTACTCAAATATTTTGAATATGAGAAATATCTTTCATGCACCGACGGAAATACCATGCCCCTAATCAACTGCCCGGTATGTGGTAATGAAACTTATATTTATTCCGAAGAGCAATGCGTTTATCGTGGTACGAGCGCTGAGCATGTTTGTGGCGGTTGCCACCAAGAGATTGTTCCCGAAGAGATTGATGGCAGTGGCCTTTGCGGATGGTGTTCATATATGTGAACAAAGATGATTGACTGCTAACTACCTTTCACTTGATTGTCAATTTCGCTTCGTCCATTGCAACCGGTGAAGGTCTTGTTTGGCGAACAAACAAAATATAACCTCTATGAAATATTCACTGCAAGCTTATCAAGAAATGATCGACTTCTTTATAAGAAATATTGGTAAAGTTTGGGGACCAGATGAGTTACATGCTTCCGCAGATCTGTCATTTGCGCGACAGCAATACGCTAGCTGGTTCAATATCAATCCCATGCTCTATTGGAATGCAGCAATAGCGACAAGAGTGATGCCTGAGTTGTCCAAGGAACCAATCCGCCGCTCTTATCATCGATATCTTCCATTTCCTCGGAGCCTTACAACGAAGTTCGACAAATTCAATGACGTGCATCTTGTTAAGCTTGCTCTTCACCATCAGCTATTAACTGGCGTAGTTCTTTACATTGATCCATCTGATGTTCCAACAGATGAACTTGAGCCGTTAAGCTACTGTGCCATTCATAAAAAGGCCGTCATATATACTCATCATCAATATGAATCTAAAATGCCGGGGTATTCACGTATAAAAGCAACGGAAGATATAAGTCATGTAAAAGGTGCCTTCGATCAATTGTGGGAGACATTTTTCGCTAACAAGAATCTCTACCGTTTGTATTATCGTATTCCACAAACGTTCAATTGTGATAAGAGTTATTTTCCTAACGGATTACGAGAGTTCTTACGCTTTCTCCAACAAGGAAAATGTCCGTGCGGGTGTTCAATGCATAGTGGCGATGAGCACATCGATCATATCATTCCCAAAAATGACGGTGGCACAAATGTTTTGATCAATCTTCAGATTACCTGCTCTAAGTATAATTCGGAGATTAAAAAAGGAGACAGAGATCCTCGACAGATCGAATATGGTAAGATATTAAAAAACAAAGCACCAAACGCTGGAATACCCTTTGACTACATTGAGATGTTGTTAGATCCGAAGTTGAATGAACGAGGAGTTTTAAAGATATCCAAGCGGTTATCATCATATTTTAAAGGAGTATATCGAGGTGCTTTGTAGAAAAATTACAAATGCAATCAAATAATAGGAGTTTAGAAACGACATGCGGGTCAGGGAGAATGGGGGACTTACACAAAAATATAAAAGTAGATCTTGCCCTGATGAATTTATTTCTTATGAGAGTAGGCCCACGAAGCGCGGGGCGCGAGATCCCAATACCTATTGACCTAGGTGCTGAGGAAGAGGGTGCATGGTCGAATGAGCATCAAACAACTGCGCATTGGTTTCTGGTCAAGTCTTGTCATCGCGCTGGCCGCATTTGCGGTACTATGCATGATCGACATCCATCTCAAGAATGAAACGTCACCATTGGGTATCGTCTCATTCGAGTTGTGCGCCTATCAATCATCATGCGAGGCCATCACCGCGGCCTGGCAGGGGGTGACACGGTCGATGGCAGCCATGAGTCTCGGGTTCGATTATCTTTTCATGCTGGCTTACCCTGCAGCGATTTGCTTCGGGCTCCTCATGTCCGCATCGAGTTTGCCTGGGGCACTTCGACCGGTCGCGGTGCTTATGGCCTGGGGCGTTTGGGTGGCGGGTGCTGCAGATGCGGTAGAGAACTACCATCTGTTCCAGATGCTCATCGGCCGCGCGGCAGCAGACCATCAATGGCCCGCAACGGTGGCGGCGACAATCAAGTTCGTGTTCCTCGCGCCTCCATTGATCGGCTGCTTAATCGCCGTCACCTGGGATCGAATCACCTCCAGACGCCGCAGTAAGTCAGTTGGGGTCTCAGAGGGGCTTTAAATGAAGCCAGGGCAATGGTAATGTATCCGGCGAGGCAGCTCAGGGACGAAGCGCTGACCGCGGGCAACGGAATAGAACCTATAAAGGATACTCAAAGATGACGAACGAATCTCAAGACCCGAAGCGCACTCCGGAAAAATCCGATTCATCGGATCTCACGCGCCGTCAGGCGCTTAAGCTTGCGCTGGGAGTGGCCCTCGCCATGGCGCCAGCCGCCGCCCTGGCCGAAGGGCAGCGTCGCCCTAAGATGCCCATCGGCAATGCGCCCCCCGTTGAATATGCTCCGGGTGGCTCGGAATATGTCGATCCCGGTTCGGAATCGAGCGGGGACAAACCGGAGAACCAAGGCAGTTCCACCCCCAAGCCGCTGCTGCCGGCACGCTCACCATATAAATATCCCTCCAAAAAGAGACCTTGATGCCGGGTGTGCAAGGGAGCCACAGGCACATGATCATTGAAGCAGGTGGTCCGGCTATCCCATGTGCACGGGACAGTGAAGAGCTGCTCGTGTCCATTGTGGTTCCCTGCTTCCGCCAGGCCCAATTCCTCCCCGAGGCCGTCGAAAGCCTCTTGTCCCAGACCTGGCCGGGTTGGGAATGCATCATCGTCGATGACGGCAGTCCCGATGAGACCCGGCCGACGGCCGAAGCCTTGATGCGCGAGCATCCCCGGGCCAATATCCGCCTATTCAGCCAGGCAAACCAGGGGGTGGCCGCAGCGCGCAATGCCGGTTTTAGCGTTGCCAAAGGGAGCCTGTTCCTTGCGCTGGATGCCGATGACCGGCTCGCTGCCGAATATCTGGAGCGCTGCTGTGCGCGGTTCCGCGAAGATCCCCGCCTGGATATCGTCTACACCGACATGCAATTTTTTGGGAGCAGGGCAGGGCGGTTTTCATTCCCCGATGACGCCATACATGGACTCGTGCGCAGCAACACCCTTCCGATCGCTGCGTTGCACCGCCGCGAGGTGTGGCAGCGGGCGGACGGATTTTGCTCGGCCCTGGAGGGTTATGAAGACTGGGACTATTGGCTCGCCGCCGCCGGCTGGGGGGCTCGCGCCGTCCGCGTTGCATTGCCGCTGTTCCGCTACCGCGTACGGCCGGACGGCCGCCAGGCCAAGGCCCGCCAAGCGCTGGACACGATTCTGAAGGCGCAGCTGGTGCTGGCCCATCCGCTCCAGTTCTCGGCCGCGCAATACCAATGGGCGGCGGCCATGCTGTGGCATGCCAACCGCAATTCCGATTGCCCGCCATTGGCGGGCCAGTCTTTTGCGCAGCCCGGCGAGATTCCTTTCGATGGCGAAGCATTTGCCGACCTTGCCTCTGCGGCCTTCTGGTCAGGCGATATTCCGACGGCCCTGGCCATGTGGCTCGCGGCCTTACGTGCTCCTGAGCTCACGGCGGCCGGACGTTCCGCTGTTTTGCGAGTGGTCCGCCAACTCGGACTCGAAGCCGCCTTGCGGGCCGTTGCCGACACGGTGAGCTGAACCATGCCCAAGCCATCTTTCCTGCCCACGATCTTCGTTGCCATGCCAAGCTATCGTGACCCCGAATGCCAATGGACCGTTCGCGACCTCTATTCCCGGGCAACCCATCCCGAACGGGTCTATGTGGGCATTGCGTGGCAGTTCGAGCCTGAAACGGACGATCACTGCTTCCTGGTGAACACCCGCCCGGATCAGGTGAGAATGCACATGGTCGCGGCTGAAAAAACACAGGGCATGTGCTGGGCACGGGCGCTGGCGCACAATCTTTGGCAGGGAGAGGACTTCGTGTTGCAGGTGGACAGCCATACCCGTTTCCACGATGGGTGGGACGAAATGCTCCTGGCGGAGTGGCGCCGCTGCTCCGGCCCCAAGGCAGCCCTCAGCGCCTATCCGGCCCGCTACGTGCCGCCGCGCACCCTCTTGCCCTGCTTCACGACACGCATCGTCTCGCGCGGCGATCTCGCCGGTGGATGGCTGCGACCCCGCGGCGAACAGGCGCAATTGAACCAGCCGGAGCCCGGGGCGCACTTTGCCGGGGGATTTATCTTTGCACCGGCCGCCTTGTTTCGGGAAGTGCCCTATGATCCGCTTGTCGATACACAAGGAGAGGAGGTGTGCTTCTCGGCCCGGGCCTGGACCCATGGCTGGGAACCCTTTGCGCCGAGCAAATGTATTCTCCATCATTACTACCAGCGGCCATCGGCCGAGTTTCCGGAGGGAGCGGCCGCGCGGCAACGCGCAGCGTCGAGCGCCCAGCGCGTCGCCAGGGTGCTTGGGCTGCCGGAAGCCGCTTCCCAAGATGCCGACGACCGGATAGCCTTCTATGGTATGGGCATTACGCGCACCTTTGCCCAATGGTGCGATCGTTCAGGCTTTAAGTCTGAAACCGCATGTGCACAATTGCCCATCTCACACGCCACGAAAGAGATAACGAAAAAAGGATGAAGTAATCGAGTTACGCAGCCACTCAACAGAAAGATGAGATGATGCGAATTTCCTGTAGGCCCTGTTTTTGTTCTTGATTTACGGTGCGGACTGCAATAATCACATTAAAAATTTATACCTCCCGCCAGTGCAATCGGACAGCTCCAGTAGAAATCGGTAATTCGAATCCCTCTTAAGGATGGCGGGCTACGATCTTTTGATGATCAATGAGAGACAATCATAGGAGATATGTATGAGTACGTTTTACAGGCTATGGAAGAACCATCCCACGGGTGAATTTCCTTGTTCCACCGATAAGAAAAAGAATTTCGACAATCAGTGCGCAATACGTATGGGGGAGTGCTTTGAGAAGGCAGGTATAAGTACGAAACATTGGCCAGTCCGTCGCTGCTGGCAACACAAAAACGATGGGGGGCACATTCTTGCCGCAGAGGAATTGGCAAATGCCTTAACGAGCTTGATTATCCCAGGAATGAAGAAAGTGGAAAAATACCCTGGAAAAGGCGGTTTCGAGAAGATCGAAAAACGACAGGGGGTAATCTTCTTCAAAAACTTTTACGGACCTGGAATGCAGGGTGATCACATTGACTTGTGGAATGGTTGGCGTCTTTCTTCTCTTTCATCGGTGATAAGTGTCTATACGCCTTGGGGCAGCCATTATGACAAAGGCTCAATCTGGTTCTGGGAGACAGCCTAACGATGATTGCGAAAACATTCGTTTGCATAGTTTCTACGCTACTTGGTATCTATGGCGCATGGTGGGCATCGTCACTCGCACATGCCATTTACATTGAGAAGGTCAGTAGCTTCGAAGATCTGTCTACGATCATGCTCATATGGTTTTTAATTACGGCAGCAATCCTTTGCCCAACTCTCTGTTGGGGCGCCTTGCGATTTTTGAAGCGCATGAATAGAAAGTACAATGACTAAAAGCGACATCAAGCGCGTTCACGCTGGGTGAGGCATGCCGCCCGTTGCGCTGTCGCTCGACAGAAAGGTGGAACGATGCAAATCCTCTTTTATCAGATCGACGCCTTCGCATCCCAGGTGTTCGCAGGAAATCCCGCCGGGATATGCCTGCTCCAGCAATGGCTGCCGGACAATACCATGCAGTCTATTGCCGCTGAGAACAACCTGTCGGAAACGGCGTTCCTGGTTCAGACCGCAGGGGGTTGGGATCTGCGCTGGTTTACCCCGACGCTGGAGGTCGACCTTTGCGGTCACGCGACGCTGGCAAGCGCTCATGCTATTTTCGAGTTCATCGACCGTGATGCGACGCGCGTCGAATTCCAGAGCAAGAGCGGTGTGCTGTCCGTGCAGCGCAAGGGTGACCTGCTTGTTATGGACTTTCCATCGCGAAAACCGTTGCCGTGCGCAGTTCCTGATGGCCTCTACGCCATGCTCGGCGCAACGCCGTCCCAAGTTCTTGCATCGCGCGATCTGATGGTCGTCTTTGACGATGAAGACGTCGTGAGAACGCTCGCCCCCGATCTGGACGCGATTGCCAGGCTGGACCGCTTTGCGTTGATTGCCACCGCCCCAGGCCGGGATTCGGACTTCGTGTCGCGGTTTTTTGCGCCGGGTGCCGGAGTTCCGGAAGACCCGGTGACCGGCTCGGCGCACTGCACCCTCATTCCCTACTGGGCGGAACGTCTGGGCAAGACAACGCTTCACGCGCTGCAAGTGAGCAAGCGTGGGGGGGAACTGTTTTGTCAGCATAGCGGAGACCGGGTGGCAATCGGCGGACGGTGCGCCACCTATCTGTCGGGTACCATCACGCTATGAACAGACGCTGAAGCCAATCGCAGCCTGATGCTCTTTTGTAATATTTATAATCGGTTCTTTCATTGCGCCCCATCAATACCCTTAACATACCCAAATATACCCAAAGAATGGGTCGCTTATCATGATGCGATGGGCTCTCTTGATACTTTGCCTTACGTGCTATTCTCGTCGAATTGGAAGATGAATCGCGCATGTTCTTCTGACCAGAAGAAGAAACCGCTTGATCGTGATCCGCGTAAAATATTCTTGAAATTTGCATCCTCAATGGCTATACATGGGCTATACCTAAATCATGCATGTAGGGGTGTCTAATGTTTGCAAAAATTCAAAAATGGGGAAACAGTCAAGGGCTTCGCATTTCCAAGAACCTGCTCTCGGATGCGCAACTCGATGTCGGCGATGAGGTCGATGTTAGCGTAAAAGAAGGCGTTATTATCGTGGCGCCGGCCAAAAGGATACGTGGCCGCCATAACCTTAAAGATTTAGTTGCCCATATTCCTAAAGGTTACAAACCTGGTGAGATTGGTTGGGGGGTGCCGGTCGGCAAGGAGGTCTGGTAAATGGCGGCCTATATCCCTAAACAGGGGGACATCATCGCGATTACGTTTGATCCGCAAGCCGGACATGAACAGAAAGGTCGGAGACCCGCTTATGTTGTCAGCAAAGATCTGTTCAATCGAAGCACCGGTTTGGCTATTGTTTGTCCAATTACAAACACAGATCGTGCCTTCCCTTTTCACGTGCCTATCCCAAAAGACAGCAAATTGACCGGTTATATTATGGTTGAGCAGGTAAAATCCGTCGATTACCATTCCCGTTTAGCTAAACGTATATCAAGCGGCAACGATGAGTTGCTTTCAACAGTTCTTTCCATATTAGATGCGTGCATCTACTGACCGGCAAACTTCAAGGGACTTATCCGGAGCCAGAAGACCCGAGAGAAGCGCAACAACGAAGCGGAGAGGTGAAATGTTCGACCTGCAAACCGAGATCGTTATTCAGGCCTCCGCGGAAGCGGTTTGGGTGGTCCTTTCAGACTTTCCCAGGCATGCCGAATGGAACCCCTTCGTCAAATCCATCGAAGGCACCCTTCGGGCGGGGGAAAAGCTCTCCGTGCAAATCTGCCCTCCCGGCGGCAAGGGTATGCGCTTCAAGCCCAGAGTGCTTGTGGCGGCGCCCGGCCGGGAATTGCGCTGGCTGGGGCGCTTCCTTTTACCCGGGCTCTTCGATGGCGAGCATTACTTCATCATCGAAGCCTGCCCGGAAGGCGGCGTGCGCTTCATCCAGGGGGAACGCTTTTCAGGCGTGTTGGTGCTGCTTGCCAAGTCGAGTCTGCAGACCGGGGTCAAGGCCGGTTTTGAAGCCATGAACCTGGCACTCAAGGCCCGCGTGGAGGGGTTGACGTCCCGCGGCCCGCTGTAACATCATATAGCCACCTTCACCACCTTCGGCGGCCTGACCCCCATCATCCTGGTGCCCTCGCGCCAAGCCCACGCCTTTATCCCCATGACCATCTCCCTGGGCTTCGGCATCATCTTCGCCACGCCATCCTCTTCAAAACTCCCCTCAGGCCCAAATCCGGCGTTGGGCCAATGTGTCCAATCCTCGAAATACCACGTCTATTCATGCGGTTGTCTACCTTGCGCCGCCTTCAGTCTTCGCCTGTCGGCTACGCCTCGACACGTGGCCTTGACCCTGATTGAAGGTTTTGAAATGGCTTTTAGGATTTTTCGAAGCCTAGAATTATGGTTTTTACCAATAGCTTATCTTTATGATCCAATATATCGTAATTTTCATACCCCACGGGCTTCAGACCATTTTATACAATCGTACACCCTTAATAGCCGTACCCCATTAGGCTAAGGATAGGAGTGTGGAAATGAAAACGAAGCGTAGTTCAGGCCTTTGTATTCTGATTTCTGCCATGGCGTTGTTGTTATGTTTCGCCTTTGGCTGTGACGGCGGATCAAGTTCCAGTTCCAGTTCCAGCTCGAGCACCAGCAGCAGTGGCGGTAGCGGCTGCCAGGAGTATACCGCCACCAACAGCCAACATCTCTCCGCCGGCAGGGCGTATACGCAAAATGTGCAAAACGGGTGCGATGTTATTACCTACTATTATGCCGCCGGTTCAAATGAGAACCTGGGATCATCCGGCAGCACGACCACCACACTGTACACCCAGGATGGCGGGCAGTCCTATCGTGTGGGGAGTTGCTCGAGTAGTTCCAGTTCCAGCTCCAGCAGCAGTAGTAGCGGTGGTGCTAAAACATACATCATTACTGCCGTACAGGATAATTTGAACAATAACGATATGTACGTTTTTGGAAACGGGCTTGGCAATTTGGGATATACAAAAGTACTGGCAGATACGAATGTCTACAGCTCGGAGTTGATCGATTATGCGGGAAGAAACATCACGACACTTTACCATACCGGCCACGGCGATACCGGAATAGTAGCCACTTATAACGGTTCGGTCTCTTATTCCAATGTCACCCTGCGCGCCCAAAACACCATTTTCGCCACCTGTCTGACCATGGCAAACACCTCATGGAAGAATGCTTTTACCTCCACGGCACAGACGCTCATGGGTTATACCAAGTATTCCTACGATTACACGGACGATACGGTTGCCCAGAATATGGTGAATCAGTTGGGGAACAACAGGACTTATAAACTGGCCTGGTATCTTTCCAATTCCGGTATTTCATCCTTAAGCGACCGCTGGGCGGAATATGTTCGTGAAGGCAGTTCCATCGTGGAATACTCCGCCCGAACAGGGAGCACGCCCAAGTTGAGTGCAAGTCAAACACTCTTGCTTGAGTCCAAAGGACGGATAAAGGCCGTTGTCGATCTTGCAGGCAGTCCTCAAAAATTTCAATCCTCTTTCGGTCTAAATGCAACCATTGAAACCGCCACAGTCACGACCACAGCCAAATCAAGCGACTTTGACCTGACCCGCCCTGTCGACATTTCCGAGCAGGCGGCGATCGCGCTTGCTAAAGATTGGCTCGCCAAAAACAACGGATTACCAGCCGATGCCGTATTGGACCGGGTTGTACCCATCCAGCGTCGGTCGGATGAACATGCCCAACCGGAAATTGTCGGATATACGGTCCATTTTCAACGCAATCTCCAAGGCACCAGGGTGTGCGGCAATCGGGTTGAAGATCATATCAGCCTGCTGGTCGATCAAGACTCAGTGGTGGCCGTATCACGGTACTGGCCTGGGTTGAAAACCCTCTTGGCGGCGAGCTACGACCTAACGGATGATCTGTTGAGCGTGGGTGAGGCCATTCAGATTGCAGCCGATGAGATCGCCAGTGCCGTCAAAAAAGATGAGCCTATAGTGCTAATCGATGCGGAGCCTGTATACGGGACACTCGGACCAAGGGGCGGGCGACAAAGACTCGTTCCGGCTTTCAGGGTTAAAAGCGCAGACGGCCACTTTTTTGTGATCGATGCCTTGACGGGCAAACTGCTGTTGTAGGCTTGGAGTTGGTGCCGGTTGTCGATATTAACCGGTTTTCTCATGTTGAAACGGAATCTCACATTGAAAAGGGGGAAGTATGGGCTTGAAGATGAAAAAGGTTATGGGTTCGTTGTTTTTCAGTTTGTTACTGGTTTTTGCGGTGGCAGGCGGGGCGCAGGCCTACACCGACGTTCTGGCTTTCGGCGATAGTCTTTCGGATAACGGAAGTTCCGACGGTTACGGCAATGGCGTCTACACCAACGGTCAGGTTTGGGTTGAGTATCTGGCGCAGGATTTAGACGTTTCATTGATGGATATGGCTTACGGCGGAGCCGTTTCCGGGCAGAATAATCCGTACGCCTGGAGAACCGTTTATAATAATGCGTATAAAGCATACACAGATGGTGGTGTAGATTCGGCAACTGCGGCCTATCTTGCGAATCAATACGCAAATGGGACTGGTTACGACTCGAGGACCGGTTTGCAGTGGCAGGTCGACACATACCTATCCAACGTAAAGAACGGCAATGATATATCAAACTCGCTGATCACCATGACGGCCGGCGGAAATGATTTTTTCAACTACTATGCCGCTGCAATACAGGGTGAACCTTACTCTCCTCAGGCCGCAATTGATTACAACAACGGTCTTTATGCGCCTGAGGTCGCGGCATCAAATATTGCTACCGCCGTTAGCAATTTGATTCTAGCGGGTGGTCAGAATTTCCTCATTCAAAACTTGGCGATGCCGGATAACCCCTGGGCAACTGCGTTCAACTATTATTTAGATGCATATGTTTCCGGCTTTAGCTCAGTTGCAAACATTATGATTCTGGATATGAACCAGTTTGTGGCGGATGTCGATAACTATACCGGCACGTGGATGGCCGACTGCGCAGCCAATCCGGCAGCCTGTGCCGGAACGACTTATGCCTGGTGGGATCAGGTCGGCGTTCACCCGACCACCGAGGTGCATCGGCAGATAGCGACTTACGCGGTTAACAACTTGGCC
>Ga0209163_1002562_pt1 | contig 14947 bp, 10 predicted proteins | sample MTBAKSrepl2MetaG_FD_187457 | JGI IMG/M metagenome (GOLD analysis project Ga0209163, IMG submission 187457) | Enrichment culture microbial communities om Arthur Kill intertidal strait, New Jersey, USA, that are MTBE-degrading - MTBE-AKS2 (Arthur... | ecosystem: Environmental > Aquatic > Marine >...
TGGTCAGCAAGCCAAGGGCTTAAAATCAGGATCATCCGGGGCTGAACCTCTTGCGCTTGCAGCGCTCCGACAACAAGTTGTCGGAGCCACCCGGACAATATTTCAAATTAGTCACGAAAATTGTTGGCCCAACCAGCTAGCCCACAGCAGATCTGTGGGGCACCCGGGCGTTAGGGCGTACGCTGGCAACCGCTGTTAGACAGATTACGTTTTTACACGAAGACTTCTCCTGTGCGTCTGCACAAGAAAAAGAGACACGGTTCCCGCAGCGTGAACGGCCAAGACTGCCACAGACCGATCCGTGATCCGTATTCCTTCTGGCAAGCCATGCCGATCACCCCCTCGGTTGCTAAGCGCGGCCAGACCGTCGACGACCTGACTCATCCCGTTCAGCATCTGATGCACTGACTGCGACGAACCAGAGGATGCCTGGATCTTCAGTGCTCGCCGCGTCTGATTGTATAGCCGTACCAAGTCACCAGAGGTGTCCGGGGGTTCTCCGCATTCGGCAAGAATCGTCTTGCAGGTCGTCTCGACCAGGGCTCGCGCCGCAGTGATGGCAGCCGACGGCGACGGTCCGAGACGAGAGGTCGCGGTGAACCATTGTGTCCGTACGCCGTGCAAACTCACGGCCGACAGATCAACGCCCAGTGGAGACATCCCGTCGCTGCCGACCAGGACGCGCAAAAGATCAAGCCGCTTTTCTTTGTCCGGCAACCGGCCTGTTGCAGGGGCGGATCATCACACAAGTCGTAAAGAAACTGGCGCTGAGTCTCCGGCATCATAGATCCTACGCACTGTCCGAAGTACGACGCCTTGGTTGGCGGCGAACTCCAGTCTACGGCCGGCACATCGACCTGATAACGAACAAACAACTGCTCAAGCTCTCGGAGGGAGTAACCATTGCGCTGGTAGCAGAAGGCTGCTGCAAAGCGATTAACTATAGAGGTTGAAACGGGATGCATTCTTCTTGCTCTGCCTAACGTTCAGGTTAACCAGTCAGCTTTGGAGCGCCAGCGGAAAAGCGGTCAGCCTGCATGCCATTGTTGGCATTTTCGTTCTTGCGTAATCCATAGTCGCAGATCTATTGAGTCCTCACTGCGACAGTACAGATATCGCAGGGATAGACAATTGCCCACCCTTCTCTATTACACTGAATCAAAGATGTGCTCCCCGTACCTGTATACCGGACACCTACTGCCTTTACCCGGAATGGCTCCGCACCCCCTACACACGACCGGCCGATCTGAGCTGACAAAAGTATGCTCACCATACTTGTAAACAGGGCACCTAGTTGCGGCACCTGCCAATTGCCCGCACCCCTGGCAGTACACGATACGGTTGCCGAATTGTACGATGGACTCATCTGCCATTAGAAACCTCCTGCTGATTGTCATTTGATGAAGCCAGCAATGATTATATAGTTTCTTTATGACACCCATGGCCGGCAAGGTTGCAGTATAATTCGCTAAAATCACAATAAGCACAGGTCTTGTAAATCCAGCGCGTTAAGTCGCCTCTGCGGCTAGAAAGGAGGCGATCTATGGTTTCTGGATGACACACCTAAGCGTATCCTCTACAGTCGTCAATCGGGCTCTGCCCCCTTGCCAAACCACAGTTGAGGACATGACCTAATCGGGCTGAGGTTTGGCCGCTCAGGGAGGCGAAAAGGGCCGGGCCAGTTCGGCGTTTAAGCAAGAATCGTTGGGTTTCGCTTCGCTCTACCCAACCTACATCATATAGTATCATATTTAGATAATAATGCTATATATTGTAGCACTTCAAGCAAAAATATCAAGAGTAAAACAGGCTGGCGGCCGGCGCACCACAGCTCTGTTGCGGGCAAGCCTGGGACCGCATAAGAGCGGCCCAAGAACGAAGGCGTCGTTCAACTCGGCGTTCAAGGCGGCGCGGATAAATTTTAAAACAAACATGAATCACCGTCCTTTCCGGCGAAAGGTCCCGGTAGAAGCCCCAAAAATTTTGTACATTAATGTGGCGAAAAGGTCAAGAATTTGGGGCCTCGTAAACCAGCAGTGAACGGCGGTATTTTCCATCTTTTTCCATCGGATCGATAGAAATGGATTCCTTTTTTCGCAGGAATGACGCATAATTAGGACCGTCATTCCCGCGCAGGCGGGAATCCAGGCCGCCGTTTACTAAACGATTGCCTGGGCGGCCCTCACCCCGCCTTGGGCGGGCAAGCCCGGCCCCCTTTCAGAAGAAGAGGTGGAGGCCCGGAGACGGGCCAAGAAGCCCTCACCCCGGCCCTCTCCCAAAGGGAAAGGGAAAAAGTAAGGGTTCCAAGGCGGTTAGGTTTAAGCCTGTTCTTGTCAGTTGAAGGCGGTGAAGAGCAAGGGCCGCGGTTTCCGGGCGGCCGGTGTATGGGCTGGAACGGTAGGGGCGGACCTGTGTGTCCGCCCTTGCGACCCGCCGCAACTGTAAGGGCGACACCTGCGTCGCCCCTGGGTTTTCGCCCAAACAGTAAAGGCGGCGGTCTCGCCCTCCGGAAAAGCCGGAGTGGTCATAAACGATCATGAAGCGATTTATCATCAAAAAACGGCGCTCTTATTGAAAATTCAAGGCAAAACTTCAAAGCAACCTTGAATTGACAGGTCCGCCGGCCTCAATTATAATCCGGCCTTGCTTGATCAATTCCATTGAGGGTGAAAAGGCGGCGGGAAATGAATTATAAAGAACGGGAACAGCTCGATCGCATGTTCCATCCCCGCGGGCTGGCTATTTTCGGGGCGGTCAAGCGGATGGACGCCTTCGCCCATATGATTCTTTTAAGTCATCTGGTTTTTGGTTACCAGGGCCGGATTTACCCCGTCTCCGCCCAGGACGGCGAGGTGCATGGGCTGAAGATTTACCAAAACCTGAGTGAAATCGACGGGCCGGTCGATCTGGCCTCGATTTCCGTCCCGGCCGAGAACGTGCCCGCCATCCTGCGCGAATGTCTGGCCGCCGGGGTGGCCGGGGCCGAAATACACGCCGCGGGATTCGCCGAGACCGGCGAGGGTCAGGGAATAGCGCTTCAGGAAGAGATTGCCGAGATCGCCCGTCAGGGCCTCAGAATCGTCGGACCCAACTGCTTCGGCCTCTATTGCCCGAAGGGCGGGATCACCCTGCTGCCCGGCCTGGATTTTTCCAAAAAGACCGGTCCGGCGGCCATGATTTCCCAAAGCGGAGGCGTGGCCGCGGATTTCGGCCACGAAGCCCAGCGGGTCGGAATCGGAGTCAGCAAGGTCATTTCCTTCGGCAACGGCTGCGACCTGGACGCGGTGCGTCTTTTGGAGTATCTGGCCTACGATCCGGAAACCGGCCTGATTGCGGCTTATTTGGAAGGGATCGGCGACGGCCCCAAGTTTATAAAATTGGTCCGGGAGGTGTCCGCGGAAAAACCCGTGGTCATCTGGAAGGGCGGCCTGACCGGACTGGGCGCCAAGATGGCCCGGAGTCACACCGGGTCCCTGGGCGGCCAGGCGGCGGTCTGGCGGGGGGCTTTGCGGCAGGCCGGGGCCGTGACGGTCGAGGGCGTGGATGAAATGATGGACACGGTGACGGCCTTGAGTTATATAAAAAGCAGGGGCCGCCGCATCGCTCTTGTCGGCGGGGGCGGGGCCATCGGCGTCTTCAGTTCGGACCTGGCCGACCGGTGGGGCCTGGAGATACCCACTTTCAGTCCGGCCACCCAGGAGCGCCTCAAGCGGTATTTTCCCGGGCCGGGCAACAGTGTGGCCAACCCTTTGGATACGGGCACCCCGGTCCTGCCTCTGGAGACGGTTCATGGCCTGCTCCGGGAAATCCTGACCGGGGAACCAGTGGATATCTTAGTCTTAATTTCGCTTTTTCACCCTTTGGAGGTGATTTTTCCTACGTTCATGAAAATGAACGGCGTGAACCCGCCGCCTCGGGGCGGTTATCTTCAGGCCGTTCTGAAGGCCCTGACGGCCCTTAAAGAAGAAACGGGCAAGGACTGGTCATGGTCCTGGACAACCGGGCCTATCGGCCGGAGAATATCGAAGTGGAGGGCGCGGCCAGGGAGGTGCGAGAACGTTTTCAGGCCGAAGGCATACCGGTTTACCCCAGCGCCGAAAGGGCCTTGCGCGGCATACGCAACGCTTGGCGCGCCAGGACCCGATCGGGCGGAACCAGCGGAACTAACGGAGGACAGAATGGAGATCATTGACAAGGCTATCAAGGAAGGTCGGACTACACTCTCGGAGAGCGAGTCCAAGCAGGTTCTTGCCGCCTATGGCGTTCCCGTGACCAGGGAAATCGCCGTGGACAACCGGGAGGCCCTGGTCAAAGCGGCCAAGGCACTCGGTTTCCCTTTGGTGCTCAAGGGCAACGCCCCGGAAATTTCCCACAAGACCGAGATGAACCTGATCCGCCTGGACATCAGGAACGAACAGGAAGCCCTGGCGGCTTTCGATGAACTCATGAAGCTCCTGGCTGAAACCAAGGGCAACGTCCTGGTTCAGGAAATGGTCACGGGCAAGCGGGAACTGGTGGTCGGCTTGACCCGCGATCCTCAATTCGGTCCGTGCGTGATGTTCGGCCTGGGCGGCATTTTTACGGAAATCCTCCGGGACGTTTCCTTTCGGGTCGCCCCCTTGGAAAAAAGGGACGCCCTGGAGATGATGCAGGACATCAAGGGCCATAAAATACTCGAAGGCGTCCGGGGCATGGAGCCGGCCGACCTGGACCAGCTCAGCCGAATCCTCATCCAAGTGGGACAAATCGGGATGGACCACGAGGCGGTCAAGGAGATCGACATCAACCCGCTGATTCTTGCCGCCGGCGGCAAGAGCGTGGCCGTTGACGCCCTGGTCGTTCTGGAACCGGCCCAATAAAGATTTGGTTGAACCAACCGGCCCAGGCGGCTTGAGAGGCCACGGTGAGGACGCCGTTTTACTCCTCGTTCCCAGGCTCCGCCTGGGAACGCCCTGTCTTCGAGGCTCCGCCTATTGAGGGTGAATCATGACCCGGCCCCCCCCGACCTCGGCCCAGCCGCGGCCGGGGACCGCACAACGAAACGGGCCAGCCGAACCTGGGCGCGAGGTCGATCATCCTTAGGGGCGAAGCTGGTCTTCGCCCTCGGGGCGCCACTGGATGCCGGGCGAACACAATACGCCTCGTTTGGCTTGGCGACGGTTTGGAACCAAACATCACCGGTGAAAGCCATTTAGTATCATGCACCAAACTCAGGAATTAACGGCTCAACTGGATGCTCTCTTTCATGCCCGCTCGGTGGCCATCGTCGGTCTGCCCAGGGGCATGAAGACGGGCAAGCTTTTTCTGCTGGCCCTGTTGGACCAGGGTTTTCCCGGCCGGATTTTTCCGGTCAATCCCGAGGCCGAGGAAATCGACGGGCTGAAAGTCTACCCGAAGGTGTCGGCCATCCCCGACCAGGTCGACCTGGCCATTCTGCTGGTCTCGAATGAACAGGCCAAGCCGGTGGTCGAGGAATGCGCGGCCAAGGGGGTCAAGGGCGTGGTCCTTTTCACGGCCGGGTACAAAGAGACCGGAACGGCCGAAGGGAAAATCTTGGAGGAAGAACTGGTCCGGATAGCCAGGGCCAAGGGGATGCGTCTCTTCGGTCCCAACTGCATGGGCCTGTACTGTCCCGAGACCGGTTTGTCTTTTTTCCCTGAACTTTCCCGCGAGCCCGGGCCGGTGAGCCTCATTTCCCACAGCGGCTCCCTGGCCAACATTCTCGGGCGGATGTCCGACCAAAAGGGCATACGCTTCAGCAAAGCGGTCAGCCTGGGCAATGAAGCCGACCTGTGCAGCGCCGATTTCCTCACTTACCTCGGACAGGACCCCAAGACCGGTGTGATCGCCGCCTATCTGGAAAGCATCAAGGACGGTCCTTATTTCCTGCGGGCCCTCAAGGAAGCCTCGCTGGAAAAACCGGTCGTTCTCTGGAAGATGGGCCTGACGCCGGAAGGGAGTCGGGCCGCTTTCTCCCATACCGGGGCCTTGTCCGGTTCCCGGGAAATCTGGGAAGCGGTGGTCAGACAGACCGGGGCCGTCCCGGTGACGGGTTTTGAGGCCCTGGTGGACGCCATGATGTCCTTCGCCCTGCTGCCCGGTGACCTGGGCGACCGGATGGCCGTTATTTCCGGGCCGGGAGGGCTGGCCGTCTCGGCGGCCGAGGCCTGCGGGAACGCCGGCTTGAGAATGGCCGAACTCAGCCCGGAAACCAAGACCAGGCTGGCCGCCTTCGTCCCGCCCACCGGCACCAGCCTGCGCAATCCCATCGACGTGGGCCTGAGCGCTTCCCTGGATTTGAACATCTACTTCGGGGCCGCCCGCACCGCGGCCGCCGACCCCGGCGTGGACGCCGTGGTGATTATCGGCATAGGCTTGAACCAGGAAAGCAACCAGCATTTCGCCGAAACCATGATCCAAATCCGCCGGGAGTCCGGGAAAACCTTCCTCATCGTCAATATTCCCGGCATGGCCCAGGAATTGGGCCAGGTCTTCTGCCGGGCCGGTATTCCCTTTTATGAATCAGCCGAGCGGGCCATGCACAACTATGCTTTGGTCAGGGGTTATCAGGTTCGGCAAAAGGGTCTTCGGTCCTGAGTTTCACCCAGCCGTTTCAAGACGAAAGAAGCAGATTAATGCGCGTCCTGCTGATTAATCCTTTTTATCCCATTTCCGAGACCCCCTCGCCGCCCTTGGGCCTGGCCTTTCTGGCCGCGGCCCTGGAACGGGCCGGCGTGGAAGTAATGATTCTCGATCTGGTCGTCTTCCCTTACAGCCCGGACCTGCTTGAAACCGTGCTGAATGATTTTTCCCCGGACCTGGTCGGCAGCACGGCCGTGACCATGACCTTTGATCACGCCGTCAAGGTCATTCAGGCGGTCAAGGCCCTCGATCCGGAAATAGTCACGGTCATGGGCGGGCCCCACGTGACCTTTTGCGCCGAAGAGACCCTCCGGGCCTTTCCGGAACTCGATGCGGTCGTCCTGGGCGAGGGCGAAGAGACCGTGGTGGACCTGGCCCTGACTCCGAAAAACAGGTGGGTCGGGGTCCAAGGCCTGGTCTTTCGGGACGGTTTGCAAATTGTCAGGACCACCCCCCGGCCTTTGGTGGCGGATTTGGATACCTTGCCCTTCCCGGCCAGGCATCTCCTTCCCTTGGGGCGGTATCGGGCCTTGGGCATGGCCATCAGCATGACCACCAGCCGGGGCTGCCCTTTTCGTTGTATCTTCTGCGTCGGCCGCAAGATGGTCGGGGGCAAAATCAGGTACCGAAACGCCGGCTTGGTGGCGGACGAATTGGCCTATTTGAGCGCCTTGAACTTCACCCAGGTCAATCTGGCCGACGATCTTTTCACAGCCAACCCGCGCCATTGTCTGGCCGTGTGCGACGAGATCATAAAGCGCAAAATCAATATCAAATGGACCTCATTCGCCAGAGTGGACACGGTCTCGCTGGAGGTATTGAGCCGGATGAAGGAGGCCGGCTGCAGTGCGGTCAGCTTCGGTATAGAAACAGGCAGCCCGGAAATACTCAAGATCGTAAAAAAGGGCATCACCCTGGATCAAGTGATCGAAGCCGTCCGCTTGTGCAACGAGGTCGGACTCCTCCCCCATGCTTCTTTTATTCTGGGTCTGCCCGGTGAAACACCGGACACGCTTAGACAAACCCTGGAATTTGGGGCCAGGCTGAAGGACATGGGCGTGTCTTACGGTTTTCATCTCCTGGCTCCCTTCCCCGGCACCGAGGTTCGGGAAAAGGCCGAAAGCTTCGGCCTGAAAATATTGTCCAACGATTGGTCCGAGTATCACGCCAACAAAGCCATTGTGGAGACGCCGACGGTGACTCGGGCGATGCTCGACCGGATCGTGGGGGACTGGCAGAAGGAATTCGATGGACTGCTGGAAGGGATCAAGCAGGTCCGGGACCGGGGGGACGCGACCGAGGAAGAGTCCTGGCCGTTGACCAACCTGGAAAACATCGTCCTGATCTATGACCTGATGATGGGCAGGGTCATAGAAAATCATGGGGTTTGGACCGTGGAAGACCCGACGGTCAGGACAGCGGACTATCTGGGGGCCTTGGTGGAAAGAGTTAAGGAGGCCACAGACCGACCGAGGGAGATCATCGCCAGGGCTCTGGAGGCGGCCTTCCGGCGGGGCGATCTGAATTGCCAACGGGACGGCCGACGCCTCAGATGGGAATGGATGGATTATTTGTCCGGCCCCAACGGCCGGCCGGCGGTGATTCCGAGGGAGGATATGGTTGATCGTCCGGGATCGGCCCATGACCGGTAAAGAGGAGCTGGACCAAACCCTGATCGAAAAGGTCAAAGGCTTTCTGGACCCGGAAGAAGGCCTGGCCCTTTACCAATTCGCCCTGGAAGCCTCCCGCCGGGGGCCGTGCCTGGAAGTCGGCAGCTACTGCGGCAAGTCGACCATCTATTTAGGCGCGGCCTGCCGCAAGAACAAGGTCGTGCTTTTTTCCATCGACCACCATCGCGGCTCGGAAGAACAGCAGCCCGGAGAGGAATATTTCGACCCCGAACTCTTTGACCCGGAAGCCGGAAGAATAGACACCTTCAAATTTTTGAGGCGAACCATTGAACAGGCCGGCCTGGAGGACACCGTGGTCCCCTTGGTCTGCAAGTCGGATTTGGCCGCCCGTTTTTGGGCCACCCCCTTGAGTCTGGTCTTTATCGACGGGGGCCATTCCTTCCAATCCGCCTTCACCGATTATTGCGGCTGGTCCCGCCACATTGTCCCCGACGGTTATCTTCTGATCCACGATCTCTTTGACAAACCGGAAGAAGGCGGTCAGGCCCCTCTGGCCGTCTATAAACTGGCTTTAGCTTCCGGTCTGTTTGAGGAACTGCCCCGAATCAAGACCCTGGGGGTCCTGAAAAGGCTGGGTTGCGGCCGGGTCCCCGATCACTTGTCTCGGCGCTGAGCTTTGAATCACCGGATCGGTTCTCCCTGAAATACAAAATAGGCCATACTTTCAACGTCGCTTCGTTCTAAGGCTCCGCCCACTCTCACACGGCAGGGCAGGGGGGCGCCAGGGCTTGTTTTGAGAAAAGGTGAAAAAGGCAAAGTCAAACTTTTAGGCGTCATCATAAAAAGGGCTAAGCCGGCTTAGGCTTGGTTTGGGGTTTAGTTTTACTTGTTTCATTACCACTGTCGCCGGGCTGTGAACCCTTCCTTCCTTTTTATCCATGGTGGGGCTGCCCTGGCCGGGTCTGGTCCGGGCCCGTAAACCTAGACCTCGGCACTAGAACCGCCGGAAGGATTGGCCTTTTTGGGGCGTCAGCCGTTTTATTGGCGCCAACCGTTGGAGCGGTGCTAGCCGTCTGCGGCTGATGGGGTTGGGTTTCAGGGCGGCGACGATCATGGCCTGTATCATACAACATGTCTTTGAATTTGTCAAGAATAAAGTGAGACGTATTGTATTTTTTATTATTCAGGTGGACGTGTTGTATAAAGGAAGGGTCAGGTTTCGCTTCGCTCTACACTAACCTATTTATTTATATGTTTCAATATATTATGGGGAAACCAGATCTTACCAGACGGGGTCCTGGGCTGGAGCTTGGGAACCGGACAAGAAATATCGTTGAAATCATTTTCAATCGGGGACAGAAGCATAATGATGGATATGATCAGGAAAACCACGCCGACCCCGGCGATCAGGCCGCCCCATCTTTCCCTCAGAGGCCTTATCCCTTGGCCTCCTCCGGTTCAGCCTTGGCGATGAGGCCGATGGCGGCCAGAACACAGACCAGGCCGATGACATGAGACCAAAGAAAGGCTTCCTGGAGGACAATATACGAGAGAAGAACCGCACTGACCGGCCAGACCCCGGTGAAAACCGCCGCCGTGCCGGCCGGAACCTTGGCCAACCCGGAATACCACAGCACGAAAGCCGCCACGGTCACCACCAGGCCGTAATAGATGATGGGCAGCCAATCCAGAAGCTTCAACCCGGAAAAATTGAAGGACAGGCTTTCATATACGGCCGGCCCCGTAAACATCAACAGGCCCAGCAGGCTGATCAGGGTGGAGATGGTCAAGGGGGAGTGCCGGGCCGAGAGGACCTTGCCCAGGGTGATGAACAGGGCTTCTCCCAGCACCGCCCCGAAAATCAGCAGGTTGCCCAGCCAGGGCTTCGGACCCCGGGTTTCTGGCGCTTCGGTCCCGGCCAGGTTTAGAGCCATGATGCCCAGAACGGCCAGGATCAAGGCTGAAATATTGGCCCGGCTTAGTTTTTCCTTAAGAAATAAAAAGGAAACCAGGCCGACCACCGCCGGAGTGGTGCTGGTGATGATTCCGCTTTCAGCCGCCGTGGTGTACTTCAGGCCGTAAAGAAGAAAGATGCTGAAAAGAAAAGTCCCGGCCGCCGACTGCCCGAAAAGAATGAGCCAATCCCGGCGGCTCAGCCGGGGGATGCCTCCTTCCCGCAGGATCAGCCAGGGCAAAAGCACGGCCAGGGCCACGACGAACCTTAAACCCGAAGCCAGGAAGACCGGAAAGGAGACGATGATGATTTTACCGGCCACCACGGCGCTGCCGACCATGGCCATGGCCGAGGCCAGTTGAAGGTAAGCCCAAAGATTTTTGTGTTGCGTTTTCATCGGCCGCGGACGATTGCTTCCATCTTAACCTGCGGCTGTCATAGGTTCAAAAAACCCCGATGGTCCATCCGTTTTAGATAGAGCTGAGGGCGAACACAAGGGTTCGCCCCTGGGGGATGGCGGCGGATGTGAATCGGTGAGGGCGAAGCCGGTCTTTGTCCGGCAGATTTTCCTTTACCGGACCGTTACCGTATGGAATCCCGTAAGATCAAGCGGCATTGGGGACCTGAACATTCCACCGGGTTGAAGCCGGCCTCTTCCAGGTCGACGCGGCCCAGGATGATCCTGGTCGAACAGGGCTGAACCCGCTCGGGCCGCAAAGCGACCACGCTTAAATCATCCGCCAGCTTGACGCGATGATCATAACGCTCCAGCAGCCGGTCCGAAACGTCTTCGACCTCGCCCGTCCCCAGGCAAAGGCCCAGAACTTCCTCGCGGCCGAAGCCGGCCGGAAAAACCAGATCGGCCAAACCGTCCGTGGCCAGAAATAAAACCGAGCCGGCCGGTATTTCTATCTGCTCGAGTTGATAAAGCCGCTTGGATCGCCCGGCCAGCCAGAAATTGGTCTTGGAAATGGCCCGAACACCTGTCTCCGGCCGGTAATGATACAACAGGCTGTCGCCCGTGTGCACGATCAGCCCGACCTGTCCCCGGCTTGTTTCCCCCAGCAGCAACCCGGTCAGGGTGCAGCTTTCGAAATAAGGGACCGCGGCCATGGCCCGCTCCACCCTTCTTCTCAGGCGGGCCTTGATTTTTTCAAGGCCGGTCCTGGACCAGATCGAATAATCGTCCAGCTCGGGCCAGTCTTCAAACTCCCTGGCTATATGGGCCAGCAGGAACCCGGCCGTACCCGGGTTCCGGCTTGATCCGTCGGACACGGCGAAGAAACGCCGCCTGAAATCAAGCATAATGGCGTCCGAGGGGACGTAATGCGGGTCCGGGTCCAGGCTCCCGGGCCGAAGCCGAGCGCCCAGAACGCCCGGACACTTGAAAGACCGGTTCAATTTATCCGCAAGCGACCATCGGGTTTACTGGGCCGGTCTTCTGGCCACCAGAATCTTGGTGGTGAAAACAGCGGCGTCTTCGTCCCGCTGGTTCTTGATGATATTCCGATAGGTGATCAGGCCGCGCCGGTCGTCCTTGGCTTCCAGGGCTGCCACTTCCGCCTCGCAGCGGATGGTGTCGCCGATCTTGACCGGGGTGAGAAAGCGGACCGATTCCATGCCGTAAAAAGCGATGAATTTCTGGGGCAGGGTCACATGCTCGCCCAAGCGCAGCAACAAGGCCCCGCCCAGGCAGAGGATCAGCATGCCGTGGGCGATCCGCTCGCCGAACTGGGTTTGTTTGGCATATTCCACATTGGTGTGGATAGGATGCCAGTCGCTGGTGAGGGAGGCGAAGTTGACTATGTCCGCTTCGGTCATGGTCCGGCCCGGCGAAACGAATTTTTCTCCCTCCCGGTAATCTTCGAGATAAACTTTTTCCATCATGGATGTTTCCTCGCCTCTGGTCGACCGCTTCCGTCCCGGCGTCTCTTCCCGGTTGCCTAGGTTTAATCCGCCGGGTCCTGACGCCGCCGGGACGGAGGCTCAGCCGATTATGGTGAAATGGACGATGTCGTTGATGTTGCCTTCCATAGCCTCGGGTTTTTTGAACACGGCCCGGACCTTCATGCCCACTTCGATCTTGCTGACGTCCACTTCGTCGATGACGTGGGAGAAAATCGAATCCGACCCGTCCATTTGAATGTAGCCGTAAGTGTAGGGGATGGGCCGCTGCCGGCCGGTGTTGGGGTCGAGGAAGGGGTAGTTGACCGTGGAAAAGGCCCGGATCACGCCGGTGTCGGACAAAGGAATCAGCTCGTGCAGTTCGACAAAGCACGGGCCGCAAAGCCGCCGCGGCGGGGTATAAATTTTGCCGCATTTGGGGCAGCGGATGCCGATGAACCTTTGGCGTTCCCTGATTTCCTGAAAGAAGCGGCTGCCCCATTTGCCCAGGGACCATTCATAAGGCATGGGCTGACTGAAAGTCACGGTCAACAATTTACTGTAATCGCGCCCGGTGCTCATTGGATCGCCTCCTCCGGGATTATGATTTTTGAGAGCTCAGGACGACCACGTCCGACCAGAAACACCCGCCGAAACCCGTGGCCAAGGCGTTATTGACGTCCGGGACCTGCCTGGCCCCGCCCTTGCCCATGATCTGAATGGCCGCTTCGGCCACCCGCAGGAGGGCCGTGGCCCCGATACAGTTGGTGCTGATGACCCCGCCGGACGGATTGACCGGAATCCGGCCGTCCATGTCGGTCTGCCCGTCGGCGACGAACTTGGGGGCTTGCCCCGGCCCGCAGAAGCCCAGGTCTTCGATCCATTTCAATCCGGCGTAGCTGTAAGGCAGATAAAGCTCGGCCACGTCGAGCTGATCGGCCGGGCTGGTGATGCCGGCCTTGGCGTAGGCCTCTTGGGAGGCCCGCCGCAGGGACATCAGGCCGGCGTTGAAGTCGAAGTCGCCGAACCAGGTCAGGCTGTGCCGAACCGCGCAGGCCTTGATCCAGGCCGGCCTGGGGGCGATCTTTTCGGCCCGGCCCTCGCCGGCGAAGACCACGGCGCAGGCCCCGTCGGTCCGGGGACAGACGTCCAACAGCTTGATGGGATAAGCCAGCATGGGCGAGGCCATGACTTCCTCGACCGTAATGGGCTTGCGCAAATGGGCGTGAGGGTTGTTCACGGCGTTGGACCGGTCCCGGACGGCCACCCGGGCCGCGTCTTCCTGGGTGGCCCCGGACCACTTCATATACCCGGTGGCTTCCGTGGCCAGGCTGGGAATGGCCCCGGAATAGGAGAAGCGGTCCCAGACCGGATCGCTGCAAGTGATGATGGCCGCCGTGGTGTCGCTCTCCGAGTTCTTTTCCCAGCCGATGGCCAGGACCCGGTCGAACATGCCGGAAGCCACGTGGTAATAGGCGGCGGTGGCTACGGAAGTGCCGGTGGTCCCGCCGGTGGTCACCTTCATGATCGGCTTCATCACTCCGCCGGAACCCTCGACGCTCCAGGCGTCCACATAGTTGATCGACTCGAAATGGTCCATGTTGCCGATGACGATGGCGTCGATGTCCCTGATGGTCAGTTCGCAATCGGCCAAGGCCCGGGTGACCGCTTCATGGATCAGTTCCCGGCCGCTCACGTCGGGCCGATGACTGCGATGATCGGTCTGTCCGGTGCCGACTATGGCTACTTTTCGCGGCATATCTTCTCTCCCGCTAGTCCGCGCTGATTATCCAGACGCAATGGCTTTGGCCGCAAGGCCCGTTGATGCCGTGGGCCAGGGCGGTCTTGGCCCGGTCGATCTGACGGCCGCCGGCTTCGCCTCTAATCTGCAAAACCCCCTCGATGATCCTGGCCAGCCCGGCGGCCAGCACGGCGTGGGCCGAGAGAACCCCGCCGGAAGGGTTGACCGGCAGACGGCCGGTCATGGCCGTGAAGCCCTGCTCGGTCAGGCGGCCGCCTTGTCCTGGCTGGCAAAAGCCCAGGCCTTCCAGCCACAGTGGCTCCATATAGCTGAAGGCGTCGTAAACTTCGGCCAGGTCGATCTGTCTCAAAGGATCGGTGATCCCGGCCATGCGGTAAGCCCGTTGGGCCGCGTCCTTGAGGGCCTTGGGGTCGGCCAGGTCCCGGTCGCCTAAAAAATATTCTTCGGCGCAATGGCCCAGGCCCTTGATCCAGACCGGCTTGGTCTTGGCTTTCTTGACCATGTCCCGGTTGCCGATGATGACCGCCGCGGCCCCGTCGCTGACCGGCGAACAGTCCAGCAGCTTGATGGGATCGGCCAGCTTTCTGGACTTCATGACGTCCTCGACGGTCAGGTCCAGGGGCAGTTGGGCGTACGGGTTGTTTTTGGCGTTGGCGTGATTCTTAACCGAGACCAAAGCGAACTGTTCCTCGGTCAGGCCGAACCGGTCCATGTAGGCATCGGCCTGCAGGGCCGCCGAGCTGATGGATTCCAGCCCCAAATGGCGCTGAAAGACCGGATCGAACATGCCGTTGGTGATGACCTTGGTGTGGCCTTCGCTGCCCTTCGAGTGGGCCACGACCAGGGTGGAGCGGTATCCGCCCCAGACCCGCATGGCCCCGTACAAGGCCCCGAAAGTCCCGTCGCCCTCGACCGTGGAAATATTCTTGTCGTGGGCCCCGGCCGCCTCGCCCACGGCCATCGAGGAAATGGTCCGGCCGTCAAAAAAATCGTTGGACACGGTGATGACGTTGTCGATGTCCTCGAGACCCAGACCGGCGTCGTTTAAGGCCTCGACCGTGACTTCGTAGACCA
>Ga0209163_1002565_pt1 | contig 14935 bp, 12 predicted proteins | sample MTBAKSrepl2MetaG_FD_187457 | JGI IMG/M metagenome (GOLD analysis project Ga0209163, IMG submission 187457) | Enrichment culture microbial communities om Arthur Kill intertidal strait, New Jersey, USA, that are MTBE-degrading - MTBE-AKS2 (Arthur... | ecosystem: Environmental > Aquatic > Marine >...
TATGCTTGCGCAGCAGGACGTCAAGGACGATGCCGTCGATCTGATTGTCCTTGCCATAATAGGTGAGCATACGAACCTTGGAACGTGGCTGTCCGAAACGGTCTACCCGTCCCTCACGCTGCTCATGACGCGTCGGGTTCCAGCTCAGGTCATAATGAATGACTGCATCAAAATTATCCTGAAGGTTGACGCCTTCGGAAAGACAGTCGGTGCACACCAGAATCCGCGGATCGGCCTGGGCAAGCTCCGAGACCCGCCGTTCGCGCTCTTCCGGGGGAAGCAAGCCGGTGACGGCGGCAACACTTACTTTATTGGGAAGCCTTTCCCGCAATTGTTCTGCCAGATATTCCGCCGTTTGAATGAACCGACAAAAAATAATGGGCCGAAAGCCATCCTTGATGAGCACTTTCAGATGCTCCAGTACGCCAAGCATTTTTCTATCATGATCACCACAAAGTCGGTCGGCCATGCGGGCCATTGCCAATAAGCGTCTACGGCTGAGTTCCTGTTCGCTGTCATCGTCCAGTGTCGAATCACTCCCTGGAAGCACGTCGGCCGCATCGATGGAGTCAACATCATCCAGATCGAAAACGAGACGTCTGCCGACTTCATTGGCTTCACCAACTGTTTTGGTGTCAAGGGTCGCACTGCGGCTTCTTAAAGTAGCAGCGGCAGCAGCCGGGCTTGATGCCAGGGAACGAAGCAATGCAAGTGCCGACCACCAGCGAACACGTTGGCGATGTTGGCCGTCCTTCCCGCTCCTGACTATCTCTCTGGCATAGTTGAGGGCTTTTTCAAAAAGGGTTTTGTATTCCGTGGACAGCGAATATTGTTCTTCTTTGGTCTCACAGGCCGGAAACTCTGTCTCTTCCCCCAAAAAATGTAGGATATCGGCACGGCGACGCTGTATAAAATGTTTTGCTATATCCCGTCTGAATTTTTCATTAGAACTTCCGGAAAGATCGGCCGGATAGGTAAGAAAATCATGATTTAAAAAACCAAGTAATGAACGAAAAGCAGCTTCCTTCCCTGAATGTGGTGTCGCCGTCACTAGAATCAGATGGCGTTCAGGATCTTCACTGAGTCCTTTTATCAATTCATGGCGCTGGTGACGGCTGGAAGCACGAGCATCGTCGTAACTTGCGGTATGGGCTTCATCAACAATGATCATCTCCGGAGCTGTGCGTAGAAATTCATCGCGCCGACGATCCGCCTTGATATAGTCAATGGAAACCACAGTGAAAGGGAAAACCTCAAAAAGGGATTGGCCGATACCACACCGTTTCTCCAGTCGACGTACGGTGCTGGCCAGGACAAGTTCGGCATCTATATGGAACTTGTCATGCAGTTCCTGTTGCCATTGTTCCGCCAGATGTGGCGGACAGAGAACAGTCAGTCTTGAGCATTCACCTCGATCCAGCAATTCACGGGCAACAAGACAGGCTTCGACGGTCTTACCGATGCCGACGTCATCTGCAATAAGCATGCGGATCGGATCAAGGCGCAAAGCCATCATCAAAGGGATAAGCTGGTATGGGCGGGGTTCAACGGCAATACGCCCGAAGGAACGGAAAGGGCCGGCACTGGAACGGAAGCCAAGCCTGAGAGCATCCCGGAGGAGAGAACAGGAGCGGAAGTCCCCAAGCTGATCCGCCGATGGCAGTGTGAAACTTGCGGGAGTAATCTCTTCCAAGACAGGGAGAATACCGGTTATTTCATCTTCCGTGCCGCCCAGCGGCTTGACCATAACCAGATTTTCATTGGTCTCGGGAAGGACAACCCATTCTCGTCCACGAGCGCTGACGAGCGAACCCACGGTGAAATTCATTTGCCATCTCCAAACAGGTTTGGATGTGCCTTAATGGTCTTCTGCCAGTCGTCATCGTAGCGAAATCGCAGGACATGCCAGCCATAATCGTCCAATGCTTCGTTGATCTCCCGGTCCTTTTCTTGTTGTTCGGGATGGTCGTGCGGAGGGCCGTCTATATAAATGGCTACTCGCTTGTCCAGATACAGAAAATCAGGTCGGGTGGCACATTGCTCGATTAATTTCTGCGCGTGGGTCGGTAAGGCATAATTGTCGTTTTCCAGATAATCGAGCCACTTTATTTCAAGTTCCGAACCGGCAACTCTTTTGAGCCGCTTGAGATGTTCAGCGCGTGGTAGATGAGTTGCCGAAGTTCTCACTTCCGCGTTTCTAAGATCGAGCAATATGGGACGGAGGCGCTGTCGATCAAGCAGTTCATGGTCCATCTGGTTGGTATAGCTCATCAGACAGTCATAACAGGCGGCTTCGCAGTCCTCTCGGGACATGGGCGCTCTTCGGCGATCTTCCCCTGTTTCCGGGTTGAAATGACAGAGATCGAGGGCAGTTGTTATAACCTTCCGGAACGAAGCCGTATCAAGTAACTGTTTAAGTACTCCGGCACCACCTTCCGCCGCTTCATAAAATAAAACAGCTTTTCGCCTGTCTCGGGTAGGCAACGGCTCCGCCGCAAGTTCCATGTCTTCAAGTTCGAAACTGTTCTGGATTGCATTCTTCAACACTGCTTGCAACGAGGCCAGGTCGCTCTCTTCAAGCGCAGCGCAAGGTTCAATAAGCAGGCAATTCTTGCTATCGCTGACAAATGGGCGCACTTGAATCCTGGAAGGACTCATCGGATCCTCATCATCAGCGTCGTCATCCGGTCTTTTTGCCCAGTAACCTCGCTCCGCATCCAGCCAGAATCCTTCCGGAGCTTCATCTTTGTTCCGTTTCCGGTACCCGAGATTGATCCTCCAGATAGTTGCAGCATCACCGTAAGACATCTCGACAAAACAGCTATCACCAACCATTACTTCAGCCTTGCGACAGGAAAGCTGGCCTCCGCGCACCGCAAAACGAACCGTTGTTTTAATATCGAATCCCAGTCTGAGCCGTTCCTCCTCATCACAGTTGATTTGATCTCGTCTTTTGGCCACAACATTCTGTAAGCGGAACAGATTGGGAACGGCTGCTCCCAGCTCTGCTTGGCAGTGTTCACAAGTATTGCATTGTTCCAGATAGCCTTTGGCGTCACTGGCATGCAGATAGCCGCAGTCTTGGCAAATTTTTGCTTGGCCAGTGGTCGGACCATGGTCTTCATCCCGTGCTGGCAGAATCACTTGATTGATGATATAGCGGGAACCTTCATGATACACAAATGATCGGGGGCCAAATTCCGTAATGGCAAGGAACCTTGGCCGGGATAAGTACTCATCCCGACCGCCCTTAACCCTGCGGCCTGGGATAAAAGCTGAGAGCGGCAGGCGCGGAAAGTTATACCCTGGCAAAAAACCTTCGCTGGCAAAATAACGATAACTGTAAAAATCTGATTGTATAACTCCTTCGGTAGTAGTCAACAGCTCAAGCTGGGCCTCGGCTTCCCGGCGAAGACGTTTTGCCTGCTCTTTGTCCTTAGCGCTTCTGGATGCATCGAGAATAATCAGGTTTTGTACCTTCTGCTGCCTTAAAGCTGATCGATAAAGGCCACGCCATCGGTCACAGGCCTGTTCAAAATATTGTGGCAGATGGGTCATGATTTCCGGAAGCCAATCCGTTGTATACCATGACGCTTCTATAAGATGCTCATTGATGGATTGCAGCAGAAGTTCCGCTCGGCGTGCAGCTCGGTTGCGGATGGCAAAATCATCCAGGGCTGATTTGACATGAGGGAGTATTTCAAGAGAAGGATCGTCACTTGATATATCGAGCACCTCTGTCAGGGTTCTCCCAAGTTTCAACTTTGCTTCCGATAACCACATTGCATAGACGTGCGCCCTCAGCAGATCCTCATTTGCCAGATCAATCTGTGGCGTGGTTACGGCGCCTGCAACCATACGTCGTGGTCTTTTGAAGAAATATTGATCATGGGGGCTGCCTGACGAGCAGTAGGTGAAAACAAGCGCCGGTTGGCCGCTTCGTCCGGCCCGGCCTCCTCTTTGGGCGTAATTTGCAGGCGTGGGGGGGACATTTCTCATGTTCACTATGTTCAAGAGTGAGATATCAATCCCCAACTCCATAGTGGGAGAACAATACAGCACAGGGAGGTGGGCCTCTCTGAATGCTTCTTCCCTTAACTCTCTCTCATGGTAGGGAACCTGAGCCGTATGCTCGCGAGCATAAAGTCCCATCGTTGAGGTTGCAACCAGTTGATAATATTCCCTGAAAAACTCATTAACCGGTTGACCTTCTTCAGATTCCGTCGGTTGTCGAATCGGATCGTAATAACCCTGGCGGCCGCCACCTGCCCGCCAAACCATGGCATCCGCTACAATCTGGTAACCTGGAACATCTTCCTCCTTTTGCGGCTCCCGGACCTTCTCAATTATGCCATAAGCGACAAGACCTTGAAGCAGATCCTTGATCAAATGATCAGTTTCATCCATTTTGAGCCGACCACCATATCCCGGAAATGTGTGCTGTCGCCGGAGATATTGCCCGAATCCACTTCGAGGAGAGAGAAAAACATCTCCACCATAATCACACCCTTTTTGCCGGGATCTTGGATAGAGAATGGATGAATGTACAAGGTGGCGCGGCTGTTCGGATTCATCAAAACCCCAAGGAGGAATAAGACGTTGACGGCTCTGTTGCAGGATACGTTCCTGTTCTGATTGATCGAGGTAAGTGGCCTTGATGGCGAGCTCACGGCGCATCCAATCAAGAAGTACATGCAATATTTTCTTACGGACTTCAGGCTCCGCTTCTAGAATTGCCTCATGGGCTGACCATTCTTTTCCTTTCGAATCTTTCAGGGAACGCCAAGTTTCTTCGTCCTGGGCCAACTCATCAAGGGAGAGGTAGTCAATTTCGAGTAATCCGGTCTGTTCCAGATTCGGGGCAGTGACGCGCCAGCCGCGCTTAAGGTCCCGATAGAGGTGGTACCCAATGACATTGCGTAAGGCACGTTCGGTTTCGGTCTTAGCTAATCCCTTGCTGGCCTCTGGGTTGGATGCATATTCCGTGAAAGGAAGGTTCAGTGCCGTGAAAACCTTTTGGGTAATGTCGGTGTGGCGGACACCATCGCCTGGTGATTGTTGCAGAGCGGCATAAAGAGCTCCTCGCAACAGACCGACCTCAATAAAATCATTAAAATGTCCAGCCTGCAGAGAGGCGTCCTGTCGGTTATCCGTAAAGCTGAGAAGCTTGCGTGCCTTCTCTGGAAGTTCCATTTTCTTGATGTGCCTTACTGCCGACAAAGAAAGGATGGTAGTCGCCGTACTTCTGCCCTCAGTACCTAATGCGGATAGTTTGGCAAAATCACTGCGTTGGTTGAAGGCATAGGAAACGCCGCAGCATGGACAGAAACGGAAAGGGGCTTCAAGAAACGCCATAGGTGTTCCGTCTTGCCCCTCATGGCCCAAGGATGTTACCCGGACCAAGGTTGGAAGATTTTTCTTCCTTGCGGGTAGAATCCTACCACTGGCATCTTTCCAGTCCTCCGGCAAACGATCGGCGATGCGGTCATAATCGTCCGGCCATGGATGGGAATCACTCTGATACAGGAATCCCGCGTCGGCCTCGACATCAAGGCTCCGCTCATTCATGTCCCGTGGCTTATAGCGAACTGTTCCTGCTTCGTTGTCAAGGGACCGAAACACGGAATAGAATTCATGACCGCAATGTCGGCAGAAGACTAATGGCAGGAGGACACGGGTTCGTTCCTCATTGGGGACAAACAGTTGTTTCTGTACTGTTATGTGGCGGGTTAAGGGTGGCTGTGGAGAAGCATAGACGGTATCTCCACGGCTGATAAATTGGTGCAGCCTGAAAGCGAAAACTGGGAAGCCATTAAGTGGGTTTTTGATGTGATACCCCTGCATGAGCACGGCCTTGATGGCTTGCATGCAGAGAGAGGCATCCCATCCTGTCAATTCAGCTAATTCTGCGGCTCCCCCGTCACTGCCAGTGATGCTGTGTGGCACCTGCCTGATGAGTCTGCCGGTATCTATCTCACTTCGAATACCAAAAGTCGTTTCACACCAGGAGGCAAGGGGATCTCTGCAAAATTCTTCAAAGGATTGAGGTTTCGAGTCGTTCCATGTGACTATACGGTTTCGTAATTTTTCTATATGATTGGTATCGGTAAAATCATGTTCATTGGTTATTCTCTGGAGAGTCTCACCGATCACATGGTCAGGAGAGACACCACTTCCAAATAAAAGGGATGCGACCCTGGCAACTTCTTTTGCCTGATCATCCCAGAGCCCACCACCTGCTAAAGTAGCCGAAGTGCCGACGCACACAAGGTTTGTTGTTTTGGTGGCCTCCCTTGTTCGCCGGACAAGCATGGCGACATCTGCCCCCTGTCTTCCCCTGTAAGTGTGGAGTTCGTCGAGGACAAGAAAGCGAAGATCGCGACAAGAACGAACGAGAGGGGCTTCCTCCGGTCGGGTCAGAATAAGCTCCAGCATCACATAGTTGGTAAGAAGAATATCTGGTGGATTGGCCCTGATCTCATTCTTCTCATCGTCAGACTCTTGACCGGTGTACCGTCGAAATGTTACTGGGCCGCTACAGTCCGGATAGCCAAAATTTATAAATTTGTTGAGTTCCCTCTCCTGACTGTTAGCCAAAGCATTCATGGGGTAAACAACTATTGCCTTGATGCCTTTGCCAGACCCTGACTTTAAAACATGGTCGACAATCGGCACCAGGTAAGAAAGGCTTTTCCCTGATCCCGTCCCAGTTGTCAGAACATAGTCGCTCCCTTTGTCGGCAATCTTGATTGCCTCAGCCTGATGTCTATGAAGTAGTAATCGCCTTCCAAGGTCTTTTTCATGTTCCTTTATTCGAAATATTTTTGCGCATTCCGGATGCAGAGTCCCGGTATTGATCAATTCATCAATATCCTCTCCCGGTTGAAAAAAAGGGCTGAGTTGGATCAACGGATCTGGCCAAAGCAGGCCATTTTCGAACTCTTGGTTGACGACATCTCTGATCTCCAGGCTCCGGATATTGATAAAGCCCTGAACGAATGAAGAGTAGTCGGCGACCAATTTTTCTCTCAATTCAAAAACGTCCATATCGTTATTCTCCAGCAGATTATTGTTGGACCATCATCAAGAGGGCTGTTCTTGGGTTAACTTTTCAAGCCAAATATTGACATGCCATCTTCCATAAGTATTCGGCCGCTTGTTTGGCTGTCATCACACTGTCCCTCTCAGCGCCGAACATCCCCATACCCATTGGCTTCAGCATAAGATCTCCATCAAGCTCCTCAATGGATAGTGATTCGTTCATTGAATTATCATTTTCAATATCAATATGATTTCCATGAGAAAAGGCGATTGAATTCGATCCGAACATACCTCCAAGCCAAACTTTAAATTGCGTTACCTGCTCCTCATTTCTATAGAGTGTGAAAACAGCCTTTCTGGTTGTTACTTTTTCAATCTCATAATCAAAGTGGGAATATTGTTTCCGGGTCTCATCTGCAAAATACGTTAGGTGCTGTACTATCTCGTCAAACGATCTCTTGAGAAATTGATTCTTCTCCTTATCAGTAAAACCCTTGGCCAGTCTTGGGATGAAAGACTTGCTAGTTTCCTTTCTTGTTGGTGAGCTTCCTTTATACGTGACCTCCTTGCCTATTTTCTTGAGGAAAGCATCCACAACTCTTTCTGGCTGGCTGCTATCTACTGAAAGGAATCCGATCATGCCTGACAAACCGGGAATATCTCCTTTATACCCATCAAGTCTCACAGGCAATATGTAGGCCTTACCTTTTTGCTTGATTAATCTCTCAATAGCTTGTTGACGCTCGAAATTTGTCCACATTTTTTCTACATATGGCTCAGAAATGATCATAATGCAAAACTGGCTTGCCTCATGATAGACCTTACGCAGGCTTATGCTGAGATCTTCACCCCACAGATCAGATGCATAAAAATCATCATAAAAGACATTTACTCCAGCCTCGTGGAGTCCTGTGGCAACTGCCTCAGCAAATTTCCTGTCCTCACCGGCGAATGATATGGCCACATCGTATGAATAATTCATAGGCATATTTTGTTTTTACTATTATTCAAAACCGGGGCAACCTGTATTTTCAGCGTGTTCCCTTGATAACGGGTAATTCCTGCAATGCTCGGGTTTCATGTCTTGTATCCGGCAGATGTATTTATCCTTTCCAGGCAATTTTCGCAGCCAAGGGCACCTGGGAACATCTTCGCCGGTCGGCGGGTCAATCCAGATGTCATATACTTGATGGTCCTTCCCTAACGATATGACGCTAACCCAAGCCAAGATATCATCGCGGTTATTCTCCTCCCAACGCCGAATATCCTCTTCGGTTGCGCAAACATCAATCGCTCCCGAGAGGTTCAAGCAACAATGACCGCATTGTTTGCAGGTGAATTTCACCAAGTTTTCACTCCATCCTCATCACCGGTACTCAGTGAATCGTCCCGTCAGACATATCCCATATCAATCCCTGCCAGCCGTCGATCATGCCTTCGTCTTCACTTTCGGGGCAGAACCAGTGAATCCGGTCATCTATCTCGAACTGGATTTTCAGGATGCCCTTGCACGGTTTTCTTTTCGGCCTCCGCCAGCATTTCGGCGTTTCTCCCCCTGGCAGGCCCCGGTCACGTGACGTTATCCTGGTTATAATCTCCCCCAGCTTTTTCACTTTCAGCCGTAACTGCGGCGCAGCCGGTTCGATCTGCTGTTCGTTCAGCCAGTCAATCACCCACATATACGCCCCACTTTCTCAGTCAGTTCTGGCAGCAAAGATTTCTACCAACCCCACGATCAACGCCCTTTCTACGCACGCGTGTGTTGAATTTACGCACGCGTGCGTAGAGTCAGTTTCTGCGTGTATAAAACGCATGTCGCATTTTTCCGCTTTGAATGATTTTGCCTTGCTTTTCCAGCCGCTTGAGCAGACGATAAGCCTGCGGCAGACTCAAATGACACAGCTCCGCTACATCCGCACGCTTGATGCTGCCGTGCTTGTCGATAAAGCTTAACACCATCTGCTCTTGCTGAATGGGATCAAAGCCGGCCTGGCGGACGTAGGCCGCTTTCTGCCCCGCTCGTTGGTAAACCTTTGCGCTCAATGTGTAGGTACGGCCCCGGCCTGTTCCATGCGCGTCCACAAGTCCTGCTTCCGTAAGTTTTTCAATACTTGCACGAACAGTTGCCTCGGTTTTTTGAACGGAAACCGCCAGATCAGAAGTGGTGAGGCGACGTTCTTCACGAAGGCGGGAAAGGATTATCAGGCTGTCAATCGGCATTCCGCCGGTCCTGTCTTCCTGCTCGATGATCATTTTCAGGAATTCGAGGTCGGCATCGGCACCGAGCATTTGAACGGTAACTGAGGAGGAGTCGGACATGCTGTAATCCGGGGCGGGTCGTCCATAGCGAAGCATACCTTCAAAAATGCGGTCAATGCCGCGCCCGGTTCGTTCCGCCAGCCCGATCCGCTTGATAATGTCAGCAAGCAGCGGATTACGGGAACGCGGGGAGACGACAAGCAGATTATCCAAGGTGACTCCATCGACAAAGCCGCCGGGGTTGCTGATGGATAAGCCGTCATCATCAATTCTTACATGCACCGCCCCCAGACGATTGAAATCCCGATGCACCAGGGCATTGACAAAGGCTTCACGAAAGGCCCGCCGGTCGAAATTCGGGATCGGAACCCGAAAAAGTCCGACCTGGATCTCTTCTTCGGTCACCCGGGCCTTAAACAGCAGCTCGACCTCCTCAAAGGTTTCAAGCAGCGGTTTTCTGAAAAACTCATTGACCAGCACATTGGTACCCCGGAGCACCTGAAAGGCTACTTCGTAGGCAGGCAAATGGCGGCGAAGCAAGCCTTCATTGCCCAGAATTAACAAACCGGCCAGGGTGGGGAATTCCCGGCCGTCTATTGAGGTAGTCAATCCAAGCGCTCCATCCAGTTCCGCATCCGCCAAAGGCAACAATGACTGGTCCCCGCCGTATTTCCTGATGGCGTTGCGGATACGGAGGCGTTGCAGCGGATCGAGTTCATCGGCAGAAACCTCTCTGACCGGCATTGCCGACGGATCGGCCAATCCCATTGAAGATTGGCGCTGAATAAACTCGTGAGGATAGAAGGGAACGGCTTGCGGTTTGCCGTTCGCCATCAGACGGCGGCGCTGCAGAAGTCCCTCGGAGGTTGAAACCAGCTGTCTGGATTTAGGCACCGAAATCCTGGCGACCTTCCGCCCGTTCACTTCAACCAGTTCCACTCTGACGGATATCGATGGATTGGTCTTGTTGGCGACCATGGCCGGAAGTCCGGAGACATTTTCATGATTCGGGTGCAACCCCGTTACGGTCCCGTCATCCTCCGCGCCGAGCAAAAGATCCCCACCCTCGGTATTCGCCAAAGCCACCACAGCGGCGACAAATTCACGATCCGACAGACATTTGAGGTCACTCTTGAACTCCAGTGTCAGGCTCTCGCCCTGCCGGAGCAAATCCATAATTTCGTGTTTATTCACAGCCAATGGTCCCTGATTTTTCGATTCACCATCAATCTCTCTTCCATCATTCAAACATCCTGGTCCAAAATCTGTTTTCCCCTTTCGGTCAGCCGGTATTTCTGTTTACCGCTTGTTGGCTTATCCGGGATGGTCATTTCGATTAACCTGGCTTCAATGGTGGTGTTGTCGGCTATGTATTTCAGTTTCATATATCAGCCCTATTGCGTTCTCATTGCGCCTAAAGATACTTGAAAACACATATTCGGCACAAAAAAATCTTTTTAATTCATTCAGTTACAGCTATTAGATTGTGCCATGATTGCGCTATTTCTTTTTTAACGGCACAATAGAACCCTCCTTGTTCGGATACCATAGGGCTGCCCTCGTAACTCCGATCTTATAAATTCTCCCTTCTTTCTTAAGTTCAGCAACTAATTTTTTTATCTGATCAGTAGATAAAGCCGGAAAGTACCTGCATAAGCTCCTTCAGTCTGCTGCCGTTTTTTGTGTTTTCCTTGATATGCTTCAGGAGCAAGGCCTTGTTTGTTTCACGATCCAACCCCTTTTTGCGCGTGTATGTACCTTTTTCATCAGCCATTTTGTAATACCGGCGACTGAGGACATATTTGACCCCACGACCACGACCGAACTGACCTTGGGTATCCAGTTAATACCCATCGCATTTTTTAATCCACCGTTTCTTCATTTTTTTGTTTCTTTATACACGCTGTTTCTTGTTCTTTTTGTTTCTTTGTTTATTACCTGGCACAGCCGGTTTCTTCAGTCGATTAATCTGGCAATTTCTTTTTCAATCTTCTCGATGAGGCGTTCCAGGATAAAGGAATTCATGCTGTATGGGGTGTGGTCGGCGATATATTTCAGCTTCATATAGAGCGGTTCCGGGATCCTCAGGGGTAGAGTTTTCTTCACATCCTCTCGAATGTGAGGCTCTTCCCAGGGATAAACTTCCTCCCTTGTTGAACCGTACTTACCAGCGCCGGCAGCAAACTGATCCAGGTCCGTTTCTTTTATTCTTGCCGGGGTCGAACGGAGTGGGGTCTTCTTTTTACCTGCCACCATACACCTCTTCAAATAATTGGTTCATTTCCTGGGCCGCCTTATTGTCCTGTTTCCATTCCACCACAGACAGGCCGTCCCGGGCTGATTTGCGAAAAGCGATCCGATCACGGAGCATCGCGTCAACCAGGGTCAGGTGCCGAAAATCTTCTGCGCTGAAAAAATCACGTGTCTCCTGGTCTTCATGAACAGATGGATTGGCAGACACCCGGTTGAGGACAATAAAGGACTGCAGTTCATCGTTAAAGCCCTTGGCCATTTCCACAAGCTCCTCCATCTGCTGCAATGTCCAGATATCGAACTGGAACGGCTGTACCGGGATATAGGCCAGGTCGGACACGCCGAGGGCGTAGCGTAATTCCATGGAATCCCGGCCGCCGGCGTCAATAACAATTTCATCATAACGGCCGGCCAGGTCACGCACCTGGGTTGCCAAGCCTTTACCGAACTTCTGGACACAGGAAATCCTCGGTTCCACATCCGCCTCTTCCCGGACAGTTGCCCAGAACGAAGCGGTTCCCTGGCGGTCGGTATCCAGCAGCAAGACATCCTTCCCGACCAAGGCCAACATGGCAGCCATGTTAGTTGCCAGGGTGGTCTTGCCGGTTCCGCCTTTTTCACCACCAAATAACACTATGCTCATATTGTATTCCTCAGCAGATAGTATTATATAGTTTCAGATGATATGATATCATATCACGACACGGTCAGTTTACAAAACGAAATAAAAAAGCCGTCCCCCGAAAGAGACGGCTTGCGTTACAGGATAGATAGAATAGGTCAGGCAGAGACAACAGCGGGGCTGATCTTGGCCCCTTTCAGCTCGGCCATCTTCTCGGTAAGATACCAGAGCGCCTGGTTGAGCTTAATATTGCGGTCGATTGCCTTGACCGGCCGGGTGGTTGCCCTACGCAACCTGCCGCCATTATCTTTTTTCATCCCTTTTAGTCCTCCGCGCATGATATTCTCCTGCACCACGTTAAAGGTCGTCCACAGATCGTTGCCTTTATCGTCAAAGCGACGCTCGGCAAGTAACTGCTCGGGGATTACAGGGGCTTTTTCAGGTTCGCTGAAAACCAGGTTGTGGGCAGCCTGGGCGTATATGCCTCGTTCATCCTGAGTCATTTCGATAACCTTCATTGCGTCGACCTGATCGGCAATGGTTCCGGCCGCGGCTGCTATTTCGCCGGCCGAATGCATGAAATTTTCAGGATTGAAACCGATATGCTTGTGGCTGAAGTTGGCAAACTCCGATGCAACCATCAGCCCATTGCCGCATATCTGCCGCCAGACCGAGGCTATCAGCTTGAAGGCACAGCCACAGTCATGGGAGTTATACAGAACCAGATCGACCCGTTCGCCGTCAAACAACAGTCCGTTCTTGGCAAAGCGGATCACGTGCCGCTGATAACCGTCACGGCTGATTTTGCGCACAACGCTTTGTTCCGCGTGAACCGGAAACCAGCCTGCATCGCGAAGCAGATCGACCGCAGTCAGGGTCGGCACAAACGAATACCGGTTTGACACGCCGTCAATGGGTGCGGTGGAACCTGCTGCCGGGGCGAGAGTTACAATCTGCTCGTTGGTTAAAGGTATGGGTGCTGTCATGGTCTTGCCTCCTTAAATTTTATTAATGGGGCAAGACGCTATTCCCCACAGGGGCAGGCTTGCCCCTGGTCAGGGATTTTCAGTTCAACAGTCCTAAGTCGGAAAAGGCATTCACCTCTTCACCGACCACCAGGTGATCCAGCACATGGACATCGATCACCTGTAAGATGTTCTTCAACTTGTGGGTGAGATCGATATCCTGGGGACTGGGCGAATTATCTCCGGATGGATGGTTGTGGGCCAGGATGACGGCCGCGGCATTGAGCTGCAGGGCTTCCTTGACCACTTCCCGGGGATGGACCGTGGCGCAGTTGATGGAACCGCGGAACATCTCCACCCAGGCCAGTACCCGGTGGCCGCTGTCCAGGAACAGACAGGCGAATACCTCGCACTCGTATTTTATGAGTTTGTGCCGGATTGCGGCTTTGGCATCAGCCGAAGACCTGATGAAGGAACCTCGCCTGAGCCGGTATCCGCTGAGTCGACTGGCTTCAGATAAGATTTTCTCTCTGGGAGCGGGCAGATATCCCCCGCTCTGATCCTGAATGTAGAGCATGTCTTGCCTCCGTGATGAGAAAGGGGCAGGACACCCCAAGGGGCAAATCATGCCCCCTGGGGAATTTTTGTGGTTGTTTGTTCATTACTGCACTTCGTTTCTTTCCGTGATCAAAGCCATGCCGGCGATGTAATCTCCCGGCATGCCGCCGGACATCTGCAGCAGCAGAGTCGCTGGAATATTTACCTGGTGGGGCTTGAACTTGCCCTCCTCGTCGATCCACATAATGCGACCGTCTTCCAGGTAAACCGCTTCCACATGGGAACACTCCAGGAGAGAATACATTTCGTCCAAGGTGAAATGGTTTCCCTGGGCTGCCACCTCGGCTTTTGATCCATTTGTTGTTATGAGTATTGCCATAGCTTGCCTCCTTGCATGTAATAGGGGCAAGACAGCCCCGGGGGCGTATTGCCCTTGACGGGATTATTTTTCGTATATATTTTCAATTGTGCATTCCCATCTTCTCCGCCTCAAAATGCAGCATGGCCATTCCGGAAAGAACGATTCCATCCAGGTCTTCCTTGTGGGCCAAATGCATGAGGTCGGTGATCAGATCGGTTATGCCGGTTTCATAGCTGTCCAGAAGCTCGCCTTTTAAGCGGCAGTACTCCTTAAGGACTGCCTCAGCCAGTTCTATTCTTGATTTCATACTTTCACCTCATTATCGTTGACGGGGTGTTTCCCACTTTTTGGACATGCATACTTTGCAGTGTTCTTCGAGACACCCTGCATATCGAATGGGTCTCCAGGCAGAGCAGCCGAAGCGGCCTGCAGCTGATGACCTTAAAGCGGTTTCGCGCCCGGCCGTCCTGAAAGGAAATCGGCCTGGTTTCGATAATCGCATCCTTGGTGAGACGGAACGCCTTTTTGCGGGCGATGTTGTCCCGGCAGCGCTGTCGCCAGGCCAGGGCATACTCATAGTCGGTCGGGGTAAGGAGATTGAGGATCCTCTCGGGGCACTCGCTTTCGCAGGGCCCCATGGATTCATCCATATCCTTGTATCCCATGTCATAGTCCGGATCGCACGGTCGGTAATCCAGCAGAAAGACAAAAGCGACAACCTTGCGGGTCGCCATATCCAACTGGCCGGTCTCCTTGTTGCGCCGGATGATCTCGACCGCCATGTATGCCGTTCGCATCCTGACGATGGCGATATCCAGAATCAGCCATCTGGCGTGTTCGTTCTCACAGTTGACGTGATCGGTTAGAAATTGTTTT
>Ga0209163_1002568_pt1 | contig 14904 bp, 14 predicted proteins | sample MTBAKSrepl2MetaG_FD_187457 | JGI IMG/M metagenome (GOLD analysis project Ga0209163, IMG submission 187457) | Enrichment culture microbial communities om Arthur Kill intertidal strait, New Jersey, USA, that are MTBE-degrading - MTBE-AKS2 (Arthur... | ecosystem: Environmental > Aquatic > Marine >...
GTGGCCACCATACCCGCTTTCACCGGATTCTGCACGATATAGCGGATAGTACTGTAGAGTTTTTCCTGTTCACCAAGCATATAGCTTTTATACCTGCCACCATAGATGGTGCCGCTCCGGTTGTAGCGCTTGTTGTAGTACATCGTGTAGTGCCGGTTCAGATACCAGAACAACCGGGAAAGCGGTTGTTCCCCTACCCGTACAAGGAGGTGGTAATGGTTGTCCATGAGCACATAGTGCAAAAGCGAGGCTCCATGGATTTCCACCGCGTCAGAAAGGATTGCCAGGAACTCGTGCTTGTCACGCGTGTTCTCATATATGTAGTTGCGGTTGTTTCCCCGTTGGATGACATGGTGGACACTCCGGGGAATGTTGTCCCTTCTTCTGCGTGCCATGCTATCAGGGACCTCCCACCCGATGCCATCTGCCATCCGAGCGATATTCGACTTGGTCGGCGACCTCCATGGCTGCGAGGCTTTCCATGACCATTGGGGTATCCTGGCCCACCAACGATACCAGGTCGCCTGTTCCGAGTGGTTTCTCGGTCAATAGGGTAAGGATCCTATGTCCCTGTCCCCGCACAGCCATGCCATGAGCATCGTGGGGACCAAGGATATCGCGGGCAACTGGAGTGGCAAGCAGGGAGTCGTTGAGATAGACATGGGCTCCCTCGGCAAGCAGGTGGTTCGTCCCGTGGCTGTTCGGTTCAAGGAGGCTGTTGGGTACCGCAAACACCTGTTTGCCTTTCGCCAATGCCGTGCGGGCGGTGTTGATGCTGCCGCTTTGTATCCGTGCCTCCACGACAAGCAGCGTATCGCACCAGGCGGCAAGCAGGTCGTTGCGTCCGATGAATCGAAAAGGCAACGCATCTTTCCCATAGGAATAGGGAGTGACCACCGCCCCGTTTCCGATGATCCTTTCCATGAGTTGGGCATGTGCCGTGGGTTGGGCCGCATGCAAGCCACAGGGGAGGAATGCATAGGTGGCACCTCCCAGTGCGAGGGTTGTCTCATGTGCCAACGCATCGATACCGAAGGAGAGGCCGGAGGCAACGACCTTCCCTTGTGCCACCGCCTCACACACCGCCTCCCTGGTGACCCGTCTCCCATACGAGGAACAGTTGCGGCTCCCGATGATCCCGATCAGGGGGATTTCGGGTTGGGCGAGCTTTCCGCGATAGTAGAGTACCAGGGGGGCCTTCGGATCGTGTGCGTATATGTTGCGGTAGTGGAGATCGGTGGCACAGAGGGTCTCGATATGGTGCTCCTCATGCATCCTCAGGATAGATTCGGCTTGCCCGAGGTTCCGCTGCGACCATAGCGGGGCGAACCTGTGCGGATGGGTACGGTCCGCCACGCCTGCCACGGGATCCTTGCCGTCTCCGGCCAGTGCTTCGGCGATATCGCCGCAACTGGCGTTGAACACCTTTTCCGGATTGCCCAGGAGCTCAAGAAGGGTGCGTTTGGTCCTCAAGGGGATTCCCCTCAGTTCGTTGAGCCATATCCAGTAGACCGTTTGTGATGGGCATGCGTTACACATGGCGCTGCTCCCTTTCCAGGTCACGGGAGAACAATGCGTGCAGCAGGTGGGTCCTGCCTATGCGTTCGCTTGATTCGATATCCGCGAAGGTGCGGGCGAGTTTGATGGTCTTGTATCTCGCCCGGACCGAGAGGTGGTCGCGTTCGTAGAACCGTTGCAACAGGGTGGCGCAATCGTCATCGAGGTGGCAGTATCGCCGCAGGTGGGAACTGGTCATCTCGGAGTTGCAGGATATGCCTTCCCCTGCGGTTTGGAATCGGTGGAGTTGGCGTTCGCGGGCAGCGATCACCGTATCGCGCAGCGAGGCCGAAGTGACGGCCCCGGTCATTTCGTGTCCATCGTTGAATTCGACCCTCCCCACATATTTCTGCATGTCGATGCGGTCCAGGACCGGTCCCGATATCCTTTGGCGGTATGTGCGGATGGCATGGGCCGTGCATTCGCACCGGCTGGTTCCCGCGTATCCACAGGGACAGGGGTTCATCGCCGCCACCAGCATGAAATCGGCGGGATAGCGGTTCTTCTGGTTCACACGGCTGACCGTCACCCTTCCCTCCTCCAGGGGAAGCCGCAACGATTCGAGGGTCTTCCTGCTGAATTCGGGCAACTCGTCCAAAAAGAGGATGCCGCGGTGGGCGAGTGTCACTTCCCCCGGTTTGGCGTTGGGTCCCCCGCCGATGAGCGCTTGGGAGGACATGTTGTAGTGGGGGGCACGGAACGGCCGGGTACGTTTCAACTCGTGTCCGTCCAGCTCGCCGGCAATGCTGTAGATGGAGGACACCTCGAGTATCTCATCATCGTGCATGGGAGGCAGGATGGTTGGGAGCAGCTTGGCCATCATCGACTTGCCTGAACCGGGCAGGCCCACCAGAAGGAGGTTGTGGTTGCCTGCGACTGCGGCGACCAGGTAGGGGAACAGGTCTCCGTGGCCGACAACATCGTGGAAATCGCCGGTGCTTGGAGCTTGCGCCCCCTGGCCTTGGATCGGGGGATTCCGGTAGACTTCTATGTGTGTACGCTGTTCGAGATAGGCAATGACTTGCTGCACGTTTTCACAGGCGATTATATCGATATCCGAGACCAGCGAGGCTTCCCGGGCGCATGCGACAGGTACCACGAGGCGTTTCCACCCGAGCTTGTGCGCCTGTATGGCCATGGGAAGCACGCCGTCGGATGCGACCAGCGATCCGGTGGTGCTGATTCCTCCCACCATGGCGATATCCTCCCAATCCTTCCTCCGTGGAACCACTTGGGCGGATTCGACGAGCATCCCGACCAGCATGGGCAGGTCCAGGTATGCTCCCCGCTTCTTTATGTCGCTCGGACTGAGGTTGACCACCACTTTCTTGACGGGATAGGCATAGCCGAGTTCCTGTGTGCAGGCCTCCATCCGGTCCTTCGCCTCCTTCACCGCGCTGTCGCCCAGCCCCACGATCGTCGTTCCCGGCAACCCGGCGATGATCGCCACCTCCACACTCAGCGGGTATCCGCTGATTCCCGAAAGTCCCAGGCTTCTGATAACTGTTGCCATGTGCATGTCCTCCTGTTCCTACCAACCAGTATCCCGATGATTCGGATTCTGCTTCAGATGCCTTGGAACCCAACAGCAGCTGTCACACGAGTTTTCGCATGGGCAGCCAGGAGAAGAACGAGGAACTCCTACCTGGTACCTATATTCCCACGTCCATTTCTGTTGCATCTACACGGAATAGATGGTAATATATTCGTGTGAATGCAACATGCAGAAGGGTCCTATGGATTATAGAAAACAGATAGAGCAGTATCTTGAGAAGTCAGGTGGAATAATCACGGCATCATATTGCCGGAGCAATAAGGTCCCAACCATATATCTTAGCAGGCTCGTTCGAGAAGGTCATCTGCTGAGGGCGGCAGAAGGTCTCTATATTTCGGAAGAAGGAATGTATGATGACCATTATTATTTTCAATACCGCTTTAAAAAAGCAGTGTTTTCCTATGAAACGGCACTGCATCTGCTTGGGGTAACAGACAAAATTCCTCAAGGTATGGATGTCACGGTCAATTATAGCTATAAGTTCAATGAAGTTCCCAGCACAGTGAATATCCATTATGTAAACAAGGAGATTCATGAATTAGGGGTGGTGGTGGCAAGAACCATGTTCAATAATCCTGTCAGGGTTTATTCTTATGAGCGAACACTTTGCGATTTTATCGCACACGAAGATAGAATGGATAGGGAGGTGTATGTCAAGCTTATCCGTTCCTACTCAAAATATGCGAAAAGAGACATTCATGCTCTCTATGAGATAGCAACAAGAATGGGGATTGGCAAAGAGGTAAAAGCACTTATGGAAGTGGTCTATGAATGAATGGTATCGCAACCCCAGGGCAAGCCCTGGACCCGGGAGGCTTCGCCTCCGCTGCCGCCCCAAGGGGCTCACGTATCTCATCCTACGTTCCCTGCTCTCACTCGGTAATGGACCAATAGTAATTGTTCCGCTACCCTCGTTTCGTTGGGGAATAAAGCCAGATTGACAGCACTTTGCCATAAGATCAGCAAGGAATATGGATTAACTTTCAACTCGGTTATGCTCTATTATTTTCTTGAAAGTATCTTGAAGAAGATTGTGCAAGGAAAATATGGCGAGAATCTTGTTTTCAAAGGTGGCTTTCTGCTTTCCAATGTCGTAGGAATAGAATCTCGCAGCACTATGGATATAGATTTTCTTGTACGAAACATGCAGGTATCGGAAGAGAATGTTTCTGAAATGCTTACTGAATCATTGAAGGAAAAGGAAGGAGATGAAATTCATTATGAAATCGTGGACATCTCACCAATTAAAGAACAAGATCAATACGGAGGATACCGAGCAAGCCTGTCGCAACAGAACTGCTCTATAGCTACGATTATGGTGATGGTTGGGAGGTGGACATCACGCTGGTGAGGGAATTCGGGAAAGATGACCAAAAGGTTAATGATGAGACTGCCGCTGAAGTCATTGCCAACCGCAAACCGATATGCATCGCAAAAGATGGCCTGCATGTACTTGACGACTGTGGAAATATCCATGGGTATATCGACATGCTCCGCGCGATCCATGGAGGCGACGGGGATGAAGCAATGGACATGAGGGAATGGGCGAGAGGACAAGGTTGGACAGGGCGGGAGGTTAGCCCGAAACATACGATTTGATCCCATCCATGTGCTGCGCCAGATGAGCCACCCACCCTAGCACCTACCGGCTGGTCGGTGTACGGGAAACGGGTGCCATGTTGCCGAGATGGGAGTGGAGACTGAAGCTGGTATCGATTGCTTCTCGTTATTGTTATTATTATCAATATTGAAACCCCAAAAAAAAACCAGCGATTTCCAATGTGGATGTTGTGGAAGTTCTTCCGGCCCAAATCGTCAGGACTTTTGGTAGATGACGATTCCCACGCGTTCGATGTGTCCACGCAGATCAGCGTTGTCGATCTGTGCCCATGACGAGATATCGAACGTGTAAGGAAGCAGCAGGTCGTCGAGATCTTCCCCGATCTTCCCGACCAGGGAATCCGTGATCTTCTCCCCCTTAATGGTGATATCGATATCAGAACCCGCATGATAGGTCCCCTTCGCCCGGGAACCGTACAGTACTACGGCTTCTATCCCCCCGTATGCGGCGAATACCCCGTTGAGCTTTTGGAGGATTCCAGGCCCCAGGCCGATGTCCAACGCATCAGGTTTCGGTTTCATGGACAAGACCTTCGAATTTCTCCTTGAGTTCCTCGAATGCGTGGATGTATGAATCGATGACACGACCGACGATCGCATTGGCGACTTCCACATTGTAGGTATGGCTGCTGTGGTTGCGGTCCCTGATCATCTCCATCCAGGTCTCTCCATCCCGGACCAATCCCACAGCGAAAGCTTCGCGGACAGTATCCTTCGAACCGTACAGTTGTTGTGCTCCCTGGTCCTTCAGGTAATCCCTGAGCACATTCCAGCCCAGCTCATGGGTGTATTCGAAGGAGTGGACCATCCCTTGCTGCTCCAATGCGCTGAGGGGCCGTTGTTTTGCCAATCCGAAGGCGGCCTCCAGTTGGGAAATGGCCCGGGAGAAACTAGACAGGCGCTGGATCCAACGGATATCATGGTTCGTTTCCATATGGCTTGCTACTCCTGGTTGCAAATATGGCATGAAAATGGGTTTCCCTCAATTCCAATAACCATATCACTTCCCAATGTGGAGAACGAGGATTTCCTTCCTGGCACCAGTTTCCCCTCGGAGGAAGGATTTCTTTCACACCATATGTTGGGATATCATACGAGTAACGACATGAGTGTATCACTACCGTTTAACAGAAAATGAGCGATGATAGCAGGCCAGATGCTTTGTCTTTTCTGAGTAACATACGCTAGAGCGAAGCATCCTGGAACGAGTGCAGGAGCAATCCAATAGACCGGCAGATGAAAGAGTGACCATAGCGTACCGTTTACTATCCATGCCCGATTCCCATGCTGAAGCACCTGTCTGGGAAGCATGTACCCTCTCCAGAATAACTCCTCCCCCATGATGTTGATTATTAGAAACAGCGCTTCGATCAGAATCAGTCCATAATTTCCCCTGACGGGAATCCCGTATAGTGTTCCGAATTCACTCTTCAGGTATTCTGGCAGTTCGTAAGTGTCAAACCGTCACCATGGGTGACTCGTTGGTTTGAATTGTCCCATACTCCTGCCTGCAAGGAGGCATGGGATGGTGAGACAGTATCGGCAATATACCCACGAAGAACGATTGTCGTATCTCAAGGATTATGATGCGAGCGGCCAGTCGTTGCGGAGATTCTGTGAAGACATCGATCTGAACCAATGGACACTGCACAAATGGGTGAAGGCCCGGAGGAACCGGACCGGAATCTTCAGACAAGAAGAACCGGGGGGATACAAATTCGTCGAGATGAGGCTGCCGAGGCTGGCGCCCGCGATCCCGTTGCCGCCACCGGACGCATGCGCGCACGGGGAGCCGATCACGCTTCAGCGCGGGCCATGGCGTGTGACGGTTCCCAGGAATGTGGCAAGACAGGATCTGGAGCAAGTGATCCGGGCACTGGAGGCAGCCGATGCGGTTTGACATACGCAATTGTTATCTGCGGCCAGGGTTCACGGATCTCAGGAACGGCATGAATGGCCTGATGCGGGTGGTGATGGGTGAGATGGACCTGGATCCGCTCGGGGGCGACCTGTTCCTGTTCTGCGGAAGGGACCGCCATACGATCAAGATGCTGCTGTGGTCCGGGGACGGCTTCTGGCTTCTGCAGAAGCGGCTGCATGGGTGTACCTTCGCGTGGCCGAAGTCGGCCTTGGAGGCCTTGCGGATCGATGAGGACCAGTTGGCCATGCTCCTTCGGGGCATAGACTTCTGGCGCTCCCATCCGGTGCTGCGCGCGGAGCGGGCTAGCTGAAAAAGGTCGGAAAGTGACCTTAAATTATTGCAATACATAGACTAAATGCCACATTTCTGCTATACTTGTCCCCATGAAGGAACACGAGTTGCTGCAGAAGATGGCACAGAAGATCGCCTCGCTGGAAGCGGAGAACACCCAGCTCCGCGAGGCGTTGGGCGAGAGCAACGGGATCATCGCGAGGCTCACCGCAAGGTTGGACATCATCGACCAGCGCAGTGCGGCCCGTGCCCGACGCGAGTTCTCCACCTCCAGCGAACGGTCCGTCCCCTCGGATCTTTCACCCGAAAGCGATGACCCTATCGCCGAGGATACCCGGTTCGATGAAGCCGAGACTACCTCAACGTCCATAGGGGCTTCTGTGAAACCTCCCAGGAAGAAGCCGGTCGGAAGGACTCCCTTCCCTGACGACCTGCCCCGGCAGGAGATTGTCCTTAATCCCGAGGAATTTGCCCATCTCGAGCGATCGGAGCTCGATTCCTTCAGACGCATCGGAGAGGATGTCCTTGAGGTGCTTGATTACCAGCCGGGAGTGCTGAAGGTGAAGCGCTACATCCTGGGCAAGTATGTCGATCCGAACGATCCCGACCGCGGGGTCCTGCAAGCCTCGAGGCCCAACGACCGCATCGTTCGTGGTGGTATGGCCAGCAATGGTCTGCTTGCCGCATCATTTTCAGACAAGTTCATCTACCATCTTCCGTATGCCCGGCAAAGTATCCGATTCGAGAGCATCGGCTGCCCCATCAGCAGACAGAACCTGTCCCGCTGGCAGATCCAGGTAAGTGATTTGCTGAGTCCCCTTGTGCGACTCATCGAAGGCCACTTGCTCTCCCAGCGCGTACTCCACATCGACGAGACCACGTTGCAGGTGATGGATGAGGATGGTCGTGAGAATACCAGGAACTCTTACATCTGGTTGCGGGTCCATGATGGACAACAACCGGCTGCAAGTTATCGGTATTACCCGAGCAGGGCCGCCTTGGCTGCCGAGGAGTTGACTGATGGGTTCACTGGTATCCTCCAGTCGGATGGATATGGTGCCTACCGGTCGCTGGTCAAGCGAAGCGATGGGAGGATGGTCCATGCGTTCTGCCTTACCCATGTCCGTCGTAAGTTCTACGAGATTGTGATGGGAACGAACAGCAGAAAAAGTAGAAAGCAGGTTTCTCCCGCAACCAAGGGAATCAGGAAAGTAGCACAGCAGATGGTGCAGGACATAGGGGAAATCTTCGCCCTTGAAAGTCGTCTTCGTAAGCAATTGGATCACAACCAGATTAGTGAAGAACAGTTCCTTCACAAACGAAGAGAACAGGCAGAACCCTTGTTCGCCATCTTCAAGGACCATCTCGACCAACAGAAGAAAACAGTCATCCCCCAGACTCCTCTCGCCGGGGCCATCAACTATGCTCTGAACCTGTTCGACGGGCTGCGGACCTACCTGGATTCCATCGAGCTCGGTCCGGACAACTCGGCCGCGGAGCGGGCGGTGAGGCCGGTGGCTCTCGGTAGGGCGAACTGGCACTTCAGCGGCTCTCCGGATGGTGCCCACAGCTCGTGTGCCATGTATACGCTGCTCCAGAGCGCGAAGATGAACCGTCTTGATCCCGGGGCGTACCTGAACCATGTCCTTGATGAAGCTACGGTTCTGGTCGATCTTCCTTATGATGAGAAAGCCTGGTCGGCCTTGCTGCCTTGGAAGTTCAAGTCGGAAGACCTCTCTTGGCAGGACCGCGCCGAATTCTTCACTTCCCTAGCTTAATTTCACCCGTTCCTCTAATCCCTAAGCCGTCTTTTATTCAAGTATGGTGTCGGTTTGACACTTACCCATCAGCTCGCCCCTTGCCAGGCTGTCCTCTTCCTGTGACGCACTCATCTCAAGCCAAAGTGTGAAGCAGCTCGGATTGTGGAAACTGTCGGTCCCGCAGTAGAAGTGCACGTCGAGACTTCCGAGGAAGTTCTCCCCACCCATGATGGTGCCCACGCGGTTGTTCGGAAACACGTAGGGGACCGGCCGCGGCGGGATTGCAGGGAATTCCATATCCGAGACATGTATGTTGACCGATTTGCCGTCCGAACCGAGAACTCCCATTGCCTTCATCCCACACCTCCACGTATGACTGGATGGATCCCTGCGTGCGAGCCGGAGAGGGTATCCGGGGTATCGTCCCCTGCTCGCCCCCGTCTTGGCACAGCACCACCCGATGCCCTCCATATCATGGAGGAAAACAGGGGATTGTGCCATGCGTATTGTCGAGGATCCCGGTATTTCGTATCCGCCCCCCATGAATCCCTGTCTGGGCCCGGAGGGAGGTCACTCCACCCAAGCGGCAAACACCATATCGATTCGGGATCCTGTCAATCGCCGCGGATGATGCCAAGGTCGACCATGAAGGCCTTCAACTCCTCTACGCCCAAGCCCTCGCACATCTGGGGAAGATCCCTCAGCCACTGCCTGCGCACGACGAAATCGGCGGTATCGGTTCCGTCGACCAGCGCGTTCTGCAAGTCGATATCGTTCCTCGCGAACTCGGCTTCCCTCCAGGTGCGTATCCTGTCCTGCGCGATGGCCAGCGCCTTGTCGCCATTGATCCTAAGCATACGCATCCTCCCCGGGCGTGCCGAACTCGGAGTGCTCCGAGCCGTATCCGTCCGGCTCTCCCCATTCCTCCGGGACCTCCCATGCGTTCCTGAAGGTCCTGTCCACCGGGATCGCGCTGTTGCCGACCAACCAGAAGGGCAGGCCCCCGGGCACGTCCTTGAGGGCGATGGACAATAGGGTGTGGAGCGCCAGGCACCTGTCCGAGGGGGTCAGGACAGCCACCGAGCCGTCCGGATTGCTGTATACGATTCTCATGTTTCCTCCTTACCTGAAGATCGCCACGTTGACCCAGGCGGGCTCGTAGTAGTCGTTTCCTGTGGCATCGGCCGTGCTGAACCTGCAGTACGTGGTCGCGTACGCATAGATGTTGGTGGTGTACTGGTCGTACTTGGTCGGTCCCGCCGCGCCGCTTCCCGTGGTGGATATCATGCAATAGTTCGCGTCGGGCAGGGCGGCGTCGAAGTTCACCTGGTAGACCGCGCCTCCCAGGTCGGCTATCGTGGATATCCCCTGGTCGGCCCGAATGGTGCAGTTGCCCCCCACATTGCCGCGGCCCTCGAAGTTCACCCAAGCCCGGCAGGAGAACGCGGGAAGTCCGGCGGTCACCAGGTTCGCCGCATGAACCGTCTGTGCGGACACGGTCCCCGAGGAGGCCACGTTGCCCGTGTCCACGGAGCCCGACACCACTTCCCCGGAGAGATAGAGGGATCGGAACCGCTTCAACGTTTGCCCGATGTCGTAGGTGGCGTGCGCCCACGGGACGACCCACATGGATTCGATCCCGCCGTCCATCGCCCCCAGGACGACGGGGTCCGTGATGGCGAGATCGGTATGGACGCCGATATCCGTGCCGTCGACGAACTTGCGCACATGCACCTCCCGGGTTCCGGTGAAGAACACCAGGCGGTCCGCGTCCTTTCGGAGGCGGGTCACCGCATACGGGATCCCGTCGACCCGGATCGCCCCGGAGCACGCGGAATTCGTTCCGACGGGGATGGACGAGAAGCGGTCGTAGAAGTCGGTGCCCGACTTGTACCGCTTCATCGACGCCGAGTCCTGGTTTGTGCCTCCGATCGTAAAGGCCTTGGAAGATGAGAGGTAATAGGCATCCGGCTGGAAACCCACCACATGGAACGAGGCGTCCCCGTTGGTTAGCACGAGGCCGTCGAACACCTGGTTGGTCCACACGCGCAGGTAGTTGGCCGTCGCGGTCCCGCTACCCCAGAGCCCGCCGTTGAAGACCCACAGGGTCAGATCCGGCCGGCTGTCGTTCACCCCGTAGCTTCCCGCGTAGTCGCCCTTGCCCGGGCCGGAATCCCAAAGCTCCCCGGCGGTCACCTCGGGCTTGATATACACGGGCTCGTCGGCGGTGCCGACGTTCTGCTGGTATTCGCTGTCGGCCTTGATCTGGGCTGCGGATTGCCCCGTCTTGGTCCTCCAGAGCTTGCGGACCGCGAAGTTGTTGTCGTAGTCGATATGCCACTGCACATGCAGGTTGTCCCCGAACAGGCGCAGCGGGGTGATCCGGCTCAGGATCGTCTCGTCCTTGTCTCCCCCGGAGGGGCTGATGGTGCTGGATGCGGCCCCGTTGGCATGCAGCAGGAGGCGCTGGTTAGCTCTCCTGGACGCCCTGGTGAAGCTGTACCCGTCGATCGTCCCGGCGATGTCCGACCGGAGGTCGGTGGTGGGAACCAAGTCGCACATCTCGGAGAAGCTGAAGATGGTGGAGGCTGCGGTGAAGGCGCCTACCGTGGTCCCGGCCACCTGGGCGAGGGTCTTGAATCCGTCGGATGCGAACGACCCCACGATATCGGCGTTCTTCGCGATCAGGGACGCGATCTTCGCCACCCCTGCCAAACCGTCGAGATGGAAGCCCACATCCGGGTACCCGTTCGCATCGGTGGCGTAGGTCTCGGACTGAAGGCGCGAGACCCACAGGTTCTTGATGAACGCGTCGATGGCCACGATCGTCTGGAGGATCCGGTCGGCTCCCAATGCGATGGCCATCTCCTGCAACTGCTGGTCGTTCGCGCCAGAGGTCCGCAGGATCTCCATGAAGTGCGAGCGGATGAACTGCTCGAGGCCCAATGCCGGGGTGATCTCAGCGCCGCTTCCCACCAGCGGGTCCACCCGGAAGTTTCCGATCACGGCATCGGATGTGATCTCGATGCCGCTGTTGAAATCCTTCCACACCATGCGCGATGTGGATGCGCCTCCCTGGGTCTGGGCCTCCAGGCGTGCGAACTGGATGGATCCGGACGCACTGGCGAGGATGTAGCCTTGGCCCGACGAGGTTGTGGTGTAGCTGGTGTCGTCGAGCCGGTACCTGCTGGTCCCCAGGTATACGATGCCGGTTGGGGCGCCGAACTGCCCGTCGGCATCGAAGCCCGCGACGCGGATGGTTGTGCCCTCGACGTTCACCCCGATCGCCCCCGGATTGCCCGAAGGACCCGCCGGCCCGGCAGGGCCTGGTTCTCCCGGAACACCCGGATCCCCGATCGCTCCGGTGATGCGTATCGCGTTGCCCCACGTACCATAGGTGCCGTCGGCATAGGCCACGCGCGATCGCCTCCAGACATAATACCCCGCCTGAGGGGAAGGGACCGGGCTCGCCCATCCGCTGGCGGGCGCGACCGTCAAAGATGTGTTGGACGCATACTGGTCCTCGATCGAGGACCCGTCGTGGATACTGGTGATGGAGACTTGTCCGATCGCGATAGGCATGGGGCCCTCCCTAGCTGACGGTGCAGACGAAGGTGGACTTCACATCCACATCGCTTGTCCCCACCGGGATGCTCTTTCCCGTCTTGGATGAGGTCGCATCGGCGAAATTCCGAGCGCTTCCGTCCTTGTTCAACACGGTCCACGTATAGGTGTACCCGGTTCCCCCCGCGTCGACCTCGCCTCCGTTCTGGAAGAGCTTGGCCTTGAGCGTGGAGGTGCCGATGCCGTTCTTGAACACCTCGCCCCCGGTGGACTCGATCACCACCTGGATGGGATCGTTGAAGTCCAGCACGGTGGCCGGATCCGAGGTGTAGGAGTCGCCCGCCACCGTGTCGCCGATCTTCACCCTAAACTGTTGCAGGCTGGCCACCATCGAGGCGGTCACCACATAGGTCGCGCCGGTCGCCCCGCTGATAGCGGTCCACACGCCCGCAACCAGACGCTCCCACACGTAGGTGAGGTTGGTGGTGTCCTTGGCCGCGCCCCGGTACAGGTGGGCTCCGAGGGTGATCGAGGCGGGAAGGGCGTTCTTGAAGGCCAGGCCCGGGTCGGCGGTGATCTCGGCGATCGCGATGTTGTTGCCCTCGGTCACCTTCTGGATCGTCACCGAGTTCTTGTAGGTCAGATCCAGGCCGGTGGCCGGATCGCGGTAGACGATCGTGCAGATGTACTCGACGCTGAACACCGCCGCCGAGAACGGCTGCGATGCCACGGTGAGCGCCTTGGGGAAGGCGGCCCCCATGCTCTCCCCCGCGCTGAGGTTGTTCTCGCCCGTCTGGTTGTTCGCCTTGCGCTTCCAGGCCACCGCCTGCACATTGGTGCCGCTTGCCATGATGTCGGTGCCGCTGCCCGCGACGAACAGGCTGGGGGTGAGCACCAGGGGAACCGAGGCGAAGTCGGGGGTGTAGGTCTCGTTGTTCCCGTCGTAGCGTACATTCTTGGTGTGGTTGCCCGAGATGTAGCCGGTGAGGGTCACCCCGTCGTTGAAGTCCATGATCGTGATCTGTCCGACCGATACTGCCATAGTTAGATCCTCCTGAGTAGGGTGCAGAAGAAGTTGCTCCTTCCCACCGCGTCTTGTTGTGTGACGACCAGGCTCCTGGAGCCTGTCGAATAATGGGCCGAGTTCCATATCTCGTCTGCGTGCGCATCTACGCTGCTCCGACTCCAGCGGAAATCCGCGTCCGCAAAGCTGTCGGTGACCTCCACTCCCCCCCTGAAGACCCGCGCCACCATGGTCGTGCTGAACGGCTGGCCCATGCGGAAGGTGGTGCCGCCCTCGCTGACCACCTGCACCTGGTAGGCGTCTTCGCCTGGGGGACCCGGTGCCCCCACCGTATCGCCGCTTCCGCCTGCGATTGTCTCTAGGTGGGCGGCGGTCTCCAGGTCGAAGGCCGAGATGCCCACCGCCTGGTATTGGTGGACGGGGCTCTCGTCGGTGAAGGTGCGTGCGGTGACCATGACCGCGACATCCAGGCCGCTGAAGGCGTTGTCGACGAGGCGGACGACCGAACCCGGGGGAATATCGCGGGAGGTGAAGAAGGTGTAGCGGCAGTTCGAGTGGCGGTGGTACTGGCCCAGCAGGTTCGCGTGAGCCTGGGCGAGGGACCGCTCATGCACGAACTCGAGCTCCTCGGAGAGCAGGTTGTCCGAGCTTTCGCCCTCGAATGCCGTCGCGGCGGTCCTGACGATGTTCGTGTCCCGGATGTGGATGATGGAGGCATAGGCATCCAGGCGCGTGACGTGGTAGGGGAGGCTGCCGCCGTTGTGCACCTGGATACGCAGGTACGGGCCTCCGCCTGCGGTTATGCTGGCGGTGACCGATCCGCTTTCGGCTGTGAATTCCATACGTACATCCGAAACGGCGATGATCCCGTTGCTTCCCACGATCGCGCTTTCACTCGCGGCGTTGCAGGCCTCGATGAGGGCGGCTTTGCGGAGGCTGTCCGCCTGGGCCTCTTCCCACTCGCTCTCGGTATGGATTTCGGTACCGTCGAATTGCGCACCCGGATCCAACTTCATATGACAATACGGATGCCCCTCGCCGCGACCGGTGGTGTTGCGGTACACGAGGTAGTCGCTCGCCGTCCCCAGGCGCGTGAAGGACACCCGTGCGCTCTTGTACTGGCGGATTCGCTTGCTAAGGGTGATGGCGCTGCCCCCCACCACGGCCAGGTCGTCCCGATCCAGCACGGGAAGGTCCTCGGTGGATGTGCAGTCCACCTTGAACAGGCGCAGCTCGCCCAAGGCGTCGAAGCAATACACATGTCCCAGCTCGTAGACCAACCGGTCGAGGATGTCGCGGCAGCTGCGGGTGCCATCCACCGTCGAGGTGACGATGTGGGGGATGGGTATGCACGAGGCCGACACGGTGATGCCTGCCGCGGCGCATATCGATGCGATGACCGCCGAGGCGCTGCAGTTGAACAGGTGCTTGCCGCCGGGGATGAAGGCCTTGCCGAGCAGGCGCGTACCGGTGTCCTCCAACGTGATCGCGAGCGCCTTCTTGCCGCTGTGGGTGACCGTCCAGGTGAAGTTGGTCGACAGGTACCCGGTGAACAGTGTCGCACTTCCATCGCGAAGGACCGCCTTGATATCGCCCTCGGTGGCGACGATGT
>Ga0209163_1002570_pt1 | contig 14887 bp, 13 predicted proteins | sample MTBAKSrepl2MetaG_FD_187457 | JGI IMG/M metagenome (GOLD analysis project Ga0209163, IMG submission 187457) | Enrichment culture microbial communities om Arthur Kill intertidal strait, New Jersey, USA, that are MTBE-degrading - MTBE-AKS2 (Arthur... | ecosystem: Environmental > Aquatic > Marine >...
CCTGCCATCCTGTGAAACGCAGGTCAGCAACTTCTCATCGATCAAGATGTCCAACTGCTCCTCGATTCGGTCGCGGCTATCCATCGTGTCCATGACCAGCAGACGGTTCGCCAGGTCGATCAGGTCCTCGTACCCGGTCCAGCAGTGACCCTGATCGAGGGCTTCGTAGGCACAATGAAGAATGCCAGCCCGGATTCGTTCGGGTTGTTCCTTGGGCGTTCCGATCTTCCGGGCGATGACATCGACTTTCTTGAACCCGAATCCCTTCACCTCACGGATCAACAGGTAGGGATCGGCCTTCAGGACAGTGAGCGTGTTGTTGCCGAACTTCTTCACCAGCGTCGTCACCTGATGGTGCGTCAAACCGAACGCGGATAGCCAGGCCATGACGTGATTCGTTTCACGGGTCTGCTTCCAGATCGTCTGCAGATTATTGACTGCGGATGCCGAGATCTTTGCAGCCTCAGCGATTCGAGATGGATCATTCAGCAGGACCTTTTCGAAGGTGCCATTGAAGGTCTGAGCGATCAGTTTTGCCTTGGCCGGACCGATTCCCTTGATGTCCGGGTGATTGGCGAGAAAACGGGCGAGACCGTCCTGGTCGAGATCGAGATCATACTCCATGGCATCAGCTGCGAACTGGCGTCCATACTTGGGATGCTTCGTCCACTGGCCACGCAGCACCACCTGCTCGCCCTGCTGCACGAACACCTTCCCGGCAAAGACCACTTCCTTGCGGTCGTTCGTCAGCAGCCGACCCGCACTGAAGGCGGGCGACGAATAGAATACCGTGTCGATCTGGCCTTTGAGTGTGATCGTTGTATTTTCAACTGTTCGCATGAACTCGATCCATCTTGTCCTGATATCGCCTCAGATAGGCTTCCACGAACCGGCAGGCGATCTGCCGATCCGAGCAGAAAAACACGGGAATACCGAAGTCGACTATAATGGAGATGGCCGCGCCAAAGACCGAGTTTGGATGGGCATCCGGGGTGAACCGCCCCATCAAAACATCATCCAATCCCGCCTCGACGACGACACAGGCCATTTCCATCTGCTGCATTATTCGCAGTTCAGCATGGAACCGGCGACGGTGCCGGATGACGGTGGAAACGAAGTCATCCAGCGACTTTCGTTCCACCGCCACCCGGTCCTCGTACCCTTCGAGGGAATAGTCGCCCGCTTCCAGTTTCCGCCGGATAGTTGTGATCCCGTCCACCGGGAACGTGTACGGTTCCTGTTCACGGGTATCGACGACGATTCGCAAATCAGAAGGCTTTGAGGGCATCCTGCGTCGCCGTACTGCGGGCATCGTCGGTGACGATCCGCTTGTTGAGGTAGACGTTTTCGTTCTCGCCCTTCGTTCGCTTGGTCACCTCGAGTTTCACATCCAGCAGCCGTTCGAGGTTGGACGGCAGGTCGGACAGTTTCTCGATCTGCAGACCGCAGGTGAACAGGTCGGTCTTCAGCCACTTCAGGTTCTCGGCGGTGGCGATGACGTTGTTCCGCCACAGCAGGCGACCGGCTTGGGTCGGCCCGAGGATGCGCAGGGTCCACTTCAGCATTGGGTTGCCCGTGGACTGCGTCCGGGTCAACTCAACACGGTCGACCACGACCTGGTACTTCCCGTCAGGCACTGTGTCGAACTCGCGATCCTCAACTTCCGCCTGGGAGAAGTCATCGTCGAACTGGGCGAGATCGAACTCATCGGGTGCATCCTGCACCGGGGGATTCTCGTGATGGTTCATGGAGTTGGTCCTTTATCGCTTGGTCTGGGTTGACGGGGCTGGCTTCTGTGCCGAAGCAGGCTCCTGCGGGGCAACTGCCTTTGGCGCATCGAACACCCGCTGGAAGGTTGGAAAGTCGAGGTCGATCACCTCAGGCAAACGTCCTGTGCGATCCCCGGCTTCGTAGTAGGGACTGGGTTTAGTGCGCATCACCCGGCGATAGGTGGTCTTGCCGGATTCATCGGTAACAGCGTCCAAGTCGCAGTAAGCAATGACATCAACCAAGCCGATCACGATTTTCCGTGCTTTGTCGGGAAGGGTCGGGACGATCTTGATATACTTCCCGGTACGGGTTTCGATCTCCTTCTCCTGCGAATGGGAGACGATGAACAGCCCGTAAGGCAGGAAGGCCAGCTTGTTCAGCACCCGCTGAAACTCGTTGTTTATCAGCGCATAGCCTTTGCCGTACCCGAGATCGGACTCATGGTCGATCTTGTGCTTGGCGCAGACATATTCCGCGCAGAGCTTGTAGGCATTGTCCGCGGTGTCGATGATGATGGTTTTGAAGCCGTGCTTGCCCTCGGCAATCTCTGCGCAAGCCTTCAGCAGCTCATCCCAGTTGCTGATCGGCACCTGGAATACGTCGAGGGAGTTGAGGCCCGGTTCCGTGGCAAGGAACAGGGCGTCCGGCGCGTGCGAGCACCAGGTCGTCTTTCCGATCTTGCTCGGGCCGTAGATGAGCGCGGTCAGATCGGAAAGCGACTGCTTCGGTTTGGTCTTGTTTGTCGGAAGCATCTACTTCTCCTGTATGGGTTTAGAAAACGGTTTCGTTGGAATCGTTCGAGTCATCTCCACCCAGCAGCTCTTGGTTGGGCGGGACGACTTCGTAGAGGTTCTCGAGGATGTTGGGGTTCTCACCGCTGCTGCAGAGCGGGTAGTAAGCACAGGGACGGTTGAAGTGGAAGCAGAAACTGCTGTTCCTGTAGAACACACCTCGTCGGTGAGCGTCGTTGAACTGTTGGGTCAATTCCCAGAGTTCATGTTGCAGCTCGGTGAAACGGTCACGAGAGAGGTAGAGCATTTCACGGTGGAACATGCCCTGATCGGCATACTTCTCTGCCAACCGATCCTGATACTCCTGGTCGCTTTCCGGCATACGTCGAGTGGCTGAAGACCTACCGGTCTTCGACTTGGCGATCAGCTCGGCACGGCGTGCCTGGAACTCCCCTTCGGTTTCGCCGAGGGATTGCTGCAGGCGGGCTTTGACCAGAACATTATAGAGGATACCGGAAATCCGGATGTCCACGGTCTGCTCGACATACCAGGCGTACAATGTGATCTGGAAATCCGTCCACAACCGTTCGAGGTAGGCGCTGTCGATCTGGCCAGCGGTCTTGTGTTCCAGCAGGAAGTGTTCATCGCCGATCTTGACGATTCCATCGACCTTACCCGCCAGCACGAAATTGCGGGAAGTACGACCGGATTCGGGATTGGTGATCTTGCCTTCAAAGGACTTCTCAAGCGCGACGACCTCGAACTCTTCACGAGGGTACCGGTTGGCGTACCCTTTCATCATCGAGGTGGCCAGGTGCCAGTCGCGTTTCTGATTCGCGTCGAAAGCGCGGTCGGTGTAGGTGCGGTCGATGTGGTCGAGCACCTTCACCATGTCACGACTGCCGTGCCAGATCTCCAGGCATTCATGGATCACCGAACCGAAGGCGAGGTTGCTGTCCTTCCGGATGGGGGATAGCTGATGCAGGTAACGAAGCTCGCAGGCCTTGCGGCAGTTGCGGAATTTGCTCCACATCGAATACGTGGTGACCATTGGCTTCATGCGGCCACCCCGTTTGCAGGGGCGGCCACAGAAGCCTCGGTGGAATCGCTGACAAGGCGTTCGACCTTGAACGCCTGCTCGCTGAACAGACGGACCATGAAGCCGGAGAAGATGCGCGCGATATGCTGACCGACTTCGTTGTCTGCATCGATCCAACAGACATTGTCCTTGCGGGTCGCTTGGAAACGTGCGTCCAGATGGATTCGGGTGCGGCCATAGATGCACTCCGCTGCGAGTGTCGCCAGCATCAGTGTGTCGTCGATCTCCTCAAAAGGGATCGTGGGTTTGAAAAGGAATCGGTATCGAGTCATGTTGTCCTCTCGTTTGAGTCTATATGGGCGTACTACATACCTACCGGAAAACTCAGTGAAGTGACGATCAGCCTCGGAGGTAATCCTGCAATCCGCTGTCGATAAAAGACTTGCGCAGTCTCCCGAGTCTGTAATCGAGGGTTGTTCGCGGAATTCCCAGCTCTTTGGCCGCTTCCGCCAGCGTCATCCTTTTCAGCAGCTCCAACAGTTGCCGTTCGCTTTCGGAAAACCGTGCGAACAACAAATCGAGGTCAATCTGCAGATCGTGCTGTTCTTCCGTTGGTCTCGTCTGATACCCCATGCGTTCGAAGTAGGTATCCGTGCTGGTGGTTTCCAGTAGTAGGTGCCACGCCCCTTCACGTTCCTCAAGTTTTGGAGCAGAGGCGGATGCTCGCTTCCTGAAGTTCCGCTTTTCGGCAGTTCGAGAACTGACCAAGTCAGCGATCTTGTGGTCGACGATGCGGTCGATGAAGGTGTTCAATTGCGCTCTGTTCTCGTCGTACCTAGCCATTCGTTGCATCAGATCGATCATCAAATCCTGCTCGATGTCCTCGAGATCATCGATCGTGTATCCGGCTGTTCCGATCAGTTTCCACGCCCTGTGCCGAATGACCTTTACGGCATAGGGATCAATACCTTTGTACCGGTTCTTCGTACCCATACTCGGTTCTCCTCGGTTGAGGAGGCCGGTGGGTGTCGGGCAAACCGGGCAGTCATTCAAGCGGAACGGAGGTGCTGTGAGTACGCCGATCTGGCGACACCCACAACGACCTCCGTTCTTTACGGTCAGTACGTTGTCTGGTGAGGTCTGGCTGGTTCTATCTGTGTTTCTTCACGTACATCTGAATGGGCAGACCATTCTGAATGCACAGGCTGGAAATCGTACCGTCTCGGATTTTGCTGAGCGTTTCCAACAGCTCAACGATGTTGGCTTTCAACTCGAAATCGTCCTGGGGTGATCGCTGCTTGGTTTGTTTGCCGAACGCAAACTCCTCAGTGATCTCCTCGGTGCCATCGAAGATGGGTTGGCCGTTCCGAAACGAGAGGTTTTCGATCCGCCCGTATTTGAGCCTCCTCATTTCGTCGACCAGACGACGGCATGGTTCCGAGAGTTGTGACAGTCGCATGAAGCCCTCGCAGTAGTTTCTGCGGGGAAAGAAAAGGCAGGAAATGGCTCATGTACAGAACAGGCGATAACGGGGATTTCGACTGAAAACACGATTTCTGTGTTATTCTGTGTTATTCGAAGCGGGGGGCATCATCTACCAGGTGAGGGGGCGAGATCTGGGTGGGCAAGGAAATCGCAAAAAGACAACAGGATCTTGTATTTGTGGGTTTTAACCCACCCGATTTTGGGATCACCGAGCCCGCACGCAGTAACACGGAACAACAGCCGATTATATGAAATTGCGCCGACTGGCCGGCTCCATGTGATCGCGTGTTATCGGCTTTTATCTCTGTGGGCAGGGTAAATAGAAAAACCGCTGAAGGAACCCTTCAGCGGTGAAAAAAACGCGTGGCAGTCGGGTTATGTTGCTTTCAAGCGATCAGCCAGTGTCCGGACACTTGCAGACCAGTGATCGGCCAGTTTCTCCTGATCAAAGTCTAACTCTCCGGGATCGAGTAGCAGACGGTAATGTCCCCGACCATTCGACTGAATCCAGCCTTCCGTATCTCTCGTACACTCTCGCATTGATTCACGCAGACGGGCAATATTCTGTGTGATGCTACCCAGCGGGAGATCCATCTCGTTTTTGTCCAACCACCCCGATTCGTCCAGCACACGGTGGATCGCCATGCGGAGCAGAAGACCAAATTCGCTTTCACGGAGCATGACGGTTTTCCCGTACACTTCAATGGAGCTGCGTGCCTTTACGGTCTCGCCCAGAAAGCGGAGAACTGTGCGCGTTCCTGAATCTGCTGATGGCAGGTGCGAAGGTTCCTGTTCACCGCGACGCGCCAGTTCATACAGCTTCCTGGCAATGATTCGATCTGTCATCCGCTCCAGGTCTTCCATGCTCACTTCCGCAAGAGAGGACATGGAGGAGACTCCGAATCGCACGAGGTTCATGATGCGCTCTCGTCCCAATCCGTGAACGCCGAGTTTCTTCAGGAACAACCCGTTCGCAGGCACGCCTATTCTGATCTGTTCAGAGATATTCCGGAGACGGTCAACGATCGGCGACGAGCTGTTCTTCTTGTTAACCAGATCCGCCATGGCACCAATCAACCAGGAGACCTGCTCGGCCAGTCGGATGATGGCCCCGAAGTAGACGGCGTAGTTTTCCTCGATAGCCTTGTTTTCAAACCCGCTTGTGAATTCCCGAAGGAGAAGGGTCGATTTGCTGATACGAACCCAGTCCCACCCTTCATAGCTGATGCTGCTGGTCGCTTGCACTTCCCTGAAGCGGTCATATCCGATCAGGTCATAGATACTCTGGAAATATCTCTGACCCACTTCGCGGAATTCACCACGGACCAATCCAACGGACTGTGAAAGCCCTTCGAAAGTAGCCAACACTGCGAAGGCGACCTCCGCAACCGACGGATTTGCGCCGAGAAAGGAATCCGCAGACCACATCAGGTGTCTGGCCGTGTTCGCACGTATACCATACTGGACAGCGATCACGCCATAGTCCGTGAGTGCGAGATTCATCTCCTCGTCACGAGATACCAGTTCCCACTTGACTAAAAAATCGAGTTTTCTGTTCAGCTCCGCTTGAAACGTTCCATCCGTCAGCTTCCGACTGCCCAGGGAGGCGGAATAGCTGTTTGCAAGGAAGTCATGAATGGTTTCAGCACGGTTTGCCACACCCATGCCGAGCACCATGATGGCTGCCGTAGCTTCGTCATACTTCATCAGCCAGGGTTCGAACTCCTCAATCGGCTTTTCGGCCATCATGTTCCGAAACCATTGACGATCAATCGGAAGGTTGGCGATCAGGATCGCACGGCCGAAATTCTCACTCAGGTGTAATCTTCCTGCACGGCCACCCATATTCAAAAGATCTGCCTTGCTGACCGGTGTTTGGAATGGTCGACTCGCGCCCGGGACACTCGTCCATTTCTGATCATGAAGAAAGACGTTCTTCGCTGGAAGATTCACCCCCATGGCGAGGGTGGAAGTTGCGAACAAAACCATGAGGCGACCCGCTCGAAATGAGTCCTCAATCACTTTCCGTTCTTCCAGGAGCAGATCCGCGTTGTGAAAGGCAGCACCCTTCCGCATCATCTCGATCAGCTCATCACGACTGATCGATTCCTCCAGTTTCTCCATCTCACGGATTCCCACATCGTCTGGCTGTCCATTGATTGCGTCGGCAGCCAGGGCAGCTAATCGACGGGAGGTGAACCGGTCTGGAACGAAGACCAGGCAGGGCTCTTTTTTCCCGACCAGCGCGGCGACAGTATTAATCAGGATGTCTTCCTTGTCCTTCCCACCGTCCCCGATGTCGTTCTCCTCATCCTCCACCTGACCGTCGCTTGTCCAGTAGTGAAAGGTTCTTTCATGGAGGTAGCCGATCCTCAACTCCACTGGACGTTTCTCTTCTCGTAAGACGGGAATCCCCAGCCAGGAAGGGAAGGTCGAATCGGCAGGCATCACAGCAGACAGTCCAAGAAGCTGTGGCCGATGCTCCATGCCACGAAGCTTGGTCAGGATCATCTCGAGCAGGGGGCCACGCTCTGGGTCGTTGATCAACTGAAGTTCATCCAAAACCACCAGACCGAATTTCGCCAGGAACTCTTCACCGGCACGAATGAACGTGAAGAACTTTTCGTAGATCACGACGGCGATATCGAAATCGCCAGATGAAACACTCCTGTCGAATTCGATGTGGTCTCGAGTGGCAATGGCGACCTTCAACCCCTGCGCCTCGCCCAGTTCACGGAATGTCTCGAATTTCTCTTCCGCCAGGGCTTTCAGCGGAACCAGATACAGCACCTTCTTCTTGTCCCGGGACGTGTGCATCGCAGCGATCTCACCCAACAACGTCTTTCCGGAGGAGGTGGGTGCTGAGACGAGCAGGCTGCCACCTTCAAGCAGCTTGTGTCTCCTGATCGCAGCCATTTGGAAGGGAAGGAGAGTGTCGATGCCCCGTGATCGCCAGATATCGATTACGGCTTCAGGAATACCATAGTGTGAGAGTGTTTCGACGGATTTCAAAAGAGTCCTCCATTCCCGCGAGTAAACGAATGTTCAATAATACTCTGAGAGGTAGTAGGAGGCAAGAACTGACCGGGTCTGAGCGTCTCTCGAGAAGAGTGTCTGAATGAAATGGTGGTGTCAGTGGGCGAGCCGTCTCCAGACTGTACGTTGTTCCATCCAGCAAGTGAGTTTCGCGATTGGAGCGATGTGCTTCATCCTGATCGGTTCGCGACCTTCTCGAATAGGATTCAGGTATAGGATTTTCTCTTGAATGTCGGGTGCAAGATGCAGCAGGTTCATGATCTGGGTGATACGTGCGCGAGACACATGACCGAGCGCCGCAAGCTCAGCGTAATCCTTCGCCTCTCCGCACTGGATCATTCCATCCAGTTTGATCGCAAGAGCCAGGAGTTTCGTGATGCGCGGGACACGACCCACTGGCACTTCGACTGGATCAGGTGCCTTTCCGATTCGTAACTGGTTGCGACCGTTTCGCCCCTTCTGGAAGTGAATGCTGAACTCGAGCGTCTTTTCCTGTTTCTGTCTTTCCATGGAATTCTCCAGATGTCTGTCATGCTACGGCACTTGAAATCAGGCTGTCGTCATGCAGGTGGAACCTGATGCTGCCCGTCCCGCCGTCAAAATCGATTCGTTCGAAGAGGAGTTTCAACAGCCAGGACTTCTCGTCGATTGTCAGGTGTCCAATCAGGGTTTCGAAGCGACCCATGGAGTTTTCGCACTCAGAGATCGTGATTCTATCGCGTTCTGCCTCTTCGATTTGTTTGAGCAGGCTGCGATGCTGCGCCTGGGCTACTCTCAGCTCGCGCTGATCCGATGGTTCCGATCCTTGCAGAAGGGTGTTGATGTGGAGGTGCAACCGGCGTTCTTCCCGGCGCATCGTTTCGATCTTCTCCGCCCAGAGGACTTTTGCCTGTAGGAAGATCGACTCGAGTACCTCTTCGTTTGACCCCAACTCCACCAACCGCTCCAAAACAAACCGTTCAATCTCCGCAGCCGGGATCGAAGGAGTGGGGCAGTTGTCATACCCGTTGGCATGAGCGTTGGTGCAGACGTAATAGCGGTATAGCTTCTGGCCCTTTTTAGACACCGGCAGGTGGATCATGGGAGCATCACAGGAAGCACAATGAAGTAACCCCCGGAGTAGGGAGTTGTACCGGTTGCGAGGCTGATCCGGCAGGCGACACCCCTTCTTCAACTGTGCCTGGACCTCGTTCCACGTATCCTGGTCGATGATTGCTTCATGTTCACCCTCATGGATTTCGTCCTTGTACCTGATCTTCCCGATATACATGATATTCTTCAGGAGCTGGGCTAACCGCTGCTTGTTGAGGGGCATACCCTGGTGTGTGTGCCCTCGAAGCGTTACCCATGTCTTGGACGTCCAACCCCGATCCGCCAATTCTCTTGCCACCTCGCTGAGCGATCTGTGTTCGAGGTAGAGGTTGAAGATCTGCCGAACCTGGTCGGCTTCGATTAGGTTGATCACCAGCCTGCCTGAATGGGAATCTACATCGTACCCGAGGAACGGTGTGCCGCCGGTCCATTTTCCTTTACGGCGTGAGGCTGCGATCTTATCTCTTGTTCTTTCTGAAATGATCTCGCGTTCAAATTGGGCAAAACTGAGGAGTATGTTAAGCGTTAATCGCCCCATGGAATCATTCGTCGAAAACTGCTGTGTCACGGAGACGAAGGTGGCCTTGTTCGCTTCGAGGATTTCTACAATCCGCGCAAAATCCATCAATGAACGACTGAGGCGATCAATTTTATACGTCACGATGCAGTTGACCTTGCCCTGTTTCACATCCTCTAACAGCCTCTGCAATGCAGGACGTTCCAAATTGCCACCGGTGAAGCCGCCATCATCGTAGCGATCCGGTAGACAGATCCAGCCTTCATTTTTCTGGCTACGGATGTAGGCTTCACCGGCTTCCCGCTGGGCATCGAGGGTATTGAACTCCTTTTCCAACCCCTCTTCCGTGGACTTTCGGGTGTAGATCGCACACCGTACCAACATTTTATCGTCAGCTTTCCTGCTGGCCATTCTTTTTCTCCCTCGAATGCTTGGTGAGTCCGAAGAACAATTTCCCGTTCCACATCGATCCTGTCACTTCTTTCGCGATGGCAGAAAGCGAACGGTACGTCGATCCGTTGAAGAGAAATCCTTCCTCTGTAACTGTCACCAGAAGAGTCTGGTTTTTATAGACACGTTTCAGGATCACGCCAGGATGAAGACCGTCCTTCCGGGGAGTGGTCTGGAAAGTGACAGGTTCAGTAATCGCAGTGCCCGTTTTTACCGGGGCTGATTTTGGTGGCCGCAACCGAATGTCCGCATCCTCCGCCAGTTCTTCGGCTCGATTCTTCGCTCGTTCGATCAAGCCACCCTCGTCCAGCGACTGTAGCCGCCAAGCGATCTTTTTGCGCAGGTAATCCTTGTTGTACGACCGTGTCGCTTCACCGAAGACCTCTGCGTATTTCCGCTTCAGCTCACCCACGGTCATCGTGTGGAGTTGCTGTACCGCTTCGATGGTCTCTTTCTTCATCTTGAAACCTCCTGTTTCTGTTAAACCTCGGTAGTGCGTAATGACCGTAAAGAGTTGGCCATTATCCACTTACCCGTTGGTTAACAAGCTTCGGAGGCTTCTGGAGGACGGAGTTTTCCTCTGCGTACCGGCTGGTTAACAGCTCGCCATCTTCTTTCATCCTCACCACACCTCGGGCGAGGATATAGCCGATCTCCCGCAATCGCTGATCACGAGTCAATTTCTGCGATTTTCCACTCATCCCTTCTCCATGAATCGGTTGTGTCTTTAGGGGCGTAATAGATACATACCGGGAGAGTGGTTAGAAATGACGAACTCTGGGGGCCTCACCCCGATTCTGGTTGTTAAGCAAATCTCCCAGAATCGGTTAGAGGACAGAGAGGGTGGTTTGAAATCTCATTTCGTGTTCGCCAGACACACGCGGATAAAAACTCTGGAATACTCCGGGATGAGGAAATAGAAGGAGAGAGCTAATCGTATATCTTTAGGAATTACAAGCTTGTAGAGAGATCAGGAGAGAGCTAAAACAGGGGTGATGTTAAGTAAAAAAGGCCACACCTTAGTGTGGCCAATGCTGGCTCCCCACGAAATCGCATATAAAACCGACTCTATGTTTGCAAAGCATTGTTAATAATAATGATGTGTCTGAGTTGTTGCTATTCGCCGATAAGCTATTTCGCAATCGAGAACGAGTTCGAAATGCGCACCAAAGTTCTTCGAATGAACTCTGAAATCTAGTTCAATCCCAAGGCTTTCATAGCTGCAGTCATGGGATCGGAGTAGAATATCGGATCAACTCGCTCGATGATATCCCCTGATACTTCGAGGAAATTCCGTTTGTTTTCCAAAGGTACAAGTGCGCGACGAGCACCATTGTCCATGCCGACTTGTAATGGTTCAACGAGTGATCTAAGTGATTTGATGTTACCCTGAATACTTAGGTCGCCAAGAATGACAGAACTTGCCAGAACCGACTGTTTCTTAATCGCGGAATACACCGCGACAATCAAGGCAATCCCAGCCTCGCAGGAAACATGGTTACTTAGGAGGTCTATGGCTTCGACATGGAAATCAGTCGTGTCGACATACTGGGAAATGCCAATCCTGACCTTCTGAGCTGCTAAATAAGCATAAGCCCTCTGGATCGACTCGCGCATGCTTCCATCTATACCACCAGCGATCTTCAGTTTGCCTGTACCAGGCGAGCAGCCAACCTCCAACCGATATAGTCCAACCTTACCCTGATCATCCACAGAGGCTGTGTAGACAGATCCTGGGGCAAGTGGATCAGAGGCAATCATGTCTCGTCCGCCTTGCTCAGGTACACCAACAAATCTCTCTTCGCGACTATCGTTGTCGATATAGGAGAACGAGGTCTGATGATACTCGAAGGAACCCAGCTTTTTTAACTGCTCCTTTACTCGACGTCGCCCTTCTATCGCTAATTCAAGTAGTTCTGCCAGCTCTTCTCGTGACACTTCTCCATGAGGGTAGATCAGCTTGATAAGCCCAGAAACGGTTTTACGTACAGCCTTAACATCCCGTGCGTTAAGGTGCGACCCAAGAGAGAAATGGCGATCAATCATTTCTGTGTAGTTGTTCCTCCGCAGCTCACGCAACGCTTCGGCAAGGTAGTCGACGACAAAACCGTAGTGATCCGTGAAATACTCGACCCGCATCTTGGGGATTTCCCAACCAGGGATGTAAAAATGGAGTCGATCAAGAAATGCCATATCCTCACGAATAATGTCAGGCATGGGCATGAAGAGGTGGGAAGACCTGACCATTACTTCAACGGCTTGATTTGTATTCCCGAACATCGAAATTGAAGCCATACCTGTAAGCGCATCTTTCCCTCTGGCAAAAGTCCCCGATTCGCAGTAGGTTTTCAGGGTGGTTACCACCTCTTTGGGCATCTTCTGAAGGTCAGCTACTTCGTCAAAAGCAACCGCATCCCAAATCCCGACCAGTCCCATTTTACCACTTGCCATGTTATAAAACAGGTTTGCTACCGTTGTGGGGCCGGTGAGTAAGATGGTATACGGAGAAAGCTCCTGATATGCGTAGCTTTTTCCAGTACCCCGAGGTCCTAGTTCGACCAGGTTATAATTGTGCTCACATAGTGAGATCATCCGCACCAGGAACAGCATTTTAAGCCTGCGACTGAAATGTTCCGGTTCAAGACCAATAGTACGGGTCAGCAAGTCGAGCCATTCATCTGACGTAAATTCCTGTCGGCCTTTCTGAAACTCTTCCAGATCAAAGGTTGCGATTTGTATTGGCTTGATACTGTCGATCCAGAAGGGACTCCTTTTTCCTTTGGCTTCCTCATCAAATTGATGTCGAATCTCGATTTGTGCCCAAATACCGCCCATGAGGAGACGATCATATTCACGTACAAAATGTTCTGGCACGTGAACGAACTTATGACCGAAATTCAGAAGTTCGGCCCAGTACTTATCATCATCCGAAAGGTATCTAACCTTCACTTTATCGATAAGTAGGTGTTTACCCTTATCTTTAACCATCGACTGTGCTTTATTGGATTCATCTGGTCGAACGAAATTTGAACTGATGGTTGTGTTCACCACACGGAGTCCAGCCTCAATTGCTGCCGGATCATCCGTGGCACAGTACTTGCCAAGAAGGTACTCAAGGACAAAAACCGGTAAGTTTGCCCCGACTTTCACCTTTCTGACAAGATCTTTCCTGACTACCTTCCCAGCGAAGATACTGGTCGATTTTTGGTCGAGATCTGCCATGTTTTACTCTTCGTTAAATCGCAATGTTCACCTCAATCTTCTCTAATCTGGATAGCTCTGCACCTGTCGAGGCATCGAGCAAATACAATCCAACATTCTTTTGATCGATATCTTCGGTGATCATCGCAGTAATTGTATTGGGGAGAATCTGCTTGGAATTCTCTTCATCATTTTTGAGTGCGACATCTCCAGCTTCTTCGAAACCATATGAAGCACTGACTGATCTTGAGACAACTTTTCCTTTGGCACGAAGTTCGATACGAACCTTAGGTGGCGTCACATCGAATAGTCCCGTATTGAAACCCGAAACCTGAACAGAAAAGAACCGAGTGGTAATTTTTTCGCTGCCCGGTACCAGCGTCCAACTGATACCACTTGCATAACTAGCCGATGCCTTCGAAGATGGGTTGATGTTCATGACAGGGATAAGTACTTCTTGTGGCGAGAGGCCTCCGTGGAAATAGGCGCTTGCGCCACCTTTAGACTTGAAGCAGGCAAAGGTCCATGGTGTTGCCAAATCGAAGTCGCTTCCCATGCCCAAGGATGCAAGTGGTAAGCGAAGAAATGCATCATCCGCATTTCCGCCATGGCCTACCCATACCCGGCGATGAAGATCGGCGGTCTCGCCACCTGGTGCATCGATTTTCATATCCTCGGTCAATTCATCAGCGAAAATGTGCCCGTGGTCAGCAGCAAGTATGATCTGCTCGATTCCCAGATCAAAGAGGACTCGGACACCACGCCTTAAATCATTCAGGATTCCATCCATCTGCCGACGCGCTTGTGCGATGTTTCCCTGTTCGCACAATTCGTCGATTTCCTGTGAAGTAACAAGGATGAGTTGTGCGTTCTCTATCCCTTCACGCACCTTTTTCAAAGGCTTCGGCAATAGGCTGTCTAGCTTGGTATCGTAAAACTCGACGTCAACTTGCTTCTTCAAGAAGGCGACACGATCCTTTCTGTCCTTAATAGTTGTTCCACCAATCTGCATGGCCAGCTTCCCGCTTCCCATGCTGACCACCGCCGAGTTTTCCTTTGCACCAGGAAGCAGCGCCGCCATCCCGATCTCTGTGATGGTTGGTGCAGCAGCCATTGCTGAGTAGAGGTCAACCGCAAAGTCTTCGCGTAACAAGCGGACAAGCTCTTTGCCCATCTCGTACCGAAGAGCATCCACCCATATATATGCAGTCTTCTTCTCCGACAGGAAAGGCTTGATATGCCTCTCATATGTCTCACGCTGGTGTGGTATCTCTTGGTTGTCTGGATTCTGTTGAACGGCCGCCAGAAACTTCTCAGCGATTTCTGAACCTACAGCTACGTAGCGACGCCTGGCTTTGATCACGAGCTTTTCGATAGTGTCATAATCATTGCCGAGAGGTTCGAAGTTATACCAACGACTCTCCAGATGACGATGGTGCGTATCAAGCAAGCACCAGGGTTCGAACTCGCCAGCATATTTCTCCACTAAACCAGATACGGTTGCAGGTGCCTGGTTCAACTCATTCGTTACTCGGTCAGCCTCGAGCAGTACTTCTGCGACTGATG
>Ga0209163_1002585_pt1 | contig 14829 bp, 12 predicted proteins | sample MTBAKSrepl2MetaG_FD_187457 | JGI IMG/M metagenome (GOLD analysis project Ga0209163, IMG submission 187457) | Enrichment culture microbial communities om Arthur Kill intertidal strait, New Jersey, USA, that are MTBE-degrading - MTBE-AKS2 (Arthur... | ecosystem: Environmental > Aquatic > Marine >...
TCGGCAACTCCATGAACGCCATCGCCATCGCCCTGGAACGACTGATCGGGGATCTGCGAAAAAGGCGGGCCGAAGTCGAGATGATGCTCAGCCTGGGGGCTGATTACAAAGAGGCCAGCCGGGACATGGTCCGCCAGGCCATGAGGGCCGGCATGATCCCCTCCATCAATGCCATGATGGCCGTGGGCGTGGTCTTCATTCCCGGGATGATGACCGGCCAGATTCTGGCCGGGGCAGATCCCCTCCTGGCCATCCGCTACCAGATCGTGGTCATGATCATGCTGGTCGGATCGACGGCCATCGGCTCGCTGATCGTCATCCTCCTGATCCGGCGCCTAGTCTTCGACCAGGCCCACCGGCTCCGCCTCCGGCCCGTCAGAAAAGAAAAATAATTCAACCATGTTGCCATAACAGGTTTGGAAAGAGGACGGCCCGGACCGAATTGAGGCGAACTCCAATGTTTACGCTTGGCCGTTTTCATCGCTATATTTTGTCAACTGAGGGGGTATGGTCGCTAAAGCGGGAAAGCATGAGCCGAAAGGCCGAAACCCGGGAAGAATCGCGGGCCGAGCCGGAAGGGCTGAAGACACCAGGCCAAACCTTCCAAAAAGAAGATTTCGGGGCCGCCTTCCAGTCAATTCGAAATTTTTCAGTCTCGGGTGAACCCGAAGCGGTGCTTAAGCAACATCCAGATGGCTTTTAATCCGTCCCGAGCCCTGATTTTTTTGCCTTGTTCAAAGGAGCGGGGGTGGTAGGTGATGGGGACCTCGATGATCTTCAATCCGGCTTTCAGGGTCTTGGCCGTGACCTCGGGACAAAATTCGAAGCCTTTGGCCTTTAAATCAAAATTTTTCAGAAGTTGGGTCTCGAAAACCTTATAGCAGGTCGGTTCATCGGTGATGGCCGAGCCATAGAGGAAGTTGGTCAGCCAGGACAGGAAGCGCCCGCCCCAGTAATACCGAGTGTAGGACCGTTCCCGGGCCGCCCCCAGGATGCGGGACCCGTAAACCACCCTGGCCCGGCCCTCCAGGAGGGGGACCAGGAGTCGGGGGTAATCACGGGGATCGTATTCCAAATCAGCGTCCTGGATGATGGTAAAGCGCCCCCGGGCCAGGGTCAGCCCGGTCCGGATGGCCGCGCCTTTGCCCTGGTTGACCCGGTGAAACACCAGCCGGACTTCCGGCCGCCCGGCGGCCGCTGATTTCAGCCGTTCCGACGTCCCGTCCGAGGAACCGTCGTCGACCAGGATGATCTCCTTGTCCACCTCCACGGCCCGGACGCGGTCGAGAATCTCCACGACCGTGTCCCGCTCGTTATAGACGGGCATAATAACCGTCAAGAGCGGCCGGTCTCGGTCAAAACTCTCCTGATCCGGTGAGTTCGAGCTGGTCGGCAAAAATTTATTCCTTCCCGCCGGCGCCCTTGGCGGCCGGGGCTTGCCGATAATTCTTCCCGACTCCGGCGAATTCGGATAGCTCGGTCGGGTCGGGCCGATAGTCTTTATTAAAGAGGCACGGCCGGCCGGGCCTCTACCGTCCTCCGGTTCGCCTCAAAAGGCTTCTTCCGGGATTTCCAGGGCCGAAACGTCCTCCTGCTGTAAGGCCGTATGCCGGGCGAAGACGTTGGGCAGGATGTTCCGGCAGAAATACTTGGCCGTTTCCATTTTGCCCTGGTAAAAAATTTGGTCGGCGGAGCCTGATTCCGTTTCGACCAGTTTCTGGCGGGCGATCAAGCCTTGCTCCAGGATCATTTGGGCTAAAAAAACCTCGGCCATGCATTCCAGGAAACGGGTGCAGGTCAAGGCAATCAGCCCGGCCTGGCCCGAGGAGAAGTACTGCATATAACGCAAGGCGAAGTCGCCCACGGCTTGAGCCGCCTTGAACATGAGCTTGAAGTCGGGCCCGAAGTCCTGGTCTTCCTTATGCCGGCCGGTAAAGTCCATGATTTCCTGAAGCCAGTCCTGAAAGACCTGGCCGCCTTCCATACCAAGCTTGCGGCCGATCAGGTCCAGGGCTTGAATGTATCTGGTTCCTTCCCAGATCGAGACGATCTTGACGTCCCGGGCGTACTGTTCCGCCGGAAACTCGCTGCAGTAACCCACGCCGGCCATGACCTGGATGGCCTCTCCGATCAGATGGTAAGCGAAATCCGAACAGTAGGCCTTAATCAGGGGCGTGAACAATTCCACCCGCCGAAAGGCCGTCTTCCTGGCGGCTTCGTCCGGGTCGTGCTCGGCCACGTCCAGAAGGAAGAAGGTCTTGGCGATCATGGCCCTCATGGCCTCGGTCCCTGACTTGAGGTTCATCAGCATCCGCCGCACGTCCTCGTGCCTGATGATCGGGACGCGGTCCGCGTGGCGCTCGGTGAACGGGGGGCCTTGGACTCGTTCCTTGGCGTAGATTCTGGCCGTGTCATAGGCCGAAGTGGCCAGCCCCAAGGCCTGGACCCCGCAGCCAAGACGGGCCTCATTCATCATTTGAAACATCTTGGCCATCCCGGAGTGGGGTTCCCCCAGCAAGATACCCCGGCAGCGGCCGTTTTCCCCGAAATTAAGGGTGGCGGTGGGTGATCCGTGGATGCCCATCTTGTGCTCGATGCCCGCGCAAAAGACGTCGTTGGGCTCTCCCAGGCCGCCGTCGGGATTGACCCATATTTTCGGGACGATGAAAAGACTGATGCCCTTGGTTCCGGGCACCGCCCCTTCGATTCGAGCCAGGAGAAGATGGATGATGTTCTCGGTCAGGTCTTGCTCGCCGCAGGTGATGAAGCGCTTGGTCCCTTCAATCCTGTAAATGCGGGGATCACCGGCCTCCGGGTCAGGCACGGCCTTGGTCCTGAGCCAGCCCACATCCGAACCGGCGTCCGGCTCGGTCAGACACATGGTCCCGCCCCAGACCCCGGTGTACATCTTCTGAACGAACATGGCCTTGTCCTGATCCGTGCCGAAATTTTCTATCAGTCGGCCGTTGCCCACGGCCAGGCCGGGGTAGGTCATGAAACCCATGTTGGCTCCGCAAAAAATTTCACTGACCAGGCCGCCGATCAGGACCGGCAGCCCCTGGCCTCCAAATTCCTGGTTGCTGGACACGGCCAGCCAACCGTTTTCGGCCATGACCCGCCAGCACTCGTGAAAAGGTTCCGGCACTTTGACCGCGCCATCTTGATAACCGCATCCGGTCCGGTCGCCGTCTTGGTTGCAAGGTCCCAGGACTTCCCGGCCCACTTTGAGGGCCTCGTCGACGATCATGCTGAAATCATCCACGGAAAAATCCTGATAGGCTTCGTAGCCCAGCAACCGATTGATGTCTATCTGCTCGAAAATTACAAACTTGAGGTCCCTGTCGTCCCGCCGAAAATAGTTCACGCCCATGTCACTCTCCGTTTTTTTTGTTTATTCGTGATATTACCCCCTATCACCCAATATCCCGCGCCGCTTCACCCCGGCTCTTCATCATAGCGGTGAAAAAATCCGGCCCCGGCCGCATAAATCTTCCTCGACCCCGCTCAATTCAGGCCGCCGGCAGCTCGATGATAACCGCCACCAGGTCCTCCCCCTCCCTGACCACGTTGATCCTCCCGTTGTGTTTGTGAATTATAACCGGGACCAAGGGCAGGTCCACCAGAGAAGTGTCCGCGTCCTCGGTGGTGAAAGGATAAAAAAAGTGACGGAGCTGGTCATCGGACAGATAACCGGCCGGGTAAAACAATTTAAGCTCGACCGCCCCCCCGGTTACCGACAGGGAAAGAAACAGGGTGCCGCGAGAAGGCATCTGATAGGCGGCGTTGCGGATCAAGGTGACCAGTGCCCGTTTCAAGTGATCCGGGTCTATCTTCACCTTGGGCAGATCGCCTTCGAGATTTGCTTCAATCTGGATATTCTTGTATTCCAGAAAAGGGGCGATGGCCTGAACAAAGTTGTCGAAAAACTCCCGGCTGTCCACTTCAATCTGGTTTAAGGCCAGAGGCTGGATGTAACCCAAGATCATTTTGAGAATTTTTTCCAGACGGGCCACTTCTTCGATGAGAATATTACAATAGGGGGAACCGGGGTCGGACTGGGAAAGGTTTTTAGCCATGCGGCGGGCGCAGACCCCCACGGCGGAAAGAGGATTGCGAAATTCATGAGCCAGTCTGGCCGAGATTTCCGCCAGGGTTTTGAGTTCTTCGGCTTGAAGGGTCTGATCTTCGAGGCGTTTGCGTTCCCGAATATCCAGCATGTAACCTTCCAAATGAATTGACCGGCCTTTTTCCTCACTTATCGGGATGGCCCTGTCCAAGATGGGCACCTCGCCGCCGTCTTGAGCCACCAGCCGGTATTCCATGGAAAAAGGCCGGTTCTCCCGTAGACACCTTTCTTTTTCGGCTAATACTTGCCCGCGGTCCTCGGAGTGGATGGTTTGGGTCCAAACCTCGGGTCCGCCGACCATTTCCTCGGAGGGCCGTCCGATCAACTTTTCGATATAGGGACTGACAAAGGTCCTGGTCAGGTCCCGTTCCAGACGATAGACCACAACGGGAATATTTTCCACCAAGGTTCTAAACTTCTCTTCGGAGCGCACCAGTTCCGTCGTCCGTTCCTGGACCTTTAACTCGAGTTCATGGGCATGGTCTTCAAGACGGTGTCGGGACCTTTCCAGGGCGGCCAGCATCTTGTTGAGGGCTTCAGCCAGAGCGCCGAATTCATCCCGAACCATAACCTCCATCTGAGGCACCCGGGCCCCGGCGGCGATCCTCTCGGCTTGATGGATCAGGGTGTAAACCGGGGCCAGGAAAAGCTTGGACACCAACCAGACAAAAAGCATGGCCAGAACCAGAATGGAAAAACCAAAGAGTATGATCAGCGAGGTATATTTATGAATCAGAAAGATAATCCCGCCCCGGTCGCGGATAATTTCGACCAGCATCGCCGTTCGACCTTGATAATCCTTAATGGGACCGACCAGAACGGCCAGGTTCTTTTCGTCTCGGGTTATGGTCAAAAACAGGCTTCGATCCTGTCTTAGGACCTGTTGATAGAGCTCCCCGGCCAAAAAAGTTTGATCCGTGGTCGAAGCCAGGAGTTTGACCCCTTGCGGACGATCATCGGCGGGAAGGTAAAGAATGGTCTGGTATCCGAGGTCCGCTTTTATTTCCTGCAGAAATGGTTCCTCAATGCTCGCCCCGACTTCCACGCTGCCCACCAATCGGCCTTGGTGATAAATGGGAGCCACTCCCCGGATGCCGAACCCCGTGGCCCCCAGTTCCAGGCCGCCGACCAGTCTGCCTGTTTCATAAGCTTCCAGGATGGTGGCCCGGTAGCCGGCCAGGTCATCCCCGAATTGCTCCTGCCGGTGTAAACGTAGAAAAGATTTAGCCGGATACTGATGAAAGTGAAATTGTTTAAGCCCGACCACCCGACTCAAATGTTGATACACCGGCAGGTATTTCTCAATAAGGACTTCCCGATCCCCCTCGGCCAGGGCCCGCTGGGTGACCGGGTCCGAGGCCACCACCCCGGCCATGGCCAAGGAGACGTCCAATTTAAGCTGAAGGCGTTGTTGGAACTCCAGATAATCCTGCCTAAGCCGCTTCTCTTCTTGCTCCAGAAAAATGCGGTTCTGACTCCTGATGCTCCAGGTCGTCAATAGAGCGGTCAAGGTCAGGGAAAGAAAAAGGAAGGGAATCAAGAGCTTCCACTTAAGGCTGATATGTCGGATATCTCTAACGTTCCAGCTCATATTATAATTACAGTTTAGCATTTTTATTCAAATAGCTTTAGAAAAAACGACGGCGCCATCATTATTTTATTGTGAATCTTAAGACAGACCCATCGGTATTTTTACATTAAAATCAAAGTTTTCCGCCCGAGCCCCTTTTTTGGACCCCGGCCGGTTTCAAAAGACATTCCCCCGCCTCCCTGGAGCTCATCATCCATGACCCGGTGATGAGACGACCCCGCGCTAAGACCCTGAAGAAGCTGGGTTTCCATCGAGGCTGACTTTAACCGGCCGGATTTTTTCGCCGGGGGGATCTGGCGCCTCTCGACATGTAAATAGACACTTAATTCAAATAGTTGGAGATAAAAATTCATCCACGGAAAAGACTCCAACTCCGGCCCTGGCCAGGGATGGAAAAAGCCGAATTTCGAGCCAACCGTCCCCTTTGCGCCTTAACGCCGCATATCTTAAAACCATTTTGGATCGGTCGACCGTATTAATAAGAAATAGGCCATTTATTTTTGGAGGGGGAATATTTTGAGATTTTGTGAGCAAGGTCTTGACTGCCCAGGTAGAGAACTTAAGTTAGATATAGGATGAACATTTACCTTCAGAGATTGGGTGATGAATTTAACTTATCAATATGGTTGCCAATTATAAAAATAATATGAACAAGGAGGCCGTGGACCTCCGGGAACTGGACGTGGCTTTGGTTTCCGAGGACGAAAACGGCGAGGAGAGGGAATGGCTTGAGGAAACTCGGGCCGAGCAGGAATTTTACGCGGAAGTGACCGGTCCTTACTTCCAGGCCATGAAAAAGATACCTCTTTTAAATGCCGAAGAAGAACGTGTTTTGGGGCGACGAATCAAAAAAGCTCAAAAAGGGCTTCTTGATTTGGCCTTGGCCGCCCGTACTACCTTTGTGCCGTTGCGCTCTTTCCAGAAACTGGTCCGCGAGTGGAAGCAGAAAAAGAAAAATTCCCGTGAGCCCATCGAGTTCATTTTTAAAGAATTGGACCAAGTCGTCAGGCAGATAAAAGAACTGGACCGTCCGAGTCCCGAGCTGGTGGAATTCACTTTCAACGCCGAAAAAATACAAAAAGAGCTTTCCTCGGCCATGGGCGAGATGGTTGAGGCCAATCTGCGCCTGGCGGTGAGCATTGCCAAGCGTTACTCCCGGCGTGGCCTACCCCTGCCCGATTTGATCCAGGAAGGCAACGTGGGCCTGATGAAGGCGGTGGCCCGTTTTGATTACACCACGGGCAATCGTTTCTCGACCTTTGCCTCCTGGTGGATCAGGCAGACTATTTCCAGGGCTCTTTGCGATCAGGGTCGGACCATCCGAGTCCCGGTTCACTTCCAAGAGATCCGCAACCAGTTCTACCGGACTTTTTTCGATTTGCTCAAGGAGCTGGGACGTGAACCCACACCCAATGAAATATCTGAACGTTCCAGACTGAGTGTGGACAAGGTTCTGACCATTCTGCAAATGAATCGCGAGCCTGTATCCCTGGAGACCCCGGTCAGTGACGACGGCGACCGTCTGGGCGACCTGATCGAAAACCAGGACGCCGTTTCTCCTCTGGAGGCCGTCCAGGAGAACGAGCTTCTCAATTTGACCGAAAGCGCCCTGGCCTCTCTCAGCGCGCGTGAACAGCAGATTCTTTCCATGCGATTTGGCTTGGGCGATGTCGGTCCCTGCACCCTGGAGGAAGTCGGTCAAAGCCTGAATATCTCGAGAGAAAGGGTTCGGCAGTTGGAAAAGCGGGCCTTGAATCGGTTACGCGAATCACCGCAACGGAGGCAATTGAAGAATTATTTCCTGGGATAACAAGGTCTTAAAGTTTCCATCCTTATTTGTTCAAGCGGGCGGTCCCTTCCTTCGGGACCGCCTGGTTTTCAAAGTCCCCGACAGGCCTTTATCCAAAACAGTCCCAAGGATTGGTTCAATTGATGGAGAGTTTCGTCCGACCGGCCCAAGTGTTACGGTCCAGTATTTCCTTGACCATCCTCCCCGCCAAACTGTAACCTAAGACGGAAAAAGGAGAAAAGCAAAACCCGCCTTCGGTTTCGGCTCCGACCGACGAATTTCGAAAAGGCTTAAATTTAAGGAGGTGACCCATGCATTCCTTGATAGATCGGAAGATGGTGGAGACCATTCGAACCACGGGGAACGCTTCGGCCGAACTGCCCGATCGGAAACCGCTCCTCGAGAAACACGGTCTGCCCTATGACCGCCCGGCGGAGAATGTCGTCGTCACCGGCTGTCAGATTTTGCCGTCCCTGCCTCGGATCATCCGCACCCTGGCCGACATTTTCGACCGGCAAGGCCTGTCCTATACTTTCCTTTCCAAGGAATACTGCTGCGGCAACCTGCTTTACCGGCCGGCCATCAAGGCCAAGGACGAAGCGGCCCTGGCCGAGTGCCGGGAGCTGTCCAAGGAATTCGTGGCCGGCAATATCGACCAAACCAAGGACCTGGGGGCCAAACGGCTGATCATCTTCTGTTCGCCCTGTTACCCGATTTATAAATACGCTTTCCCCGAGGAAAATATCGTCTTTTACCCGGCCGTTCTTGATGAACTCATGGCAGAAAGTATCTTTGAAGGGGCTATCGATTATTATGCGGGCTGTTATCGGCTGCATCGCAAATTTTCGCCGGTGCCCATGGATTTGAAATCCACGGATCAGCTTCTCGGCAAGGTCCGGGGCTTGGATGTCAACCGGATCAGCGCCCCCAAATGTTGCTACCACCCGGAAGGTCTGGCCCACATGGTCGAAAACGTTCAGACCAAGCTGATGCTTCACATTTGTACCGGTTGTTACACCCAAGCGGTCCAAAACATGCCCCCAGACCGAGGCACGGAAGTGCTGATGCTGCCGGAATTCGTCGCAAGGCTTCTGGATGGTTAAGAACCTGAGAGTGGAACCTCCGGGGAATAAAAAAAGTTGATCCGCTAATCGCTTAAATAAAACCGTGGTTTCCATGAACACCCTTCGGGCGGCGCTCTTCTTCGATCCCGACAGCGTGGACCAGGGCACCCGCCTTCGAGCCGCCCAATGGATGGAGGCCGGGGTTTTGGTCTGTCTGGTCATTCTGGCCGCCGGACTGCCTTTCGCCGGAATCACCTTTTCCCGTGAACTCGGTCTTCTTCTAGGGTTGGCCTTCTGGTTGGCCCGCCTGGTTTTAATCCGAGAATGGGACCTGGTCCGCACCCCGCTGGACCTGCCCCTGGCCCTGTTCCTGGCCGCCGGTCTATTATCGTTGGTCACCGCCGTGGACCCCGGTTATACCCTTCACGAGCTGCGCGGCGAGATGATCAAGGGCATCCTGATTTATTACCTGGCCGTCAACAACCTGCGCACGGAATCACGGGCCAGGGTAGTGCTCTGGGCCTTGTTGGCCGGGGCCTTGATCATGGACCTTTACGGCGTGGCTCATTTCTTCGTCCAGGGCGGAAGTCTCCTCGGTCCGGAGGTCCAGGAAGCCAGCCTGCACCGGGGCAACCATGAACTCGCCACTTATTTAATTCAGGTGGGCCCCTACCTTCTGCTGGGCCTGTTTCTAATTCAAGGCCGGCCCCATCGAGCCGCTCTGGTCCTGTTTCTGGTTTTACATTGTTTCCTGGCTCACGCCACCTTCGCCCGCATCGTCATCGTGGCCTTGGCGGTGGAAATCGCCCTGGTCATTTTTTTGCTCGGTGTGTCCTGGAAAATAATTCTCACCGTTCTGGCCCTGGCCCTGCTGGTTGCGGCCGTGGCCTTGCCCCGGCCCATCCTGGTCCTTGGCGACAAGAAATACGAGGGTCTGACCCGGTTTGGCGAGGTGGGAGTGCTTGGGTTGAAAGGCAGCCGAGCGGATTTATGGGAAAAAAGTTTAGTTTATTTGAAAAAATACCCTTTTTCCGGAGTAGGCTTCGGCCGACGGAGCTGGACCAAGGCCTTTCCGGAGATGAGGGCCCGCCATCCCAACTTTTGGCACGGCCACAACACCTTTCTCAATCTGGCCGTGGAATTGGGCCTGCAGGGCTTGGCCGCGTTCGGCTTCCTGTTGTACCGCATCCTCAAAGAACTGTGGCCCGGCCGAGACCGTAAGGCTTTTTGGCGGCGTTCCGGCCCGCCCGGTCTTTTGATCGCCGGGGCCTGGATCATGACCTGCGGCTATTTCCTCAGCAATCTCACCGACGACATTTACAACAATGACGCCGCCCTGCTGTTCTGGCTGCTGATCGGCTGCGCCTTCTCGGTGAAAAGGTTTGCTCTTGGTGCGAGCCAAGTCGGTTCAGAACGGGCTGGAAAGTTGAATGAATGAAGGGAGCCTCGATATTGACACCTGATTTCGGCTTGGTTAATTTAGTCCAGCTTCGATTAAGCGGCAAAAAAGTATGAAGATTGTTGTAACTCGCACCATTACTCGGCATCGCCTTCATCCAGAAGCGGAGGGCACTTAATCAGGTCATCTGAAGTATGGGAAACCTTTGTGTAGATAGACCCGCGGGCCGGGTCGAACAAGAACCCGAGGATCAGGCCCTCTTGGAGAGGTTCTGCGCCGGCGACCGGGAAGCCCTGGGCGATCTGGCCGACCGTTACGCCGCCCGGCTGTACAACTTCGGCCTGCGCATGTGCGGCAACTCCGCCGACGCCCAGGATATGGTCCAGGACACTTTTTTAAACGTCATCAGATACTTGAAAGGGTTTCGCGGCGAAACCAAGTTGAAGAACTGGCTCTTTCGTCTGGCCTCCAGCGCCTGCCTTAAAAAAAGGCGGGGCAAATATGATCCTGACCGGGAACTGCCCTTGGAAGCTTTGTATCCCGGCCATGACCCGGATGTCCCGTCCGAAATCCCGGACTGGACCCAGAATCCGGCGGACGAATTGATCAATGACGAACTGCGGCTCTACCTGGCCAGGTCCATAGAAAGACTCCCTCCGAATTACCGTATGGTTTTCACTTTACGCGACTTGGAAGGCTTCAGCACCGCCGAAGTCGGTGAAATGCTGAAACCTGACCGCTCAAACCGTCAAGACCAGGCTCCATCGGGCCAGGGCTTGTCTGCGCCGGGAATTGGACGGTTATTATCGGGGCACGGCCGAACCCGAGGATGGGTGATCGTGAAGGAATCCTGCCTGGACCATTTCGAACGCTTGTCCGAGTTGATCGACGGAGAGCTTGATCAAATCACCGGCGACCGGATCAGGGCTCACCTAGAAGCCTGCCCCCATTGCCGGGCCTGTTGGGCCACCTTTAAGAAATCCGTGGAAATATTTCAGTATCTGGGCTCGGACCCCATTCCCTCCGAGGTTCTGACCGAGATCAAGGCCTTTATCCGGAGTTACTTGGCTTCATAGTCGGGTAGACGAGGGTGGTGGCCGGCCCGCGCCCCCACGGACCGGACGTGCGCGATTGACGCCTCCGGCTCCCCAGATCATGGTTTCGCCGTCTGTCCCTATGCCGAGTGAACGACCCGCGGCCTGGAAAGAAGGTAGCTTCGCCGCAGCCGATCAAAACGCGCCCGGTGAGACCACCCCACCCTGTGGCGTGCCGGTCTCGAGGCTTCTTCCCATCCCTTCTTCGATTACTCCGGCCTTGAGCCGTTTATCTCTGGTGCCGGGGAACGGAATCGAACGGCTGACACGGGGATTTTCAGTCTATTAAGGGGTATTCCCCTAACTTCCTAAAACTTCCCCATACCCTTATTAAAACCATTGATAAGACTAAACAATTCTGGTATTCACATTCCCATGATTGCCCATGATTACCCTTAAGCATTACGAGAAAAACCTTACACAGGCCTTACACTGGAAAACGGCGCAAGGCGCGGGGACATTCTGTCAGGGGATACAGGATTAAAACTCCAATGAAGGCCAGTGTAAGGTTTTGGAGGTATCTTATGGAAAAAAAGCACTTCGGCCGAACGGTGAGCCTTACCGCGGCGTCTACTACCGGGAACATCCCACCCGGAAGCACGGGCTTTATCCAGACCGTTATTATTTGATTCGATACCGGGCGCTTGGAAAGGGACATAATGAAGGGCTTGGATGGGGCTCTGAGGGCATAAAACCCTCAGCCGCACAAGCAAGGCTGATTGAAATCAAGGCCTCTTTAAAGGCTGGAACCTTCGAGACCCTTTCGGATCGGAAAGCACGTGAAGCGAAGGCGCGTGAACAAGAGGAACGAGACCGAATGACTTTCGGGGTTTTTTGGATAAAGATTTACTTACCGGCAGTCGAAACGACCAGGAGGCCTGAAACCCTCCGCCGGGAAAAACAGCATTTTAAAACCCGGTTTCACCAGTCTTGGCCGACCGGGCATTAAAAGACATCGCACCGATTCACCTTCGGCGGGTTCGGGGTGGAGGAGCAAGTGGAATATAAAATGGAAAATAACCGTTTATTTATCGGTGGCCTGGATTCCCGCTTGCGAGGCTGTGTCGTAATTCCGAAAATCGAGGATGTCCATACAATATCATGGGTATATAGATAGATTTAACCACTATATATAGTGCTTAATTTGGATAAAAATCTATTACGACACAGCCTCTTGCGCGGGAATGACGGTGATAACTATGCGTCATTCCTGCGAAAGCAGGAATCCATTTCCGTCGGCTAGGCTGAAGGGGACGGGGAATGGCCCGTTCAATGAACGGTTACCGCTGAATCGGGAAAGCTGCCGGCCGTCGAGCCTGGGGCCGGGTTTGTCAGGCGAAGTGGCGAAGATGGGAAGAGGGCGGCTTGACGGCGTTCCGGTCCCCGCCCGGGTCCCTACTCGGTCCTGGCCGGGAAAACAGGCGGAAAAACTAAAGACTACACGACCTTATTGACTGTTTGCCCCTTGGCTTCGGCTTCGGCCGCAGCTTGAGCTTCGGCTCTGGACCGGGCCGCTTCTTCAGCTTCTCTTTGTCTTTCGGCTTGCTCCCGGGCGATCCTTTCGGCTTGCTCCCTTTCCCTCTCCGCGGCCCGTCGTGCTTCTTCCCGTTGCTGCTCGGCGGCGGCCGCCGCCGCAGCCTCGCTGGCCTGAACGCCGGATACTTCAGTCATCACTTGATCCTCCTTAAAGGGTTTTTATACTGCCAACTCTGCCCATCATCAGAGAGAGAAGACGTGGACCAAACCTTCGAGCCGATGAAGGCCGCGCAGTTCATTCTTGGTCAGGCCGGCCAAATCGTCCCTGACCCGCTGCAACACCTGCTCGGCTTCATTCAGGTCTCCGGGGGTGGTCGGAGCGGAGGCCCGCTGGTTTTCCAGGGAGAGGAGGTTGACCACGTCCGTGGTCTCACTCCTTGGAACAACGGAAGCTCCGGAGCCTTCATTAAGCTCCGTTTCGGATTTACGTTCGACCCGCCGGCCTAGTCCCTCTTTTTGCCCCTGAATCAGAGTCAAGTAAGGATGAATCTTCATAAACCCACCTTAATACATAAAAAATACCGGTTTAGACCGATACGGACAAGTTCAGGCCCGCCCTTAATGCCTCAATGAATTTAGCTGAATTTTGGTACCTCAAGGCGCCCGGTTGATCAATCCGGCCGAAATTCAACATGTTTCGGCCTAAGGCCTCATCCAGGAGTTCTTCGACTTTCGTGAAAAAACCATCTTCCCCGCAGAGGACTTCTTGAACATATTCAGGCCGGCCTTCCAATGTTTGGGCATACTTATCCGTGAGCATCAACCGGCCGTCGCCCGCAGGCAGCAGTCCGATGTCTTTCAGCCGGCGCAGACGGGTGTCCGTTTCGGTCATGATATCCAGAAGTATGGTGGTCTTGATGTCCCGCCGGTGCGTTTTCAAAAAAGACAGGTACTCGTTGAGTTGTCCGATCAGCTCTTGGGTCTGATTGACCAGGGGGTCCAGCCCCTCTTCCACGCTTATGGTTTCATTCGGTCCGGTCGGCTGGAGAAGGCCCAAGGTCAGCCCGGCCTCATCCAGGGTCAGTTCATTGGTTTCGGCGGAGTAAGCCTGGTGATTGAAATAAATATTGGCCGCAACCGCGGCCGGTCCGGACTGATCGAGTTTGAGTTTTTCCACCAGGTCGCCGGAGGTGTCATTCAAGGTGAAAGTGACCTGCCGGCCGGGCCATTTGGACCTGACGGTCAAAGCGGCTTTTTCGACCGGAAGATTATTCTCGCCAGGTTCCATAGTGGTGATCACTTCGGCTTCCAACCGCTCGTCGGCGGCCATGATTTGACGGCCGATTTTGTGCAGCAGGTCCAGATTATCGTCCTGACCGCGACCTGAACGGACCACCTCGACCGCCACCTGGGTCGCCTCCCCATTAACTGTTAAGTCGAAGAGGTACTCTCCCTGATGGAAGGGCGGCTCATCATGGCTGTTCAGTTTAAGGCTGGTGTTGGTCTGGCTCACGGCTAATTGATTCACTTGCACATAGTGCAGACCGGTCGGGGCGCCGTCTTCGGCTGCGGCCGTGACCTTGTCCGGCGCACTGGAGCTGACCGTCCGGAACAAGGCCAGGTTGGACCGGTTCGGCAATGAAAAAAGTCTGAGTCCTTCCGCCAATCTGGTCGTCAAGGTGCGGAGTTCTTGAATGATCGCCGCCTGTCTGTTTTTCCGGGACACCTCCTGCCAGGTCTGAACGGCCCGAACAGACAGGGCCGGTTCCAGTTCGGCCCGGGCCGCGGACACAAAACTGAAATCATAATAGCTTCGGGCCACGCCCGAAGACCAGACCGCCAATGGCCCGGACAAACCAGTTGCGGCGGACGACATCCCCTACCTCTCTCCGACCGTTCCACGCCCACGACGGTCAGCGGACGCCTTCTTCGGCCAAACTCACCCTCTGAACGGTGACCCGACCGGGTCAAAGCAAAGGGCTCCGGTTTCCAGAGAAACTGGCGCCTCGTAAATCTTTTCGGCAGGAAGTTCCCAAAACTTTAAAGATTTTTATCTTAGGATGAAAAAATTTTTTCGAGAATTGTGTAACTTGATCTGAGAGTTAACTAACACTACTACGTTAAGTGCTTGACATTAAATTGGCCTTTTGGTATGATGGAGGCATGAATAATCAAGAACTTCGCCAATGCCGCCATCGCCTTGAGAAATATCTCGTTGATCTTTTTGAGCTGCTGGGACGTTCTGAGCGCCGTCATTGGGCATCGGTTTACCTTAGAGGCCTCATTCTTG
>Ga0209163_1002589_pt1 | contig 14794 bp, 10 predicted proteins | sample MTBAKSrepl2MetaG_FD_187457 | JGI IMG/M metagenome (GOLD analysis project Ga0209163, IMG submission 187457) | Enrichment culture microbial communities om Arthur Kill intertidal strait, New Jersey, USA, that are MTBE-degrading - MTBE-AKS2 (Arthur... | ecosystem: Environmental > Aquatic > Marine >...
GGTATATATTTGAACAGCTGCCGCTGGCTTCTTCACTGGAGGACTACGAGGCCCTGCTGCCGTGGAATGTTACTCCGAAGCAATTGAATGTGCCGGATAGCCTGGGTGTGGTTGCTTAGGCGCTTACTTTTCAACTAACTCACTTCTTGCAGCAGTGGTCTTGGTGCTTATGGCTCTGGATGAAAATTTATTGGTATTAATCTCAAGAGCATGTTTGATTTTGAGCCTAGAAATGACAGTGTTGACATCGGCTATTTTTTCGCTGAATTTTTTCCTGTCTTCTAATTCGTTGATAGCTTTTTGCAGGGAGGATTCGACTTCTTGAAGCGTTGCAAGAGTTTCTTTTTTGCCTTCAAGATCTTCTTCGAGACTTGTTATCTTTTCACCCAGGAAGCTGATGGTATTATCAAAAGGAATTAACATCTTATACGCTTCAATTGTTTTTGTATCTTGCCCTGCGATTAGCTTTTTGAAATCTCTAATAGTTGTGTTGTAGGTTTTCAGGAAATCAGGCTGAATTGCAACAGACTTCTCATCCGCTCCAAATACGGCAAGATGAAATTTATTGTCCTCAGAAATGGCAATAATTTTGTCAGATAATGATTTGATTTTTCCCTGAACCTGCTGAATGTCCTGTTGAGTTGTGTCATTCAAGACCTTGCGATAACTCTTCAATAGTTCAAGCGAAGAATTGTCTGACAATTTCTGTTGACAGTAAACGCAAACCTCTTCATCGCTGGAAGGATAGTCCTTCTTATTAAGCTTTGTGATGTATTGATCTGCGGCTTTTATGAAAGCCATGAATTCAGGAGAGTCATAGAGTTCAACTCCTTTCTTCTCCACAATATCTTTGATTCCAACCTGTTCTTTGCTCTTGAGTTTTTCTAACTCAGAAAGATTTGAGGCAAATTCTGTAATCAGTTTCTCTGTGATCTGATTTTTGTGTCCTTCTACAACTGTTTTTATTCTGTTCAGATCAGAAACGAACTGATTCAATTCAAGAATATTCTTCTCAATAAGATCTTTGTTTACTTTCTTTATCTCTTCTTTTGTTGCCTTGAGATCTGCCTCATGCTCCTCAGTGAAAGACGCAAGAGGTGTGATCTCCTCGTCTTTGGTATCTTTGCTTAGTGATGAGACTAGCTTCTGTACCTCTGTGCCTTCATTTAATGACTCTTGCCATGATAAAGATGTATCCAGAAAATCAATCCTATCCTTATGAAACTTTGTCAAAGCAGCCAATTCATCAATCAAAACAGCAAACAAATGAAACCCAATAGGACTGACTAGAAGGTGTCTTTCTGCATCCAAGCTGAGGTGAACACAATTGTTGTTAAAGAAGGATACTCCTGCCAGATCTATGCACTCGTTGGCACCATCCCAAGTGAAAACCTGATCTGAACCTCCAGCTTTGTAATCGATCAAAACAGATTGCTTACAATTACAATCTCCATTCACGTCAGGGTGAATCTTGGTCTTGGTATCATAACAGTAACCAAAATTCTTGAGCACCCGACCATAGCCTGTTTTGCCAGAACCGTTCTCACCATAGACAACAGTCATGTTGGGGGAAAATTCCAACAATTGTCCTGATGCTAAACGATTTACACCGCAAACATTACTTATTTTGACAAGTTCAATATCAACTTCTGATGTACTGAATCTGGGTCTGGTAATTTCTGGTATTTTCTTTTCTTCTGTCGCAAGTCCGATATCATGCAAGAAGGCCATATAAATTTCCTTCCTGTCATCTTCGATCAAAGCATCTTCTTTTGAGACAACCTTGTGGAGAAGCAGCTTAGCCCAATTTCCGGCACTTTCGGCCCAGGCCCATAAAAAATCTATAACATCTCGTTTGGCTTCAGTCGTAGACATATTCAAAAATCCTCAGCTTCGCAGATCTAACCCTTAGCGATCACAGGCTCGCGATGTTTGTGGGTCCTGTGGAAGTTTGTTAGCATTTAACTTTTATTTTCTATCAATAACCTAGCAATATCTTCTAATTTATTTATTTTTTCCGACACTTCAGCCACTAAGGTTGGATCATTAGTACTTATATGCCCACTTTTCTGAGGATGAATACAGCGATTTCTTAGTATTCTGAGTTCTTCAAATTCAAGTGTTGTAAACTCTGATTTATGTTGTTTCACAAACGCAGAGACTTTTTCATCTAATCTTTGACCACGATCATTGAAAAATGATTCTATAAGTTTGTAATAACGTTCATACTTGGTAATGAGATTTTCTGCTTTAATTCCGTCTGAAAGATTCGACAGAGCATTTGCTAGGTGATATTTACCTTCAAAATCTGATATGTTCACAGAGTCGACGTTTGACCAACTCATTTCAAAAGCTCTTATAACCTCTTTTCTGCATTTGCTAAATGTTTCTCGTTCACCTTCTGTTTCCGGAATGATTCTACAAGGAACATCTTCAAATCTTTTAAGATCATAAGCTAATTGATTGGATTTTAAGAGAATTGTATCAATGATATATGAATATATACGAAACGCTGGATTTTTGATTTCTGGGTAGGATTGGCTAATAACATTTTTTCGCCCCTGTGCCCATTTTAGTGGAAGTCCTGAAAAGGAGACTTTTATCTCATTTAGAATTTTCTTTTCATCTACTACAAAAAGAACGTCAGCACCTTCGATAACTATTTTCAATTCTACCTGATTTTCATTCTCGAATTGTATTTCAACATCTGGAGTAAGAGAATATTCAGCAATCATATATTCCTCTATATGCTAACGCCCGGCATAAGAGGCAGGCGAATTTGTGATTCGACTTATAATAAAAGCGTATAATGTTATTCAATAACAATCTTTTGAAAACCCACACGTTAAGCCCGTCCTTTTTCATGCCGATGTTAGCGAGTTCTCGCTTTTAAACTTTTCATTCTCGTCGCAGCCTATTCGAAATCCAGATGATCGCCGCAAGGAGTAAAACCACGGAGACGGCAAGAGCAAATGAGAACAGACCCAACCATTTAGTACCCAGTTGTGGATATGAGGCTTGCAGGAATGGCTGAACTACAAGGTCTGCCAAGCCAGCTGCTCCCACGAACCCAAACACGGCCGTTAGCCAGCGATCAACGCGGGACCGCCCTTTCTCCGTTCGGTATCGGCGTTCGTCCAGGTGCCAACGTGCATGCTCCTTGCCAGATGCGACAAGTTCCATGGTTCCGGCAGCCTCTATCAAGTAATCCAAGGCCTCTGTGATTTCTCCGGCTTGGCTAGAATGGTGAATTGCGGACTCGGCCGTTGCCAAGACTTCGTAAGCGCCAATCAGATGATCATCTGAGGGAGGAGAACTCGCGGTCGCGCATGCGCGAGCGATTCGCAGGTTATGATACTCAAAATGCTCGGCCCTTGCCTGATTCTCCAAGAGATGCGCCCTGGTGTTAATGTCTGTCCATACGTCGTCCGACGAATCAGCTGGCCGTAGCCATGTCCAAAGAAGGAGAGCCCGATTGCCGTGAAAGCAGTAGTCTCCGAATGGACGTAAATCGGGTGGCAAGGCCGGAGGCAGGTCGATGGCAGAAGATCGCATCAAGACGCGCGATATCGACGGACCAAATCTCGCCAACAGCTCATCCTTAGTATCTGGCTGATCGCGAAAGCGCATCAAGGAAATCGAAGGGCGGCCTTGCCATAATTGTACCTGCCGGAGCCGCTTGTCTTTCTGTGCCGCACGCGGCACGACGAGGCTTGTGACGGCGCCAATGTAGATTGACCTACAAAGGTCAATAGTCGCCTCCCAATTCGCCTGGTCTTCGGAACCGGCGATTTGGTGCAGCAACCAAGGTTCTCCACCAATCTCAAAGGATTGCCCGTCCTTTTCAAGGGATTCGTCGAGCACTTTCCGACTCGTTCGACGCATTTTCTTTAGAAGCTTGCTCTGTTTTCTGCCGACGACTTCTTGGCCAGCGACAGAGAATGCGTCCCCAAAGGCATCAGGCAGTATCTGATGAGCATCCATCCGTTGCAGGTCCGCCTGGACCCAAACGCGATCGAAATACTGCTGAAAGAGGTTGACGACATCTTGAATGAAGACGGCCTCCTCGAGATTTTCCCAAGTGGCGTCGAGTTGGAAGCCGATGGTTAAGATTCCGTCTGAATAGATCTTGAGCCAGGGATACACGGGAAGGGTATAACTATCTCGCTCCAAAACCAATGGAGGTAGCGCAGCCCGGAGGTGAGGCGGGATCAGCCTTGCTTCTGTCCCCTCGATTCGTTGTTCATTAAACGAAAGCTCCAAGCAGAATACGAGTTCCTCCGCTGTCCGACGTTGTAGGTTCTCGCTAAATCTCACTGTCCAGCGGGAATCCCATTGCCGCCCTTCAGGTTGCAGCCATTCGAGCTGAATCTTCCCTGTCGCGTCAAGATAGACACTCTTCAGGTCTGAGAAGCAAACGGTTCGGGCTATGCCGGATTTGAGAAGATTCGAAGCAGTCTTGAGCAGGTCCACGTCGGTAGCTACAAGACCTGCGGTGTAATTGTAGAAGCAGTTGACCTGGTGCACTTGCAGTTTGGTTTGGTACGGCTTCATCAATATCTCTCCGGCAGGGGGCATTGGGTTCGCTTTCTTTATTAATGGCGCGGCTTTAGATCGCTAACGCTCCGGTTCAGCAGCGGGCCACTCGCTGCAACCGGTTGTTAACCCGACGGTTCGTATGACCGCCTTTCACTCCCGCGCCACCACAGTGTCATAGAGTCCGTAGTGGGTCAGTCCCACGTGGCTCTCTATCCCTGTATAACGGAGCGAGGCATCCTCGTAGCGGCGGAAGGCAAAGACAGCCTGGTTCATCTGCTCCGTGTTGAACACCTTCAGGCGCACGAGCAGGTGGAAGTCCTTCACTGTCAGGCCGGTGACGGCCAGGAACAAGTCCGGCTCCAGCTTGGTGATGACGTCCTGGAGGGTGTTCTCGCGAAAGTCGGTCAGGTACATGAACGCGGGGATGCGTGTGGCGAATTTGATCAGCTTCTCCTGGACGAGCTTGCGCTTGGACTTGTACTCCTTCTCCTCGTCGGTCAGTTGCTTCTTCTCCCGCGCCGTCAGGTTGCCATCCTTGGCCTTCTTCTTGAGATCCTTGACTTTGTCGCTTTTGTTGATGATTGTCTCGATGATGTTGTTGCCGAGCGTGCGCCAGCCCTCGATGCGCTCCACGGCGGCCATCGCTTCGGGATTGTCCAGAATGCGGCGCAGTGTGTCGTTGTCCACGTTCACCAAGAGCGCACTCTCCCACTTGCGGGCCAGGAGTGTGGCCGAGGTGCCCGCCATCGCGATGTCGAGGATGCCGCCCGCGTCAATCTGCGTCATATTAGCGCCGTCGTAGGCGAGCACCGGCAGGAAGGATACGAGATCCTTGACGGCGTTCTCCGGGTTCCGTTCGTTTGGCGAAAGTCCGATTCCGTACTCGGAGAGCTGCCGCAGCGCACGGGTGGGCGCAAAGTCAAACACGAAGCAGACCGGTTTGAGGATCTCTTCTTCGTTCGGGTTGTCGCCGTTGGGGTTCTTGATGGACCAGGGCGACTGCACCCTGAACGCGGCCTGGAAGTAGGTCTCTGGCGACGTGAGATTACGGAGCATCAAAATAGATGACCACTGCGGCACGGTCACGCCGGTGGTGAGCTTGCCACACGACAGAGTGATCGTCTTTGTCTCGAATCCGCTGCCGATGGCCGAACGCACAGGCGGCAAGGCATCGAGCCCTATGCCCGCCGAAGCGCCGGCCGCGACAATGACCTCATAGCCGCGCCAAAAGGTGTTGTGCTTCTCGGCCAGCAAATTCGCCATCGCCTGACAGGCGGCAACGTTCGGCAGAAACCAGAATGAGTGCTGCAAGTAGGGCAGCAGGCGAACATCCGAGTAGGGAAACGGCGGCCGCGTCCCGGACTTGAGGCTCTCGGTCATTTGCGGGGCATAAGAGCCCCGGATGATGTCCAGCCACTTCTGCACATCACTCTTATGCTTGAACTGCGCACTTTTGCCCGTCCCGGAGGCCGCGAAAAACTCGTTGAGGTCGAACTCATCGAACTCACCACCGCTCGCAATCGCCAGTAACTCATCCGGCATCTGATAGGTCAAGAGCCGCATCTGCGGCAGAGCGCCATAGGGATTCCAGTTGCCGGGGTTCCCGGCGGCGAAATCTTCCTTGGCGCGCTGTTCGTCGGTATAAGTCCAGTTGAAAATCTGCTCCTCGATAAACTCACCCGTGGCCAGAGCCTTGAACGGCGTGCCGGAGAGGTAGAGATAGGCCCTGGTCGTGATCGGCAGGAACTCGGCCTCCTTTTCCGAAAGCATGCTAAGGTCTTCGTTCACCCCCTCCAAAACGGCGGCATATTCGAGCTTGGTTTCCTTCTTGGCGACCGCATCTTCCTCGCCCTCGAACAACTCCTTGGCTGTCTCACGCCACGCGCCGAAGTGGTATTCGTCGAACACGACAAGGTCCCAATTCTCAGTGTGAATCCACTCGTTTTTGGGCTTGATGTTCCCTGCCGCGTCACGACCGAGCAGGTCCTGAAAAGAACCGAAACAGACCACCGGTTTCTTGCGATCAATTTGCCTTGGATCGCCGCCGGTCGATTTCGACAGGTACTGCCAGCCGTCGAAGTCCACGTGGCACTCAAGATCCGTTTGCCACGCATCCTCAACCGCGGGCTTGAATGTCACCACCAGCACCCTTTTAGCCCCGAGCTTCCTGGCCAGCTGGTAGGCGGTGAAAGTCTTGCCGAAGCGCATCTTCGCGTTCCAGAGGAAGCGCGGAGCCGCTTGGATGTCCTCCGCCCAAATCGAGTGGAAGTAGGCGTGGGTCTTGCTCACGGCCTCAGTCTGCTCGCGGCGCATCGGGAAGGTTTCATGATGTGTGCCGGTGAGTGGCCTGCCGGTGCGGAGTTCGGTGAGCACGGTCTTGATATCGGCGAGTGTGCAGCGCATCCATTCCAGCTCGACGTTCTCGAAGCCCTTCCTGACGAGCGCCGCGCGCACTTGGTGATCAGAGATAAGAGAACCATCGTCACGCCCGGCCGATTCGTCCAGCTCGATCCTGTAGTTCTTGATCGCCGCGGTCTTGACCTGCTCGGCGACTCGCTGTTTCACGTCGCGCGTCGTCTGGCCAACCTTGAAGAGGCCTTTGTGTGCCGTGTCGTCAATCGAATAGGCGTAGATGCGCGGCCGGGCTTCCGGCTTGGGCGCGAGGATTTCTTCGATGGTCTTAGCCATCCTCAGAGGCTCCGCTGAGGTCCATGGGGCGGACAACCTTCTCGATGAACGCGATCTCACTTGCTGAGATGCCATATTTCGCGTAGAGATCCTCGTCTGTCCACCGTCTCGTCCACTTCTGGGTTGGCACGAAGGTGTAAACCTTGCGAGTTACGTGTTGGGATGGCTTGTGCAGAAGAATCAGGAGACGCGTCAGCCGACAGGAGAGATAGGACAAGGCGCTTTCCGCCTCGGTCCGGGAGTCGAATGGCCCAATGCAAAGATAGGTTTCCGAAGAGATAGAACCAGGCTCGCCGATGAATGGGGTGCTGATGATCCTGTGCGGGTAGGTGTCCTTATTGCCGGTCCCCGGCGCGGCGTAGCCTGCGAACAGTTTCCACCTATCGACGAGTTGGGTGCCGGTCGATATCGCGTCCCTGTTGATGTATCCCTTGCCGCCATTCTGGTATATCAGTAGGTCGCCGGAGGCCTTGACGGCCTTTCCCTTGAATGTTGTGTCTAGCCCGAACGGCTTTCTGGAACTAACCAGTTGGTCGAAACGCTTGCTTTCAGGCAGCGAAAGAGAGTCGGATTGCCCATTCTCAATCGCAACGATTTTTTTGAGGATCGATAGACCCTCATTGAAACGGATGAACACATCCACACCCTCTTCAAGAAGCGGGCGACTGGCTGTCGAGACAGGCCAGTCCTTGAAATGCGTGGTCACGCGGCACTGCCCGGGATTTTCCCGGTCCCAGAGGAAGTAACAAATGCCGCCCTTGAGGCCCACCCCTGGGAAGACGTCGGATGCGCTGAGATAGTCGTCAATTGAGCGTATGCGGTCATCGGAGAGCATCGACTCTCTGAACTCATCCAGCCCTTTGCCACCGGCGAACCAGCGGGCAGGAATGACCATCGTCAAGTAGCGTGGCTCCAACGCCTTTGCCTGCTCTACAAAGTGTTGATAGATAGGCGCGGCGCTTTTTCCAAAGCCATCATCGCTTAGTTGATACGGCGGGTTACCGATGATTACGTCAAACTGCATATCACCTCCGAATAACTCGGCTACCCGAGTCTTGATATTGTCAGTGTGGATGAAAGCATAGGCGTGGGTTTCAAGGTCTTCTCCGCGATCCAGCGCCTTCCGGCTCGCCCCGCAGTACTTGCATTTACCATTAATCCATGTATGCTCTGTGCGCTCGAACCAGATGTTGCCTTGGTCGCTGGTGAAGGACTTTGCAATAGAATGCTTGCCCTTTGCGTGCTTCGTGCAATACAGACTCCGGCGGGCCAATAGACTGGTAAGATGAGTGATGCCAATGCCAAACACCTGCTTGGTCAGGATGTGATCAACACGATCCTCAAGGTTCGGAATCTCTTCGGCCAGACCTTTAGTGAGACGACTGGTGATCTCCCGAAGAAAGACTCCAGACTTTGTGAACGGGTCAAAAAACCGCACCGATCTGTCCGCCCAAATGTTGGCTCCGTTGTTGTTGGCCGCCCACACCTCAGCGACGGTGTCCAGCATCCGGTTGGCGAACTCGGGCGGCGTGAACACTTCATCGCTGGAGAGGTTCGCGATGCAGGTCAGTACATCCGGGTTGCGCCCGCGGAGCGAAAAACGAGCCTGCCCGTTCATGTCGGGTCCTTTGAAGTATCGTCGAGGGCGGCGATGGCAAGGTCATGCACCGTCATCGGCGGGTAGTCTTTGACCGGTTTGAAAATCTGGTGTTTACCGAGGCATGCCCAGAGGAGTGGGTTCTGCTCTCTGAAATCTGACACCTCAGTCAGCTTGTCAAAACGGAAATCACGCCGCTGGAACTTCCCCTTGCCAAGGGCGCCCCACTCGGCGAAGATGATCGGTTGTCCGTCGTGGGTGAGCATCTTTCGCGCATCACCGTGAACGAGATTCTGCGAAAGCACATAAAAAGCGGCTCGATAAAGGTCCTCCGTCTCCTCAAGGTTCAAGTAGTCGGCAAAGATCTCTAGCATTTTGGCGCGGCACTCGTCGATGTTGTCCTCCAGAAGTTCGATGCCGTAGGTGCACATCAGAGCATAAAGGGCAAAGTGCCGCTTCTCAAAGCAGGACTTCCCGAACTTGAGTTCAACGGCGTCGAGCTTGCGCCGCAGCACCTGGAAGAGGAATTTCCCGCTTCCGCACGCCGGCTCCAGGAAACGGGAGTCAATACGCTCGGTCTCTCCCTTGACGAGGTCGAGCATCGCCTCAACCATCCAAGCGGGGGTGAATACCTCCCCGTGGTCAGCGACGCGTTTTCTTGACTTGATGAGACTCATGGGACGGTTCATTACTGGCAATTCGTTAAAGTAGATATTTTGGGCCAACGATTTAATCGGCGGCCCGCCCTTTGGATCCGCTGAATTTGCAGGTTGGGTGGCGCCGTTTCTAATCTACAAAGCCCTACAAAACTAATACCTTCACGGCTAACTCACCGTGTTTCATAGTACGAGAGCCCTCCAAATCTGTCCGTAGCCCCTCAGCGTTTGTAAGTAGTTGATCTTGATCATAGATTACGCACCATAAAAAGTTGCATTGTAGGTGTTTCCGATAATGCTCAATATCGATAATGAGTTCATCACCAATACGCTTCGCATGGGCACGATCACGAACAAACTTCAACTCAATAACCATGGTGTGAGCAGGTAATAGAAAATCCATTCTAGTGCTTGATCCAGCGTAGCTTGGTGTGAATTCCTCAGGTCGTATATCACTAATCCAGGGTCGCAGGATTGCGTGAAGCAAATCCTGAACGTCATATTCGTTCGAAAATATGAGAGGTTGTGATCCTTTGCGTCGGTGAGTTAGAGGGTGCATTGCCCGACGGAGTCCTCGCAAAATAACATTAAGAAGCTCCTCTACGCTGCTGGGTTTCGCAGGAAAAGACGAATTCATCGGAATTGGATGGTGTTCCAACTGGGATGGTGACTGACCTTGAGGGAGTATGCGGCCGAAGCGAAAATACCTTAATCCATTTTCTTCCAACGCAATTTCAATCCGTGTGCGTTTCTCTTTCCATTCCGCAAACTCAGGAATGCCTTTATCTGGAGGAATATCCATGAACTCTTCAAGCACGTTGCCCAACACCGCAAGGCTATCAACATTTGGGTCTATTCCTGCACGAAATAACCATTCCTTCCATTTGGTGCCGTGTGACAGGTCAGGTGGATCACCAGGCGCCCCTGCTGTTTGGTAAATGATATCAAGGGCGGCATGAGATCCAGTTGTTGCCAATACTTGACCAACAACTGTACATAGTGATTTTGAGAGTCTCATTGTTTTCGGTATTTCCTTTGACAATCAACCCGTGTTTAAACGGCGCGAACAAAGTGAGCCCATGGCCACGCTTTTTGTGACCGCTTTTTAGCACCTTGTTATACCGCGTTTAATCATGAACCCATCGTACCATTGATCCTTTCGAATAGTTTGGAAAATCTGTCCATGGTGGTATCAGTAAAGCTCATCTCAAGATGAAAACGGAGCAACGTTTCGGCAACCTCGCCGTGGTCAAAAGATGTGCCTATTCGTGCTTCAATTCGTTTTACGATGCGGTTTCCGGCAGGAAGATCTGACAATTTCAACGATGAACCAAATGTTTTGTTATACAGCTTCAAGTAATCGCCTTCACTGAATAGATCTTCCAAATCAGCATGATCAGATTCGATTGCAGCACTGGCCAAAATTAGGCGGCTTGGATTAAGCAAACCATTTTGGCTCATATTCGCGACCCGCTGCATTCCCTTTGTATCAGAGTCAGCCAGCACAGTTATATCTAGATGTGGCCCAATCAAACTAACAAACGTTGGAATATTTGTTGCTCCTCCCGCAGGGAGGATACGCCACTTGGCATTGAGAAAATTTCTTGAACAGGCCTTGCATAGCGAACTCAAAACCGACAAATAGATAAAGTCTGACGTACCTTCAACGACTAAGTTATTGGGGCCAACAAACAAACTTTGCGCAATGTCATAGCCGAGCGCAGCTTGAAGTGGAAACAAACTATCAGGATCAGAAGACAACACGTCCGATGAAGCAACAGAGCCTAACGGTGGCCCTTTGTCTTCGACTATCCGAACTCTTTCTAGTCTGTCGGCTTCAACCATAAAAGGGGAATGAGTTGTATAAAGTACTTGTGATTCACTCGCTAACCGCTCGTTAATGAACCGCAAGAAGTCAGCCTGCGCCCTACCATGGAGAGTTAAAGCTGGCTCATCAAGTAGTACTATTGGGTTGTTTTCGTTTTCAAATTCTGAAAAAGCAGCAAGAAATGAGAAAAACCATTGAAACCCGGAAGACCTCTGGGAAAAATTGTTTGAGTATCCTGTCCGTTTATCACGGAGTCGAATATCTAGAAACCTTGAGACGGCAGTAGTACCGTTGGCATTCTTCACGGTTTCCTTATCCACATCGATTTGGACCTCTAGCTGTGGATTTTGTTTCCAATATTCAAATACTTGGTTAGTCAGGTCAATTTGGACTGCTTCAAGTTCACCCTTGCGGAGCTCATAATTTTCATTGCCTAATTGATTGATTTCAGTCCCTGCTAATGCCAGAAGCGCTCTCGCCGTCTGAAGACCGCTTTCTCCAGGCCCTTCACTGCTTGTAGATGATAACTCACGGAAGTCAATACGCCCTGGTAATGTACTGTATGAAGTAAATCTGAAAAACGATGGAAGTCGCTTAACCAGAAGGGGATTCACAACTGACCATGCTGAAGAATTTTTCAGTCCTTTGTTCTCAATATCTGCAATAGCGTTATTTATGTTGTCGAGAAAGTCACTATATTCCTCATTTTCTTTAGCTTCGGAAAGCAAGGTAAAGAGCTTGGTCGTATCTTCTGAGTTTACAAACTTCTTTTGTTTTAAAGAGTTCTCATTGCATATATTTTTTACAAGTTGCTTATCACTACAGGAAACTGACCATGTTCGCTTTCCCGCATAATTTTTTGATACTGAAAAAGTATGAGCAGACAAAACGCCGGCCCCAACAAGACTTTCAACTTCTTCTATATCCTCATTTTCTAGCGTAAGCGTAACTGTAATGGGTGTTTGATCATCCAGGTTTCCCTTCCTCCTATCCGAAACTACTAGCCAGCGTGGATAATGTTCCTCGACGTTAAAAGTCTCATCATAAGAAGGGTTGAAATAATAGAGAGCTTCCAAGATTCCTGACTTGCCAGCTTCATTTTTTCCGACAAGGCAAGTTACCGACTCATCAACTGAGATATCACCAGAGTCAACTACGTTTCGAAACTTTTGAACCTTAAATGAATTTAATATCATTTTTTTCTCCCTTCAACCTACATTTACCCGATAGCGGTATAAATCATTCTATAAACGGATCCGTCCAGCTAGTACCACCAAAAGTGGCCAAACCGGCTGGCGCTTTTGTTGGTATAGCCAGAACAACAAAAAGGTATAATATAAAAAAATCAGAGTCTTGGGGGCAGTGATAGCGGTGGCCTGCGTGCCTGCTGTTCACAGAACAGCATCCAATCCTTTCCGGTCAATCAAATTGAGCAGTTTCAGAGATGGACCGCTCGGTTTCTTGTTGCCGATCTCCCACTTCTGCACGGTGGAAACACTTGTGTTCAGGACAGCCGCAAAGACTGCCTGGCTGAGATGGGCCTTTTCACGGAGCTGCTTAATCTTTCGCGGCGTCATTTCTTGAACATCAAGGCCGCAGAGCGCCTCGAACTCGTGCATCCGGCGCTTATCGATCAGTCCAATCTCGTGCAGATCGGAAGCCATTTCGTGGACTTCCTTCAGAATTCGGCTCTTACGCTTTGTTGCCATCGTTTACCTCCATAAAAACATATCACCTGGTGAAATAGATGGCAACCGGGAAAATCTAAAATTCACCCAAAATTCTGGTGACATAATAAAAAATTCGCTTGTGTTTAAAACGCAGGTCACCCCTTTTATACTTTATAAGGTAAATTCTGCGAAATAGTTTGGTCCGATCCCTATGAGACATCATCGCATCTCAAAAACCAGTCGATTACATTCACAACTTCTATCGTCATTCCTTGCCATTGCATGGTTTCGCTCCGGTCCATGGTAAGCACCAGGCAGGGCAGGTCTTCTCCCAGCTCTTCAGCGGCAGTTTTCAAAGCCGTGCATTCTCGTTTTCTGGTCTGCTCATCGGCAATGGAATAGCTGACCTGAATTAATTGACGCACTGTTTTTCCTTCTTTGACAAGAAAATCAACCTCATAATCATTTCTGGTCTTGTAATAATAGATTTCCTCTCCACGGCGCAGCAGGTCAAGGAAAATGATATTTTCCAGGTTTTGCCCCTGCCGCGAACCAACCTGAAATGAGACTCGGTTGGCCAGACCGGTGTCGATGGCGTAAAATTTCCGAACATTTGCCAACTGTTTTTTCACAGACCAGGAAAAACGGTGGAGTTGGAATATCAGATATGCTTCCTCCAAAAATCCACAGAAATCTTTGGCTTTTTCGTAGGAGAGGCCAAAAGTATTCTTCAACTTGTTGGTTGAATTGAGTGAACCTGTATTGGCCAGCAGAAATGAGGCCATTTCTTCAAGTGTCCTGTAGTTGGTCAGGTTGTGACGGGCAACAATATCCCTGAGGAGAATGGAGTCGAAATAACTGGATAAAAGGTCTTGCCGGGATTCATCGTCCGGCAGTTCGACCATCTTTGGGAAACCGCCTTGATCCATAAAAGTTCGAAAGGCCCGGTTGAGTTCCGTTTTTCTGCTGACCCGTTCCGCCTTGGAAGCAACAGTTATGCCGATGAAATCAAGAAATTCCTGAAAGCTTAAAGGAAAAACCTCAATATCGAGATAACGGCCCGAAAGAGCGGTCCCGATTTTCCGGCTCAGCAGGGATGAGCAGGAACCCGTTACATAAAGGTGAGCCGACTTGGTGGCATATTCCTTGAGCAGCCATTTCTCCCAGGCCGGTATATTTTGCACCTCATCGAAAAAGAAAAAAGGCTTGTCTTCAGGTGCCATAAATTCAAGGTAGGTTTCCTTGATTTGTTCCATCAGCTCCAGATTGAGATGATTAATAAACCGGGGATCCTCGAAGTTAACATAAAGAATTCTGTTGATGTCGTGCCCTTCAGCCAAGAGCCGTTTCATTTCATTGATGAGAAGGGTTGATTTGCCGGAGCGGCGAACGCCCTTGAGAATCAGAATTTCCCCCGCCTTGGTCTTTCTCATGATTTGCATTTCATAGGCTGGACGGGGAACTGTTTCCGGCATGGGACTGTTCCAATAATTCCAAGATGTAAGAGCCTCGAAAATTTCTTCCTTGCTGAGCATTGCTTTTCCCCCGTCTATTTTCCGTGTCCCAACTGAACAGTTCCCACTCTGCCCCCCAATAGTACCGCTTTCCAAATTCAGATGCCGAAAGGCAATTTCTTATTGTTATCAAACCTTATGATAGAAATAAAGAGAAATCTCTCAAAATTTTGATATATTTTCCTGAAAATCTATTATAATTACATCGCGGCGCTCCTCTCCTTCTTGCCTCCAAGTTTACATAAAGTTGCAAAAAACGATTCTTTGTGTATATTTAATACATGCAACCCCTCAAGCAATTG
>Ga0209163_1002590_pt1 | contig 14792 bp, 16 predicted proteins | sample MTBAKSrepl2MetaG_FD_187457 | JGI IMG/M metagenome (GOLD analysis project Ga0209163, IMG submission 187457) | Enrichment culture microbial communities om Arthur Kill intertidal strait, New Jersey, USA, that are MTBE-degrading - MTBE-AKS2 (Arthur... | ecosystem: Environmental > Aquatic > Marine >...
GCAACGTCACCAGGGGTGGGCTGATCACCAGCGACGCCAACGGCAAGGGGGTAGCCGCCGCGCCGGCCGCCGGGGTCAACAACCGGGTGATCGGCATCGCGCGGGTCTCCGGGGTGGCCGGCGACATCATCGACGTGCAGCTCTGCCCCGGCCAGATCCAGGGCGCATAGTTTGAAGAGCTGAAGAGGGCACCACCAGCAAACGCCAAGCGAATCTGAAAACTCAACTGAGGAGTAGAGACAATGCCCAAGCATGCACCATTTCCCATTCAACCGGAACTGACGGCGATCGCCATCGCCTACCGCAATACCCGGCTCATCGCCGACGAGGTCCTGCCCCGCGTGCCCGTGGGCAAGCAGGAATTCAAGTACCTGGAGCACACCCTGGCCGAAGGGTTCACCGTGCCGGATACCAGGGTCGGCCGCAAGTCCAGGCCCAACGAGGTGGAATTCAGCGCCATCGAGAAGACCAGCTCGACGGAGGATTTCGCCCTTGATGATCCGATCCCCCAGGCCGACTTGGACAACGCGCCGCCCAACTATGATCCGCGGGGCCGGGCGGTCGAGGGCATCATGAACCTGATCGAGCTTGACCGGGAAGTCCGGGTCGCGGGCATGGTGTTCGACGCCAACAAGTATGGGGCCGGGAACAAAATCACCCTGTCCGGCACCAGCCAGTTCAGCGACTTTGTCAACTCCGATCCGATTGGGGTCATCATGACTGGTCTGGACACGCTGGTCATGCGGCCGACCATCATGATCATCGGCCGGCCGGCTTTCTCCGTGCTGTGCCGCCATCCGGAAATCGTCAAGGCCGTGCACGGCAACTCCGGCGACTCGGGCATTGTCCAGCGCCGGGCCATCGCCGACCTGTTCGAGCTGGAGGATGTCCTGGTCGGCGAGGCGTGGGTCAACACCGCCCGCAAGGGACAGGCCGCCACCCTGGCCAGGACCTGGGGCAAGCACATCGCCCTGCTCCGGCGCGACAAGACCGCCCATACCGGCAGCGGCGCCACCTTCGGTCTGACCGCGCAGTTCGGCGGCCGGATCGCCGGGTCGATTCCGGACAAGGACATCGGCATGCGCGGCGGCGAGCGGGTGCGGGCCGGCGAGTCGGTCAAGGAACTGATCACCGCCGCCGACCTGGGCTACATGATCGTTGACGCGGTGGCGTAGTCAGGGGACAGGAGACAGGAAACAGACAGGGGGCGGAATCCGTCCCCTGAAGCAAGGAGGACAACATGCCGAGATTTACAGTTCACAGTCCGCTGCTGCATGACGGCACCCGCTATGATGCCGGGGCAACGGTGGAAATGACGGAAACGCAGGCCAAGGGCCTGCTGGAAAGAGGAACCCTGACGCCGGCGCCGGCAGGCAGCCAGGCCGGGGAGATGACCGTGGCCGAGCTGACCGAGGCCCTGGAGAAGCTCGGGGCAGAGATCCCCAAGGGCGCAAAGAAAGCGGAACTGGCCAGGTTGTACGAAGCGGCGGTCAAGACCGGGGATGAGGAATGAGCTACTGCACCATTGACGATATCCGCAAGCAGGTACGTGAGGCCGAGTTGATCGGCCTCACCGATGAGGAGGACACCGGGGCGGTGGTCGAATCGGTGGTGACCGCGGCCATCGAGTCGGCCGGGGTGGAGATCGACGGCTACCTGGGGGGCAGGTACGCCCTGCCCCTGGTCACGGTGCCGGCGATCCTCACCAAGCTGGCGGCGGATATCGCGGTGTACAACCTGTACGCGCTCGGCGACGGGCCGCCGGAGAGCCGCAAGGAGCGGTACGACAATGCCGTCCGCTTCCTGCGTTCGGTGGCCGAGGGCAAGATATCGCTCGGGGCGAACGATCCGGCCGGCACCGGGACCGCGGACAAGCCGACGGTCTCGGCCGGGGAGGCGGTCTTCAGCCAGGACAGTTTAAAGGGGTTTTAAAGGCCGTGAAAGCGCTGCTGGCCGCCATCAAGACCAAGCTGCAGGACAGCCTGGAGTATGTCCGGGACCTGGACGTCTACATCACCGAGGACCTGGGGATGATCCGGGCCTCGGGCGGCTACCCGGCCGTGGGCGTCAAGGACGGCGGCACCGACTACACGGTGGAAGCCGGCGACCAGCGGGATGATGTTCTGACCGTGCAACTGGGCTGCTATGTCAAGCTGCACAAGCCGGAGGCGGCCATCATGGGCGATGACTCGGCCGGGGAGCCGGGTCTGTTGGATATGGCCAGGGACATCATCGCCGCCCTGGACGATACCTTCTCCGGTCTGGTGGACCTGGCCGAGCCGGTGAGCGTCGGCGAATCGGCGGTCATGTTCGACGAGCGCCGCACCCTGCAGACCCTGACGGTGACCATGCGCTTCTACCGATGGAGGTAACCATGAAAGTCTATTTCCCGGGACCGATGCCGGAGACCTATCATCCGAAGCTCGGCAAACTGGTCAAGGACAAGGTTTTTGAACTGCCGGCCGATCGAGCCGGCCTGTACATCAAGGCCGGGCTGCTGCGAAGAAGCGCCGGCGCCGGAAAAGAAAGCAAGGCCGGGACCGCCGGCAGCGAAAAGGAGTAAACCATGGCAAAAGAGATCACCGGCCGGGAGCTGATCATCGGCCTGAAGAAAGCTTCGGTCTGGCACACGCCGGTGGCCTGCGGCGCCGGCGACGGGGTGCTGATCCTCTCCGATAACATCAAGGTCTCGGTCGGCAGCGAGTTGGATGACAGCGCCGGCCAGGAGTGGATTCACCAGGCCGACGAGGGTGTCAAGGAGATCACCGGCAGCCTGGAGGCGTACATGCGCTATGAGGGGTTTGACGTGGCCCTGGCCCTGATCATGGGGACGGCCGGGACACCGGCCCAGCAGGGTGCGACGGCGGCCTACGCCAACACCTACGGCCTGGCATCAAGCATCCTCGGTAAGTTCGCCACCCTGGCCCAGCTCAAGCTCTCGGACAAGGTATGGGAGTTCCCGAGCGTCAAGCTGCACGGCTTCAAGCTGTCGGGACAGATGAACAAGCCGGTCAAGATTTCCCCGGACGTCATCGGCGACATTCTCAACCGGGCCAGTGTCACCAATACCCCGGCAACCATGGCCAATGTCACCTACCCCGACGCCCTGCACCGGATCATCATGAACAGCAACACCGTGTTCCGGATCAATGACCAGAGCGGAGCGGCCCTGGGTTCCGGGGACGTTGTCTATCCGACGGAGTTCGAGTTTTCCTTTTCCCGGCCCATGGACTCCGAATCGGTGGCCGGCCAGGACGGCATTGACGAGCCCATCGACAACGGTTTCCCGATGTGCAAGTGCTCGCTCAAATTCCCGCGCTACAACGAGGCCAACGACGCTTTCTTCGACGACTGGGACGCCTTCACATCCAAGAAGATGGACATCACCTTCACCGGGCCGCTGATTGAGGACACCTATTACTACACGTTCAAGATCTCCTGTCCGCACGTCAAGGTCAACAACCCGGCGGCGGCCGTCAGCGGTGCGGGCAAGATACCGTTTTCCGTGGACCTGGATCTCCTGGCAGCGGTGTCCGCTCCGACGGGCATGAGCCACACCACGCCGTTCCAGATCGACGTGATCAACAAGCGGACCACGAATCCGCTGGCGTAATTCAGGGGACAACAGATGGAACAGCCCGTAATGCATCTTGCCGATCTGATCGACACCAGGCTGGAGCAGCCGCCGGTGTGGATCGCCTACCCGGGCTCGCAGACCTTTCAGGTGCTGGTCCGGCCCCTGGGCAACCGGCGGGAGGAGTTTATCGAGAAAGCCCAGAAGATCGACTGGGACACGGCGCACATGGCCCGGAGGGTGGTGGTCGACCAGGAGCAGTATTTGCTGCTGTTTTGCGCCTGGGTGATTGTTGACTGGCGGGGGCTGACCATCGCGGATCTGCGGCGGCTGGTGCTGCTGGCCGAGCCGAAAAAATGGCGCTCTCTCAAGGGTGAGATCGGCTGCGACGAGGCGGCCAAGCTGCTGCTGATGCAGCATTCCCCGGCCTTCAGCGCCTGGATCAACCGGGTGTGCGTGGACGTGGAACGGTTCAACGCCGAGCGCGAGGAGGACGCAAAAAAAAAGTCCTCGACGCCGTCCGGTTCTGGCTCGACTACCCGGCCGTCAACTGCCGGCAGTGCGGCGAGAACCAGCGAACCGACGGCATCGAGCCGGACTGCGGACCCTGCCCGGTCCGAAGCTGGGACCGGGAGACCCGTCAGGCCCTGGCGCTCTATGATCTGGCCTGCCCCTGGGGGGACCTGGACAAGGCCTGGCTGGAGGAAGGGCTGGACAACCTTGATATCCCGGTTCACCAGCGGACCAGGTACCGGCGGCTGGTGCTGGCCGTCCATCGCCAGGTAAAGGAGCATCATGCCGACGCCCTCAAGCAACAGCAGGGTCGGGATTGAGATCTACGTCGACGACCAGGGCACCCTGCGGGTCCGCGAGTTCAAGGACGGATTCAACCGGGAACTGGACCAGGTCGAGGAGAAGAGCCGTGGCGTCACCGAGCGGATTCGGTCCGGCTGGGCCTCGGTCAAGGGGGCCTGGGTCGAGATCATTGCCGCGGCGGCGGCCCTGAAGGGAGCCTGGGACGCGGCCGGACTGGCGGCCAAGGCGCGGCAGGAACGGGTCGCCTTCGAGAACCTGGCCCAGAGCTACGGCACCAATTCCAAGACCATCATCGCCGCACTGAAAGAAGCGTCCGGCGAGACCATCGCCACCATGGACCTGATCCGCAATGCGGGCACGTCCATGATGATGGGCATCGACCCGGATACGGTTGTGGAGCTGATGGAGGTGGCCCGGGCCACGGCCAAGATGACCGGCCAGGATGTGTCCAAGGCGTTCGAGGACATTTCGCTTGCGGTCGGGCGGCAGTCCAAAATGATCCTGGATAACCTGGGGATCATCGTTGACGTGGGCAAGGCCAACGAGACCTACGCCGCGCAACTGGGAAAAACAGCGGAGCAGCTCACCGACGCCGAGCGCAAGCAGGCTTTTTTGAACGCCACCCTGGAGGGCGGCCGGGACCTGATGGCCAGGCTGGGCGACCAGGCGGACACCGAAGCCGATCGGATGCAGCGGCTTACGGCCACCATCGCCAACCTGCGGGTGCTGATCGGCGACGGTCTGATCCGGGCGTTCCAAGGACTGCTGGGAGTGATGTACACGGTCGAGTCCGGGCTGATGACCATTGTCCAGGGCGCTTCCCGGGCCGGGCAGTTCATCGCCGAGATCACCGACAAGCTGCACCTGACCAGCGGCGCGGCGAATCGGTGGCGATACGCCGCCGAGGGGGCGCGGGACGCAGGCATTGATTTTGCCGAAAAGGCGGCGCAAAACTTCAAGGACATGGTCGCCAGCCAGGAAGCGGCGACCCAAGCGCAGGCCGCGCATCTCCAGGCGATAGATGCCACCAGGGCGGCCATCGAGGCCCAGGCCGAGGCGGAACGGAAGTTGTCCGACCAGCAGAAGAAGATCGCGGGCGAGGCCAAGAAGCAGGCCGGGGAGCAGGCCCGAGCCACCGAGGAGATGTACCGGGAGGTGGGGCTGGGGGCGGATCAGTATTTCCAGAAGGAGGCGAGCAAGCTGGTGGAGAAGGCGGCCAAATGGCAGCAGGCCGGGGGCGATGTCCTGGCCGTGGAGGAATGGCTGTTCGACGAGCTGAGCAAGTTGAGCGAGGAAGCCTGGGGCAAGGGCGAGGAGATGGCCGGCGTCTATATCGACAACATGCAGGCCCAGACCGCGACCCTGGTTGATTCCTTCAGCGCCGCGCAGGAGGCAATGGCCGAACAACTGGACGCCGTGGGCGTCAAGGCTGACGAGCTGGACGGCACGCAGATCGGCCTGTATGCGACATTTGACGGGACAGCGGTCATGCAGGGCCTGGACCAGTTAATCGCGCGGTTCAACGCCCTGAAAGAGGTATCGGCCGGGGCCGGGGCCGGCGATGCTACGCCGGCGGCCGGCGGGGGAGAAAGCACCCTGGTCGCCGGTAATAGCGGCGGCGACAGTTACACCAGCAGCACCATCATCAATGTCCATCAGCAGGTGAGCCGCTCGGACGTGGTGGCCATTGCTGAGGAGACAAAACGGCGCGGAGGGCGTGTCTAATGGCGGCGCCGAAGTTCGTCCTGGGCGGCAATCAGTTGCAGTTTTCCCGCGGCATCCGCTTCCCGGTGTCCAAGCCCCACGAGAAGCTTCAGGTCACGGACCGGACGGCCGGCGGCTCGCTGCAGATCGAGGAGCTGGGCATCGACATCAGGACTCGGCGGCTGATCTTCCGCAACCTGCCGCAGGCGGACTATGACGCCCTGTGCACCTGGTACGACACCATGGCCGCCGGGGCGCTGAACAGTTTCACCTACTTTGATGAGGACGGGGTTTCGATGACCGTGCGCTTGCTGACCAATCCGCTCGATTTCCAGGAGACCGCCCACCAGCGGTTTGCCGGGGAGCTGCTGCTGGAGGTGATCTGATGCGCTCGGACCTGACCACCGCCTTCACCCTGGCCAAAAACGCGGCCAGCCGCAAGCCGCGGCAGCTCATGGTCTTTCAGTTTCCGGTCGCGGGTAATGTGTATGTCTCCGACCAGGAGATCACCCTGGGCGGCAAGACCTATCTTCCCCTGGTCGAGGACTGGGGGCGGCTGGAGGACGCGGCCGGGGCGGAGGATGAATTCTCCAGCGAGGTCCGGCAGATGGCGGTCACCCTGTGGAACGGGGGCAGCCGGCCCTTTTCCGAGTATTTTCTCCAGGAGGACCCGGAGAACGTCGAGGTGTTGCTGTACCAGTGGTTCGCCGGGCTGGCGGACGCCGACAAGCTGCTGCTGGACCGGTTCGTGGTCCAGGACCCGATCCGCTTTGACGAGCGCTCCCGGCTGCTGACCCTGGACCTGGTGTCGCTCAACATGCGCTATGTCGGCAAATGCGGTCCCGTTGTGACCACCGCCCTGTGGCCCGACGCCCTGCCCGAGCATGTCGGCCGGGCAATTCCGCTCGTCTTCGGTTCCGCCGGCGAGTGCCCGACGCTGTGCCTGAAGACGCCGCCCAGGGCCACCCTCAAGGGGTCGATCGCCAAAAACTCGACCACCATCGAGTGCAACGAGTCCCTGGCCCGGTTCCCGGCCTCGGGCGTCCTGCAGATCGAGGATGAGAAGATCCAGTACAGCTCCCGGGCGGACAAAATTTTCTACGTCAGCACCCGGGGCTACGGCGGTACGGTTCGGGAGAGCCATCCGGACAACTGCGAGGTGTACCAATTCGTCACCGATCACACCTATACGGTCGGGCAGTCGCCGATAACGTCCATCACCAACGTCAAGGTGGCCGGACACCCGGCGCCGGCAGGGACCTACTGGACAAATCTCTCCGGTTCTTACCCCAGCATCATCTTCAACCAGAAGCCTTATTCCTACCAGTTCGCGGCCGCTGCGGTGACGGCGGAGATGTACAAGTTCGGCGTCAATTATTTTGCCAACACCGCCTATCAGCCGCACTGGGCCTATGACGAGAACAAGACCTCCTCCAGCGCCATGATCACGGAAACCTACCCGACCCTGGCGTTGAAGACTATTACCGATATCGGACCTGATCCCGGCCTGGTGGTGACCGCCTACCTGGTGGTGCACCACTGGGAAACCAACAGGTATTATAATGATTACGCCGAGGTGTGGGTGGAGGGCATCGGCGTTATCGGGCGGCTGGCGCGGCCAGCCGCGGATGACGTGCCGGACATAAAGGCGGAGGTGGATATCGACCATCCGCACGGCTCAAAGGACCCGGGGGTGGGCACGTCCGATCCACAGCATCCCCACAACACCGGGGCGACCGCCGGCCGGGCAGCCAACGGCACCCCGGCGGATTTCAGTCACGGCATCAGTTCCAACGGCTCGTACGGCACGGTCAAAGAGACGTATGTCTGGTTCAACGGCCTGGAGCCCGAGGCGCTCAGCTCCATGATCAGCTTCAATGTCAGCACGGTTCGATCCGGGTCCACGGCCAAGATCGATTTCATTGAGCTGATCACTGAGTTCGGCGGCACCATCGTCCTGGACAATTTCGACCCCCTGACCGGGGCCGCCGGCAACATCACCATCAGCGGCGGGGGCTGGGGCTATATCTCCAATCCACAGAACTACTGGGTAAAGGTGCGCACCGCCCTATATGTCAATAACGGCAATATCACGGTCTATTACCGGACCCCGGTCATCTCCTACGCGGCCCGGGTCAAGACCGTGGCAAATAACCTGACCGGCGTCAACTCCTACGTCTCTCAGCCGGGCAAGGTCAATGACCTGGCGACCGATAACCGCACCATCGAGTTTCTGGCCAAGAGCACTCCGTCCCGGACCATTGTCGACCGGTTCGACTTGAGCGACCATATTTCGCCGAGCTGGTCATGGTTTGCCAATCGGAACATCGAGATCCGTTACAAAAACGTTCATTCCGAGAGCGTCAAGATTTTCATCCCGTGGGTGACATTCGAGATCGAGTACCGGAAGCGGGAGAAGGTTTACAGCGACGAGGTCACGGCTACGGTTGTCGGGCAGACATGGAACAAGCCGGACGGGGTCATTTCCACCCTGTTCAGCAAGGCGGGAGCATCTGCATTTATTGACTGGCCAAGCTTTAACGCCTGCGACGCATGGTATGTCGCCAACAGTTACGGCATCGACGGGGTGATTGACGGGGATCTGACCGTGCAGGAAGCGATCAAAAAGGTCTGCCGCCAGAGCCGGTCGCGGTTGTTCTGGAGCGGCGGGAAGGCCAAGCTGGCGATCCGCCGGACCGCCATCCAACAGACGGTTGTCAAGGAACTGGGGCCGGCAAACTACCAATTGCGCTCCATCACCGCCACGCGCCGGAGCGTGCAGGAGCTGGCCAACCGCGTCGAACTTTTTTACAGCATCGACCGGTTTGCCGAGGACAGGCAATACCAATCCGTGGTGGTGCGGCAGGACCAGCAGTCCATAAGCTTGCACGGACTGCGTGAGCGGCCGGATGATTTTCTGTTCGACCTGGTGCGCAGCGATGCCATGGCCACGTCCCTGGCAAATTATTATGTCACGGTGGGGGCCTGGCCCAGCACGTTTTACGAGTTCAATGCCTACCTTGAGCAACTGGAACTTGAGAAGGAAGACGTCATCGCCTTGACTTCCGGCGGGTTCCACAAGATGCGGAGCGTCCCCATGGTTCTGCGCTCGGTCAACCGGGTGTTCGGCTCGGGCAAGTCGAAGACGATCAATCATTTGCGGATCGTGGCCGAGTGTCTGCGGTACGTGCTGCTGCAGCAGCATATCGACGACACGGTTCTGGCGTTCGACAGCCTGGATGTCAACGTGGGCAAGCTGGGAGATCTGTCCGAAAATGTGTTGGGCGGCGACGATCTGGCTGTTGCCGCAACGACGGGCCTGGCGGAAGAGCAACTGCTGGAGGACGTGCTGGATGTCGTCTGGCACATGGCGCCGCGGCTGGATGATACGGCAGGCATCGAGGACGCGGTCGTTACCGACCTGTCCTGCGCGCTGGCCGACACGGTCAACGTCCTGGACAATCTGGACGGCAAGTTCGCCCTCGGGTTCGGCGCCGGACAGTTCGGACTGGTGCCGTTCGGCAGCGTGGTGGACTGGTATCAGTCGGCGATGGATGAGCCCTATGTATCTGACGAGTACAGCGGGCACATGGGGGTCGGCAGGGCCGAGGAGGTCGCCGTGGCAGATGAGCTGGCGGCAAGTACGGGATTCGGTTCGCCGGGAGGGATTTCGGATGGATTTGGCAATGTACCTTTCGGACAATAGGAGAAAAACATGAACGACGGGGTGAAACTGACAGGAAGCGTGCATTTTCTCATCAGGGACAAGCATGGCAGGATCAAGGAGGATGCCTGGCACCGCAACCTGGTGGTGACAACGGGGCGCAATCATATCGCGGACCAGCTGGCCGACGCTGGCGAGGCGGCAATGTCGCACATGGCCGTCGGCACCGGGACAAACGCCGTCCTGGCATCGGATACCGCCCTGCAGACAGAGTTGTCGCGCAAGGCGCTGACCAGCAAGGCCCAGGGCACGGGAGACCCAGGGGCCAGGCAGGTGACCTATATAGCCGACTGGCCGGCCGGAGAAGGAACAGGGGCCATCACCGAGGCGGGGATATTCAACAGCGCCTCGGCCGGAATCATGCTGTGCCGGTCCGTGTTCCCGGTCAAGAACAAGGGCGTGTCGGATTCGTTGACCATGACCTGGGTTATCACCATCTCCGCATAAGGAGGGAGCATGGCGAACGCGTATACCAATAAGCTGAAAAAGCGCATGCCGGCGCCCGGCGATTTCAACTGGGATGACGAGTGGCATGACAATGAAAAGATCGATGATGTGGTTGCCGGCGGCCTGCTGTCCCGCAACCGGGTTGTCCTGGGAGGCGAGATTGCTGACGGCGGCGGGCTCAATGTCGACCATGCCCTGATCGTTTGCGTCCTGGCCGGGGTGAGATACGAGATAGCGGCCGGCTCGGTGGTGCTGGCAGCTTCCTCCATCAACTATGTCTACGTTGACGGGAACGGGACGGTCGGCGCCAGCCCCAATCCGCCGGCCGGCAATTATATTCCCCTGGCGGTGGTTGATACGGATGAAACGTCGGTGGTGCGGATCGGCGACCTGCGGCCCATGGCCAATGATGCCGCCCCCGCCATGGACAACATTTTCATCAATGGCGACATGGCCATCGACCAGGAGAACGAAGGGTCGGCGGTGAGCGTCTCCACGGCCACCAAGTATTTTCTGGACATGTTCCTCTGCCACGGGGCCAATCACGGGGCGGTGGTCGATGCCCAGCAGGTGGCGGGTTTCGGCGGGTTCGGCATGGCAGCGAAGTTGACGGTCACCACCGCCGACACACTGGCAAGCAACGAATACGGCCACGGCATCAAAACCTTTGTCGAGTACAAGAACTGCCAGGTGGTAGCCGACAGGTATCTGGCGTTTGCGTTCAAATTCAAAGGGAATGTGACCGGCACGTATTCCGTGGCCCTGGTCAGCGGTGACGGAAGCAACTCGTATGTCACCACCTTTGCCTATAACTCGGCGGATGCGGTGCAGGTCGTGCCCATGATGGTCCCTCTGCCGGCCAGCAAGGTGGTTGCGGGAGCAACCGGAGCCGGGCTGGCAATGTACATCGGCGTGGCCGCGATCGGGGCCAAGGCGACGGAAAACGTGGATCAATGGCAGAGCGGCGAATTTTTCTCCGCAGCCGGGGCCGCGGACTGGGAGACGACGATCGGCAACTACATTGCCGTTACCGGGCTGTACGGGGGCGCGGACCTTATTCCGGCGGAGTTTCCGTTCCGGGCCAATATTGATGAGCTGCTGCGGTGCCAGAGGTACTACTGCAAATCGTATCGACAGGGGGTTAAGCCCGGGGTCTCGTGGGCAGGCGTGAGATCCACGCGGGTTCCTTCAACAGGCGTGTATGTCAGCGCTCCGGTCAGTTTTCCCGCAACCATGCGATCCATCCCAACGGTAACTCTGTATAGCCCAACGACCGGGAATTCGGGTTTTGTTCGAAACGAGTCGACAAGTTCCGATTACGCGGTGAGTTCGGTAGCATCCATAGGAGATTGCGGATTTTCGACCATTATCCTGAATTCATCCGTCAACGATACGAACTCAATCAGCTATCAATATGTTGCCAATGCAAGGATGTAGGGGGTTGCGCCATGTATAAACAGGCTGAGAATGGAGTGATACGCACCAGTGACAATGCATTCATCCCGGAGGATGACCGTAATCGGGATTGGCGTGAGTATCTGGCCTGGGTCGGAAAAGGAAACGCACCTGCGCCACGGTTTACAGATCTGGAACTGCTGGACCGCGCAAGAGATGCCAAACGGCAGGAGGTGGTTGCGGAATTCGACCGGGACAGCAGGGAGTCTGTAGCAGCAGCCGGGACCCTGTTCCCCGGCGGCGAGGAGGCCATGATGGAACTGGACAGGGATATCCGGTTTGCCCGGCTGCTGGAGAAAGAGGAGTGCGAGGTGGCGGACGTGGACGGGATCGAGCGGGTTTTGCCGCTGGCGGAGGCGGAAGAGCTGCTGAAAACCATGGTTGCCGGCTGGCAGGCAATGGTCAAGGAGAAGCGCGCGCGGCTGTTCGATCTGAAACGGGCCGCGACCTTGGAGGAGGTTGAGGAGATCCCGGGACGGGGGTTCAAAGACATCATATCAGGAAGAATAGAGGAGGGACAGAAATGAAAAGACTGGTTTTGCTGGCGCTCGGGGCTGTTTTGTTCGGGGTCGTGGTCGGCTGCGCTCCGACAGGGAAGAAGGTGACGACCTATCCTGACGGCAAAGTGGTCAAGGAGGATGTGAACGTCGGCAAGTATTCAATCTATGGCCAGGCGGTGGCTGGCCTGGTGGACAAGATCGAGCAGAGCCGGCGGGATTCGATCCAGGCCCTGGAAAGGATGGCCCAACCGCGGCCAGGGGAAAGCACTGATCTGGCCGCGTATAAGCAGGGGCAGTCAAGCGCGATGATTTTCGCCATCTCCAGCGTGGACCCGCATGAGTCCATTGCTGCTCTGTACTATGGCCGGGATGAATACGATGTCCAGGATAAGGCCATTACGGTGGGCGGCGATACGGTCAAGTTCGGCATGGGCGTGGGGGCGCTCTGGAAAACGATGGATACCGCCCTGGAGCGGGCCGGGGATGTGACCATAGGCGACGGCTCGACCTACAACCCGGTTGAGCTGCACGGTACCGGGGAAGGGAATATCGTGACCCTGGACCAGTCGACCGCGGAAATCTTCGAGCCGGCCCTGGTTCCTGGAGCAGTTGAATAAGGGAAGATGACCAAGGCCCTACTCTTTGCCCCTGCCGAATACTGGCGACTGTCGCCGGCAGCCAAGGCCGAGATCTGCAACGGCTGCGGCGCCCGGAAGGGGTTCAAGGTCCCGGACACCATGTGGGGCCTGTCCATTGTCGAGGCATGCAATATCCATGATTACATGTACCACGTGGGCAGGACCGAGCAGGACAGGGAGGAGGCAGACAGGGCCTTTCTCAACAACCTGATCCGGATAATCGAGGCGGATTCCATCAACTTCGCCCCGCTCAAGGCGCTCCGGCGCTACCGGGCCATGAGCTATTACAACGCGGTCAGGGACTTCGGCGGCCCCTACTTCTGGGATGACAAAAACAAGCCGGAGGAGATGCGGGTGCCGGAGATGCTGGTCGCAACACATTAGGACGGGACTGGGGAGTGTTGACGCACTCCCCGAACCAGTCAACCGTGAAGCCACACGGAAGATGATCCACAGGTTCGCCTGTTATAGCCCCGATGCTGCGCCGTGGAACAGCGCATCGGTTTTATACCAGGGAGCCGGTCAGAGCGCAAGGAGGTGCGTGTGGCTTCACTTTTTCCCTATTTCGGCGGTAAATCCAAGCTGGCGAAGGCCATTATCGGCAGGATGCCGGTCCATTCCTGTTATGTCGAGGTATTTGCCGGCGCCGCGAATGTGCTGTTTGCCAAGGACCCATCGCCAACCGAGATCCTGAATGATCTGGACCGGGATTTAATCACGGTTTACCGGGTCGTTAAGCATCACCCGGAGGAACTGCACAAGCAGTTCAAATACTGCCTGGTGGCCAGAGATGAGTTTTCGCGGCAGATGATGGTCAATCCGGATACGCTAACGGACGTCCAGCGGGCCGCCAGGTATCTGTATCTGCAAAAAAGCTGCTTTGGCGGCAAGGTGCGGGGCAGGACGTTCGGCACCCAGACCGTCGGCACGCCAAGGTTGAATTTTCTCACCTTGGAGCAGGCCCTCCAGGACGCCTGGATCAGGCTGGCCCAGGTCACCATTGAGTGCCTGGATTTTCGGGTTCTGATTCCCCGCTATGACCGGGAGCACACTCTCTTCTTTCTTGACCCGCCGTACTGGAAAATCCCCGGTTATAAGCATGACTTTGAGGAACAGGATTTTCACGACCTGGTCGAGGTGCTCGCCGGCATCAAGGGCCGGTTTCTGATGACCCTCAACGATACGCCGGAGATCCGGAAGCTGTTTGGCCGGTTTACTATCGAGGAGGTGAATCTAACCTATTCGATGAGCCGCAAGGAAGGCAGCAGGTCGAAGCAGAGGACGGAACTGTTGATTACAAAAAAGAAATAAGCATCAATAAATCAGTCGAATTCCTTGTGATTTATGATTTTTTTTTGTAAAAGGGATAATTATACAGATAACTATTTGTTATAAGTAGTAATTTCTTTTCTCAAGTTCAGGTAGTTTTCAGATGGCCCGAAAAAGAATTCGTAAACTTGTGTTCAAAGCATCCGCCGAAGTCCTCGAATTTATAAGGGAAGCTGAGATGGCCTTCGAAGAGCGCTGGGTGCCGGCTACTTATATCAGGCACCAGCTTGATTTAGAATTTCCTCCCTATCAAAGGAATAGCGAACGTCGTGGACACGAATGGTGCCTTTTAGGGGTACTTGCACGCGTGCTTGAGGACAATCATCTCATCGAATCGCGAGAGCAGGGTAATCTAATTTTCTACCGGTCAAAGGTGTATTGATAGCGTGACCGGTGACCACGACCCATTCTTTCGGGTCGCCTAAAAAAAGGTCTCAAACCTTGCGTTAATTGGTTCCAAACCTTGCGTCACGCTACAAGTGCTGGTCGATTGAAGGATATAGACGAAGTATGCCATAAAAAAAGCCCGGCCATTGCTGGCCGGGCTGGAAACTGGCTCCCGGGGAGGGACTCGAACCCCCGACAGGGTGGTTAACAGCCACCTG
>Ga0209163_1002594_pt1 | contig 14770 bp, 15 predicted proteins | sample MTBAKSrepl2MetaG_FD_187457 | JGI IMG/M metagenome (GOLD analysis project Ga0209163, IMG submission 187457) | Enrichment culture microbial communities om Arthur Kill intertidal strait, New Jersey, USA, that are MTBE-degrading - MTBE-AKS2 (Arthur... | ecosystem: Environmental > Aquatic > Marine >...
GGTTTCAAGAGGAGGCGGGAGGGGTCATCGATGTGAAGGAGAGCCGCGAGGCCTACCTGGCCTCCCTTCGGGGCAGTGCGCGGCGGGATTTTCTGCACACCTACCGGATGAACGCGGATATCCGCATCGAGACGGATACCCGGGTAAAGAGCGGAGAACTGGCCCCCCTTCTGGAGCGGTACCTTCAATACCGCAGGAAGGTCTCCATGGATTCAGGGATCGCCCACTTCGAATACAGTCGCGACAAGGTCCTGTGTGACCTGGCCCTGATGCAGCGTGCGGAGGAGATGTCCAGGCTGGTGGCCCTCTATTTCCGGTTGAACGGCGAACTGGTGGCGGCCAATTTCTCCGTTCTGCGCGAAACGGATCGCGTGGACGATTACCTGTGCGTTCGAACCGATGAAGCGGCCCATGCAAAGCGAGGCCTGGGGATCTTTGCGATTCTCGCGAATATGGATGTATGCCGGGGTCTCGGCGTCCGGTTCTACGATATGAGTTCGAACCGGGCGACTTACAAAAACAAGTTTGCCAACATCACCTTGTCGTATCTCTTCCGCCGTCATGAGGTCGAGGGCCTTCCGGAGTCGTCCTCGCCGGAGCCCTGATTTCGGAGTGAGTCCGTGGGAGGTGTGATGATGACCACCGAAGGCTGTTCCGTGCGGCGGATGCCCTGGCTTTTCGGAATCCGCGACATCATCGAGATTCATGATGCGACATGGGGGAGATCCCTCGGTATCCTGGACCTGCTGTTGCGGTCGACCGTCTGTTTCCTGGCCACCGACGCGAAGGAGAGGGTCCGAGGCTACTGTTTCATCGAAGAGGACGCGGCACGCGGGTTTTTCGAACTCCAGGACATCGCCGTATCGCCGGACTGGCGGGGGCGGGGCCTGGGCCGGGATATGATTCGCTCCGCCATGGCGGTATGCCCGAAGATCAAAATCATGACCCGGGCGGGAAGACCGCCGGTGGTGGCGTTTTTCGAGGGGCTTGGTTTTGTCCGGGAACAGATTGTGGAAAACTACTACGACGTGGGCGATGACGCCTTGCGCATGTGCTGGACCCGCTGAGTCGCGATTTACACGTCGGCCAGGTATTTCCGCCGCCAGTAGCCGATCAGGTGTTCGGCCGACGGTGGGGCGTGCGTGACCGCCTGGACCAGTTCGGAGGGGAGCCGTCTTCCTGCAGGCCTGTGGACCCGATCCTTGAGCCACGCCGTGACCGCCTCGAAATCCCCCCGTGAGATGTCTTCCTCCACGTCCGGCAGTTCCTGTACAAGAGCGGCATAGAACTGTGCGGCGTAGATGTACCCGAGGGCGTAGGAAGGGAAATATCCGAAGAGTCCCGCGGCCCAGTGGATGTCCTGAAGCACTCCTTTGGCATGGTTGCGGGGACGTATGCCCAGCCGTTCCTTATACAAACGGTTCCAGGCCTCCGGCAGGTCGTCCACCGAGAGGTCCCCGCTGATGAGTGCACGTTCCAGTTCGAAACGGATCACGATGTGCAGAGTGTAGGTGAGTTCGTCGGCCTCGATTCGAACGGCCGACGGCCGGACCCGGTTGACCGTCCAGAAAAAGCGTTCACGGTCCAGGCCGTCCAGGGTCCCGGGAAAGGCTTCCGACAGCCGCGACAGGAGGCGGTCGAGAAAAGGGCGCCCGCGGCCGATGATGTTTTCCCAGAAGAGGGACTGGGATTCATGTATACCGAAGGAGCAGAAGCCGCCGCCCGGGGTGACGAGGCGGTCCAGGGGAAGACCCTGTTCATACAGGGCGTGCCCTCCTTCGTGGACCGCGGAAAGGATCCCCGACACGGGATTGTGGCGGTCATACCGCGTGGTGATGCGCACATCCCGGCCGGTGCCCGAGGTGCAGGGGTGGGTGGAGACGTCCAGTCTCAAACCGTCGAAGTCGAGCCCCATTTCCTGGAGGAGTTCTTTTACAATCTGCCTCTGGACTCGCGCCGGGAACGAGACGCTCTTGAAATCGAAGGGTGAAGGCCTCGGGGTTTCCCCATGCTCCCGAATGATGTCGATGAGTTCCTTGTCCAGGTGTGAGAACAGTTCGGCGATGGTGCCGGTATCCATGCCCGGCTCATATTCTTCGATCAGGGCATCGTAGGGGGCGTCGGCATCGATGGCCATCCCGATGTCCCGGGTCGCTGCGATCACCTCGGCCAGGACGTCCCGAAATACGGCGAAGCTCTTTTCCGCGAGCGCCTTTTCCCATATTCCCTGGGCCACGGCCGCCAGGCGGGCATGGCGGGTCATCAGGTCGATCGGCACGCGGACCGCACGATCGCGGCGTCGACGAAGGACCCGCAGACCGGCGCGGACTTCCTCGTCCAGATCGTTGCGGGAACCCGCTTCGTCGAGGAGATCCCCCAGCACCGGATCCGTCAGGGCCTGGTGGATCTGCCGCGCCAGCACGGCCATTTGGTCGCCTCGCTGGGACGCGCCCGCCGCCGGCATCATCACCTGTTGATCCCAGTCCAGGAGTTCCTGAATGGTCTCGAGGTAGTGAATGTTCGCGTATCTATCATAAATATTTTTAAGCATATTCATGTTGTTTCCATCTCTAAGACAAAAGCCCGGGGAAGATCAACGGCACGCCATGCCCTCGCCCCTTGCAGGGCGGAGACCCTCGGCGAGCCCGTTCGTGGTTTCCGTTCGTCTCCAAGTGGCCGGTCAGGTTGACGAGGATGGCTCTATGGATGCGGTTTCCTGAAACAGGATCGTGTCCGAGGTATCCGGCCCCGGCTTCAATCCCGGCGAAATGGTGCCGGTCCCGTACAGAACGACCTTGTCCCGTCTGAGATAGACGGATTCTCCTCCTTGGAAAGACACGTACGTCCCGTTGGAACTCTGGTCCGACAGAAAGAATTTTCCGGCGACGTACTCGATTTTGGCATGGATCCGGGAGACGTGGTTCCCGGGAAGCACCAGATCGCAGTGTTTGTCGCGGCCCAGGGTGATCGACGGGCGGGTTGCGCTCACGCGGACGTGCCGGGCGCCCAGGCGGATCTTCATGGATGTCCCCGTGTCATGGGAGACCAGGGCGTGATCCGCAATAATGGTCATGTCGTATTGTTCCCAGACGAACTCGAAGATCGGGAGGTCCTCGGCCTTTCCGCGCAGTGGAATGCGTCCCAGGTCCCGAATGAAAGAACCCCAGGAGGGACCGATGGCCTCCACCAGGTCCCGGGAGATGAGAATCTGCCTGGACGCGGCGATCTTGACCAAGCGGGCCGCCACGTTGACCGCATCCCCGAAGACGTCGTTCTCCTCCCGGATCACGGGGCCGAGGTGAATGCCCACGTGAAGGTTCGGAGAAATTCCGGGGCCATCCCCTGCGGGGAATCGTTCCTCCAGGGCCTCGTGCATGCCTCGAGCGGCCTCCACGGCGGCCCGGGCCTCCGGAAACGTACACATGACCTCGTCCCCGATGGTCTTGATCACCGTTCCGCCATGACGGGCCGCCACGTCTATGAGACGGGAGATGCAGGCCCCGATCAGGTTTTGTGCCGCCTCGTCCCCGAGGATCTCATACAAACGGGTACTCTGGGCGATGTCGGCAAACAGGATGGCGAGAACGGTGTCACGGTTCATGATATGCGACTCCGTCTGCGCCCCCGGGACCTGGCTGGATTCATGTTCATGGTAGAGGATGTAGAAAGCAAAAACGGTGCCATTATTTTCTTCGGTTTCTTCATGGTGAATGGCCGCCTCTGTTACCACGAAGGGCACGAAGAACACGAAGAGTCGAGAAGAATACGTCATCGTTTCATGAAACCACACGCCCGGGACCTGGACGCGGCACCGCGGAGGCCCCGGGTGCGATTTCATTGCCGCATTGCGGGGAGGGGATGCGGAATCTGCTCAGAGACTGCGTGCCTTGGTGATCATCGTATCGGCGAAGTCTTTCGCATCATCCAGGTCCCCCGAGTCCGGGTGACCCGCAGCGCCCTGTGCCTCCTGGGCCCAGGCCTTGTGCTCGGCCTTTTTCATGAGCCCTTCAATGATGCTCGGCTTGACTTTGCCCCGGCAGCTGAAGGTCCCGAGAACCGTCAATTTCGTGGCGAGGCTGAGGGCGTGGTGAAAAGCGGTGATGGCCAGCTCTCCGCCTCGAAGCGAACCGTGGGTGGCAAAGAACGCGATTTTGGTCTTCTCCGGAAGATCCTGAATCCATGACGCCACCTTGCCCGGTACACTGTGGGCGTATACCGGAAAGCCGCAGAAAACCACGTCGTATTCAGCCGTGTTTTGCGCTTCTTTCAGGGGAAGGATGTCTTTCTTCGCCTCAACGATTCCGTCGTAAATGGCTTCCGCTACCCGTTGCGTGTTTCCGGATTCCGAGTAATAGGTCACCAGAGCCTTGATCTCACCCATGTGGCCCTCCTTCTGAATATGCGTGTAAGGCGTCTATTTACCTGATTTTGGGGAGGATGACAAGGGCTTTCCCGGCCCGGACCGGGCCTGATCTCTTCTCCTACGCATGGGAGGGGCCTTTGAATAACCCTGGTGCCTGTGAAATGATCTCGGCCGGAGATGAGACATGAAGGACGGAAAACGGAATGACTTGATCGGAAGCAGGGGATTGAATATGATCTTCACGGAAGGCCGTTCCTTCCCATGGGGAAATGGTTTTGAATCCGGAGGCGGCACAACCATGAAGGCGATGGTCCTGGAAAGGCTGGGAAGCCTGGAGCGGAATCCTTCACCGCTCGAGGCCCGGGAGATCCCCGTCCCTGTCCCTGGAGAGGGAGAGATCCTTCTGCGGGTCCATGTCTGCGGCGTGTGCCACACCGAGTTGGATGAGATCGAAGGGCGCACCCCGCCGCCGGACCTGCCCGTGGTGCCCGGACACCAGGTGGTGGGAAGGGTGGAGGCCGTCGGCCCCGGCGCCGGAATCCACCGTATGGGAGATCGAGTGGGTGTGGCATGGATCTATTCCGCATGCGGGAGTTGCACTTACTGTCGTTCCGGCCTGGAGAATCTCTGTGCCGATTTTCGAGCCACGGGCCGGGATGCGGACGGTGGATACGCCGAGTATATGAAGGTCCCCGAGCGGTCCGCCTTTGCCATTCCCGGGGCCTTTTCGGATGAAGAGGCGGCGCCCCTCCTCTGCGCCGGTGCCGTCGGGTATCGCTCCCTTCGACTGACCGGGCTGAAGGACGGTCAGCGCCTCGGCCTGACCGGTTTTGGGGCCTCCGCGCACTTGGTCCTCCAGATGGTGCGGCATCGCTACCCTTCAAGCCGGGTCTTCGTGTTCGCCAGGAGCGAGGAAGAACGGGCCTTTTCCCGGGAACTGGGAGCGGTCTGGGCCGGGGATACCGGGGATCGGGCCCCCGAAACCCTGGACTGCATCATCGACACCACCCCGGCATGGCGGCCCGTGGTGAAGGCCCTGGAAAACCTGGGGCCCGGAGGAAGGCTGGTCATCAATGCCATTCGAAAGGAAGACCGGGATCGGGATGAACTCCTGAAGCTCGATTATTCCGAACACCTCTGGATGGAGAAAGAGATCAAGAGTGTGGCCAACGTCACCCGGTCCGATGTGACGGACTTTCTGGCCCTGGCCGGCGGCATCCCCCTTCATCCCGTGGTCCGGGAGTTCGCTCTCTCCGAGGCCAACCGGGCCCTGCAGGAACTCAAGGGCCGAAAGATCCGCGGGGCCAAGGTCCTTCGAATCCACTCGGCGTGATCCGATTTTCATGGACGATTCTCCCGGACCTCTGAGAATCCATCTCGCATTCCGCACCATCGGTGGCGGGGAGCGCTCACATTCATAGCGATTCGAGCCGGAGATTCCCGGCCGTTTACGGAAGAGACCCATGGCGGATGACTTTTACACGATTCTCGGTGTCTCCAAGGGGGCATCCCGGGATGAGATCAAGAAGGCCTATCGCAAACTCGCGCGCAAGTGGCATCCCGATCTCAACCCGGGCAACTCGGAGGCGGAGCGGAAATTCAAGGACATCTCGCGTGCGTACGATGCCCTGGGCAGCGACGAAAAGCGCAAGCTGTACGATGAATTCGGCGAGGACGGGCTTCAGTCCGGGTTTGACGCGGAAAAGGCCCGGGAGTACAAACAGTGGGGCTCGGCCTATCAGCAGGAGGGCGGCCCCGGTGGCGCTGCATCCGGTTTCGGCCGTTACCACAGCTACGAGGACGTGTTCGGAGACCTGTTCGGGTTCGGCTCGTCGGGGGGTGGGTTTCAGGAGACCGGCCCCGGTCGCGGGCGCGATGTGGAGCACGAGATGACCATCGGGCTCCTGGAGGCGCTTCGAGGTTTCAATACCGAACTGTCCATGCAGAGGCCGCAGAACTGTGACGCCTGCGGGGGGAGCGGCATGGATCCGAACGTCAAGATGACGACCTGCCCGGCCTGTGGCGGGTCCGGCCGGTTGAACGTCGCCGATGGCCCCATGCAGTTTACCCGTTCATGTCCCCGCTGCGGAGGGCACGGTCAGATCGGAACACCCTGTGCCCGGTGCGGAGGGTCCGGCCGGGTCACGGGCACGGAACGGATTCGCGTCACCATCCCGGCGGGGATTCGCGAGGGCTCACGCGTGCGCGTGGCGGGTAAGGGGGAGCCCGGCCGGAATGGTGGACCGTCCGGGGATCTCTACCTGGTGGTTCACGTGAAGCCCCACCCGGTTCTCAAGCGGGAGGGGGACAACCTGCACATGGAGGTGCCGGTCACGGTTCGCGAGGTCATGGCCGGGGGCTCCATTGCGGTTCCCACCGTGGACGGACCGCTCCATGTGAAGGTCCCTCCCAAGAGCCAGAGTGGCCAGGTCCTGCGTCTGAAAGGAAAGGGGGCCTTGAACGCCAAAACCGGAAAGCGAGGCGACCTCATGCTTCGACTGGTGGTCCGGGTCCCTCGAACCGAGGACCCGAACGGGCTCAAGGCCGCCGGCGAGATGGACGCCCTGTACGACAGGGACGTTCGCGGAGATCTCAGGCTGTAGGACGGGAAGGGTGGTCGGAGGTTATCAGCGTGTTGAAAAATCCGATGTTCACAGGCTGACGAAAAATGCCCGGATGCAAGGTTGATGTCCGTGCAAAAAGCCGGTTTCCAGCAGAATGCTTGAGGTCTTTGAGTATAACCTGTTGATATTGAAGTATTTATTCTCTGCGCCTCAGCGTCTCTGCGCGAGATAAGGGGTTTTTGCGAATCCGTCAAGGTTGCGAAATCCCGAGGAAGGAGGCGTACAAGCGAGTACGCCGCAGTGACGAGGGATGAGCGAAACGCAGCAGATGGGCGTTTTTCAACGGCCTGTCAGCGCTCTCGAAGGGCCTTTTGCAGGTCCCGGGCTACGTCCTCCAGGATTCGGTCGAACTGGGTCCGCATGTCGAGCATGGTCTGCCTCATGCGGAGAATGATTTCGACCCCGGGCAGGTTCACCCCCATGTCCTCCACAAGGAGTTTCACCAGCCGCAGTTTTTCCATCTCCACGGCGGAGAAGGTCTTTTCCGTCGATTGTTCACCGCATTCCGGACAGAGGATTTCCTCCTCTTCCAGCATGTCCAGGAATCGCGCTTCCACCTGAAAGATCTCGATGACCTCGGTGGTCCTCCAGTATTCCTTCACCATGTTCGAATGGCTCCTTACCGGCCGGGATCACGGTTCCATGTGTAGCATAACCGTTCCGGACTGGCAACACCTCCGTGCCGGTCCTGACATCAGAGCCGAATCTCGTGCGTCTGGGACAGCCCGAAGCACGAGAGGTCCGAGCCCTTTTCGGCAATGATCCGCCGGCAGTGATCCACGATGGCGTCCTGGGCCGGGTCCTCCCGATCCTGGTTGTGGTGGAACAGACCCAGTCGGCGCACCCCGGCCTTCAGAGCGAGGTCCAGGGCGTCCATGTACGAAGAGTGTCCCCAACTCCTTTTTTGAACATACTCCTCCGGGGTGAATTCGGCGTCGTGAATGAGGAGGTCCGTGCCTTCCGAAAAGGCGGCGTAGTCATCGAGTGTCTTTCCGCCCCGGTGCGGGTAATCGAGTTCGTTGTCCGTGAGAAAGACGAAACTTCGGCCGTCTTCGGTAAACCGAAAGCCCATGCCGATGTTGGGGTGGCTGAGGGGGATGGGTTCGATCCGGATGGTGTCCACAGTGAAGTCTTCGCGGCACTCGTTCGCGTAGTGGAGTTGCGCCTGGATTTTCTCGAAGGGGTACGGGAAATAAGGCGCCCTCATGGTCTTGGACAGGAGCATTTGAATATCCCCCTGGGTGGTGCGGCAGCCCATGAGGTGGATGGTGCAACGGTTGTTGTAGATGGGTTTGAAAAAAGGGAAGCCCAGGATGTGGTCCCAGTGGGAATGGGTGAACAAAACATTGTAATCGAACCGGCCCTCTGCCAGCAATCGATTGCCCAGGCGGCGAATGCCGGACCCCGCATCCACGATGATGATTTGGTCGTTCCGACTTCGAATCTCCAGGCAGGTGGTGTCTCCCCCGTACTTCAGGTACCCTTCGCCCGAGACGGGTATGGAGCCGCGGGCCCCATAGCAGCGGATGATCATTCGCATTCCCTCCAGCCGGATCGGTTATCCGCCCGTTGAAAAAGGCACATTCATGCCTCCTTGGCCTCCTGTTCGGACTCTTCCGGGACTGTCCGAAGTCCTTTCGCACTCCGATGCATTCACAGGGAGGTGAGTTTCCGTGACCCTTCGGCCCAACCTACGGATGTGCCATGCCGTGGAACGGTATCATAATCCAAAAGGATGCGCGCTTCAAGCGACCCGTTTCGCCGTAACCCCATAATCACGTAATCACATAACCACATAACCACATGGCCAACCCCAAAGGATACGCATTCGACTCTGGTTCATGATAAGACAGAGGCTCTATCCTTTGCAAAAACGGCCGATTAGTATTTGCGGCTTCGAAGGATGGTAAAGACAAGCCACAATCCGAGCACACCGGAAACCAGGTAGCCCAGGATCCCCAGCATGGGGTATCCGAACAGGAACGGTCCCACCCCGGTGGTGATGATCATGGATGAACCGATGATCATGGATCCGATGATGACTCCCAGGGTGAGACGGTTGGTCATGTTGTTCAGGGTGCGACGCAGAGGACCCAGGTTTTCATGCTCGAACCGAATGCTCAGGTCTCCGCGGTTGGTCTTGTCGAGGATCCGCCCGATGTGTTCGGGGATGTCGATAGATCGGTTTTTGAGCCGCAAGAAAAAGACGGACAGGTCTCTCCAGACGGCCTTGGGATGGTATCGTTTTTTAGCGGCTTTTCGAACCAGGTCTCCGGCCTCGGCGACCACGTCGAGTTCCGGATGGATGCGGCGCGCCGTGCCTTCGGCCGTGACCAGGGCCTTGATCATGATGACGAAGTCCGGTGGAAGGCGAAGACGGTGCTCTCGAAGGAGCGCGGCGATGTCCAGGAGGATCTGCCCCAGGTTCAACCGTTTGAGAGGGACGGCGTAGAACTCGTCCAGGATGTCCAACAGGTCCCGCTCCAGGGCCGATCGATTGACCTGGTCCCCGCCGGACGTCATCTGGAGCAGGCATTCGGCCAATAGCAGGCTGTCCCGGTCCACCACCGAGTGGATGAGGTCAATGACCTGAAACCGGTCGTGCCGGCTCAGGCGGCCCACCATGCCCCAGTCCAGGAGGCAGAGCCCGTCATCGCCCGTGAGAAGGACGTTGCCCGGGTGGGGGTCGGCATGGAAGAATCCGTGTTCCAGGATCTGGTTGACTGCGGAACGAAGACCTTTTCCGGCGACAACCTCGGGGTGATGCACATCTCCCGGGCGGATCTCGCGAAGCCGCGTTCCTTCCATAAACTCCATGATCAGGAGTTTTCCCGTACATAACTCCAGGTGCACTTGGGGAATGTGGATCCCCTCCTCCTTTTCCAGAAGGCTTCGCGCGATCCGCATGTTGCTCGCCTCGCGCAGGAAGTCCAGTTCTCGGATCAGGAGCCGGTGTGTGACCCGGACGATGTTGGGAAGATCGTAGATCTGAACCCGCTCCACCCTCTCATGGAGCTGATGGATGAATGTCTCCAGGATGCCGAGGTCCGATTCGATGACCCCGCGGATGTCGGGCCGCTGAATCTTCACAGCAACCACGTCGCCGCCGGGTTTCAGGACCGCCCGGTGCACCTGGCTCAGGGATGCCGAGGCCGTGGGGATCTTCTCGAACTGGAAGAAGTGGTCATTCAACGGACCGCCCATGGCCTCCTCGACCACCGGGCGCATGGTCTCGAAGTCCAAGGGGGCCACATCGTCCTGGAGTTTCTGAAGCTCCTGGATCAAGGGGCGCGGGAGCAAGTCAGGACGGAGGCTCATGATCTGGCCGAACTTGACGAATGTGGGGCCGAGTTCCTCCAGGGCGAGACGGATCCGCTGGTACGGCGTGAGATGGAGGTCGGCTTTTCGGATCCGCTGTATGACGCCCATGCCCGGGATGTCCAGGCGTTCCACCATGTCGTCGAAGCCGTACCGGACGAGCACGGCGATCAGGTCGCGAAACCGTGCGAGGTTCGTAATGGTACGGAATTCCAACTAGTCGGCTCCGGGGGGGATCGGCGGCTCTTCCATCATGGCGAGTCTCTTCTCGAGGTTGTCCACTCGCCTGCGAAGCTCCTCGATCTCTGACTTGCGCCCGATGTCCAGTGTCCCGATGCCTTTTCGAACCGTATCCACCACCCGGGATTCCAGGTCGGACCACTGCTTTTCCCCTGACTGGGCCAGGTCGTCGGCCAGTTTCCGTGCCTCTTCACGACTGAGCTTGCTCTCCTTGACCAACCGTTCAGTCACCTCTTCCACCTTGTCTCTGGTGAGCAGTATGGCGCCGATGCCGGCGAAAAATCCTTTCTTGATGTCATCCAGCATATCTTTTTCTCCATGGATTTGAGGTTGCTCGTGTGAAACGGGGCGGGATCGATAAACCGGATGATCTCGCGCGCAGACGGGAGTGGATCCGCTCAAAAGGCCGTGTGGTTGTCGGCCCGCGCGGATCCGGCTTTTTCTTGAAAGCTCAACGCCTGGTTACCTGTCCCCCTTCACGATGAGCGTCTGGCCGGGTTGAATGACGGCCGTTTTCTTTATCTCGTTCAGGCGGCAGAGTTGATCCACGCTCATCCCGTAGAGGCGGGCGATGCTGAAGAGAGTCTCCCCCTTTTGGACCGTGTGCCGGGCCTGGGTCCCCGAAGAGGCAGGGGCTGCGGCCCGATCGGAGGCCGGCGAAGGGACCGGGGCCTGCATGCGGTGGGTGAGCTGTTCGATCTGCTTTTTCAGAGCGGTCCGGTCGGCCTCCATCTGGCCCAGGGACTTGGCAAGACCCTCGATCCGTCCTGTCAGGGCCGGGACCTGTTTAATAGACGCCTCCATGCGGTCCATGCGTTCCTCGATGGCATTGAGTCGGTCGGCCAGTATCTGCCATTCCCCGGCCTCTTTCGATTCTTCGCCACCGGTGAGAAGGACCAGGGCGGCCGCGAGGATCAGGACCGCGATCCCGCCGAAAAAAAGGGTGCGCATCCAGCCCGGCCGATGGGTGCCGGAAGATCTCCGTCGTGTGGAATTCCTGCGATTCAGGATCCGGCCGCGATCTTCGGCCATCTCCTCCACAATCCCTTTCATGTCGTCGTCCGAACGCAGATCCATTCGTAACCGCCTTTCGTGGGCTGCGACGGCATACCGGAACAGGCCCTTCGGGGGTTCTCAACCAGCGTATCCCCCGGTTATCGCTTTTTTTTCAGGCTTTTTACACCCCGGACAATGGCATACTTGTATTGATAGTGCTTGCTTTTAATATCGAAATGAACGAGTTGGAACTCATCGGTGTCTTGATTGAATGGTTCATCAAGCGTCTCGATCCATTTCGATATGCGGCGATTGACCTCGTCGATTCGGTCTCCGATCGACATGTCTTTTTTTAAGTTGATCGTAGTTGATTCCGGCATAATCCCTCCTTTTTCAGGTCCTGGGGTGCCTAGGGCGGAGGATACGGGTTGCCTCGTTCCCCTCGGCCGAAGCCCTCTGTCCAACCAGGATAGGGCCGTCCGGCAAATCCTCTCCGGTTTCCCGGAAGGAAGCCTGCCGCGACCCTTGGGAACAGTAGGGCACCCCTTATGAAAGCCACCCCGACGAAAACGGCCACGGGACCTGTAAAACGAGGCCGGTTCAAGTAGAAAGACGCCCTGCGGGCGTCCCTGGGGGTAGCGCTATTTAACCAAAGAACCCTTGAGATTCAACCAGATAACTTGATATACTATACGGCAATATATACTATAGATCAAGGGCTTTCTGATGCCGTCCAGTGAGACCCGCATGTCTATTATAATCATATCGGCCTCAGAGGTAAAGGCCTGTGAATCAGAAACACTCGGGCAGATCTGAAGGCTCCGGGCGGTTGACGACTCCATCCATATTCATCGATCCCAAGGAGGTGTGGGCATGAACGGAAAAAAGACGGTTTGGGGATGGCTTGCCGCCGCATTGGTGGCGGGGTTGGTGCTGGGCCTGCTGGCAGGCAACGGTGCGGATGTGTGGCCGCCGCCGGCACAGGCGGCTGTGGGAGCCCGACCGGCTCAGGTATCCCTCGACTGGGAGGAGGTGAAGTCGAACATCACCCGAAACATTCATCGGGCCCCTGTGCCCGGAGGCTGGCTCGTGGCCCAGCAGAATGGCATGACCTTTGTGCCGGATCCGGAACACGCCTGGACGGGGAAGACGGAGTAACCGTCCCCGTCTTTCATCGATGACTCGGGATCCGGCCGTCATCGGGGATTCTCCCGGCCGGTCTCCTGCCCGCGGTCCGGACCGGTAAGGAAAGAGGCCGCCTCTGCATCGAGGAGCCAGAGGGCGTTTTCGAGGATACGGGCCGCGGGAGGCATGCCGCCCGGGTCATCGAAAACGGCCTTTACCATGGGAGCCTTTTCAAGGCCTGAGACGATGAAGACGGCTTGCCCGGCCCGGGTCAACACGGGCAGGGTCAAGGTGAGCCGGTGGACATCCGGAGTTCCGCCCCGGACCGGAACCACGGCCCGCTGTGTCTCGTCCAGAGCCGGGTCGCCCGGAAAGAGCGAGGCCATGTGCCCGTCCTTTCCCAGTCCCAGGAGGGCCAGGTCGAACCGGGGAAACGGTCGTGCCGACGGCCCGAGGACGCGGGAGAGAAGGTCTGCGTATGCCGAGGCGCCCTGGTGGGGCGGGAGGGTTCCCGGCATGGGAAAGACGTTTTCCCGCGGAAGCGGTACGCGTTCGATGAAATCCGTGAGGGCGGCTCCGTAATTGCTGGCCGGATCGTCCGGGCTCACGCAACGTTCGTCCACCCAGAAGACGAACGTGCGATCCCAGGGGAACGCGGAAGTCAGCGGTTCCCGGGCAAGGAGACGGTGCGTGCCTCGAGGCGTGGACCCTCCGGAGAGGGCCAGGGTGAAACGGCCACGGGATGATACGCACCGCGCCGCGGTCTCCAGGACAAGACGGGCGGCCGCCCGGTCAAGCGCGGTCTTGTCCGGAAGGACGGTCATGGCCGGGAGCGGTCCCATAGTCTCTACGCCTCCTTCGTGTGCTTCGTGCCCTTCGTGGTGAAACCAATGCCTTTTATACCACGAAGATCACGAAGTGCACGAAGAGGGGGAAGAAGAAAACGTAATGGTATTTGTGGAACCATGCACTAAGAACGACGAACTGTGAACGAGGAACCCGGAACAGTGATCCACGAGTCACGGCCCCTAACCGATTTCCCGTGCCGGTCTCGGCCCCCAGGTTCCCGAGTCATACGAGAGAAGGCGGTCGGAACGGTCGGCGCACGTCTCGCACTGCTCGAGGATGGGGGTCAAAAAGGCCCAGCAGATCTCCACGCCGTCCTGCCTCCAGAAAAGCATCTGGTCTCCCAGCATGCAGTCCAGAAGGACCTTTTCGTAGGCCTCCAGGACCGGTCCCGAGTAGTTCTGGTGGTAGTGAAAGTCCATGGTCACCGTGCGCAGGCAGACCTTTGCCCCCGGGTTTTTCGTCTGGAAGGTGAGGGTGATTTTTTCTTCCGGGTAGACTCCCAGGACGAGTTCGTTGGTGGTGATCCTCTCCCCCAGAATCCGGCGGAACACGGAGTGGGGGACCTCCTTGAACCGAATGCGGATCTCGGTGACCTTTTCCGCCAGCCTCTTTCCGGAGGTCAGGTAGAAGGGGACCCCCTGCCATCGCCAGTTGTCGAGAAAGACCTTCATGCGGGCGAAGGTCGGAGTCAGGGAATCAGGGTTCACGCCGGATTCGTCCCGGTATGCCGGGACCCGCTGTCCGTCCACCTTTCCGGCCCCGTATTGACCCAGGATGAGGAATTCGTCCATTCGGTCAATGGGGAAGGGGCGGAGGGAGCGGTAGACCCGGACCTTTTCGTCCCGGACCCGGTCCGCCTCGAACAGGGAAGGGGGGTCCATGGCCGTGAGGGAAAGGATCTGCATCATGTGGTTCTGAAACATGTCCCGGAGGACCCCGGCCTGTTCATAGTATCCCGCTCGGTGCTCCACGCCCAGGGTCTCGGCGGCCGTGATGTGTACGGAATCGATATATCGCCGGTTCCAGATGGGCTCGTAGATGGCGTTGGCGAAACGGAACATGAGGATGTTCTGTACGGTCTCTTTGGCCAGGTAGTGGTCGATTCGAAAGATCTGGTGTTCCTGAAAGGATTCGTGGAGGTCCCGGTCCAGATCCACGGCGGAGCGGATGTCGCGGCCGAAAGGCTTTTCCACGACGATGCGGACCCAGCCTTTCCCCTCCCCGTGTTCCCCGGCCAGGCCCGCCCGCCCGATCA
>Ga0209163_1002599_pt1 | contig 14751 bp, 15 predicted proteins | sample MTBAKSrepl2MetaG_FD_187457 | JGI IMG/M metagenome (GOLD analysis project Ga0209163, IMG submission 187457) | Enrichment culture microbial communities om Arthur Kill intertidal strait, New Jersey, USA, that are MTBE-degrading - MTBE-AKS2 (Arthur... | ecosystem: Environmental > Aquatic > Marine >...
CTCCTGGATGCGATTTATATTGGTTGCGCAAATCCTTTATAACCGCTATCCACGGGGCTCCGCAAGCCCATTACTACTTCTTATCCATATTTTTTATGCAACCATGGGGTTAATCCAGAAGTACGGACTCCAGCTGGCAGACCTTCTATTTCCCTACAGGCAGGCTAATTTCGTTGAGGAAGCCGTTGAAGCGGGAGTCGGGAATGTCCCGGGCGTGGACTTAAGCCAGGAATTCAAGAAGTATGTCGCTCTGATGAGGGTCTTGGAGAAAATTGCTGGTGCCTATGCACCGTACTTAATGAGAGGAGTTGTGGACGAGGAGGCTCTGCGGCTATTGGAAGAAAGCGAACTGTTCGAAGCAGAGGGTGAGTTAACCGAGGAGGGCCTCGAAAGTTATTATGGTGTTCTGATGATCCTGTTGCAATACCCTGCCGAGATTCGGAATACGATTACTGCAGTTGGAATGGACTGGGAGAGTGCACTGGTAGAGAGTATTACGTTTTGCAGAGAGCCAGTTATGTGTGATGATGAGGAATAAGACAAGTTTTTATCAGTATGTGTCTGGCGTCCCCCTGGGGACTGCGCATTCAACCATGGGAGGGGCATGCTGAATAGTCTTCAACTTTGCGTTCTCGTTCGCCTTGAAGCATCCCTCGCGATATTGAGGAACCTTACGCCCTGTGGCGTTGGGGTCGGGCCACAGAAACAAATCGAGAAAGGAAGGAGGTTTCAAAATGCCTGAAGTGCTTGTTAACGGAGCAAGGTTGTTTTATGAGGAGATGGGTTCGGGTCCTGAAACGATCGTCTTCTCCCACAGCTATCTCGTGGACAGCCACCACTTCGCCTCTCAGATGCAGTCCCTTAGGGCCCGTTACCGTTGTGTTGCGTTCGACCATCGGGGACACGGCCGGAGTGAGGTGACGGAGGCAGGCTACGACATGGAAAACCTCTATTCCGACGCCGTGAAACTGATTGAAGCCCTGAAGTGTGCTCCATGCCACTTCGTAGGCTTGTCCACTGGGGGTTTCATTGGCATGCGAATCGGAATCCGGCGACCCGAATTGCTCAATTCACTCATCCTCATGGACACGTCGGCGGATCCGGAACCTCAGGAGAACTTCAAGCAGTATAAGCTCTTGATGTTCATGGTGAGGTGGATCGGGTGGCGGCCGGTGATCGGCAAGGTCATGCCGCTTTTCTTCGGGAAGAAGTTCTTGAGCGATCCATCAAGGAAGAATGAGGTGAAGGAGTGGAAAGCACGCATCAAGTCTTCAGACAGGAAAGCCATGGTGAAATTCGGCCTCGGGATATTCGGCCGCGCTGGCGTCTATGAAGAGCTTCCCAAGATACAAATACCGACCCTGATGATCGTAGGGGAGGAAGACATACCAACCCCTGTGGAGAAAGCAAAGCGAATTGCGGCGAAGATCCCCGGCGCCAAACTGGTGGTCATTTCCCATGCGGGGCACTTGTGCACGGTGGAAGAGCCTGCTGCAGTGACAGCGGCAATGGAGGAGTTTCTTCTCCCTTTTCGGCTCGGGTCGGACGAAAACAACAACTTGGAGTCACATTAGAAAAGGAGAAAAACAGCCCCAAAAGACGGCTTACACCCGCATTTTCTCCCTCAAAATGGACCTTCTAAGGAAAGAAACGTGTGGGCATGGAGATAAAAAAAATTCAAAGAAGGGTCATTGAATTCAGGGATGCCGGTGATTGTGGGACATGGGGACGCTGGTAAGAAAGTAATTTGACACCGGCGCCTGGTTATGAATTATGGGGACGCCCCTGAAATTGTGAAATTCGCGAGCTATGACCGGCTCTCGAGGATCAGGGAAAACAAACCAAAGCCCGAGATCTCTGTGAAAAAGTGCGAGAGGATCCTTTCATTGAAATCTCGCCCGGAGTCAATGGGCTGAGATTCCGGAAAACGCTTCAGCAGTCCAACCAAAGAGTATCGCTCTTTTTCATCACCACGGATTCATCGGTCCACGTAAGATTGCAGGCGCCGAGGCAACAGTTCCAATCCCTTGGCTTTGACGTCAAAATTGTCGAGAAGTTCGGGGCAAAAGTTAAGGAAATCCTGAACGGCTTTTCTGCGCTGATTGAAAAAGTGGACTCAGAGGCTTTTAAAAAAGCCCTCGATGACTTTATCACCGACCTGCATGAACAGGAGGAAAACTGACTCACCAATTGACATAAAACAATTGGTTGGTGTATTATACCCACTATGAAAGCGAAGTTTGTCTTTCACACGAAGACGGTCAATGAAGCGGGACGCTCTTTTAAAATTTAATTGGAAACATACTTTTCTGATAGATCAAAGGGGTATATTGGGGAAGTTAGGTGGGGATTTCATGATGATGTCCAGGAGGATCGCGACACATATGGGCTGCAAGTGCCCACAGAGATGTTTTTGAATTTTTAAAGAGCGTCCCACTCCCACTGAAGGCAGTATCGACAACGGCGTGATTTTGAAATTTACCTCGGGTGACACAGAAATCACGACAAGGTCACCGTGTTGCCCGTTGCAGAATTTGTGAAGGCGCTCTTTGCCGGAGAGGTCTTCTAGGGCGCGGTCCAGCATCGAGATAAAGGAACTTCAAAAGAAAGTCAAGGAATTCCGAGATGAAATCAAAAGGTATCTCGTTAGACTGTCTCTCTAAGTATTATGATCTTATCACACCGGCGGACAGAAGCCGGTTCAGAAGGGATCAGATCGGTCTTCTCAAGCCTCGGGAAGGAGAGAGGGTGCTGGAGGTGGGATGCGGAACAGCCGCACTGTCTCTCCTTGCAAAGATGATTGTGGGTGAAAATGGTACTGTTGACGGGATTGATATCGCGCCGAAGATGGTTGCCAAGGCACGAAAAAAGGCTGAAAAAGCGAAACTCCCGATCAACTTCAGGGTTGCCTCCATTGACGAGCTACCCTATCGAGATGGAGTTTTCGATGCGGTGATCAGCAGCATGATGTTTCACCATCTGCCGCTGACGGTCAAGGGGAGGGGGCTTGAGGAAGTGTATCGCGTTCTCAAGCCAGGAGGGAGGCTCCTGTTATGTGACTTCAGTTCTCCGCGGTATCTCGTGTTTCCCATCGCCTACCTGATGTTCATATGGACTTCATCGACCCGATATCAGTTATTCGGGAGGCTGCCAGCCCTCTTTGAAGCGAGCAGCTTCAGAAAAGCAAAACTGTTAAAGAAAGGAATGTTTTTGGAGTATTACCTGCTTTTCAAAGAAGGGTAGAGTAGGAGCGCGAGTGAAGTTTGGGGGACGCCCCTGAAATTGTGAAATTCATCAGCTTTGCCCTGCTCTCGACGTTCAGCGAAAGCAAATCAAGCCCAGAGTTGCTCGTTCCGGCCGCGATTGGGGCGGTGAAAGAATGCTCGGGAAACGAGAGGGGGACGTCCATGAAATAACAACTTCTGAGGCTTCGAGGACGAAAAATAGGGGACGTAAATCATTTTATGACTTTCGCCAACCGCTCCCGTCGCAACGTTAAAAAAACAAACCAAAGCCCACAGTGCTTGAACTGACAGATGCTTGAGCAATACCTTCAGATGTTGGGAAAACTTCGGACTGACAGGGGCAGGGATTGGTATCCGGATAGCACTTACCATCGCGCACCGCACAAGACGGCTTACTCTTCGGCATGGTTATGCCGGAACACATTATGTTTCAAAACATGATGTCGAAATGCATAATAATCCTCGCTTGGAACCTGGGGATAACGTACATTCAAAAATCATAAGTTCCCAAGTCCCAAAGGAAGGTGCTAATAACGGAAGGTACTCCGATTCTTTTCCCGGATGAATATCTTGAAATGCTTAAAGACGGCTCTTTGCGAACGTGAGTATCTACGCGACATTGTGGAAGTTGAAGTTTCCCAGGGAGGGTGACCACTACATCGGGTGTGGTTGGATCGTGGTGACCGCTCAGGGCGTACCTCCCCATATCGGTACTCCTACTCCAGGGGTGGGGTATGAAGATGGCGACCCATACGCTGCTTTCCTGCCACCCCCGGTGGAGGTCGACAATAACGGCCATGCGCCTCATATGAGAGCGGTTGTGTTCGTGGCGGAGCATACGATTAAGGGGACGGACCGGCATCCTCAAGAATATAGGAATCCACTTCTGGTCCTCGGCGGAGAGGAATACTCCCGCATCACCTTCGAGGAACTTCATCGTCGAATTTGTGACGCACTCCGGGGAAACGGAGCCCCTGTGATTGCCGAGATCCTGGAGCCGGGTGGAGAGCACAAGGTAATTAGAGCCGGGATGAAGGATGAAGACAAAACGTAAAACCCAATCGGCCACCTTCTAAGATTGCTCCAAGAAAGAAAGGGCCCGGGAAATGTATGTCGTCCTTGAAAAGAACAGGCTAAGAATCTCGGTCGCAGGTTTCTACAACATGGCCTGGTACGACAGGGAAAAATTCCTCGATAAGAAAGAGGACTTCCCCATCAGCTATGGCAATCTGGAGATCGACGTTCACAAGAATGGAAACAAGTACCTGACGGGCTTTGTTATCGATCCAAGAGAATTCATCGTAGACTATCTGAAGACTAAATACAAGAAGCGACTGTCTGTTCCGAAAAAGATTCAATCTGTTGCCGTGGATACAGGAAACCACCATGAAATACTCTGCGTTGATTTCCTGAAGGTGCGTTCCTTCGTTGTGGACGGGATGGAAAAGGACTTGATCTTTCCCCAGTTTTGCCGGAGAAAAGGGAATATCGCTATCCAGGGTTTTGAGGTTCTCTCCATGTTTTCCATGATCCGATACCTTGCCCGCAGGTTCAAGTACAGAGGTACGCGAATAGTACGGCAAGGTGATACTGCCTATGACCTCAGAACGAATCGACATTGGAAGATCAGACTTGGCGAAAAGAGAAGGAAGCGGCGCACATAAAGTGGTTAAGCAGGCGAGGGCTCGGGATCAGCAGAGCGGCAGGAAGCAATGGTCGGACATAACCAGAGAAGAGGAGGGCCGAAAAGAAGTACTTGCAAACGATATATGAGTGCATGGAAAGATGTACTTCCTTATTGAGCGCTGAGCCGCCTGGAGGGAAGCAGCCGGATGGTTTGACCCTTGACGAAGCCTTGAGAATTGCCGGGCACCTGTAACCTTTACAAGTTTGAGACTTTGTATCTTTTGATCACATCTGTGGGGAAAATGGCACAGCTAGAAACAAAGCTGTTTTCAGAGGAGCATCAGATACTGACTTGCCACCGGAGAGCCCGGAGGATATGAGAGTGAATGAAGTAATCAATGTTTACTGTGACGAATCCTGCCATCTTGAGAATGATCACATCCCCGTTATGGTCCTTGGGGCGGTGTGGTGTCATGCAGATAAGTCGCGTGGTCTCTCCGAAGCCCTTCTCAGAACCAAGATTCGGCATGGGATCAAACCCGAGTTTGAGATAAAATGGACCAAAGTATCCCCCTCCAAAATAGATTTCTACCGGGACCTCGTTAATTTCTTTTTCGATAATGACGACCTTCATTTCAGAGCGCTGATCGTGCCGGACAAGTCGAAACTGGTGCACGAAGCCTTTGGACAGACGCACGATGCCTGGTACTACAAAATGTACTTCGACATGCTCAAGGTTATCCTAGATCCTGAAACGCATTACCGAGTCTATCTTGATATCAAGGATACGAGGGGAGGTGCAAAAGCTGCTAAGCTTCGAGAGGTCCTGTGTAACAATTTCTATGATTTCTCCAGGGAGATCATTGAAAGAATCCAACTCGTGCACTCACGAGAGGTTGAAATTCTGCAGTTAGCTGATCTGCTCATTGGATTAGTCGCGTATGCCAATCGAGGGCTCGAAGGAAGCTCTGCCAAGGTCAATCTCATCCAACTTATGAGGCGGAGATCAGGATACAGTCTGACTCGGACCACCCTCTTGCGGGAAAGCAAGGTCAACCTCTTCAGGTGGCATGCGTCGGAGGCTCAGGAATGACCGGACCGCCTGACTGGTTACCGCCAATGGTCAAGGTCGATCCATGGACGCACGATACATTCGATGGGCTCTATACTATTTTCGTGCGGGATTTCAAGGATACTCAACCTGTTTATGGAGGTAAGTCTGTCTGGTATTTCCCAGACGTCGAGGATGGGAAGGAAGTCATATTTTGGCATCTGACTCATCGCGAAGATGAAGTCACGGGAGAGAGGTTGCCAGACATGAGGCGTTCTGAAAGGTTTCCTTGGGTGAGAGCGACCATAGAGAACTCATCCAAGCCCGAAGTCCTAGCATGGGACTACAAGGAAGGTGGTGGCTCAATCCACACCTATCTCTGGTTGAGAGATTTCGAATTCCTCGTGATAATGAAGAAATACCGGGACGGGAGGCGGCGCTTAATCACATCGTTTTTCGTCGACTTCCCTCATAAACGGAGGAAGCTGGAGAAAAAGTACAAGGAGAGGCTCCCATAAAAACAGAAAAGCCGACGCGGAACGTCGGCTCAACTCCTTTTACACGTGGTAAATGAGCTGATAAGAAAATAGTGTAAAAGGGACTTGGTGTCAAGATGTTTTTTCTGATGTGTGATAGCCGAATAAAAATGACACTGTCAACTGCCGAGTGGGAATGACGGTGGATTTAGCCTCTCTGAAGAGGAAGCGAGTGGTCGGCGAGTCACCTCCGGGCTGGACACGGGAGGCGCAGAGGCAATTTGTAGATATCCAGAATCTTTTCCGGAAATTTTTTTGATAAATTCTGGATAAACGGATAACAATCCGTAATGACTTGCAAATTGCTTATCTGCGTCTTGACAATCAATGGGTGATCGGGGCCGAGAAGTTCGGAAGAGGATGCCCGTCCGTGTGTTAGATCGAACACCTGAGAGGTAGTTTTGGGGAAAAGGAAGAAGATATGCAGCCACATATCAAGCTCATAACGCCCAAAAGCCGAGAATACCCCTCTTGCCTCTGCGACAAAAGGAATCGCGATTTTTTCCCCAAAATATCTTCTTTGGGAGACGTATCTATCCTCAAGAGGCCGCTGCTTAGTTTTTTCTGTTCGGTCAAATGCCCGGGGGACCTGATCCTGCGCACCTATGATCTCGCCCGGGCTCTCCGGGATGCCGGCGTCACTGTAATCAGCGGCTTTCATTCCCCAATCGAAAAGGATTGCCTGGACTTACTCCTGCGCGGAAGCCAGCCGGTCGTGGTTTGCCCGGCTCGAGGCATTGAGAAAATGCGCTTCAGCGAGAGCGTAAAGGTCGGCGTCCAAAATGGCAGAGTGCTGGTTCTTTCGACTTTCGAAGAAAACGTCAAGAGGCCCACTGCAGAGACATCGCGGCGCCGAAACCAATTTGTCGGCGCCTTGGCTACTGCGGTCTTTGTAGCTTACGCTGACCCGGAATTAGGGGGGACGCCCCTGAAATTGTGAAATTCATCAGCGTTGCGCTGCTCTCGACGTTCAGCGAAAGCAAATCAAATTCAAAGTTGCTCGTTCCGGCCGCGATTGGAGCGGTGAAAGAATGCTCGAGAAATACCTCCGGATGTTTGGAAACCTGCGGACGGACAAGAACCGGAAGCGGTGGTCCGCCCTCACCTGTTATCAGGCACCCCACAAGCCTTTCGTACTCCTCTCGGTTATGGACATTATTGTTCAGGGCCAGATCACGGAGAACTTCATAGAGCCATCCCTCGAACTCGTCGAGACTTTCAATCTCTATTGGGCCGGGATCATGCCTGCCGGGACCAGAGGGAACATGGCCTACCCTTTCCCACGGCTCAAAAGTGACGGATTCTGGCACCTTGTCCCTAACCCGGGTTTCGAAACGAAGATCGACATGGAATTCAGTTCCATGACCAGGCTGCGAGAGGTCTGCGCAGGAGCAAGATTGGACGACGAACTGTTTTGGTTCCTGATGCAGCCGGAGCCGCGTCAGCAGTTGAGAACGCTCCTGATCAACACTTACTTTTCCCCCGAGATCAGGCTGGCCCTGATCGACCAGGGGACCGTAAACCTCGGTGCCTACGAGTACAGCAAGGGATTGCTCTCCCATGGGGAAGCCGCTGAAATCGGCGGATGGTGGGAGAAGCCCCAGGAATCCGAAACCGGCACCCGGATTCGGGACCAGGGTTTCCGGAAGGCCATTGTAACGATCTACGAGCACCGCTGCGCTCTGTGCGGAATCCGGATGCTCACGCCCGAGGGCCACACGGTGGTCGAGGCCGCGCACATCAAGCCTTGGAGCGAGGGACACGATGACAGACCCAACAACGGTCTTGCCCTCTGCCGCCTGTGCCACTGGTCCTTCGACGAAGGCCTGATGAGTGTCGGGACCAAGTATGAGGTCCTGGTCTCTAGAAGAGTACAAGTCGAACAGAACCTTCCCGGCCACATCCTGACCCTCCGCGACCGGCCGATCTTTTCCCCGACCGAAGACCAGTACTGGCCCGCCCAGGAAAACCTGGATGACCACCGGCTGAGAAGGTTCTTGCGCTAGAACAGCGAACCCTAGATAGAGTTAAAGGTCCTGCAAAACTTGTGACCATCAATAGAAAATGTCCAGGAGCCTTAACAAAGCGGATGACAATACGCGACATAACCGGCAACCGGACAAGTCGAGCTGATATCAAAGGGGGAAGGATAATCATGGAAGAGAAGCTACTGGGTAGCGGCGATGCAGGAGAGAGTTCAGGTTACGGTCGAATTCTTTTGGAGAAAATTCCAAAAGAGTTCGAAAGACCTTATGCCTTAGGGCCCAAGGAGAAAGTGATGGTGACTGACCTCTCTAGCCTTGGGTTCTTTCTAAATGAGTTTATAGCTCTGGCAGCTGTTCGGTTTGCTGTTCCTGTAGGCTCGGAGGTGGAATCTGCGATAGAGCATCTCGGCCCCCTCCTCAGAAATCGTGTAAACTTGATTGAGGAAAAAGAAAAATCTTTTTCAAAATATGCTGTAATTTTGTCGCCGATACAGGAAGAGTTCAAAATAAGGCTAACAAGGGTGAGTTATCCAGGAGCCTTCGCACTTCATGTAGAGAGAGATGTCGGCGATGAAGTCAGAGGAGCATTAGCTGAAGTGTTTTTCAATTTGCGGACATTCCTTATGGGCATTGATTATGAGCTACAAATAAATCTTGATATTCGTAAATTGAAGGCGGCGGTAGATATTGTGCGAAAACATTCGAAAAATGATAATGCTAGGACAATGCTAGCGACGATTTCTGCGCTGTTGGGTAGCTATCGACATGACGAAATCAGTTGCCTGGAGATGGTTCCGCATTCCTATAAAGGAAGCCTGGAAATGTTTAATCAATTTCTAGAAGACGAGATGTTTAAACTGATGTCGAAGCAATCATATGGCCTCGGGATCCCCCAGGCATTTAAGAAATCGGTTACGTCCCTTAAAGGACTCGTCAAGAATGTAGTCACTAAAAGCCCCTTCAAGCAGATTTTCACACTTGGCTCGAAGGCCATATCTGCCTCGACCAGCATGCCGATTCCTGATTCAGAGTGGATTTTGTCACTCTACAGGAAGCCTTACCTGCCCCCGGTGGTGAATTTTAAAACGGCAATAAAGAAGGCACATGATTCCTGGGTAGAAGCGGGGCATGAACCAATAGCGCCCCAGGGTTTCGGCCCTTGGGGCTTCATCGAAATACCGAAAAATGTTGATGTTAGCTCCTGGCTCGCAAAAATGAGGGGTGAGCTGGAATAGCGAAGAATAGGGATAGCTAGAATATGGACTACCAGTTTTCGTGGAGAGCTGGGGGACATGTTATATTCCCCTTGTGAAGCATTTTTTTCGATTCCAGCGATATCAGGGTATTAGAAAGGCTGCTTTCATCCAGGTGAGCGCCACCATTTCATCCGTTACAGGATGACAAGTGGTCGCCGAGTCTCTCACCACGAAAATGAACTCCAAGCCTTATCGTTATCAGCATCCGGCGTGCATTCTTAGCCGCCCAACACCCCTAATCCAGGCCTTAGAATTCGGTGAGAAGCCCTAGATGGTCCCGCCCGAGGTCAATCGCCTCAACGCCCATACTCGGGCTCTCTCGCCGAAGGAAGACATTGTGATCATTGCATCTTCAGATGCGTTGGGTCAAAGGGCTCCTTTTTCTTCATCAATGAATTATGGGGACGCCCCTGAAATTGTGAAATTCGCGAGCTATGACCGGCTCTCGAGGATCAGGGAAAACAAACCAAAGCCCGAGATCTCTGTGAAAAAGTGCGAGAGGATCCTTTCATTGAAATCTCGCCCGGAGTCAATGGGCTGAGATTCCGGAAAACGCTTCAGCAGTCCAACCAAAGAGTATCGCTCTTTTTCATCACCACGGATTCATCGGTCCACGTAAGATTGCAGGCGCCGAGGCAACAGTTCCAATCCCTTGGCTTTGACGTCAAAATTGTCGAGAAGTTCGGGGCAAAAGTTAAGGAAATCCTGAACGGCTTTTCTGCGCTGATTGAAAAAGTGGACTCAGAGGCTTTTAAAAAAGCCCTCGATGACTTTATCACCGACCTGCATGAACAGGAGGAAAACTGACTCACCAATTGACATAAAACAATTGGTTGGTGTATTATACCCACTATGAAAGCGAAGTTTGTCTTTCACACGAAGACGGTCAATGAAGCGGGACGCTCTTTTAAAATTTAATTGGAAACATACTTTTCTGATAGATCAAAGGGGTATATTGGGGAAGTTAGGTGGGGATTTCATGATGATGTCCAGGAGGATCGCGACACATATGGGCTGCAAGTGCCCACAGAGATGTTTTTGAATTTTTAAAGAGCGTCCCACTCCCACTGAAGGCAGTATCGACAACGGCGTGATTTTGAAATTTACCTCGGGTGACACAGAAATCACGACAAGGTCACCGTGTTGCCCGTTGCAGAATTTGTGAAGGCGCTCTTTGCCGGAGAGGTCTTCTAGGGCGCGGTCCAGCATCGAGATAAAGGAACTTCAAAAGAAAGTCAAGGAATTCCGAGATGAAATCAAAAGGTATCTCGTTAGACTGTCTCTCTAAGTATTATGATCTTATCACACCGGCGGACAGAAGCCGGTTCAGAAGGGATCAGATCGGTCTTCTCAAGCCTCGGGAAGGAGAGAGGGTGCTGGAGGTGGGATGCGGAACAGCCGCACTGTCTCTCCTTGCAAAGATGATTGTGGGTGAAAATGGTACTGTTGACGGGATTGATATCGCGCCGAAGATGGTTGCCAAGGCACGAAAAAAGGCTGAAAAAGCGAAACTCCCGATCAACTTCAGGGTTGCCTCCATTGACGAGCTACCCTATCGAGATGGAGTTTTCGATGCGGTGATCAGCAGCATGATGTTTCACCATCTGCCGCTGACGGTCAAGGGGAGGGGGCTTGAGGAAGTGTATCGCGTTCTCAAGCCAGGAGGGAGGCTCCTGTTATGTGACTTCAGTTCTCCGCGGTATCTCGTGTTTCCCATCGCCTACCTGATGTTCATATGGACTTCATCGACCCGATATCAGTTATTCGGGAGGCTGCCAGCCCTCTTTGAAGCGAGCAGCTTCAGAAAAGCAAAACTGTTAAAGAAAGGAATGTTTTTGGAGTATTACCTGCTTTTCAAAGAAGGGTAGAGTAGGAGCGCGAGTGAAGTTTGGGGGACGCCCCTGAAATTGTGAAATTCATCAGCTTTGCCCTGCTCTCGACGTTCAGCGAAAGCAAATCAAGCCCAGAGTTGCTCGTTCCGGCCGCGATTGGGGCGGTGAAAGAATGCTCGGGAAACGAGAGGGGGACGTCCATGAAATAACAACTTCTGAGGCTTCGAGGACGAAAAATAGGGGACGTAAATCATTTTATGACTTTCGCCAACCGCTCCCGTCGCAACGTTAAAAAAACAAACCAAAGCCCACAGTGCTTGAACTGACAGATGCTTGAGCAATACCTTCAGATGTTGGGAAAACTTCGGACTGACAGGGGCAGGGATTGGTATCCGGATAGCACTTACCATCGCGCACCGCACAAGACGGCTTACTCTTCGGCATGGTTATGCCGGAACACATTATGTTTCAAAACATGATGTCGAAATGCATAATAATCCTCGCTTGGAACCTGGGGATAACGTACATTCAAAAATCATAAGTTCCCAAGTCCCAAAGGAAGGTGCTAATAACGGAAGGTACTCCGATTCTTTTCCCGGATGAATATCTTGAAATGCTTAAAGACGGCTCTTTGCGAACGTGAGTATCTACGCGACATTGTGGAAGTTGAAGTTTCCCAGGGAGGGTGACCACTACATCGTGAGGGGGACGGGGACGCTGTCAGGTTTTTAAGTTGCTTGCGTGTTCAGCTTAGGGGGATCTGCCCTGAGACTAAGACTGTATAGCTTTACTACTCTCCCCTTTTGAGGGCCGGTCTTGAGTGCCGGGAAGGCCGGTCATTTCTTGCCCTTCTTGGTTTCAGGCGCACCTGTGCTGTAGACCACTTCAGTCCGTCCGTACTTCCGCATAAGGTCAGAAATCGCTTCCACCGACGGGTCCGAGATTCGGACGTCCTTGTGAAATAAAGCTTGCGAAGTTTCCTGAAAAGCGCTATTTTCTTGAGCAGGAAAATGGAGGCAAACAGGAAAATGCCGACCGAAAAGGACATGATTGAACAACTCCGAACGGGGAAGGTTTCGCTGCCCCCCCTCACCTTTCGCTTTTTGAGGGACGGTCTGCAAGGAGTTGGAAAACTCCGTTTCGACGCAGCGATTGAGGCCTCATGGGGCAAAAGGAGAGCGAAGTTCGCCGTGGAATGCAAATCGCTCTCCACGCCCAAGGCGTTTCAGGCCGGGCTCAACATACTGAAAACATCCTCGCTGTCCAAAGGCTGGAGTCCTCTTCTATTCGTGCCTTTCCTCAGCGCGCGGCAATTGGAGGAGCTTGAACGGGAAAAGATAAGCGGTCTAGATCTGTGCGGCAACGGTGTGGTCGTCGTGCCGGAAGAGTTTGCAGTACTGCGTACCGGCGGAAAGAACCGCTTTGTCTCTTCTGCACCGATCAAGAATATCTATCGGAAAAACAGTTCCATGGTTGGACGAGTCTTCTTCGTTCGTCCCGGTTTCAACACCGTTCAGGATGTATGCGCTGAGATCAACCTTCGAAACATGCTGGTGAAGAGCGGGGATAAGAGGCCCATGACTCTGCCCACGGTGTCGAAGGCATTGAAAACACTGGAAGAGGATCTGGTCATTGCGCGTGGAGAAACCATTCACCTGTTGCAAGCCGATAGTCTTCTGGAAAAACTTCGTGACAACTATGTCCAGCCAAACATCAAGGAGCGGGTTCGTCTCAAGATCCCGGGGGAGGCCGGGACGATTGCGGAGTTGCTGCTGAAGAAATCGCAGGCCCTCGGTCTGCCTCTTGTCGCCTCGGGGACGTCATCGGTTGGTCAATATGCCGTAATGCAGCGAGCCGATCTCTTATCCGTTTACTGCCCTCGTCCGGAGAAGCTGCTGGAGCGTGTCTCCGGAAGTCCGACAGATCGCTTCCCAAATATCGAGATCATTGTGACAGAGGATGAAACGGTCTATTTCGATGCCAGGCAGGGAGAGGATTTCTGGTGGGCGTCCCCTGTGCAAGTGTACCTCGAGTTAATGGCAGGGGACAAGCGGGACAGGGAGACAGCCGAACAGGTAAGGTCGTTTCTTTTGAGAGACCTTGAGTCAGTACGGTAATGAACAGGATATCCGATCTTCAAACATCATTGCTCGACCTCCTTCATGAGATAGAAGACACCGAAATCAAGCTCATCATTGGTGGGGGCTTTGGTATTTATCTCAAGACAAGCCAAGCGCAGCGGCAGGGTATGCGCACTCTCCTGCGCGCATGGCCTGAACCGCGTTCCACCAACGATCTGGACTTATTTCTGCGTCCTGAGTTGCTGATCGATTCACGGAAACTGAAGCCACTGGCAAATGCCATCACCAGACTGGGTTATCAGGTCGTTCCCGGGGCCGAAAAATACCAGTTTGTGAAACCGGGACCGGGGGGCACCGATGCAGGCAGCATCAAGATAGACATCCTCACCGGTCCACGGAACTCTTTTCGGGGTACGAGAGTAAAGGCGGACGCTCGCCGTGCTCGTCCCAGTCCTTCGGTCGGCATTCACGCTCACCCTGTGGACGAGGCGTTTACTCTCGAAGGAGGCCTGTTGCTGGTTACACTGGTGGGTAAGCTCAGCTCAAACAGATCCTATCAAGCTGAAGTTTTCCTGCCTCATCCTTACACGTTTTCGATGATGAAGCTTTTCGCCTTCAGGGATCGGCTCAAAGACTCTGACAGGGAATTTGGCCGCTACCATGCTCTGGATCTATATACAATCATCGCGACGACTGGGGAGGAAGAGTGGGAATATGCCCTTGAATTGCGCGATCAACAGGGCCACCTGCCCTGTGCGTTGGAGGCTGGGCGCCTGGTCTCGGAGTATTTTTCCGCGCTTGACCGTCTGGGCATGATTCGATTGAGAGAAAGCCCTTACTACAGGCCCGAAATGCAACTCAACGAATTTATGTCAGCTCTGCTCGAATTGTTTCCGGCGACGGTGAAACCTAATCCAAAGTGAAGGTGCATCTTTTGGAACCTACGCCATGCATGTGGAAATCAAGTTGTGGCGCGATCCCGAGGTTAAGCGGGATGTGCTAGCCCAGGCGTTGGACGGAAACGAGAGGGGGACGTCCATGAAATAACAACTTCTGAGGCTTCGAGGACGAAAAATAGGGGACGTAAATCATTTTATGACTTTCGCCAACCGCTCCCGTCGCAACGTTAAAAAAACAAA
>Ga0209163_1002612_pt1 | contig 14678 bp, 11 predicted proteins | sample MTBAKSrepl2MetaG_FD_187457 | JGI IMG/M metagenome (GOLD analysis project Ga0209163, IMG submission 187457) | Enrichment culture microbial communities om Arthur Kill intertidal strait, New Jersey, USA, that are MTBE-degrading - MTBE-AKS2 (Arthur... | ecosystem: Environmental > Aquatic > Marine >...
CCTGCGAAGTTTCCGACACCGGACCGGGCATTTCACCCGACTTGCTGCCCAACATTTTCAATCCTTTCTTTACCACCAAGGATTCCGGGACCGGCCTGGGCCTTTCCATAGTCCACAAGATCGTCACCCGCCACCATGGATTGGTGGACGTGTTTAATCGACCGGAGGGGGGAGCCGTTTTTGTAGTCAAGTTGCCGGTGGCCGCCGAGGCCGGCCGTTACCTCAAATGATTTAAGGCTGGGCTGAGGCCACGTTCCGGGGCCGGGCCGGTCGTCCGGGCTGCTCGATCCGGCGTTGCAGAAAACGGGGCAGGGCTCCTTCTTTCTGAAAGAGTTTGGGGTCCAGATTGGACAAGGGGACTTCGGCCCGGGCCATGGCCTTGTGGCCGCCGGCCGATCCGAACATCCCGAAGGCCTCGACCGCCCAGCGGCCGGCATTCTTTCTCGTGCCCACCACCCTGAAGATAGCGATCAGTTGATCCTTGACGATGCCCATCGCCACGCTGCGGTTGATGTCATGGACCCGCATGAAGAAATCGGCCATTATCACCAGGGTGTCCGAACTGTCGACCCGGTCGAGAAAGACCGAGGCCGTGTTCTTCTTGATCTTGACCTTGGCCAAGGCCTCCCGGAAATACTTGAGTGAAGACCGGGTGAATTCGGAATTTTCTATCTTGCCGACCATGTTCTGATTGATAAGCGGGTAAAGAAAGCGAAAGGCCCGCATGTCCTCAATCAGGCCCTGGCGGACGAAATTGTTGGTGTCTGTCTTGATGCCGAAAAACAGGGCCGTGGCCAGGTCGCCTCTGGGTGCGATTTTGGCCGCCCGCAGATACTCGGTCATGATGGTCGAAGTGGCCCCGTAATCAGGGCGGATGTCCTGGAAGGGGGCGTTGTTTTTGCCAACGGGGTGATGGTCGATTATCACGTTGAAATTCAGGTGGGCCAGGGCTTCCTGGTGATGAGGCTGGGAGTCCAGAATGGCGATTTTATTGTAATCCTTAGGATGAATTTCGCTGAGATGAACCAGGCGCACCTTGAGCAGCCGGATCATGGCCAAATTGTCGGGACGATTGACCACGTTGGTCCTGGCTATGGCCACCGAGGCCACCCGGCGCCACAGCAGCCGTTTTAGGGCCTGGGCGCTGGCGATGGCGTCCGGATCGGCGTTGATGATGATCAGCACCCGGTCGTCGTTGTTAAAAACAGCTTCGAGTCGATGGAGCCGTTCCACCAAAGTGCTTGACCGGGGCAAGGTTTGGGTCTTGTTGGCCATATCATTAATTCCTTTGGGGCCGGACCGGCTGCGGCTGCCGGGGTGACGACGGCCCGGTCTGCTCGGGGTCAAGTTCAATTTCAATATTCTGAGGGTAAACCCGGTTGATCGTCAACCCCAAAGGCAATTCCACGTCTTGACTGGTAAATCTGACCAGGTGTCTTCCTGGGGTAAATCCTTGGAGATTCACGTGGACCTTGACCTCCTCGGGGTTGAAGGAGACGAGACGGCGGCGGGGTCCTGAAATCTCCATGTTCACTTGCTTGATCGTATCCCGGTGAAGCTGAAGGCCGGAAGGAATGTTGGCGTAATAGACCTGAACCGACGCGGTGGTGTTGATGGTCTGGGCGCTGGCCAGGATCAGCCAGGTCAGAGCGACCAAGACCAAGGCCCCGATTTTGGCGCTCCAGTTTTCGATCAACACGCCCCGGAGAAAACCGCGCAGGGTCGGTCCGGCCGGCTGCTCCACCCCCAGCCATTCTTTCAGCCGAGCGGCCAAAGATTCTGGAGTGCTCCAAGTCTTTATTTCCCCGCCCACAGCCGTGGTGACCTCGCCGCGCTCTTCGGAAACGACCAGGCACACCGAATCGGTTTTTTCACATAAACCTATGGCCGCACGATGACGGGTCCCGAATATTTCCGGCAGGTCCTCGCGTTCGGTCAAGGGCAGGAAAGAGCCCATTTCGGATAACCGCCCCCCGGCAATAACCACCGCCCCGTCGTGGGCCGGAGCCTGAGGATTGAAAATGCTTTTGATCAGGGTGGAGGTGGGCAGGGCCATGACCGGCTGGCCGGCCCGGATGAACTCGGAAGGATCGTCTTCCCTGGCCCAGACGATGATGGCCCCGATCCTGTCCCCGGCCAGGTCGAAAACGGAACGGGCCAGGTCGTCAATGACGTCCGCCTCGGAATAATGACGTTTTGGGCGTAAAAATCTCAGGGGGCTAACCTTTTCCAAAACCTGGCGAATTTCGGCTTGAAACAGGATAAGAAGCAGGATGACCAGGACTTGCCAAAGAATCTGGAAAACCCAAGTGGTCATGAAGAGTCCCCAGAACTTGGCCCCGGAATAAACGCCGCCCAGGACCACCAAGCCGATCAGGACCCGCAGGGCCTTGGTGCCGCGAAACCAGGTGAAGAGTTGATAAGCCACCAGACTGAGGAAAAGGATGTCGACCAGGTCCCGCCAGGTCAAGGTCTTGATTATATCCAGCATGGCCTATTCTCCGAGTTCTAGCTTGTCCCTCAAGGTATTTTAGCATAATATTAATCTAACTGAAGGATGCCTTTTTATAAATGCTTTTGAGATCAGCCGGCGGCCGATCAAGGATTCGGAGTTTAACTTACTTTGATAGCTGAAAAAATAGGTCCAGGGATATTCACCGTCGCCGGTCCGGACCTGACCGATGATCGGGACGCTCTGGCCTACTTGGTCGAGGATTCCGGGGATTTGACCCTGATCGACGCGGGGGCCGGGCCAAGTTATCCCCAACTAGTCGCCAATATTCGGGAAGCAGGTTTCGACCCGGCCCGCCTGGGCTTCATCATCGCCACTCATTGCCATATCGATCATATCGGTTCATTGGCTGATTTTGTCCGGGATTATTCCCCGACCATCGTCGCCCACCTAGAAGATGCCCGAGCCATTGAAGAAGCTGATTCCACGGTCACCGCGGCCAGGTGGTACAATCTCGATTTGGAGCCCGTTGAAGTCGCCTTGAAACTTCAAGGTTCGCTCAACCGGCTTATGCTGGGGCGAAGCGAACTGGTCTGCCTGCATACGCCGGGACATACTCCCGGCTCCATGGTCGTCTATCTGGACCGTGGCGGACGGCGCTATCTTTTCGGCCAGGACATTCACGGTCCTTTTCATCCTTCCTTCGGCTCGGACCTTCAAGCCTGGCGGCGGTCCATGCAGACCTTGATCGAACTGAAGGCCGACGTTCTGGCCGAAGGCCACTATGGTGTTGTTTATGGGGCGGATAAAGTCGTGGGTTTCATCAAGACCTTTCTGGAAACCCATTCGATCAAAGATTAAGTCGGCGGATGGGATTATTTTAGGCTCAAGTAGTTGCCCCGATAATTTCACTTTCGGAACTTTGTCTGAGGAATGTCATAGTTTAATGAAATGATGGAGAGGGCGACCAACGCCGCGGGAAGAGGTCATGTCGAAATCGTTTCCCCTTGAAAAGCAGGGTTTTCATCCCTTCGCCGATCTTATCGGCCTTACCTTTACCCAAGTGGACGACCAATCCAGTGTCTGCTTCCTGGAGCCGGATGAACGGCTTTTTAATCCCCACGGCGTGATTCACGGCGGTGTGTTGTATACGATGGCCGACACGGGCATGGGGGCGGCCCTTTATCCTCACCTCAAGCACGACCAGCTTTGCGCCACTATGGAAATCAATATCGTCTACTTTACCCCGGTGACCTCCGGGCCCTTGACCTGCCGGACTAGATTGATCCACAAGGGTAAAAGAATAGCCCTGCTCGAGTCCGAGATTATGAACCAGGACCGTCTGGCGGCCAAGGCCGCGGGCATTTATTCCATATTCACACCCCGTAACCCCTGACGCCGAGGCCGAAGGCTGATGGCCGTTTCGGAAGAGAAACGCAAATGGTGGGGCTGGGGTCTGGAAGACGCTCCGCCGGCCAAGGCCGAGGGATTTCTCTCTTTCCTGTCCAAGCGCATCGGACCATGGCCCGATTTCACTCTGCCCCCGCCGTCATTGGATCAAATCGAGTTGCGGCCGCCGGGGGCGTCTCCCGGGCTCCTGGATGAATTGGTGGCGGCCGTCGGCCGCGACTATGTGCGGACCGATCAAAGATCGAGGGTCTTGCACTCTTTGGGGCGGAGTTATCGTGACCTGATCCGTCTTCGATCAGGCCGGATTCCGGCTCCGCCGGATGCGGTCGTTTATCCGGCCGATCACGACCAGACCGTCCGCGTTCTTGAGGCGGCGGCCCGACATCACGCCGCGGTGGTCCCGTTCGGCGGCGGATCAAGCGTGGTGGGCGGGGTCGAACTTGATCCGGAACTCCGGCCCAATATTTGTCTTGATCTGAGCCGCCTCGACCGCGTCCTGTCTGTCGACGGCTCGAGTCTGACAGCGCGGGTCCAGGCCGGAATCTTCGGTCCGGACCTGGAAGCGGCCCTGGCCAGGGCCGGCTTCACCCTCGGTCATTTTCCCCAGTCTTTCGAATTTTCCACCCTCGGCGGTTGGATCGCCACCAGGGGCGCCGGGCATAAATCCACTAAATACGGCAAGATCGAGGACCTGGTTCTGGCCCTCCGCCTGGCCCTGCCCGGCGGCGAGCTGGTTACCCCCCGCGTCCCGGCCGCCGCGGCCGGAGGAGATCTGACCGCCTTGCTCATCGGCTCGGAAGGGGCCTTGGGGGTGATCACCGAAGCTGAAATGAAGATTCGGCCTCGGCCTCAAAGCGAATGGTTCGCCTCCTTCTTTTTTCCGAATTTCGAGGCGGGATTGGCCGCGGTCAGAAGAATCATGGCCCTAGGACTGCGTCCGGCCATGCTCCGTCTTTCCGACTCCATGGAGACAGCGGCCCTGTTGGCTGAAGCCGAGGCCGGGTCCGATTCGCCCCTGCGCCGATTTCTTTTGAAGGAAATCGGTCCCCGATATCTGGACCTGCGCGGGGTCCGCTTGAACAAGGCCTCGCTCCTTCTGGCGGCCGGTGAAGGCGGGACCGGCCGGACCTGGGCTGAAAAATCAGCCGTGGCCCGGGCCTGCCGGGTCCATGGCGGGGTGGGGGCCGGGGCAAGTCCTACCCGCCTCTGGCACAAGACCCGGTATGCTTCGCCCTATCTCCGGGACGAACTGATCACCCGAGGAATTTTCATCGAGACTCTCGAGACGGCCGCCGCCTGGAATAACGTTTTTGATTTATACCGAAAAGTCCGAGAGGCCATCAGTCAGGCCCTGGCCTGGTCCGGCGTGACCGGTTTGGTTATGACCCACCTCTCCCATGCCTATCCCCAGGGGGGCAATCTTTATTTCACCTTTCTGGCTCCGATGGTTAGAGGCCGGGAGGAAGAACAGTGGCGGCGGGTCAAGAACGCGGCCACTCAGGCCATACTGGACGGCGGCGGGGCCTTGAGCCACCATCACGGCGTCGGCCGGGACCACAAGCCCTGGATAAGTCATTATTGGGGGCGGGACCTGGTCAAGGTCCTTCAGGCCGCCAAGACCCAGTTGGACCCATTAGCCCTTCTCAATCCGGGCGTGGTCTTTAATCCGGACCTGACCCAACTGGGACCGTCAAAAGAACTGTTTTCCCCTAGGGCCAGAATGGCCAATCTGGACCGATTCGAGCGGGAAGAGTTCGATCTTCTGGTGATCGGCGGGGGCATTGTCGGGTCCGGAGTGGCCTGGGACGCGGCGGTGCGCGGCCTGTCCGTGGCCTTGGTGGAAAAGGAGGACTTCGGTTCCGGAACCAGCGGCAAATCGTCCCGGATGATCCACGGCGGCCTGCGCTATCTCAAGATGCTGGACGTCAAACTGGTCAGAGAGTCCTTGGCCGAACGGCATCACCTTCTGCGGATAGCCCCCCACCTGGTGCGTCCGGCTCCGTTCATTGTCCCCATTTTCAAGGGGCATGGGGACAGCCGGACCGTTTTAAACCTGGGACTTTGGGCTTACGATACCCTGGCCGGAGAAAAAAAACTGCCGCCCCACCAGAGCCTGACCGCCCAGGAACTGCTTGCTCTCGAACCTCATCTTTCCTCCGAAGACCTGGAGGGCGGGCTGCTTTACTATGACGCCTTGACCGACGACGCCCGTCTGACTTTGGAGACGGCCAAGGCCGCGGCCAGGGCCGGGGCGGCGGCGGCCAATTACGTGGAAGCGGCCGGCCTGAACCTCACCCCGGAGGGGATCGAGGCCGAATTGAGAGACAGGCTCACCGGACGGAAAATGACCCTCAAGGCCGGGGTGGCCGTGAACGCCGCCGGGGTCTGGTCGGACCGGGTCAGAAAGACCGCCGATCCTCAGGCCGCAGTTAAAATCCGTCCGGCCAAGGGCATCCACATAGTCTTTCCCCGATCAATCAAACCCATCAGTCATATCGTCATTCTCAAGGGCCAGGACGGACGGCCTCTCTTTGCCGTCCCTGCGGGGGAAGTGGTCTATGTGGGCACGACCGACGCCGATTACACCGGCGATCTTGACCAAGTCCGCGCCGAACCTCCGGAAGTCGATTATCTGGTTGAAGCGGCCAACCGGGCCCTGGCCGGACCGCCCCTGAACCGGGACCAGATCACGGCCTCCTGGGCCGGCCTGCGTCCCCTGATCGCCGCCGGTAAGGACGGCGAGACCAGGGACATTTCCCGGGAACATGAAATCACCGTGGAAAACAACCGTCTGGTCACGGTTTGCGGAGGCAAATTAACGACCTTTCGATTGATGGCCGCCCAGACCGTGGACCGGGTCTTCCATATCCTGGAGAAAAAAGAGCGGCCCTCCTGCGTTACCGCCGATTTGTCCTTGACCGGCCCGACCAGCCCGGTCGACTCCGGCCTGATCGATTGGCCCCCCAAGGTTGTTGAACGGCTCGAGGAAAAGTATGGTCTTCTGGCCGCATCCATCGCCGCCCTGGGCCGGAGTCCTTTGTTGGCTTCGGTCCTGGACCCTGAATTGGGATTGACCGCGGCCGAAGTTTATTGGGCCGTCCAGGAAGAGATGGCCCTGAATCTGACCGATCTCATGGTTCGTCGCCTGGGACTGGCCTATCTGACCCCGGACAACGGCCGCCGGGCCGCGCCCAAGGTGACCGAGTTCACGGCCGGGCTTTTGGGTTGGACCGCCGAAGAGACCCAGGCTCAATTGGAAACCTACCATCGGTTGTTAAGTGACGAACTCGGCTTTAAGTCGGATTGATGATCAATTTTCAGGAAGCTATTTTATTGACGGGGGAAAGAAGTTTGTGTAACTCAGTAAGTTATTCAAATCTAAAAAAGGGCGCCAAAAGAGCTATTCCCGGGTGGTTTGATAAATCATGACTCACAAAGCCGTTGTTTTAATCGTGGATGATGATCGGGTGGTTCGAAAACTGCTTTCGATGATACTGGCCCAGGAAGGTCATGAAGTTATCGAGGCCTCTCGGGCCGAAACAGGATTGGGTCTGGCCAAGGCGAGGCGTCCGGACCTTATTCTCCTGGACGTGATGATGCCTGAAATGGACGGGTTCGAGGCCATCAAGCAGCTCAGGAGCGATCCGGCCACGGCGGATACCCCGGTCATCTTTCTTTCGGCCAAGACTCAGACCTCCGACAAAGTCAGGGGACTGGAACTGGGGGCTTCGGACTACATCAGCAAGCCGGTGGATAAGGCCGAATTTCTGGCCAGAGTCAGGATTCATCTCAAGCTGAAGCGCCAGGACGAAGCCTTGCGGGAGTATACCCAGAACCTGGAAAAAATGGTCGAAGATAGAACCGGGCAGCTGCTTCATGCTCACCGCCTGGCCAGCCTGGGCACTCTCGCCGCCGGAATCGCCCATGAAATCAACAATCCGACCACGTTCATCACCGGCAATCTCCAGACCATCGAAAACTTCTGGGCCAAAATCGTCCCCTATCTCGAGACACACCCTCAAGCCGGGGCCGACAAAAAAATCAGTTATATTATTAAAGAATTTCCGGCCATGATCAAATCCATCCGTTCCGGGGCCGACCGCATCACCAACATCGTCGCCGGATTGAAGGCCTTTGCCCGGAAAGACTCCAGCCTCAAGGAGGCCGCTGATGTCAACGAATGTATTGAGGAGGCCCTCAAGCTGACCAACAACCGCCTGAAATACTATGTCAAAGTGGAGGAAGATTTCGCCCCCTCCCTCCCTAAGGTTTGGGCCAATCCCCAACAGCTCATCCAGGTCTTCGTCAATCTCATGCTTAATGCGGCCGATGCCATCGGCCAAAGGGAAGGCCGATTGAAGATAAGCAGCCGCCAGAGTCAGGACGGCCGGGTTGAACTGGTTTTTACCGACGACGGCCAAGGCATGGCTCCCGAAGTGAAGGATAAAATTTTCGATCCGTTCTTTACGACCAAACCCATTGGTGAAGGGACCGGACTGGGGATGTCCATCACCCATGGAATTATCCAGGACCACCGGGGGACCATCGAGTTGGAAAGCGCCCCCGGGAAAGGGACCACCTTTGTTCTGACCTTGCCCACAGAGAGGAATTCATGACCATCGAATTCCGTCCGACCCTTAAAATAAGGATTCTCGCCGTCGATGATGAGAAAGACATCACCGATCTTTTGGTCCGCCATTTCAAATTCAAGGGCTATGATATCGTGGGAACCAACGACCCGGGGACCGCCTTGAAAATGATCGAGGAAGAAAATTTCAATATCGTTATTTCCGATATCGTCATGCCGGGCCTGGACGGCCTGGAGCTCCTCCAAAGAATCAAAAATTATAACGGCGGTATCCAGGTCATAATGATTACCGGGTACGTGACCATGAACAACATCCTGTCGGCCATGAGGCGGGGGGCTGAGACTGTTTTTTTTAAGCCGCTCGGGGATTTGGACAAACTGGAAGAGACCGTGAAGCAGTGCGTGACCAAATTGCAGATGTGGCAAATGATTCTCAAAAAACTGGGAACCATGGGCAGGACGGGGCACCCCTATGCCTGAGATAGAACTCGATCCGGAACTATTGTCCGATTTCATCATCGAATCCAGGGAGCTGCTCGACGATTATTCGGCCAAGCTGATTGACCTGGAGACTCATCCGGACGACCCCAACGTGATCGGGGCCATATTCCGGGCCGCGCACACCCTCAAGGGCAGCAGCGCTTTTTTCAATCTGATCCACATTAAAAACTTCGCCCATAAGCTCGAAAACCTTCTGGATGACTTGCGCAACAAACGTCGTTCGGTCACCTCCGAAGTGGTCGATTTTCTTTTGACCGGCGGCCATCATCTCCAAAACATGTTCGATCGGGTCGGCACCGGGGATTATTCGACCGATTTGAACCGGGAAGAGGACGAATTCCTCAAAAAACTCCTATCTTTACTGGAAAAGGGACCGCCGGCCCCGGCCGCCGTCTCCGAGTCGATCCTTAAGTCCGTTCAATCCTTGACGACCGAATATAAGAGCACCCGCCGGGAGCCTGACCAAGTCCTTCTTCAAATCGATGCCCTGCTGGCCGGCTTGCCGATGACCGCCGAACCCGCCGCGCCCTCCGCCCCAATCAAAAAGAAGGCCGAAAGCAAAGTCGTCCGGTACATCTATCAGGGTCTGGATTTGACCGAACCGCTTCAAGCCGCTCTGACCACCATGGAGCGGGCCGAAGAAACAGGGTCATTGGACGCCGGGGCTTACGACCAAGCCCTCGGCCGCCTTCAGGACCTGAGCGAAAAACACGATCTGACGGGCTTGAAAGAGCCCTTGGCTTCGGCCATCGAAGATTTTGCCGCGGTCAGGGACAGCTCCATCGGTTTCGATCCGCTTCTGCTCACCCTGCTTAAGGACAAACTGAAAGCGGTGGTGAACCTGGTCGAAAAGGTCGAGGCGGAACCCTTGCCGGAGGCTCAGGCGGTTTCGGAGAAGGAGCCGCCGCAAGCGGAAGCCGAACCCAGGACGGTTCGGGCCGCTCGGGAGGAGCGAGTCGAGCGCAAGACCATGCGCATTGACGAGGAAAAGGTCGACGGCTTTATGAGTTACGTGGGTGAACTGATCATAACGGCCGAGACCTTCAACTACCTCCAGAAAAGGATTGAGGCCGAACAGGTCAGCCCCCAGACCATTCGGGCCTTCAAGAACGCCAACCAAGCCTTTCATGAACTGTCGGACGAGCTCCAAGAGAGCCTGATGGAAATCCGCCGGGTGCCCATCAAAGGTCTTTTTCAAAAGGTGACCTTAATGGTCCGCGAACTGGCCGGCCGGATGGGCAAAAAGGTCAAGGTGGAGATCGAGGGCCAGGATGTTCGGCTGGACAAGAGCATCGCCGAGAACCTTGAGGGCCCTCTGGTTCATATTATCCGTAATTCCATGGATCACGGTTTGGAAAACCCGGAGGTCCGGGAAAAGGCGGGCAAGCCTCCCGAGGGGTCGCTCCGCGTGAAGGCTTCAACGGATAAAGAATTTTTTTACCTGGAGATATTCGATGACGGTCGAGGAATCGATCCGGATGACATGCGGCGGGCGGCGGTGGAAAAAGGCCGGATGTCCGAAGCCCAGGCCCTCAACCTTTCTAATAAAGAAGCGGTCAACCTGATCTTTGGGGCCGGGTTTTCCACGGCCAAGGAAATCACTGATGTCTCGGGCCGAGGGGTGGGTATGGACGTGGTCCGGACCAACGTCTCCAATCTCAACGGCTCGATCAACGTGGACTCCATCCCCGGGTGGAGCACGACCATCTCCCTGAAGATACCCTTGAGTGTGACCCTCCAGGTGGTCAAGGCTCTGTTGGTTCGGGTGGGGGCCGAGAATTTTATTATTTCCCTTGATCACATCATCGAATCCCTGAGGCCTTCCGTCCAAGAACTGGCTTCCGTCGAAGGGCGGGGGGAAGTCTTGAATCGGCGGGGCCAGATTCTGCCTTTGATTCGGCTCTACGAAATTTTCAACATCGAATCCCAATTCACCGACCCATGTGAGGCCATCCTGGTCATCATCGAGACTGCGGCCGGACGCTTCGGCCTATTGGTCGATGAAGTCATCGGCCAGCAGCAGGTCGTGGTCAAGGACCTGGGAACCCAGTTCAAAAACCTGGCCTGCTTGGCCGGCAGTGCCATCCTGGGCGACGGCCGGCTGGGGCTGGTCCTCGACGCTGATGGCCTGGTTCGCCTGGCCCTGGGCCTGTAATAGGGGTTGGTTGTTTGTCCCCGCCCGGCCCGCGCCGGCCGAGGGCGGCGTTTGTTCCATTTGTGGGGCAGGGACGGTCCGGTTTTAGACCGCCGTCCGGACGGTGAAATAAAAGGAAGAAAACATGGACGTCGAACGAGTTTTTTTGTTACCCGGGGAATTCATCATCAGCAAGAAACCCCACGAGGTGACCACTCTCCTGGGCTCCTGTGTGGCGGTTTGTCTTTTCAGTCGTTCAGCCCAATTCGGGGGCATGAATCACTATATGCTCCCGAGTTCGGCCACGGGGGAACGCCACGCCAAATACGGCGATTATGCCATTCAGACCATCGTCCGGTTCATGGAACGGGGGGCCGGGTCCCTGAAAGGCGCGGAAGCCATGGTCTTCGGCGGCGCCAACGTCGTGGGGGCCATCATCAGCGGGGCTCAGATCGGGATTAAAAATGTGGAGACCGCCCGCAATATGCTTAAAGAATACCACATACCCATTACCAAGGAAGTCGTGGGGGGCAACACCGGCTTGAAAATCAGATATCAAACCTGGGATAACCAAGTGGCCTATCGGTATATCGAACGGTCCCAGTTCGCTGAGACCATGCTGGCCAAGGAGGCCCACCTCCAGCAGAACAAGATTAAGGTTTTGGTGGTGGACGACTCGGCCCTGGTGCGCAGCTTGTTGATCAAGGCCATGGAACAGGAGCCGGACATCGAGGTGGTCGGTCAGGCCGGGGACGCTTTCGAGGCCCGGGAAAAACTCCTGGAAAAAAATCCCGACGTCATCACTCTGGACATCATCATGCCCAAAATGGACGGCGTATCCTTTCTTAAAAAGCTCATGGTCTATTACCCCAAGCCGGTGATTATCGTCAGCACCATCGCCAAGGCCGGGAGCAAGGTCCAGCTCCGGGCCGACCAGATCGGGGCGGTGGATGTGATCGATAAGGAAAGTCTGAACCTTTACCAGGGACTGGACAAGGTCAAATCAGTCCTCCTGCCTAAAATCCGCCAGGCAGCCCGGACCATTGTTAAAAAGAGGGACAAGGACGAAATCAACGGAATTTAAAATCATACCAAATTGCCTTCATTCATGAAATAAAGAAACTATCAGGTCATTGCGAGGTTCGTCGCAGACGAACCGAAGCAATCCTTTGAAGTTCAAAGAGATGGTTTCGTCATCCCGCTGCCGCGGGATTCCTCGCCATGACCTGCGGATAAACTTTGTATGAAAGCGACTTGGGGTCAGAGTTCAAAAACAGCACCCGGTGAATTCTGCCCCGCCGCTTCAAGATGGACGTTCTTGCTTCCGGCGGCCAAGACCGAGCCGATTACTGCCAAGGCCAGTTCCGGGCGGTTGTTCACCTGGCTCAGGTGGGCCAGAATGACTTGGCTTAATCCGGGATGAGCCACTTCCCCGAGCAGTTCCGCCGTCTTTTCATTGGACAGGTGCCCCCGGCGGCCCCGGACCCGCTGCTTCGTCTCCCAAGGGTAAGGTCCGTCCCAGAGCATTTGCGGGTCGTGATTGGCTTCAATCACCAGAGCCCGGCAGTCCCCCAGCTTTTCCCGAACCAGGCCCGTGACCGCGCCCAGGTCCGTGGCCAGCCCCAGACGAACCCCATTGTTTTCCAGAACCATGCCCACCGGATCGGCCGCGTCGTGAGACAAGGAAAAAGGCTGGAGCCGCAACTCCCCGACGGCGAACGCCTCCCCGGTTTGAAAAAGACACGGCTCGATCCGGCCCAGAACAGGCCGGGCCCTGGCTAAAGTCCCCTGATTGATGTAGACCGGCAGCCCGAGCTTTCTGGCCAAAGGCCCCACGCCCAAAACGTGGTCCCGATGTTCGTGGGTCACCACAATGGCCTTGAGCCGAATCGGGTCCAAACCGGCCAGAGCCGCCCGCCTGAGCAATTCCCTGGCCGGCAGACCGGCGTCGATCATCAGGGCCTGCCCGGCGGCTTCCACCCAAAGGGCATTGCCCCTGCTTCCGCTGGCTAAGACGCAAAAACGAATGAGTCCCTCCCTCGATAGACGGCTCGAAGCCGATTCGGGTGTTCGGGCTGGATCAGACCCGTCTGGTGCTCCGGATACCGGGGACACCTGACCAGGCCGACCTTGGTTTTCACCGTTCCGCCTGCAAGCGCAAAACCATGCTCCGTTCCCATCCGTTGCCCGGGCAGAATTCAAAACCGAACTTTTTATACAGCCCGATGGCCCGCATATTGTGGCCTTCAACCGCCAACCAAACCGTGCCCAGCTTAAGATGGGAAGCCCGGCGCAAAGCGGTCTTGGTCAGTTCCGTGCCCACGCCCCGCCCTCGATGGGAGTTTAGGATGAAGATCAAAAATTCCGCGTCATTCCGGGAAAAATCAGCCAGAAGGGCCGCGTGTCCGATGACCGAATCGTCCCGCCAGGCCAGGAAGTTCTCGGCCCGCTGGAGAAGACAATCGATCCACTGCCGCCGGGCCTCGCTTCCCTCGGGCGGCAGTCCCTGAGACATTTTTTTGGGCGTGAACAGATCATACATATCCCGTAAAGATCGAGCGTCGTCCCGGTTGCGGGAGCCGAGCTGAAACGGGACCCCCGCCTTGTCCATCAGGGTTATCAGTTGATTATCGCTGTCCATCGCCCGCGTCCCTGCTGCTGGGGCCGGTTAAACCGCCGGGAACGAGAGCCTCGGGTGACACGGTCGTTTATTGCCCCGACAGACCCATTCGGTCTTTTATCAGGGCCTCGATTGCGCCGGGATCGGCTATGGTTGAGATGTCCCCCAGTTGGTCGAATTGACCGGAGGCGATCTTTTGGAGCAGCCGCCGCAGAATCTTACCGCTGCGGGTCTTGGGCAGGTTGTCGGCCCATTGAATTACGTCGATCGTGGCGATGGGGCCGATTTCCGAACGAACCAGGGCCGTCAGCTCCTTTTTCAGCTCCTCGGACTTGGTCGCCCCGGAATTCAGGGTGACGAAAGCATAAATACCCTGACCTTTGACCGGATGAGGAAAGCCGACTACGGCCGCTTCGGCCACCAGATCATGTAAAACCAGGGCCGACTCGATCTCGGCCGTACCCAGCCGATGCCCGGAAACGTTGATTACGTCGTCAATCCGGCCGATGATCCAATAGTACCCGTCCTCGTCCCGCTTGGCCCCGTCTCCGGTGAAATACATGCCGCGAATCTGGGAAAAATAAGTTTCAATAAAGCGGTCGTGGTTTTTGTAAACCGTTCTGGCCATGCCGGGCCAAGGCTTTCTGATGAACAGAGCCCCTTCCTGTCCGGGGAATCGGACTTCCTGACCGGTCTCCGGATCGATGATGACCGGGTCGATTCCGAAAAAGGGAAAGGCGCAGGAACCGGGTTTGATCGGGGCCGCGCCGGGCAGGGGGGTGATCATATGGCCGCCGGTTTCGGTTTGCCACCAGGTATCCATGATCGGCGCCCAATCACGGCCGACATGATGATAGTACCAACGCCAAGCCTCCGGGTTGATCGGTTCGCCCACGCTGCCCAACAGCCGGAGCGATGAAATATCGTGTTTCCGGACGTGTTCGCCGCCTTCCTTGGCCAGGGACCGGATGAC
>Ga0209163_1002619_pt1 | contig 14664 bp, 12 predicted proteins | sample MTBAKSrepl2MetaG_FD_187457 | JGI IMG/M metagenome (GOLD analysis project Ga0209163, IMG submission 187457) | Enrichment culture microbial communities om Arthur Kill intertidal strait, New Jersey, USA, that are MTBE-degrading - MTBE-AKS2 (Arthur... | ecosystem: Environmental > Aquatic > Marine >...
GGGTTCGAGTCCCACCCGACTCACCAAAAGTGGCGACCCAATAAGGTCGCCACTTTTGTTTAATCTGGTGGGAAGTGACAGTCACCAAGACCTTGACGTTTAGAGTGACTGTCACCAGGAAGCATACATCAGATCGACTGTCACCCTTCTCTGTGACGGAGTCCCCAATCCCCCCCGATAACCCTTCTATTCCTGAAGATCTACGGTTCCGATCTTCGAAAGTTTCCTTTAAATCCTCACGCCACAGTATCCCATAGAGGTTTGATCCACCACTCTTTCCGCTTCAAAAACCCCCATCCACAACTCGACTCTCTCCCCTCTATCTATTAAACCGATCCTTATTTAAATGCCCAAAACGTGCTTCCTCCCCCAATACTTGGCAGACTAAACAGGTTGAAGCTCTGCAATTCTATGCACAGAATAACACCTTTATACTATACTCCTTTACTCTATGATTCGACCACCAGCATAAATCACATTTAATGTTCGCCTTACAAATGTCGTAAGTTCGCTTGGATCAGGATCATCGGCATCTTCCCCAACTGCTCTATGATGAAATCGCTGACTATATGTATTTATACGGCTAAGTTCTTCAACCAACGATTGGCAATGCACTAAGGGATCTTCCTTCTCCGCTTTTCTAATCATCCCGATCATGTTGCCAAGGGCATCTTTCTCCCCCCACCTTGTCGGAAACTTAAATGTAAGATACTCCTCAAGTATCACTCGTAGAGTGTCAGCGATCCCTTTCAAATGCTTAAGGTGTTTCCCAGGCGAATCTAGGTAGTTAATTAATAGAAGATAGTTTTTCTGAAAAGCTTGGCTTGGTCGTAGTGGTAATGCATGACCTTCCAGAATGACTGGATCGGTCAAAGGCATTAGCTCAAACGTCCTCGCTTTTGTTTCTGGTTTGCTTTCAACTGTCCGAGCAAACTCCAGATCGTGTGAGAGAACAAAACACTGTCCCGAGATATCAACCATATGATGAATTCGTTCTATGGTTACCTGACGACGACTACGATCTTGACGAGTGTAAGGATCATCAAATACGACGATTGTTTCTGCTATTATTGGGTCAGATTCTACACGCGCCAGGAAATAGGCAAGGGCAAGCGCACTGCGATCTCCACTGCTAAGTGTATTAGCGAGAGAAGTTTGTGATGGATCCTGCGCCGATTCTATTGATGATGATATTATCGTACCTTGAAGCTCGACGGCAAGAGTTCCCGAAGGTTGCATCCCAACGAAATCGACACCCTTACTAACTACTTGAAATTCTACTCCGAACAGCTTCAACAACTGATTTATTCTAACTCCATATCGCTCAAACATCTCATTTGATTGTTCACGTAAAGCCTCATTCGCATCTCGCTTCGCCTTCTGTGCATCATTTTTCTCTTTAACCGCTTTATCATAGACAACAAATGCTTTTACAGCTTCATCCTCATGCCTCTTCTTTGTTGCTCTTAGCCGAGTCAAATTTCGTTGGAGATGAGTCAAGTCTATCGACTGTGCAGTTCTTTTGAATTCATCAATATCAGTGTTGATCTTTTCAACTTGGCTATTATATACCTGAAGCTCTTCGGAAATCTTGTCCCAAGTTGAAAGCGATATTATTTCCTTTTCTAAAAGGTGAATTGTGGAACCAGGGTTAGCCTTTTTCCGATCAAGTGAATCTTGGAGAGATCGATGGGTTTCCCATAGAATATGGATAAGCTCTTCCTGCGATAGGTTCTTTCTTTCTGAATCATCTTCAGCTGAATTTGGGTCTTGAATTTCAGGCAAAACAAATTCGTAACCAGCGGCATCTTTCCACCATTCCTGTTCTGTTTTTTGTGATTCAAGAATTTGGCTGAGCCGATTTTGTGCTGATTCCCCAAAGATCTGTGTAATCGTTGTTTCAAGTTTCTCGCGGACCTCTACCTGCTCCTGTAAGGCCCCCGAGAAATACGAGTTGTAAGCCTCCAAAATCTCAAGCCCATTCATGTCTTGCCCACAATGGGGACAAGCGTCACCGGTCTTTGCTTCATGTCCCTGTTTCACCCAATTTATAGAGAGGCCCCGTGAAGTCTTAGCCAGATGATCTAAGATTTTCTGCAGCGCGCCTAATGCAGCTGACTCGAGCGTGGATTCCAAAACAGCATGGTAATTACTCGGAATACTTGCTATGGGAAGAGGGGGTAGCGATTTTCTGACCTTGACTGAATCCGACTTAGATTTCGTTTGCTCGGCTGTCCTGAGTTCACTGCCACCTGAATTAATTTGGTCATCTATTTTGTCTATTTTTGGCAATCTTTTAAAAGACTCAATTGTATAACCAACCGGAATAAAGCGAAGAAGATTGTTTTTAGCTTTATCTAACGATTTATTTGCCCTATTTAGCCGTTCTGTGCCTGATTCAACAGCCGATATCAGTGATTTCGCTTGATCACCGATCACTAACCCAAACAAATGTCGCCGTTGATCTACGCTGACATGGTGGCCTATGAAGACGTTTTCTGCTACGAAACGGTCGTCAAATACATGTATCTGAGGACAATTTTCTCTGCCCTGCCATACGGCATCTTCTAGTCTAACAGTTTTTCCATCATCAAGTGTGATAATTATTTCTTGCTTTCCAAGAAAGCCAATTCTTCTTCTCCCGATAACATACGATGGATCACCCATTGAAGCAGATCGAAAGACGTCGCAAAGTGTGCTTTTCCCGCAGGCATTTTTCGCATAGATCACATTAAATTTAGAAAAGTCGCCTTCAGAACCGGACGAAGGGTTTAGTGCAGAAAACTTACCCACGCCTTTGAGTACACTAAGTCGCTTTATCATTTTTCGTCTATCCCTTGTCTCATCACTTCCATCTCTGAGTGCGGTCACAGTCCACTCACCTATACAAGGTATAGCTCAGCACGTCCCCAATCCCTTTGCTGTTTGGCCTTCTATAAATGCAAAGTTAGAATGAGCCTGCTACTTCCGCCAGCCCATCAGTTCAATCAGACCAATTTCTGACAAAGCCACCAGAATTCGTCATATCAAACTCCTTTCCGGTATGTATCTCTTGGACGGATGTATACCACGCCTAAGAGGACTCGATGAAGAAGAACCCGAACAAGATGACCCCGGATGAACGTCTGCGAGAAATCGCCTGCATTTTCGCACGGGGGAATCCTTCGGATGGGAGAGGCGAGCAATCCTACTGTCCAACCCTCCAACCCTCCAACCCCTGTCAGACCTGCAAATCAAGCCCCCAAAACCTCCAAACCAGGCCCCTCCAAACCAGCGAACCAAACCACTCCCAAGTCTGCCGAACGAGGCCACTCCAGGCTGCCGGGATCAATCCAACCGCGGGTCAGGGAGTGGCAGCCGTAGTGTGAAGACCGCTCGTCATGGTTGAACAATTGATGGTCACAGCTCATGTAGAGCCGTTCCGGCGTTGAAGGTGGGCAGACCCACCTTCGTCTTACGTGAGCATACCCACCTTCGTCTTACGCGAGAATACCCACCTTCGTCTTGCACGAGCAGATCCTGCCACACAGCCCGGGCTCGGCTCATTCCTTCGGTGGTTCCCAGAGTTCGATACGGTTGCCTTCGGGGTCTGAGATCCAGCAGAACCGGCCGAAATCGGGTTCGTTGTGCCATTTCACCTCGATCCCTTCCGACTCGAGGGCGGCGGCAACAGCGTCGAGGTCCTCCACACGGTAGTTGATCATGAAGGGGGCTGTGCCGGGATCAAAATAGGTTGTGGACTCGGGCATCACAGTCCAGACGGTCATCCCTGTTTTCGACGGGTCCGATTTTTCGAGCCAGTGGAACTCTGCCCAGGCCTTGCCTTTCTCGCCGATGCCGAGGTGCAGACGGTACCATTCGCGTAAAGCGTCGGGGTCTTTCGCCTTAAAGAAGATTCCACCAACTCCTGTCACTCGCTGCATTCCGCTTCCCTCCGTCAATGTGCCCCCCTGCAGCCCAATCTACAACTCTGGTTAGCGCAACACACCCACCGCCGCGTCAGGGAGTTAATTTATTCCGGCAGGTACGTTTGCGAGAGCGGGCAGTTTGTTCGTAATATCACAAATAGCATCCCTGCACGGATGGGCTCCGTCTGTCACGGACCCATGTATACCGGGGGATAGTATGAAACGTCTGCACGGTTTCCTGACCTGTTTCTGTCTGTTTACGTTCTCCGTTTCTGCCCAGCCGCTCTTGACCTTTTCGCCCGACACCCTGGACTTCGGTGCAGTGTGGGTGCCCCGTGAGCTCGACGGAATGACCCAACAGACGGTTATCCTGCGAAGTGTTGGCAGTGAGGCTGTCGTGATACAGGCGGTACAGCCCCCTGATCCTGGAACGTATGTCTCTCTGATCGATCCACCGGGCGGCGAGTTGAGCATCCTGCCGGGCGATTCCATTCAGTTGAGTCTGCGTTATTCCCCCGAGACCCTGCACACACTCAACACTGAATTGCTGCTGGAGTGCAATACGAATCCAACCGAGCAGCGTCTTCCGATTCGTGGTTCAGGTGTACGATTCAGCGAGGAAGTGGGGAGTGTATTCTGGGACTACTCTTATGACGTAGCGGAATTCGGCAGGGTGGTGCTGACCAAGCCGATCCCGGACGTTGATGGAGATGGCATCCCGGATGTGTTCGTCGCGCGTAGTTCCGGGCATCACCTCTGTATTTCCGGAGCTTCCTCCGATCAGGCGGTTGTGTTGTGGGAGGCAGCGACAATCTGGGAAGGCCAGGTGGGTGTGCCCCGTGATCGACGTGCGATCGCCACAGTGTCTGACGCCAATCAGGATGGCATCCCGGATGTGGCCGTTGGTTGCGGAGGAGATGGGTACGGGTTGTATGTCCTCAGCGGTTGGGATGGAAGTCCGATTTTGGCCTGGAACGATCAACCCCTGCTGCAAGGGGATGTGAATCATGTTGCCAACATCGAAGATCCGGCTTCCAATGGTGATTTACTCATCGGTTCCGGGCAGGAGATTTTCTTCGTACAGATTCAGGATCCGTGGATTGATTCCCATCACATGGGCGGTGAAATTGCCGGCATCACACCCGATGTCAGCTACACATGGTTTGAGTTGCATCCCGGAACGATCACACTGCCTCTGCACGCCGTAGCTGTCGCTGCTGAGCAGTCGTATGTCCAACTTTTTGGGGATTTTAATGGGAGTTTCCTGGGAAGTGATCCGCGGTATACAGAGGGATCGATTATCGAAATGATCTCGGCAGACCAATCTTCACCCCGATTTGTGACACTGACAGCGACCGGACAGGTCGATGCCTGGTCGATCCACCCTCAAAACCCCGCAGTGATAGAAGCAACACCAATCACCTGGCAGACGGGGCAGCCGGGAGTCCGGCTCGCCCTCATCAACCACAGTCAAGTTGGTGCGCTCAACGATATCCATGTCTGGTCACACCCCAACACTCTCTCCTGCTACTCCCCGGAGAGCGGAGAACTGGAGTGGTCAAGATCGATTGACTCTGGGGTTGCCGCATTGACCACCTCCTCCGACCTGTACGGCGATCGGATCGATGAGGTGCTGGCAGGGTGCATGGACAATTGTCTCCTCGTGCTCGATGGTTCCGATGGCAGCACTCGGTTTGAATTGCCTTTGGCGGCGCCAGTCAATGCTCTTTCCGCTTTTATTGATCTGGATGGCACCAGGAGTCCAGAATTAATCGTCGCCGATTCTGCGGGTCTTCTGCAGTGCGTCGGGACCGGAACGGCATTTGACTCACTCGGCGGATTCTGGGTCGATCCGGCGTACATTCGTCTGTCGTTTAATGCTTTTCATCCCGATCAACTCCAGATGAGGGATGAGATCACCGTCCGCAGCTTCCAGCAAGAAGAGTATCGTGTTGAAACCGTCTCCTGGGTGCTGCAGGGATCTCAAATCGATCCGCAGGATTATGACTCACCCCTGCCGATCACGCTGGGGTACGGTGAATCCGTATCCTGGAGGTACACCTTCTCCCGGAACCTGAGCGATTTGTTCATCCCCGGTGAACCCTTCACAGGGGCGGTCACCATTCGCTGTGATGGAAATCCACCCTATCTCTTCACTCTGGCCGTTTCCGGAGTTGTCACGGACCTCGACGATGCAACCGTATCGCAGCCGCGTTCCTTCACTCTTTCAGACCCCTGGCCGAATCCCTTCAATGCGTCGATGACTGTCCGTTACGAAGTCCCGAAACCTGGATACGTGAGCCTGGTGGTTTACAACCTGCTCGGCCGAAAAGTTGCGGTTCTTCAGGAGGGGCACCGCATGCCGGGCGTATATCTCGCCACCTGGCAGAGGGGTGGGCTTTCGGTTGCGGGGAGTGGCACCTACTTCCTGCGTATGCAGGCGGAGGGGTTCGACGAGGTTCGGCGAGTGGTGTTGGTTAAGTAATGCCACAGGGACGCGTGGCAATCAGTAGTTCTCCAGCAGGCACACCGGGCCACCCCGCTCAGAATGACAGTCACTCGCGGCAGGTCCTTTCAGAATGCGGCAGGTCTCCGCTTCGCTTAAGACCTGCCGCAACGTGGGCACCGACACGCATTCATCGTTCGGGCGGGTCCGCCGACCTGCCCGATTATCCGCCACTAAGCCCGGGCTCCATCGGGCTTTTCTCGTTATGGGGAGGAACGTATCTTTCTGTCATCATTGAACTACCAACCACGGGGGAACCAATGGAGTTGACCGACCAGATTCTCATGGCGATGAAGGATGAAGGCAAGGCGATGACCGCGGGGCAGGTGTCCGAGAAGCTCGGCGCCGAACGCAAGGATGTCGACAAGGCCTTCAAAGTGCTGAAGAAGGAAGAGCGGATCGTCTCGCCGAAGAACTGCTATTGGGAACCGAAGTAGCCGCGAGGATTACTGATCACAGCAGGAGACGGGAGTGAATCACGGGGATTCACTCCCGTTTCGCATCCTCACCACCTCGATCCATCGCAGAAGCTCACGATCGAACAGTTCGTGTTCTTCGTACATCGGAGCATGGGCGGAGTTTTCGAAGACCAGCGTATTCATATCCAGAAATCTGTCCCTGATTTCGTCCCAGAGGTACGCCGGAGGAACGATGTAGTCGTGCCGCCCCAGCACGAGCAGGATCGGAGCTTTCAGGTGCTCGACCCCCTCAAGGATGTCAATGTCGTGAAAGAGGCGGCCCCAGATGTGGTCGATCAGCGGCATGTTGGTGGGGACATCCGCCCAGAGGGGTGTTGCATCGAAGGCGAAATCGTACCAGCCCTTCGGTCCGCTTGCAACATTGAACAGCGCGAAAGCCCGCTCCGGTGCTTCGGCGATCTGTGCAGGCAGCAATTCCATCTTCCGCTGGAAAGCAAGCCGTCGTTCCGGTTCGGCATGCTCTTCGAAGTGACGATTGGCGATCTCCTGGCTGCGAGCGTGGTAATCGGGGCTGACATTCATCAGCACGAGATGGGTGACGTTTGCAGGGCATCGTTTCGCGTACTCCAGCGCCATGAAGGCATGCCCGGAATGGCCGATCAGCACAAACTGGTCCCAGCCGAGGGCAATGCGGGCGGATTCGACGTCCTCGGCAATGCTCTGCAGGGTGACCGTGGCGACATCGAGCGAGGGGTCAGGGGGTGCGAATCCCCGATGGTCGACGAACGCAAACCGGAAGCTGCTCCTCAACGACTGCGAAAAGACCCGATCGTAGTAGAGCGCACTCCCGATCACAAGAGTAGGGATTCCCTCCCCCTCCTCAATGATCTGCAGGGGAGTGCTTCCCGCGGTGAACCGTCTGATGTTTCGCATCTTAGTACCGTAGGGATGGTTGCCTGATGGGGCGGCCTGCGTGCGAATCGGCTACCCCTTCTTCGGCATCAGGCCGATCGCTTTCCAGATCCAGGCGTGGATATGGTGGCCGGTCTCGACTCCATCGAGGAACATGTAGGGGCAGTACCCGGCGATGACATTGACACCCTTGTCTCGCAGATGATTGACCAGTGCGGGGTCGGTTTCGCGTGGGCCGGTCACCCCATAGAGCCAAAGCTGACGGATTCCAAGTGCGGCAGCATCTTCAGCAGCCTGACCGACATGTTTTTTCGACAGCATGAGCAGGGCCGCATTCACCGGTGGATCGATTTCCGCAAGTGTGTGGTACGCTCGACGTCCATCGATCTCATCTGCAGCGGGGTTGACTGGCAGGACATCGTACCCGCGTTTGTCGAAGTCGGCCAGTAGCATCCTGCTGAGCTGTTTTTCGTCACGTGACACGCCGACGATGGCCAATCGTCTGCAGTCAAGAAATGCTTCGATCTCGCTCAATCTCTGTTTCATCGTCCCCCCGACGGATTCTGCTATAGTAGTTCTCGACGGTATTAACCATTTCACGCTCTGAATGACAGTCACTTACGGCAGGTCTCCACTTCAGTAGAGACCTGTTGCAACGGTGCAATCCGCGGCATTGCAATGTACGATACCCATGCTCCAGATACAGGCCTATTCAAAGAGCCCGTTGCAGAAATCACAGCGTCCACTCTGCCAGCCATGCAGCCAATACCAACTCGGTTTACTGCGAACCTTGTTTTCTTGAAAAGAAATGATCTGCGCTTGCCGGTGGGAAAACTGCGAGCGACCAGACAACAGACTTGTTGCCTGTCGTATAAGCATCTTTCTTTTCAAGAAAACAAGGGCTTACCGCAATGTGCTTCTGGTTGTGCTGTCAAGACACACCTGGCGACTTGCGGCCTCCAGGCGATCTTGACAGCTTCATCAGCCGAGCTACGCTGCACAAATTCTTGTGAAGGTCCAAATCGCAAAGCATTCCGTGGAGCATCATGAACCGATTTTTGTGATGTCGACTCCTCTGTTGCTTTCTCCCGGGTAGAGGTGTAGGTATATTCCGAACGTAAGGGAATCAGACTGCGAGGGTGACTATGATACAAATTGCGATTGCTGATGATCATCCTGTTGTCCGTGCCGGGTTGGCAGACTTTCTGCGTGCCACTCCGGACATGGACCTGGTTCGGCAGGAAGACAATGTCCTTTCGATCCTCTCCTACCTCCGTCGCACACCGCCCGATGTCCTTGTCCTCGATCTGAGACTGCCCGGTGGAGGTGGATTTGAGGTGCTGCACGCCATCCGTGAGTTGAAGCTGCCCACACGTGTCCTCATCCTCTCATTCCATCCGGAATCCTTGTACGGGCCCCGTTGCCTCGCGGCGGGGGCGCATGGATACGTGGAAAAGGATGCCCCACCCGACTCCCTGCTGCTGGCGATTCGTGCGGTGGCCAGTGGACGAACGTTCTTCAAGCCGGACACGGTCGCCACCGAAGCCGCTGAAGGGGACTCGGTCTTCAGCAGGCTGTCGGAACGGGAATTTGAAGTGATTTCCCTGCTTGTCAGCGGACGCCGTAATTGCGAGATCGCTCTGCAGCTCGACATCAGTGAAAAAACCGTCAGCACACACAAGACCAACGCGCTCGCCAAGCTGGCCATCAGCAACATGAGCGAACTGTATTCCCTGTGGGACAAGGCTGTGGATGTCGAACCGCTCAGAGGGTGACAGCCGCATGAAATCAGACATCACTGACAATCATACCAGCTGGTTTGACGATAGAGCTTCGCCGCGACTGCTGCATTCACTGCTCCACTCGCCGACGTTCATCCGTATCGGCTTGCCCGCACTGCTTTTCTACATGATCTCGATCCTCGTGGTCTTCCTCACAATCCCCCACTTTCCGGAGGACCCGGATGCGTACCCGTTCAAAGCCAGTATCGCTTCCCTGCAACAGCAGTCCAGGCTGGCATATTACATACCAGGTTCAACTCTGTTTAAGGATTATGCTCCGGGGATTGTACAGATAGCACGTTCAGAAAGGGGGGATTTCAATTTGCTGCAGTACGACTATAGTGGTGTGCTAAAACAGCAACTGTATAGAATAGGTGAGCATACACAAGGTTTCATGATTCATAATTTAGCGATCGACTGGAACAAAGACGGGTGCATAGAGTTGTTGTGTTCATGGTGGAGTGATGAATCAAAATCAAAGCTTAATTTTGGGTTCATTCTTGAAAACAAAACAATTATGCCATTTGACACGCTTTCAATTCCTAATTATTTTCAAGATAGTGTAAATGAGTATCTTTACCTCGCGTGGGATCCTTCAAATAACAATTATAATGCATCCTCTTCTACTATTTATGCGGGGCTTGTTGGGCAGTTTGGCGACTACAAAAATCGATTTCTCGCAGTGTATTCCAGGACCATTCCTCCTCGACGTAAATTCATTCTCAGAACTCTTGCTTATCTTTCTTCATGCTGGTCACTACAAGATTCGACTGGACAAGAGGGAGCCATTATTGGATTTTGGGGCCCTTCCAATGGCGCAACAGGCGAAGTCAACCCCGACATCTATTCGCCTGATGAACGAGATGATGGACCTGCTGTTATGCGTGTCACCGCTGAGGGTGAGGTGCTGTGGTACCAACGTCTGATGACCGGTGGGGGTCAGATTACTGTAAGTGCCGGCGACGCGGTTGATACCGTTTTCGCCGCCTTCGGGTACAAATATTTTAAACCAGGCACTGGTTCAATCCATCTTTTTCAGCTTGATGGTGCGACGGGCGAACAGATAGGATACCGTGAGGAACCGGGCGAGCTTCAAGATTTCTGGAGTTCGGAGTACCTGGGCAAAAAGGTGGGAGCACTGGTTTCTGTCGACGAACCGGGAGCCAAGCGTTTTGAGATCCTCTCCTCGACAGGCAACCCGATTGCGCATACCCCTGTGCCCAGAGTAATCGATACTGCATGGCGTAGCAATCTGTTCGAATACAGCGAGGGTAAGTATGGGATCGCATTCCTGACAGAAGGTCCCTCTGTGGCGTTAATCGACGCTCGAACTGGCAAGCTGCTCGCGCGGACGATGGTTCAGTCAGCGCGGCCCAATATCAAGACCTCCCGTATGCCCGGAAAAGATGGCGTGGTGCGTGACCACCTGCTCGTGCATGCAGAAAACATGGCGGATATCTATAGCTATGAACGTTCCTCCTACCTGCTCTGGATAATCCTACGCTATAAGTACATGCTCCTGGCGCTTTTAATTCCGCCTGCGGCAGTGCTGACCATTTTCACCCTTGCACGCTACACCCTTGTCAAACGCCGGGCGAGGTTGCAGGAACACAACTACCTGGATCACCTGCGTCAATTGAGCGATTCGCTGCACAGGGCGCAAGAGGAGGAGCGTTTACGGATATCTCGTGATCTGCACGACCAGGTGGGGCAATCCCTTTCCATGTTGATCTGGAGTGTGGATCGCACCACACGGTTCACAGCGGAGATGAAACGAAACCTGCTGACAAGCCTGCGTGATACGACGAACTTGATCCGTGAAATCAGCCAGAACCTCCGCCCGCAACAACTCGAGTCCCTCGGGCTGGTGGAGACCCTTCGCTGGGAGCTTGTGAGCTTTGAGGAACAAAGCGGGATCAAAACTGAGCTGATCACGGATGTGGAGCGTATATCGCTGGACGGTGAGTGCGAGATTCATCTCTATCGTGTTATGCAGGAGGGGCTTTCAAACATCCTGAAACATGCGGAAGCAAGCCGGGTTGTGCTGGAGATCCGGGAATCCTCTACAAAACTCTCCCTGATGCTCAGGAATGATGGGAACACATCACAGCCCGGGATGCAGATCCAAGAGCGACGGAAACCGCTTGGCTTGGTCGGGATGCGAGAACGATTGCGCCGATTTAATGGTACTGTCCAGCTCATCCGTGATGGTTCAACCTGGGTCACCCTGCTCGCTGAGGTGCCGATCAGGACGTCCCGTTCCTAAGAATCCGACCAGTGCCTCACCCATTCCCTGAATGGACTTCCAGAGCGGAAGTGACCTCCCCTTCTCGGCTTATGCCTATATTCAAGGGAGGACTCGTTCGAGGGGGTGATGAGGGAAAGCCATCAGGACAACCTGTTCCGTGTGATCCTCAGTTCCATCGCTGACGGTGTTTTTACGGTGGATGATTCGCGGACAGTGACCAGCTTCAATCCGGCGGCAGAACGGATTACAGGCGTACCAGCCGCGCAGGCGATCGGCAGGAAGTGCTACGAAGTTTTCCACAGCGACATCTGTGAATCGGGTTGCCTGCTGGAACGGACCTTGCGTACGGGTGTCGAGGCGATAGACACGCCGGTACGCATCCTCAATTCCGAGGGGAGACGCATCCCTGTTTCCATCTCGACGGCCGTGCTGCGTGCCGATTCGGGTGACGTGCTGGGCGCAGTCGAAACCTTCCGTGACCTGAGTGCCATCGAGGACCTGCGTAAAGAGCTGGAGCAGCGGTACAGTTTTGAAGATATCATCACCAAGTCGCCCGCCCTTCTGAAGATCATCAACATCCTGCCGGACATCGCTGAAAGCGGCAGCACGGTTCTGATCCAGGGGCCATCCGGCAGCGGCAAAGAGCTTTTCGCGAAAGCTGTGCACAACCTGTCGGCCCGCCGTGCCAAACCCTATGTCGTGATAAACTGCGGGACCCTGCCACCGCCGCTCTTCGAGTCGGAGTTGTTCGGGTATGTCAGGGGCGCCTTCACAGACGCCAAATCCGACAAGCAGGGCAAACTGGGCGGAGCGGAGGGGGGGACGGTTTTCTTCGATGAGATCGGGGAGCTGCCCCTGCAAACCCAGGTCAAACTGCTCCGTTTGTTGCAGCACCATGAGTACGAGCCGGTCGGCGGTGTGAAGGTGGTAAAGGCGGACATCCGTGTGGTGGCAGCGACAAACCGTGACCTGCGTGAACTGGTGGCCCGAGGGGAGTTCCGCGAGGACCTTTATTACCGGCTGGCCGTGATCCGTTTCGACCTGCCGGAATTACGCGACCGACGCGAAGACGTTCCCATCCTGGTGGACCACTTTATCCGCCGTTTTAACGCTCTCACCGGAAAAAACCTGCTGTCGGTAAGCCCGGACTACATGGAAACTCTGCTGCGTCATGATTTCCCAGGCAACGTGCGTGAGCTGGAGAACATCATCGAATATGGGTATGCAGTCTGCCGGGGACGTGCCCTTGAGGTGGCGCACCTGCCACTGGAAATGAAGGCGCTTTGGGCACGGCTCGAGAAGGAACACGAAGAACTGCCCGGTAGAAATCCCTGGACCGCAAGCCTGCCGGGCGATCGTCCCCCACCCGGGAAACGTGCACAATCGCCGGTGCGTGTCGCCCTCGAAGAGGAGACCGAGATCAGGCGTGCGCTGGAAAAAACACAGGGACATCGCGGACGCGCGGCCAAACTGCTCGACATGGACCGTTCCACGCTGTGGCGCAAGATGAAGCGATACGGGATCGAGGTTGTGGTGGAATAGGGAGGAGAGCACAAGGTGACGCTGACCAGGTTGGAAGGTCGCAGAACGAATCCAATAAAGCCTAAGAACTGTTGTACTCTGGATGTCTCCGAATACGAATGACCGTTGTCCTCTTGAGAAAAGGTCTGGTTGGTTTGAGGGAGAAACAATGGGGGCTCGATGGTCTCAGGTTTTTCAACAGGCGGCAGGTCTCCGCTTCGCTAAAGACCTGCCGCAACTTAATCTGGCTGTTACAGACAGCCGATATGTGTGTTCAGGTAAGGAGTACCCAAGCCACACTGTTGCGTAGGGTGTCTGCTTCTGATGTTCCCGCCACCCCCGCAGAGGTAAACATCGGTCAGGCTTGAAGGCCTGACTGAACTGTTTCGGACCGCGAGCGGCTGCTTGCGATGACCGCCAAGCTGTTGCATGCAACAACACTCGGCTTGCAACAAATCCACAACATATTTGTTGCACACATTGCAACACTCCACAGATTCTGTGCGGGTGCTGAAATCGTTATTCGCGCCTACCGTCTGAACATCCCCGACTCTGCACCTTTTGGCACAATCTTCGCCTTGACTTATTTGCGATTGCCGCAAATCACCAAGGTGCACGATGAACCCCGCTGCCGCTAACACGATACGCATCGCCATACCCTGCTTCGGGGAGGAGGTTGCGCCGCTTTTCGGCTCAACCAGGCGCTTCCGTGTCTGGCTCGTGGTCGGCGGGCAGATTGCCGATTACGAGGAGATTGAAATCGACGCGAGCGATTCCATCGCCCGGGTCCGTCTGATGCGCAGCATCGAGGCGGATGTGATCCTGGCCAATGGCATTGAAGCGAGATTGCGTCAGCTCCTCGAAACGGAAAACCGTCTTGTTGTTGAGGGGATCGTCGGTACGGCAACCGATGTGCTTTACGGCTATCTCGCTGGCAGGATCAAGGGGACAGTACCTCAGCCTGGGGAGGGTGTCGCGGGGCGGCAGACTGCGGATGTATCTGCCTGGACCAGCGACTTGCTGAACGAGACGGGCTGGATGGTGCGCCAGGTGCGGGAGGTGAACATTTTCCCGGTGGACCTGATTGCAAAGCGCGGCTGTCCACTCTGCGGGAAGCCGGTCCGTGTGGCAGTCTGCTGCGGTGCCCACGCCTATCGTGTCGATGAGGAGATTCGAGAATTTCAGAGGGTCACCGCAACCGGGTACCACGCCCGCCTTTATGTCCACCAGGCGATCCCGTCCGTGATCCGGCAGTGCAGTGAGTACAGTATCGAGGTGTTATCGCCGGATCGATTCGCAAGTTATCAGCAGTCTTCGGCCGATGAGGGTGAGCTTCCTCCGCTCCAGGGAAGAATCGAGGGGCACCCCG
>Ga0209163_1002623_pt1 | contig 14636 bp, 7 predicted proteins | sample MTBAKSrepl2MetaG_FD_187457 | JGI IMG/M metagenome (GOLD analysis project Ga0209163, IMG submission 187457) | Enrichment culture microbial communities om Arthur Kill intertidal strait, New Jersey, USA, that are MTBE-degrading - MTBE-AKS2 (Arthur... | ecosystem: Environmental > Aquatic > Marine >...
CCGTTCAAGCACATCGAGAGAAGGCTGACGGCCATACTCCGCCCCGGCAAGGAATTCCATCCGCGCCCCAGCCTGACGGCAGCCGGGCTCGCCACTCTTCTGGCCTTGCTGACCGTGCCGACGGCACTGGTTCTGACCGCCCGGCCCATGTACCTCATCTCCGGCGCGATCCACGTCGCACCGAGCGAATCGGGGACGTGGGACTCCGAGTTCGGGCCGTTCGACCGGAACGCCTACGCGTCCTTCATGCAGACCCAGGCCGTCCTGCTCGCTCGCGATGGGACCCTGTTGTCGCAGGTGGTGGAAGACCTGGAACCCCGGGGGCTGGCGTTCCTCTCACCTACCAAGACACCAGCCGCCGGCAAGGGTCAGCCCCGGAGCCCCGCGGAGATCCTGAGACAGGCCATTGTCGAAGGGACAATCAAGATCACCCCACTGGCGGATACGGAACTGCTCGAAGTGAGCATGGTGAGCGAGAACAAGGAGGAGGCCAAGGCCATCGTCAATTCGTTCCTGCACAGCTATGTGGCTCAATACGGCGTCAACCACACGAGCCTCGCAGCTCGAACTGTCATGGGACTGGAGCAGCGGCAGAGTGAACTGCACAGGCGAATCCAGGAGGAACAAGGGAAGCTACGCAGCCCGATGCAGCAACAGGGTCCGGGTCCCGATTCTACCCTATCGGCAGGCTATGACATCCAAGACCTCCAATCACGGATCAAACTGGACCAGGAGTTTCATGAGAGGATCTCCCGGCGTCTGCGCGAGATGGAGATGGAGGGTGACCGTTCTCCACGGGTCCGTCTGGCGGCGCCGGCCGAGGTCACGGGTCCGGCCGGCCTCCGCGGACAGTAGGCCGCCGGGAGCCCGCTGAATCGTGCGGTTTCCTGCGATTCAGCCTGTCTTGCGGTGTTCCCATGGCCCCCCAAACACGCCCCCGAGGGCACCTATGAAGATTTTTTCATCTTCTACGGTTTTTACCGTTGACACTCTACGGGTTAAACAGTAGAGTGAACGTGGCTTGATAAGCGAGCCGTATGGTTTAGAGTGATCAGGAGACTCTTTCATGTCAAGACCACGTCACGAGAATCCGACACCGGCAGAGTTGGAGGTGCTGCGCCTCATCTGGGAGCAGGGACCGAGCACCGTCCGTGAAGTCATGACCGCCTTGAACCAGGAGCGACCTCGCGCGTACACCTCCGTCATGAGCCTGATGACCGTCATGGTCGAGAAGGGGCTGCTCAGCACAAAGCCCCAAGGCCGGGCCTTCATCTACTCCGCGAAGGTCTCTCAGGCCAAGACTCAATCCGAGATCGTGAAGGACCTGCTCGGTCGGGTCTTTGACGGCTCAGCCAGCGCTCTGGTAACCCACCTGTTAGAGCAAGCCAAACCGGATGGCGAGGAATTGGACGAAATCCGAAAGACCATCGCCGAGTTCGCCCGCAAGAAGGGAGGTGCATGATGTCCGTGGTGGAGTTCTTCTCACAACCCGTCTGGCATCGTCTGAGCCTGGCACTGGTGCACTTCTGGTGGCAGGGCTTGGCGGTGGCTGTCCTCGCCTGCGCCGCCGTTCGACTTCTGAAGCTCAAACGAGGCAACCGTCGCTACGTGGCCTATCTTCTGGCCTTTGCCCTCATGGCAGCCTGCCCGGCGCTTACGTTCATGGCCCTCGGCGTGTCTGCTGCGCCGCCCGTCAATGCAGCGGAGCCAACTCCGGCGATTGAACCCTCCGAGTCCGCCCCGCGTCCCATGCCATCGGACCCACGATACCAGTTCACCGAGCACACCGCGAGCATCCGTCCAACGGGTGAGGTCTCTCGGCGGGAAAGGCTCAACGGTGCGTGGCAGACGGCTCTGCCGTGGGTACTGGTCTTTTGGATGGCCGGGGTCCTCATCCTGAGCGCGCGCTTGCTGCTCGCGTGGATCGGCGTCTGGCGGTGGCGGCGCGACTTGGAGCCTCTGGCGGAGGGGCTCCAGGTCCGTGTCGCCCTGCTGGCGGAACGGCTGGGCGTGCCGGGCTTCTCCCGCGTCTTCACTTCGCGCGATGCACGCGAGGCGGTGGCGATGGGCTACCTGCGTCCAATGGTGCTGCTGCCGGCCGCCCTGCTCACCCGGATGCCGCCGGAGATGCTGGAGGCTGTCATCGCCCACGAGTTGGCGCACATCCGCCGGTTCGACCTGTGGGTCAACCTGGCCCAGCGCATCATCGAGACCCTGCTGTTCTACCACCCGGCGGTCTGGTGGCTGTCCTCTCGCCTGCGCAGCGAACGGGAGCTGTGCTGCGACGACCTGGCGGTGAAGACCACCGGAGAACGCCTGGCATACGTCTCGGCGTTGGAGAACGCAGCCAGAATCCACCTCGTCCGGGCGCAACTCGCCCTTGCCCTGGAGTTCGGACAGAGCACCCAACCTACCCTCGGCCGTGTTCGTCACGTCCTGGGCCTGCCGTCTGCCCCGCCGGACTCACGCTTCTGGCTGGCGGGCGTCGTGGGCCTTCTGGTGCCGGCCATTCTCATGATGTACACGTCTTCATCACGGGGCGGGCACGCAGGGCCATCCCAGGAGGCCGGCACGACCCAGGTTGGCAGTTCCCCACACCACGACGCCCTGCCACCAGGGTGGACTCTCGACTACGACGACGGCCGACGCGCCGGCGGCGTCTTGACGTGGCCCGCGGAGATGGCCATGGACCTCGCCTCGTTGGAGTGCTCAGCGACAGGGCTGGGCATGTTCGATGCGAGCCGAGGGAATGAAAGGTACGAATTCGAAATCCGTTCGTCGAAGGGCGAAAGGCTTGGGACAATCCAGATTCCCGCCAGCCGCCCCGACATATTGGCAGGCCGGAAGATACTGAAGCCCGACAAATACGCGATTCACTACACACGAAGGTTCGGAAGCCACGGCGACAACGTCAGAGTGCACGCCGGTCCCTTTCCAGTGGACCTATCGCCACCCGGAATGCACGAGCTGCGTTTCACACCGACACTGGGGAGTGCCCAGATCACGGGCTCCCTCGGTGGCTGCTATGCGCTGAATCTCGAACGCATCGACGGCGGATTCAACGTCTTCGGTTGCGCCTATCAGAACGCATCGAAGGACTACGTCATTGGCGGACTGCCTGCCGGCACGTATCGGCTCAGCGCCGTGACGCAAGACGACAGCGGCAACGTTTTCGTCAGCCAGGCACAGGCAACCGTGAAGGCCGATGAGAGCCTGACGGTCGATATGGCACCACCGCCGCGCGGCGCCTGTTCCTTGCATGGCGTCATCGCGGGCAAACGCGGGACCTATTGGCCGCCCACACCGATACCACAGCAAACGAAACCACAATGGTTCGTGCTGATTCGCACGCAAGGCAGCGGGCCCATCGAACAGACAAACGCCTATGAGGCCCAGACCATGGACAGTCATTACGCAATCCGTGGGGACAGCATTGTCCAGGAAACCGAAGACCAGGCGAGTTACTCGATTAGCGGTATCGCTCCCGGCGAGTACACCGTGACCGCCATTGAGCATCCATGGTACCAGGGGCTCCCGATCAAGCGACAACAATCGCGGTCACTGACTCTCCAACCGGGCGAGACGGCCACGCTCGACTTTGACCTGAGCACACCGGCCGAGCCCCGGCCGGCTCCCATACCGCGGACCGAGACGGGAACCAGCGATGAACCTTCTCGTGAAGTGACCTGCACTGGCCGGGTCACTGACGATCGTGGCAGACCGGTAGCCGGTGCAAGAGTCGCCGCCTATGAGATGCACTCCGATGGTGTAGCCGGCAACATGCTCTTGTATCAGGTTGACGCGGTGACGACATCCAGTGACGGCGCGTTCGCGTTCACGTCCGAGTCGAAACCCGAACGAGGGCGGTTCGTGGAATCCTACATTGTTGCCGCAAGAGAGAACACCGGTATAGCCTGGGCGGTCTGGAACATGCGCGAGAGCGTGGAGGCAGACCTGCGGCTCGGAGAGCCGACAGTGCTGGCGGGAGTCATTGTTGACGACGCAGGCCAGCACGTGGCGGACGCGGAGGTCCGCGCCAATCTGTATCGGATGGTAGCGACGGCCGACGGCGGCAAGAAGAGAGAGTGGCTGCCTGGCATCCCGCCTTTGCAGGAACTCCTCACACGAACTGACGCTCAGGGAAAATTCGTCTTCGGCAATCTGCCCGCGGACACGAGTGTCGATTTGCTGGCAAGAGCACCGGGAAAGGCCACAATCTACACCTACCAAACAGCACTCGGACAACCTGCCTTCACGAGCGGACGGACGGATATAAGAATCGTCCTGCCGCCCGAAGCGCGTATAGAGGGCAGGCTCCTCAACTCTGCCACCGGCAAGGGTGTTCCACGAACTCATCTCGCCGTCGTCGATCCTTCGGGGTTGTTCTTTTACCGCTTCGTTTGCGCCACGGACGCGGAGGGAAGATTCAGCATCGGAGGGCTCAGGCCGGGTCCTTTCCACATCAGGGCGGACTATATCCCGGGCCTCGACGTGGAAGTCAAGTCGGGCCAGACGACACGGGTCACGATGGGCACGGGGACACCGTAATGAAGACGGGCGAGGCGGCGGAGGCCTCGCCCGCCGCCTTGTCTTCGTACATCCGCTTGTAGCGTGGGCCGCCGCCTTTGGGGGCCGTCCAGCGGATGTTGTCGAACGGGCACTTCCGCTGGCACGTCTTGCCGTGCAGACAGTTCGACCGGTCGGCGGGTTTCACCTCGTCGTGGATCGTCTCGCAGACGCCCGCCGGGCAGAACATTACATGCGAGACCTTACAGACCGGGGAAAATTCTTTTTGAAAAATCCAGTTTTTTCATTGACATATACGTCATAGTGACGTATGTCTTACTGACGTAGACAGAAACGGGATATGGAATGCTGTTGACGAGGTACGCCGATGAACAGGCAACCAATGGACCGATTGGGCAAGTTGCAGCGGGCGGTCGTGGAAGTCGTCTGGGAGTTGGGCGAGGCGACCGTCCGGCAGGTGTGGGAGCGGCTGTGCCCGGAGAAAGAGGTGTCGTACACGACGATCCTGGCCGCCATGCAGCGGCTGGAGCGGTCCGGTTGGCTGCACCACCGGGCCGAAGGCAAGAGCAACGTCTACCTGCCGACCCGCACGCGCGAGCAGGCCGGGGCGAGTTCGGTGCGGACGTTTGTCCAACGCATGTTTGACGGCAACGCCCTTCTGATGTTCCGCCATCTGGTCGAGGAAGGCGAACTCAATGACGAGGAACTGCAAGAGCTTCAGAGACTGATTGGGAAGAAACGAAAGGAGAGACAGAGATGATGCGCGAGCTATTCCTGCAAAACCTGTCGTTGTGGGACTGTCTGTGGCAAAGCACGGTCTTTCTCGTGCTGGGTTTGGCCGCGGGCTGGCTGTTGCGCCGTCGCCCGTCGCGTGCCTACGCGGCGCTTCTCTTTGCCATGACGGTCGCCGCATTCGTGCCGTTCCTGAGTGCCATGGTCAGGCACTACAATCTCGGTGCCTTCCCTGACGGGCCGCAGGAGCCGGTCCAGGTATGGCTCCACGCACCTGGAACCGCCACGCACGGAATAGCCGATGCCCCACCCGAGATCGACGTTCCCACGCCCACACTGGACAGCGCCCCTGGACGGAGTTCATCCACGACGGCGCTCCTTCCCTGGCGGATGATTCTGCTGTATGCATGGCTGGCCATGACCCTTGCTCTTTGGGCTCGACTGGGAGCCACATTCCTATATGGAGCCCACATAGTGCGACACGCACAGAGCTTGGGGTTCGAAGAAATCCAGCAGGTCGTGGAACACACGGCATCCAGGCTGCAACTGACGAACGGACCCCGGGTCCGCGCGAGCGAGCGTATTGGCAGCCCCGTGGTGTGGTGCTGGACGCGCCCACCCGTTTTGCTCGTGCCTCGCACACTGAACTGCCGGGACGTCGATTGGGCGGGTGTTGTAGCCCATGAACTGGCACACTACCGGCGATGGGACCATGTTACGGGACTCATCGCGGAAGTGACCGCGAGTTTGTTACCCTGGAACCCGTTGACATGGCTGGCGCGAAGGTCGCTGGTCCGGCTGGGCGAACAGGCCTGCGACGATTGGGTGGTCGCCACAGGGCAGCCCTCAGAAGACTACGCGGAGTTGCTCCTTCGTTTCCGGGTCCAACGACAAATGGCCTTCTGGCCGGCGATGGTTTCCAGCAAGACGGGGTTGGCCCACCGGGTCAGGCGGATTCTGAACGACGCCTGCGGCAATCCTCAAGCGGGCCTGCGGTGGGCCTTGACGCTGAGCATCATCGCGACATGTGTCGGCGTCGGCGTCGCCTTCGCACAGACCCGCGCGGCGTCATCCGAGGCCGCAGCCAGACAGGACGACGAAACCGCCGGGTCCCTTCACCAAGCCGCAAAGGCTGGCGCTCTGGAACAAGTCAAGGAATTCATCCGTGAAGGCGCCAACGTGAACACAGCGGAGGGCGACGAGAAGTCGACGCCGTTGCACGCGGCTGCGTCCGGGGGTCATGCCCAAGTGGTCAGGGCGCTGCTGGACGCCGGAGCGAACGTGAACGCCGGTGATTCACACGGCCACACCCCGCTGTACTACGCGATCTGGAACGATGGTGAGGAAACCGTTGGAGTCCTGATCTCCGGCGGCGCCGATGTCAACAAAGGTCCAGCGGGTGACTATCCCCCTCTTGTCTATGCGATCTGGCAAGCCAAGAAGAGCCTTGTCGAGCGCGTACTCAACGCAGGAGCCGACATCAATACGAAGGATGAACAGGGGTACACGCCGCTCTACTGGGCGGCCTTCACCAGTGTCCGGGATGTGTTGGACTTGGTTCTCCGCAGAAAGGACTGGCCGGATACCATCCACTTGGCCGCCTGCAAAGGAGAGTTGAAGAAGGTGACGACACTGATTGGAGATGGCGCCAACGTGACCGTGAAAGACGAATTCGGCTGCACGCCCCTGCATTGGGCCGCCCTGGCCGATACGAATGACGTGGCCGCTTTCCTCTTGGCCCAAGGGGCCGATGCAAACGCCAGGGACAATATGTCTTTCACGCCGCTGATGGCCGGCCACAGAATCGGTATGGTCGCATTGCTCATTTCCCAGGGCGCCGATGTCAATGCCAAAGTCGCGACACACGGGCGGACGAGACTGCATATGTCGTGCTATGCCGGCGAGGAAGACATAGCAGAACTGCTGATCGCCAAAGGAGCAGATGTCGACGCAAGAGACAAGGGGGGCACGACGCCGTTGCGACTTGCGGCCGCAAGTGGCCATAAGGACATTGTCGAACTCCTTGTCAAGGCTGGAGCGGACGTGAACGCCAAAGACAACCAGGGGCGCACGCCCCTGCAACGAGCAAAGGAGCAGGGACACTCCGAGGTTGTCGAGTTCTTGCGCCAACATGGAGCCAAGGAGTCTTTGCACGACATCATGGCTGCAGGCGACATTGACCGTGTCCAGCGACTCATCTCCGATGGGGCCGACGTCAATGCGAAGGACGCCAAGGACCAGACACCGCTGCACGTGGCGGTCTTGGCCGGGCGGAAGGACTTGGTTGAGCTGCTGATTGCCAATAGGGCAGACATGAATGCAAAGTCGAACACCTGGGATACGACCCCTCTTATTGCTGCAATAAAGTCTGGGCACGAAGATATAGTGAGGCTGCTCGTTGCCAAAGGCGCTGATGTCCGTGCGAGAGGACGTGGGGACTACACACCCCTCCATTGCGCTGCCATGAATCGCGCTCGAATGGCAGGTTCGCCCGAGATCATGGGACTGTTGCTCGCAAGGGGTGCCGACATTGAGGCCCGGCAGGAACACGATGCAACGCCACTGGCGTGTGCGACCTTTGACGGAAACACGGAAACGACGAGGTTTCTCATCGAACATGGTGCGAATATCGAGGCCGCGCTGAACGACGGAGAAACAACGCCGCTACTGCGCGCTGTAAGCCAGCAATACGTGGAGACGGCCAGGGTGCTGCTGGATAAAGGAGCCAACATACACGCCACATGGCGGGGACTGTCTGCCATCGACAATGCAATGCTGGGAGATCGACTGTCAAACAGGAAGGGAGACCCCAAGATGGTCGAGCTTCTGATAGAGAAGGGCTTGAAGTGTCCCCCCATTCACCTAGCCGCTTTTTCTGGTGACCTGCAGGAGTTGAAGAACCTTCTCAATGATGGAGCAACGGTAGATGAGCAAGACACGGCAGGGTTCACACCACTGCATTGCGCTGTCTGCGGGGATCACATGGACATCGTGAGGTTCCTCCTCAGCCAGGGAGCAAGCGTGAATGCCAAGAATAGGAACGGCTGGACTCCACTGGCTTTCGTGTGGACAGCAGAAATGGCTACGCTTCTCGTCAACAGCGGTGCAGATGTGAGGATCGTGGACGAGAGAGGACAAACCGCGTTGCACTGGGCCGTCAACAGGGACAATCACCGCGGCGACAAGGCCTTGAGCGAATTGTTGCTCAAACATGGCGCCGATGTCGACGCCAGGGCTGGAAGCACGAGCGTCAGTTGGGCAGGATGGACCCCCTTGCATGTGGCGTGCCGGAATGGAGCCCAGGATATCGTTGAATTGCTCCTTGCACATGGGGCCAACATCAACGCCAAGACTGATAAGAGAGAGACGCCAATGGCGGTAGCCCAGAGTAATGGACACGGGCAGATCGTCGATCTGCTCCGTAGGCATGGGGCAAAGGAGTAGACGGACGCCAAGCGGAGGTGCGAAGTCAGGCCAAGTGGAATGAAACACCGGCGAGGTCAACGGAGGCCTCGCCGGTTGTCTATGGCTTTCTACATCCGTTTGTAGCGCGGGCCGCCGCCGCCTTCGGGGGCCGTCCAGCGGATGTTGTCGAACGGGCACTTCCGCTGACAGGTCTTGCAGTGCAGGCAGTTCGACGGGTTGGCGGGCTTGACCTCGTCGTGGATCGTCTCGTAGACGCCCGCCGGGCAGAACGTAATGCACGGCGCGTTCAGGACCGGGCGGCACTTCGCGTCGCAGATCGTCCGGTCGAGAATTGTCAGGTGCGAGGGCTGCTCCTCGCGATGGGTCGTCGCGGCCATCTCCAGGAGGTGCAGCCCGACTGGCTTCGGTTAGTTGCAGAGCCCGTGAGGGCAGGGTATGATCTCCTGTGTGGCCCTCTTGGCAGTGTATACCTCCGGGCGAAGCGGACGGTTCTTGGACAGGAGAACGCGCTATGAAACACAGATGTACAATCTGCGTCGCCATTGCCATCGCTCTGACGTCCAGCGCTCTCGCCACCTCGGACCCCCCCGACCCAAACAGGTATCTCGACGCGGTACAGGAGTTTGGGGACAACGCGCTCAAGTACGGCCGAGATACCTACGGGCCCAAGCATACGCCGCTGTTCGTCGATGGGTTGAACATCCACACCCATGAGCCAGTGAAGTGGATCGCGCCGAATGGCGACAGATGGATTCTATCCAACCTCGCTTCTCAGCAGAACCTGTTCCGTACTCTCGACGCCCTGACCACAATCACCGGCGATCCCAAGTACAAACAGGCGGCGGTGGATGCGATGAAGTACTCCTTCGAGAACCTACGGACACCTAACGGGTTGCTTTATTGGGGCGGCCACAGCGCCTATGACGCAGCGGCCGACAAGCCCTGTGGTCGAGATGTGCATGAACTCAAGGAGTTCTATCCTTACTATGAACTCATGTGGGAGGTCGATCCACACGCAACAAGACAGTTCATCGAGGCCTTCTGGTCGGGCCATGTCTTGGATTGGTCTAATCTCGATTTCAACCGGCACTGTTCCCTCGGGACTCAGGCTTTGCCGAAAGCGTGGGACTACGAATACGAGGGAGGACCGGTATTCTTCACGAGCAAAGGCGGGCTCTCCTTCTGCAATACCGGCAGCGACCTGTGCTATGCTGGCGTATTGCTCAACCTGTTTTCGCGTGACGAGAAACCTCTCCTTTGGAGCAAGCGTTTGGCCTGTCGGTATGTAGAGGCTCGGAACCCCCGAACGAATATAAGCCCGTACGTATTCAGCGGAGACACTGGACCAGACACGTTCGCGTTCCCACACTACAGCCTCTCGAACTCGACAATCTGGCCAAGTGCACGTCACTGCTATATGCGAACCCCAGAGACCGTCTCGTCCCTCGTCACGAGCAGACCCCTATGTGAATTGCTGCTGGGCGACATCCTGGGGGATAGGGACGAAGACTTCACAAGATACGGTCACGAAGAACTGTCGGCCATAGGCAAAGCGTGCTACCGCAGACGGGACAACGTTTTTGTCCCCATTTCCGAGAGCGGCCTCTCTCTGGAGGGGCATCTATGCACGAGGGACGATCCCTTTGGTCCCCCAGGATCGAAGTTATTGGCGATTCCGGCTCAGCCGTCTGATTTCTGGGCCTACGCCGCAGCGTATCGTTTGACCAACGACGCATTTATGTGGGAAATGGCCCGTGATACTGCCCAGGGCAACACCTATGGGGATATTGGCGCATCGGCCGCCCAGGACCCGCAACTGAACTATGATTCGACCGTCTGCGACCCTCACGGCCTTCTTGGTTTTCTCGAATTGTACCGAAAGACCAGAAACCGGGCTTTTCTGAAAATGGCCGAACAGATCGGAGTAATCATCCTGTCGGACCGGTTCCGCAGGGGTTTCTTTGTGGGAAACGCCGGACTGATCTTCTGCAAGTTTGACACTATCGACTCGTTGGCCCTGCTCCATCTCTATGCCGTCACAGGCAGGCGCAGAGACACGTCGATTCCGCAGGTCTGGCCCGGCACTTCCTTCTTCGATATGGCCTACCGAAACAAGGAGGAAGTCATTGATAACTTGATCTACGCGCAGAACGAGTCTCCTCTGCCCCTGTCCTTGCAGGAGGCAGCGGCTGTTGGGGACATCGACTTGATCAGGTCTCTTGCCGCGCAAGGAGCCAACGTTGACGGGCGGGAAGACACATTCCTGAAGACGGGCCTGCACCATGCGGCCATGAACGGCCACAAGAACACCGTGGAGACTCTCCTCGCTCAAGGGGCAGATGTGAATGCAAAAGACAGTTTTCCCGGTGGAACCCCTTTGCACTATGCGGTCGAAAACGGCCACAGGGAAGTAGCGGAAGTCCTGATCGCCAACGGTGCAGACGTCAACGCAACAAGGAGATCTCCCGGGGGAGACAGACCTCTGCATTCTGCCACAAGGGCCGGGCACAAGGATATCGTTGAACTGCTGGTCACCAAAGCTGCCGATATCAATGCAGAGAACGGAGCCGCCCAAACAGCTCTTGACCTCGCCTTGAGTCAGCACCGGAGGGACATCGTCGAATTGCTCGTGGGCAAGGGCGCTGATGTCTCCGTCCGAGCCGCCTCGATTCTCGGGGATGTTGATGAGGTGCGACGCACCTTGCGAAAGGGCGCGGACGTCAACGCCGGGGACGAAGACGGCCGGACAGCTTTACACATCGCGGCGCGTGAAGGTTACAGGGAGATCACCGAGCTTCTCCTGGCCCATGGCGCCGACGTGAACCTCAGCGAGAGACGCTACAATCTGACAGCCGCAGAATTCGCCATGATGGCCAACCATGACGAGATCGTTGAGCTGCTCGTTTCCAAAGGTGCGGACATTTCCCCTCTGCACCTCGCGCTCTACAGAAAAGACGCGGCCGAAGCAAGGCGCCTGATCGAATGTGGGGCCGATGTGAACAGACGAACGTCGTATGGAACGGCGCCTCTCGATAGGGCGGCAAACGCCGGCTTCAAAGACATCGCCGAATTGCTCATCGCCAAGGGTGCCGATGTCAATGCGGAGGACAATTGGAACTGGACCGCCCTCCACACCGCCGCTGAAAGAGGCGATGAAGACATGGTCGCGTTTCTCCTGGCCAACGGGGCCGATACCCATGCCAAAGACGGGAGCGGGCGGACTCCCTTGTGGTATGCGGAGAAGAGAGGCCAAGCCGAAATCGTCGAACTGCTCCGCAAGCATGGGGCTAAGGAATAGAACCCCGCCCGTAAGAGGGTGATACGAACCGGGCGAGGTTTCTCAGGAGCCTCGCCCGGTCGCGGTTTACATTCGTTTGTAGCGAGGGCCGCCGCCGCCTTCGGGGGCCGTCCAGCGGATGTTGTCGAACGGGCACGTCCGCCGGCAGCTCTTGCCGTACAAGCAGTTCGACGGGTCGACGGGTCGGCGGCGATGGAAGAACGTTGCTTTCCCGCCTTCTGTTGCCTATAATATAGAGTGGCTCGCGTCTTGCAGTGACATGAACGCATAGGATGCTTTGGATCTGAAGGGCAGGGTTTGTCATGCGTGGCGCGGATGCGCATGCGGAGCCGATCGATCCGGGCCTCCTGACCACCACAAAGGTGCTGGAATAGGATCCGGCCAACAACGGAGAACCGGGAGCAACCGGTCAGCCTGCCTCAACGGACGAGACTGCGGAGGAGGAGAACCTCTCATGATGAACTTGCGGCATCATCCGGGTGGATCGGCTCGATGGCGGGGATCGGTTCTGGCAGTTCTCTGCGTCTGGTTGCTCGTGCCGGCTGATGCCAAGGGCGAGGGCCTGGATTACGGCCTGAAGATCGACCGCTGGGAGGACTGTCCGGAGGTATGGTGGGAGGGCCCTTTGTTCCAAAACGGCCCCAACGACCTCGGACCTGAGTTCCATCTGCCCCAGGGTCTCGTCGCGCGGTTCACCCTTCGCTTGAACATTCCCGAGAACAGGGAACTGGCCTACCACATTCAGGAGGCGACCGGATGGTTCACATGCGACCGGATCGACGGCGCCCTGCGGTCAGAGCCGAGAATCCAGATCGCGGCGTCGGGTGAGTCACAAGCCGGCTTCGCACCCCGGGGGAACGGCTCTGTTGAGGAAGCAGTCCGAAGGATCACCGTCACATTTCTGATCCACGTTCCGCAGGATGCGGCCCTGGGCCCCTATCGTTTTGAGTTGTCTTTGACCCCCGCTGCCGAGAATGCCCTGCCGCTGAAATGGCGTGCCAGCGGCATCCACGTCGTCCGCCCCAAGGTCTTCATCGTGGACATAGACGGCATGCGCCAGAACCTCTTCTACGGCATGATGGCGGGCTCCAACCCGCCGGAGCATCTGGCAGACCTGTTTGGCACGGCGTCGCGCCAGACGGTGCCGATTGACGTCACCCGCGGCGGCAGGAAGGCCGAGACGCTGCGTTTCCGTCACGGATACATGGTTTGCCAGGCCACCTCCACGTTTCCGACGTATACTTTTGCGGCGCAGGCACCCATCGTGACCGGCGCTCTTCCCAAGGAGACCGGTTTTCCCGGCAACGAATGGCTCGACCGCAGTCCCGCGGAAGGTGGATCGGTACGGCGTTACGCCTTCACCGGCGGAAACATGGAACCCGGTTTGGGCACACGACTCTCGCTTGCCGATACGATCGCCAGCTACTCGACGCAAGGCCTGGCCAACAGTATGCTGCGTGCCCCCACGGTCTACGACACGTTGGACGAGCAGGGCATCCAGAGCCTGATCGGATTCCATATGTACGAAGGCTCCAACGCCAACGGCAATACGTTTCGTATACCGGCTTACCTTCATGAGCAGCGCAAGTACGCACTGGCCGCGAGCTTTGTCGAGAGCAGGCACTGGCTGTCCGCACATGAGTATGACAGCGAAATGGTCGACGAGGTCCTACAGGCCCTGGGCTGTCGCGCCGACCCTATAGGCACTTCCACGTATCCCGGCCTGGACTTCGCCGAGCTCGGTGTGATCTTCCTGTACTTCGCCCACCTGGATCACTCCAGCCACCAGCATCTCTACGGCAATGTCTTCAGCACTCAGCAGAAGTGTCTGCATGATGTGGATGCCCAACTGGGTACGTTCATCGAGGGATTGCGCCGGCGTTACGGTCGGATGGTCCTGGAGCATGCCCTGTGGATCGTCACGGCCGATCACGGTCAGACCGACTGCGAGAATGTGGTCCAGCCCGACCTGCGAGACAAGGTCCTTCCCCAGTGGTACGACGTGGAAGGCACACTCATGCAAAGGTCCATTCGCGGTCCAGATCCGGTCAGATTCACTATGAGGAGAGCATTTGAGTCCAACTGCTCCGTCGGCTACAACGGGGGCTCGGCGCACGTCTATCTCCGGGCACGCCATGGTGAATGGAACTTGCTGCCAACCGATGATCAGATCATCGAAGCAGCCGACCGCATCCGTCAGCTCTGGCTCAAGCCGGATGTTCCCGCCCGTGACGGGCAACCGGCACAGTACGGCTACAGCGGCAAGCTCGACCTGATCCTCGTCCGGCTCAGCGGCGACAGGTCCGTGTTCCTGCCCGGACAGGTCCCGCCATACAGTGTTTACGATCGGGCCGGGAAGGTGATGACGCTCAAGGACTATCTGCGAAGCTCCGACTGCGTGTTCTACAGCGATCGATATGGCTGGAAGAAGCAGGATATCGACCTGATCGAAGAGGCTATCACCGGGATGAACTGCGACCGCAGCGGCGACCTTGTTCTGTTTCCCACATACCCACAGTATGAGTTGGAGGTATCCCACAACGTTGGGCAGCACGGCAGCTTGGTCTCCACCGATATGCTGGTTCCCCTGGCGACCGCCATCCCCGGCATAGACACGGCCCGATCCAACCCGACCGCCGATCGCATCCTCCGA
>Ga0209163_1002628_pt1 | contig 14603 bp, 5 predicted proteins | sample MTBAKSrepl2MetaG_FD_187457 | JGI IMG/M metagenome (GOLD analysis project Ga0209163, IMG submission 187457) | Enrichment culture microbial communities om Arthur Kill intertidal strait, New Jersey, USA, that are MTBE-degrading - MTBE-AKS2 (Arthur... | ecosystem: Environmental > Aquatic > Marine >...
GTTCTACATCGACGGGGCGCCCGCCGGCGGGGCCGCCCAGACCCAGAACTTCGGCATTCTGAACGATGAGCCCATCCGCATCGGCGGCCGCAAGGACAACTACTCCTACTTCAACGGGCAGATCGATGATGTCCGCATCTACAGCCGGGTCTTGGCGCCCGAGGAGTTGACCGACATCATGCGAGGCAAAGGACCCGGCGTCGAACTGGCCGGCAGTCCCAGTCCCGACAATGAAGCGACGGATGTGCCGCGTGACGCCGTGATGGCTTGGGAAGCGGGCGAGTTTGCCGCTGCCCACGACGTGTACTTCGGCACGAGCTTTGACGATGTCAACAACGCCTCGCGGGCCGATCCCCGGGGTGTTCTGGTCAGCCAGGACCAGGTGGACGCCACACTTGATCCGGAGGGTCTGCTTGCATACGGCCAGACCTATTTCTGGCGGGTCGACGAGGTCAATGGAACCCCCGACGGCACCCTCTTCAAAGGGGAGACCTGGAGCTTCACCGCCGAGCCCCTGTCTTATCCGGTCAAACCCACCGCGGCTACCGCTTCGAGCGCCCAGGCGGGCATGAGCCCGGAGAATACCATCAATGGCTCGGGCCTCAACGACAACGACGAGCACTCCAACGTCCTGACGCAAATGTGGATGAGCGCCGGGGCGCCGCAGCCCAACTGGATTCAGTACGGGTTCGACAAGGTCTACAAGCTCGACAAGCTGCTGGTCTGGAATTCCAACCAGTTGATCGAGACCTTCCTGGGCTTCGGCGCCAGGAACGTGACCGTCGAGTGCTCCGTCGACGGCCAGACCTGGACGGCGTTGGAGGGCGTGCCGGAGTTCGCCAAGGCGACGGCAACGCCCACGTACAAGGCGAACACGACCGTCGAATTCGGCGGGATGGCCGCCAAGTTCGTCAAGCTGACGATCACGAAGAACTGGGGCGGCGTGGCACCCCAAAGCGGCCTGAGCGAGGTGCGTTTCTTCTACATCCCGGTGCAGGCCTTCGAGCCCCAGCCGGCAGTGGCCGCGACGGAGGTCGGCATCGATGCCGAACTGAACTGGCGGCCGGGCCGGGAAGCGGAATCGCACGAGGTCTATCTCGGCACCGATGAGAATGCCTTGGCCTTGGCCGATACGGTGGCCGAGCACCGCTACACGCCCGCTTCTCTGGAGTTCGGCAAGAGCTACTTTTGGAGAGTCGACGAAATCGGCGGCGAAGGTCCCTATGAAGGCGAAGTCTGGAGCTTCACCACGCAGGAATTCGCCGCCATCGACGATTTCGAGAGTTACAACGACGACGACCACCGCATCTACGACGCCTGGGTCGACGGCCTGACCACCGGTGCCAGCGGTTCACAAGTCGGCTACGACGTGTCGCCGTTCGCCGAGAAGACCATTGTCCACGGCGGCGTCCAGGCCATGCCGCTGATGTACGACAACTCGGCTTCTCCCTTCCTCTCGGAGGCCGAGCGGACGTTCGACACGCCCCAGAACTGGACCACCAATGGGGCCGATACCCTGTCGTTGTACGTCCAGGGCAGTATGCCGGCCTTTGTGGAGACCGCCTCCGGCAGTATCCTGATGAACGGTGTCGGCGCGGACATCTGGGGCACCGCGGACCAGTTCCGCTATGCCTACAAGACCCTCAACGGCAACGGCACGCTGATCGCGCGGGTCGAGAGCCTCCTCAACAGCAATGCCTGGGCCAAAGGCGGCGTGATGATCCGCCAGGGCATCGAGCCCGGTTCGACGCACGCGTTCATGGCGATCACCCCGGGCGGCGCCAGCGGCGGCAACGGCGCCAGTTTCCAGCGCCGACCGGCCAGCAACCAAGCCTCCGCCAACAACGACAGCACCGCCGTGGTGGCAGCGCCTTACTGGGTGAAGATCGAGCGCAGCGGCAACAACTTCAGCGGTTCGATCTCCCCCGACGGCCAGACCTGGACGCAGTTGGGCACCGCCCAGACGATCACGATGACCGGTCCGGTCCTGATCGGTCTGGCCCTGTGCAGCCACGACGCGGCCATCACGACCGGCACGGAGTTCTCCAACATTGCCTTCACCGGCAACGTGACGGGGAACTGGCAGGTGGCGGAGATCGGCGCGGCCCAGCCCGCGGGCAACTCACCCGAGGGCTTGTACATCACGGTCAAGGACAGTTCGGGCAAGTCCAAGACGGTGATGAATCCGGACACGGCGGCCACGGTTCGAGGCAGTTGGCAGCCGTGGAAAATCCCGCTGAGCGAGTTCACCTCGGCGGGCGTGAAGATGAGCGCGGTCAAATCGATCGTGATTGGCGTGGGCAACAAGTCCGTTCCCGCCAAGGGCGGCACGGGCAAGCTGATCGTCGACGACCTCGCCTACGGCCGGCCACTGCCGTAGCCATCCTGCGCCATGCAGGATGTGCGACATGAAACCCAAGCGGGGTCCCCATCTGCACGATGGGGACTCCGCATCGCTCAAGTCCTCAAACGCATGTGCCGAAATCACATGAGTCGGGCGAGCAAATCCGGATCTCATTGATTCCGGGCTGCGATGCGATGTACAATGCACATGGAGTGCCCTGCGGCTGAGTTGTTCTCGGACTTGAGGAGCGGTTCTTCCGCTCGAGGAGGAGTCAGCAGAACCACAAACGCAACCACGCACATCGAGACATGTTTTTCCCCTCTGCCGTCGTAGCGACAGGGTCACCGTGCTCCTCATGCGGGAGCGTAGCGTAGCAACTCTGAGGCACGATTTGTTTTGAAGGAGGACAATCATGTGGAGACGATCGATTCTTACGGTTCTTTGTGTTCTGTTGCTGGGGCCGGCCTGGCCGGCTTCCGGCGACCTGGTCGGCTGGTGGCCCTTCGATGAAACGGAGGGCAACATCGCCAAGGACCTCAGCGGCAATGGGAATGACGGCACGATCGTCGGGACGGCCATCTGGGTCCCCGGCAAGATCGGCGGCGCCCTGGAGTTCAACGGCAGCACGTACGTCAACTGCGGCCGTGATCCGTCGCTGAACATCCGCAACCAGATCACCATCGCGTTCTGGTTCAAGGTCCAGGCCTTCGTGAACACCTGGGAGGCCTTCCTCGCCAAAGGCGACGGTGCGTACCGATCCAGCCGCGGCGACGGCACCGGCAACGGCACCCATATGGGCATCTCGGGAAGCAACTACTTCAACGCGCCCACTATCATCACCGACAATCAATGGCATCACTACTGCGCCACGTATGACGGGGCTACCGCGATCATCTACATCGATGGCCGGGAGGATGCGCGGCAAAGCTACACCGGCCAGATCGGCGACAGCAGCAGCTACGACCTGCTCATCGGTGAGAACCAGCAGGCCACCGGGCGTCTGCTGCACGGCCTGCTCGACGACATCCAGATCTATGATAATGCGCTCACGCCACTCGAAATCCAGGCCATCATGACAGGTCTGGCCGACAAATCCGTGGCCAAGGACCCCATCCCCGAGGACACCGCCACCGACGTGCATCGGGATGCCGTGATGAGCTGGGGGGCGGGCGCGTACGCCGTCACGCACGACGTGTACTTCGGCACGAGCTTCGACGATGTCAATGATGCCAGCCGGGCCGGCCCGATGGGCGTACTCGTCAGTCAGGATCAGACGGCCACGGAATTCGATCCGGAAGGTCTGGTCTATGGACAAACGTATTACTGGAGGATCGACGAAGTCAACGCGGCTCCTGACAACACGATCTTCAAAGGGGAAACCTGGAGCTTCACCGCCGAACCGTTCACCTATCCGGTGAAGCCTGCGGCGGCCACCGCCTCCAGCGCCCAGACCGGCATGGGACCCCAGAACACCATCAACGGCTCGGGCTTGAACGCCGAGGATGGACACTCCGCCGAATTGACACAGATGTGGATGAGTGCTGGCGTCCAGCCCAACTGGATTCAGTACGAGTTCGACAAGGTCTATAAGCTCGATGAACTGTGGGTCTGGAACTCCAACCAGTTGATCGAGAGCTTCCTGGGCTTCGGCGCCAAAGATGTCACGATTGAGTACTCCGCCGACGGCGAAACCTGGGCGGTCCTGCAAGACGTACCCCCGTTCGCTCAGGCGACCGCCATGCCCGGATACCAAGCTAATACGATCGTGGATTTCGGCGGGGTGATGGCCAAGTTCGTCAAGTTGACAATCACGAAGAACTGGGGCGGCATGGCGCCACAGACCGGATTGGCCGAGGTGCGGTTCTTCTACGTCCCGGTGCAGGCCCGCGAGCCCCAGCCCGCGGATGAGGCAACGGACGTGAGCATCGAGACCTCTCTCGACTGGCGTCCGGGCCGCGAGGCCGGGTCGCACGACGTCTTCATCAGCGCCGATGCGAACGCGGTCGCCGCCGGCACAGTGCCAGCGATCAGCGTCGACGACCACGGTGCCGATCCCGGCGCGCTGGACTTCGCCACCACCTACTTCTGGAAGGTCAACGAAATCAATGCGACCGGCTCCTACGATGGTGAAGTCTGGAGCTTCACGACGGAAGAGTTCGCGACCGTTGACGACTTCGAGAGCTACAACGACGACGACAACCGCATTTACGACACCTGGATCGACGGCCTGACCGATGCGGTCAAAGGCGGCTCTCAAGTCGGATACGACGTCTCGCCGTTCGCCGAGACAAAGACCGTTCACGATGGCAAGCAGGCCCTGCCTCTGATCTATGACAATTCGGCGACGCCGTTCCTCTCGGAAGCCGAGCGGACGTTTGACTCGCCCCAGAACTGGGCCGTCAGCGGGGCCGACAGCCTGTCGTTGTACTTCCAGGGCAGCATGCCGGCCTTTGTAGAGACCGCGACCGGCGGCGTGCTGATGAACGCCATCGGCACGGACATCTGGGGCACGGCGGACCAGTTCCGCTATGCCTACAAGACCCTTAACGGCAACGGCACGATGATCGCCCGCGTCGAAAGCGTCTTCAACAGCAATGCCTGGGCCAAGGGTGGCGTCATGATCCGCCAGAACATCGAGCCCGGCTCGCTTCATGCCTTCATGGCGGTCACCCCCGGCGGCAGCAGCGGCGGCAACGGCGCCAGCTTCCAGCGCCGGCCTGCCACCAACCAGGACTCCGCGAACAGCGACAGCACCACCGTCGTGGCGCCCCCGTACTGGGTCAAGATCGAGCGCAACGGCAACAACTTCAGTGGTTCCGTCTCCGCCGATGGCAAGACCTGGACACAACCGGGCACCGCCGTCACGATCAACATGACGGGTCCCGTCCTGATCGGTCTGGCTCTGTGCAGCCACGACGCCAATATCTCGACGGGCGCCGAGTTCTCCAACATCGCCATGACCGGCAATGTGACCGGCGCCTGGCAGATTGCGGAGATCGGTGCGGCCCAGCCGGCGGGCAACTCGATCGAGGGCCTGTACGTCACGCTCAAGGACAGTTCCGGCAAGTCCGCAACCGTGCAGAATCCGGATGCGGCGGCCACGACGAAAACGGGCTGGCAGCACTGGACGATTCCGCTAAGCGACTTCACCGCAGCGGGTGTGAAGATCAATGCAGTCAAGTCGATGACCATCGGCGTGGGCAACCAGGCTGCCCCGACCAAGGGCGGCGCCGGAACGCTGTTCATCGATGATCTCGGTTTTGGCCGTCCGACTCAGTAGTCGTTTGGAGTCAGGGTCTGTGCGTGTCAGCGACTTACGCAGGCCAGAAAACAGGTAGGGTCAAGCGGCTTCGGCACAGCGCGTGCCGGAGCCGCTTTTCTATTCACCGGCCCCCAGACCTTGTATAATCCGGCAAATTGTCCGTACGGTCTGTGACCATGTATCGTCGGGCGGACGACTTGACCTTGAGCATATGGAGGCAGCTATGGGATTGAGGGAATCCGTTGCAGCGAGGGTTTCGCTGTTGCTGGTCTTGGCCAGTGTGGCGAGGGCGTCTTCAGGCGAGGCGATGCTGCCTTTGCCGGTGAACGATCCGCAGACGGCGGCTCGTACCGAGGCGGACCCGCGGGTCCGGCGGTACGTTCTGCCCGCGCGCGTCGTGTGGCACAGCGACGACAAGACCATCGAGAACCCGCAGGCACTGCTGACCCGGCGCAGCGGGCAGGTCACTCTCGACGCTTCGAATCCCTGCGTCCTGCGAAACGACAGCAGCGGCAGAGCGGGCGTCCTGTTGGATTTCGGCAAAGAGCTGCACGGCGGCGTGCAAATCATGGTCTGGCACACGAAGGGTAACCAGCCGGTCCATCTGCGGGTCCGGTTCGGCGAATCGGTCAGCGAGGCGATGGCCGAACTCGGCGGCGAGAAGAACGCCACGAACGACCACGCGGTCCGCGACCAGAGCCTCCTGGTCCCCTGGCTGGGCACCGCCGAGGTCGGCAACACGGGCTTTCGATTCGTGCGCGTCGATCTGGAGGACACGGACAGCTTCGTGCAGCTCAAGATGGTGCGGGCGGTGTTCCTCTATCGCGACCTGCCCTATCTCGGCTCGTTCCGCTGCAGCGATGAGCGGCTCAACCGCATCTGGCAAACCGGCGCGTACACCGTCCATCTGAACATGCAGGATTATCTCTGGGATGGGATCAAGCGCGACCGGCTCGTTTGGATCGGCGACATGCATCCCGAGACGATGAGCCTTTGCGCCGTCTTCGGGGCCAGCGACATAGTGCCCAGGAGCCTCGACCTGATCCGCGACGAGACCCCGCTGCCCAAGTGGATGAACGGCATCAGCTCCTACTCCATGTGGTGGGTCCTGATCCATCATTCGTGGTACCGGTACACAGGCGACAAGGACTACCTTCAGCAGCAACGCAACTATCTGACGGGCCTGCTCGAGCTGCTGGCGCGTCACGTGGGGCCGGACAACCGCGAGACGCTGCCGGCCCACCGCTTCCTGGACTGGCCCAGCAGCGAGAACAAGCCGGCCATCCACGCGGGCTTGCACTCGCTACTCGCGATGACTCTGCAGGCGGGAGCGGAACTGTGCGAGGTCCTCGACGAGCCGACGACGCGGGGTAAATGTCTGACCACGATCGAGAGTCTCAGGAAGCACACGCCGGACCCTGCGGGCAGCAAGCAGGCGGCAGCCTTGATCGCGCTGGCGGGACTGGACGACCCGGCCCGGCTCAACCGCGAGGTCATGGCGGTGGACGGTGCGCGTCGGATGTCCACCTTCTACGGATACTATGTGCTCCAGGCCCGCGCCATGGCGGGCGACTACCAAGGGGCCCTGGACTGCATCCGGGAGTACTGGGGTGCGATGCTGGACCTGGGGGCGACCACGTTCTGGGAGGATTTCGACCTCGAGTGGACCGCGAACGCCGGACGAATCGACGAACTGGTCCCCGAAGGCAAGAAGGACATTCACGGCGACTTCGGCAACTACTGCTACAAGGGATTCCGTCACAGCCTCTGCCACGGCTGGGCCTCGGGCCCCACCGCGTGGCTCTCGGAGCACGTCCTCGGCGTCAGGATCGTCGAGCCGGGCTGCCGCGTGGTGAGGATCGAGCCGCACCTGGCCGACCTGGATTGGGTCGAAGGGACCTTCCCAACCCCCACGGGAACAATTAGGATCAGGCACGACAAACGCGCCGATGACCGAATCGAAAGCCGCATCCAGGCGCCGGAAGGCGTGACGATCGTGAGACCGTGAACCCGAGTGGTTTGCTTGACCAGTTCTCATCCTCGGAAGGAGTCACAAACGATGAAACGTATGATGTGCCCTCTGTCGCTGCTGATTTCGCTGCTGATTCCCATCGCCGCACATGCGAGCCGAATCGACTTGGGCGGAACGTGGTCGGTTCGACTGGATCGCCAGGACCAGGGGGAGACGGAGAAGTGGTTCGAGCGAGATCTCTCGGACAAGATCGCGCTGCCCGGCGTGCTGACCGCCCAGGGGTATGGGGACCCGCCGTCCATGCAGACGCCGTGGGTGGGCAACATCAACCCGGTCTGGTTCAACGATCCCCACTACAAGCAGTACCAGACGACGGAGAGCTTCAAGATGCCCTTCTGGCTCCAGCCGGACCGCTACTATGCCGGCGCCGCCTGGTACCAGCGGCAGATCGAGATTCCACAGGATTGGCGCGGCAAACGTGTCGTGCTCTTCCTGGAGCGGCCTCACTGGAAGACGACCGTTTGGCTCGATGGCCAGTTCGTCGGCTCCATGGACAGCCTGGGCACGGCGCACGTGCACGAGCTCGGCCTCGATCTGAAGCCTGGGACGCACCGCCTGACCGTTCGCGTGGACAACCGCATGATCATCGATGTCGGTGCCAACTCGCACAGCGTCTCCGATCACACCCAGGGCAATTGGAACGGCCTCGCGGGCCGGATCGAGCTGCGCGCCACCGACCCGGTCTGGATCGACGATGTGCGCGTCTACCCGAATGTGGAGGACAAGACCGCCAGGGTCGCCATTCACGTGGGCAACGCCACGGGCCAGCCGGGCCGGGGTAACCTGTCAATCCACGTGCAGGGTGCGGGACAAATCCTGTCCCTTCCGGTCTCGTGGACTGCTCAGGGCGGTGACGCCGTATGCACGTACAACATGGGCCCCGACTGTCGCCTGTGGGAGGAGTTTCATCCCGCCATCTACCAGATGACCATCCGCCTGCAAGGGGAGCGTTGCGCAGACGAAGCGAATGTACCGTTCGGCATGCGTGAAGTCGGGACACAAGGCACGCGGATCACCCTCAACGGCAAGCCGATCTTCCTTCGTGGCACGCTCGAATGCTGCATCTTCCCGCTGACCGGGCATCCGCCGACCGACGTGGACTCGTGGAAGCGGATCGTCCGCATCTGCAAGGCCCACGGCCTGAACCACATCCGCTTCCACTCCTGGTGCCCGCCGGAGGCGGCGTTCGTCGCAGCCGATGAACTGGGTTTCTACTACTACGTCGAGTGCTCGAGCTGGGCGAACCAGGGCAGCAGCGTCGGCGACGGCCGCCCGGTGGACAAGTGGCTCTACGAAGAGGCCGACCGCATGATCCGACGGTACGGCAATCACCCATCGTTCATCGCGATGTCCTATGGCAACGAGCCGGCGGGCCGGAATCAGAACCGCTGGCTGGGCGACTTCATCCAACACTTCCGGTCTCAGGACAATCGGCGTCTGTACACCAGCGGGGCCGGCTGGCCCATGATTCCCGAGAACGATTTCCACGTCGTCCCGGCCCCGCGTATTCAGCAGTGGGGTCAGGGGGTGAACAGCCGGGTCAACGCCAGGCCGGCCGAGACCATGACCGACTACAGCGATTTCATCAAGCAGCACAACGACACCCCGGTGGTCAGCCACGAGATCGGGCAGTGGTGCGTGTATCCCGATTTCGACGAGATGAAGAAGTACACGGGACTACTCAAGGCCAGGAATTTCGAGATCTTCCGTGAGCAGCTTGACCGCCACGGCATGCTGCATCAAGCCCACGATTTTCTCATGGCCTCGGGCAAGCTGCAGGCTCTCCTGTATAAGGAGGAGATCGAGTCGGCCTTGCGGACGTCGGGCTTCGGCGGGTTCGAGCTGCTGGACCTGCATGACTTCCCTGGTCAAGGTACCGCCCTCGTCGGTGTTCTGGATCCGTTCTGGGACTCCAAGCCGTACATCACGCCGCGGGAGTATCACCGCTTCTCAGGACCCATCGTCCCGTTGGCCCGGCTCGAACGGCGGGTCTTCGAATCCGGCGACACGCTCAGAGCCCGTATCGACCTGGCCCATTTCGGCCCGTCGGACCTGGAAGACGTAGAACCTACGTGGACTCTTCGTGATTCCTCAGGGAACGTCGTGGACAGCGGCCGCCTGCCAAAGCAAACCATCAAGACTGGGACACCGAGTACGCTGGGCGAGATCCAGGCCAAGCTGGATATCTCGCAGGCACGGAAGCTCAATCTCGAAGTCACCATCCCCGGCACGGACGCGGTGAACGATTGGGACCTCTGGGTTTTCCCGAAGGAGGCCCCGGCTGAGCCCACGCCGGAGATCCTGATCGCGCGTGAACTTGATGACAAAGCCATCAGGCACCTGAACACCGGCGGCAAGGTCCTGCTGCTGCCGTTGCCCCAGACGATCAAGAACGACGAGAAACACCCGATCCAGATGGGTTTTTCGAGCATCTTCTGGAACACGGTCTGGACGAACTGGCAGGCCCCGCACACGCTGGGCATCCTGTGCGACCCGAACCATCCCGCCCTCGCGCAGTTCCCCACGGAGTATCACTCGAATTGGCACTGGCGGGAGCTGATCCACGGCGCCACGCCGTTCATTCTCACCGAGCATCGCGACCTCAAACCGGTCGTGCAGGTCATCGACGACTGGGTGACCGCCAGGAAGCTCGCGGTGGTCTTCGAAGCCCGCGTGGGCAACGGCAAGCTTCTTGCGTGTAGTTGTGACCTGATGAACGATCTGGAGACGCGCCCGGTCGCCCGGCAGATGCGCCGCAGCCTGCTGGCCTACATGGACAGCGCTCGGTTTGTACCACGATTCACCATGACGACCCGGCAAGTGAGCGATCTGTTCCAGGAGCCCAGTCCGCTGCAGAAGCTCGGCGCCACCGTCGCCGCGGACAACCATCACCCCAGCCACAATCCCAGCATGGCGATCGACGGCAATCCGTCGACGATCTGGCATACGAACTGGGAACCGATGGCCCAGCCGCCGCACTACTTGATCCTGGACCTGAAGAAGCCGGTCCATGTGCGAGGGTTGAGATATCTGCCCCGCCAGGACATGACCAATGGGCGTATCGCACACTTCAAGCTCTATGCGAGCGCCGACGGTCGGGAATGGGGGCAACCGCTTGCGTCGGGTCAGTGGCCCAACGACGCTCTCCTCAAGACGATCCGCCTGGAGGAAGCGGTCGAAACCCGGTTCCTCAAGCTGGTCGCCCTCCGCGAGGTCCGCGGCCAGCCCTATGCCTCCGCGGCGGAGGTGGATGTCATCCTCGAATGATCTTTCAGGCCCCCAGGCGGGCAAGTTCCTCGCGACACATCTTGAGTTGCCCAGGGTCGGAAAGTCGGCCGACGGCCTTCTGCAGGTGTGCAACCGCCTGCTGCGGATCGTTCAGATATCGTGAATAGAGGATTCCGAGCATGAGTTCCACCTGCTCGGCGTGCTCGTAGTTGCCGTAGTGTGTCAGGAACTGCTCATAGGCGTGGGCCGCCTCCGCGGAACGGCGGCTGCCGGCCAACTGGTTCGCGATGTCGAGCAGATGCTGGCGCGGCAGGACCTGCTCGGGATCCGTCTGCATCAATTCCAGGTACAGATCGGCCGCGGCGGACATGTTCCGCTGCATGATCCAGCGGCTGATCTCATGGCGGATCTGGTCCACCTTTGCCTGCCTCTGGCTCTCCGCCGGCGATGGGGGGACCTCGCGGGCCGCCACGGTTCTGCGGGCGCCCCGGCCCGTGAAGGGATCGTACCCCTCGGCCACGACGTCGCGGTACTGGCGCCGGCGATTCCATCGCTTGATCATCGCCCACAAGTCGAAGTTGCTCGTGCCAATGAGCCGGGTGGCCAGGAGAGCCAGCGTAACGAGGATGCCGTAGGCATATCCGGCCAGGTGCGCATCGTATGCGACGTGGGACACGCGGCCGATCATGTTATCGATCACGATCATCTTGATGCCGATGAAGTACAGTGCCGGGATCTCCACCGTGCCGATGAAAAAGAACCAGTAGAGGACGGTGATCAATGTCTGCGGGTACAGAACCAGATACGCCCCGGTGACCGCGGCGACCGCCCCGCTGGCGCCCAGGGTCGGATTGTGCGAAGACAGGTTCACCAGGGTGTGGCCGACGCCGCTGAAGACGGCGCCGAACAGGTAGAAGACGACATACCAGAGATGGCCAAGCTTGTCGTTGAGATTGTTCCCGAACAGGTACAGGAAGAACATGTTCCCGACGATGTGCAGCATGCCGTTGTGCAGAAAGGCGTACGTTAGAAACTGATGGTATTGCCACTGGGCCGGTAGGAGCAGCCAGGGAGCCGCCCACGGCCGGATCGGCAGAACGGTGAGCTCCCCCGCAATCACATACCGATAGGGTCCACCGTAGGAGAGGAGAAACACGAGCACATTGATGGCAATCAGCGCATAATTCGCATAAGGTGTCCGTCGGGGCCAGATATTCGTCCGGATGGGCAAAAACATTCGTCAGCAGTTTCCCTTAGGTCGGTTCTATGTCGTTGTCCGAGCGCGGGTCCATTGTAATCGTCGGTCCGACCGGGAACAAGGTAGAAAAGGACGGCCCTCGCCGTCCTTTTCAGGAATGAGTCGTGAAGGAGGACAGTATGTGACTCAATTCTCCCCAGCGAAAAACACCGCCCACCGTACGGTCCGCAGTCCCCTCCGCGTCGTCCCGTACATGTAAAGTATGGCGCACAACAAGCATCCCGCCAAACGTCCGGCCGAAAAAACCTTTATTCCCCACGGACTTCCTGGTATGACAGGGGCCATGAAAGCAGAGAGCCGCAAACAACGCGTCACGATCGTCCGGGCCCAACTCCGCGAGAAAGGCCTCGACGGATTGATTCTCACCAAGCCGGAGAATGTGACCTACCTGACGGGCTTCTCCGGTGAGGATAGCTGGGCCATCGTCACAAGAACTGGACTATACCTGCTCACCGACAGTCGATACACGGAGCAGGCACAAAAGGAGTGCGTCGGAACGACGATTGTCGAACGCGAGGGCAAGGACCCCATCGCCGAGGCCGGCGGCAGGTTCCTGAGCAAGCTCAGGTCGGTGAAAACCGTCGGCGTGGAGACATCCATCTCCGTGGGGATGTACGACGTTCTCAAGAAGAACGCCGGTCGGCCTCTTAAACCCATCGCCGGGCTCGTTGAAGAGCCGCGCAACATCAAGGATGCGAGTGAAATTAAAGCCATTCGAGCCGCCGCAAGTATTGCCGCCGCGGCTTTCGGCGAGATCCTGCACCACGTCAAACCGGGCGTCACCGAAAACGAGCTGGCGGGCACGCTGGACCTGGAGATGCGCAGGCTGGGGGCCAAGAACAGCTTCGAGACCATCGTGGCCTTCGGGCCCAACGGCTCGCGCCCCCACCATCGACCCACCCAGAGGAAGCTGGGAAACCGGGACGCCGTCCTGATCGACTTCGGGGCCCGATACGACGGGTACTGCTGCGATATCACGCGTTCTTTCGCTTTCGGCGCGCCCACCTCCGCTTACCGAACGGCTTATGCGGTGGTCGAGCAAGCTCAGGCTGCGGCGATCGAAACTGCGCGAGCGGGGATTGCAATGACGGAAGTCGATGCCGCGGCCCGGCGCGTGATCCGCGCGAGCGGCCTGCCCGTCTACGGCCACGGGACGGGACACGGCATCGGACTGGAGATTCACGAGAATCCCTTCCTCAAGGAGAATGCTCAAGGTACGCTACAGGCTGGCCAGATCATCACCATCGAGCCCGGCGTCTACCTGCCCGGCAAACTGGGCATCCGCATCGAGGACGATATCCTCATCACGGAGACCGGCTGCGAGATCATCACGGATGAGTGCCCGCGCATGGCGATCCTGCAGCGCTGATCTCCGTCGCGAGGAGCCTCTATGGGACGGACAGCATTCGTCCCAGGCGTCCTATCCGTCCCGTAGGTCCCATGTAGGACCTATCGGACCGATGGGACCTATAGGATATATCGCGGGTCCTACGCTGCTACTGCGGCAGACCCTTCACCTGGACGGGTTTCCGACCGTCGGGCTTGGGAACGAACAGATCGTCCTTGGTCAGATCGCATCGCCGGGCCATCAGCCGGCTGTAGGCCAGATCGCCGAGGTCCCTGTCGCCGTTGTTGGTCCCGAAGGAGAACTTGACGCCCGCGGCCTTGGCCCGGCGGATGAACCTCTCGCTGGGCAGCTTGTATCGGGCATTGATCTCGATGGCGACGCCGTTCTTCACCGCCGCCTGGATCACCCGGTCCATCCGCTCATCCGTCCAGAGGTCGTCGTACTCGGCCGCGATCACTCCCGGCAGGAACGTCGGATTCACGTAGATGTCTATGGGTTCTTTGTCCAAGATCCCGACCGTCCTCTCGACCAGCATGTCCATGAACGCCTGCTTGTCGCCGATCTCGACCTCACGCGGAATCCAGAGGCGCATTCGCTTGCCACGGTCGTTCGTCCAGGTCATCGAGTCGGTGAAGACGTAATCGAACTTCACGATCGTCTGGGGCGAGAACATCGTCACCCATTCACGTCCCTCGGCCTGCATCGCCCGATACACCGGCTTGCCCGCGAGCCGGGCCAGAAACGGCTCCAGGGCGGCGTCATTGGTGGTCGGGAAGCCTACGCCGCAGTTCTCGGCGATGCCGAACTTCATCCGTCGCTGCTCGGCGTTGCGGATCGCATCCTCCAGCGTGAGTCCGCCCTTCAAATGGACGTGGTAATCGGTCAGCACAGGCAGCGGCTTGACGCGGATATTTCGGTAATAGACCGTGCTGTCGGGATCGTGGCCCTGCAGGGCGAACGTGCCATGGTCCAGGATCCGGCCGGACATCGTCTCCGGCGGCTGGGCCGGGAACGGTTCCGTCCAGTCCAGGACCTCCCGGCCGTCGACACTCACGTTCACGTGCTTGCCCCAGACGGTGACGTGCAGGGTGAACCACTCCTCGTCCTTTGCGAGCTTCTCCTCGATATCCT
>Ga0209163_1002635_pt1 | contig 14576 bp, 18 predicted proteins | sample MTBAKSrepl2MetaG_FD_187457 | JGI IMG/M metagenome (GOLD analysis project Ga0209163, IMG submission 187457) | Enrichment culture microbial communities om Arthur Kill intertidal strait, New Jersey, USA, that are MTBE-degrading - MTBE-AKS2 (Arthur... | ecosystem: Environmental > Aquatic > Marine >...
CGCGGACGTTCGACTCGGTGGAGGTCACCGCCGACGGCATTGACCTGGACAAGGAAAGGCTCAAGGGCCCGACCTCGACCTGGACCTACTTGATCAGCGACCATCCCTTCGGCACCTGGTTCGAGCGTCTCTTCAAGACCGCCGCCCACTCCGGCGAACTCTTGCGAGCCCTCAAGAAAGCCCTGACGGACCAGTCCCCTGCGAGGTAGTGCCTCGGGTGCGGATGGGAGGATGATCGTCAACGGCAGCACTCGGAGGCCACGGATTGCCTTCGAGCTTCCGATTCTCCTGTTCGTGAAACCTGGATGGATCGGTGGACTTAATCTGGTTCGAGACGATGAAGCGGGACCGGTCTAACTCGCGAGCGCCTACCAAGCGAAGATACTCTTCGACCGCATCGGCTTCGATGGTGATTCTGCCCGAGCCGGCCCAGTGGCGGTCGCAACCGTCGCGTTTCACACCCGAGATCCAGTACATCTCTCCCGTCTCAAGATCGTGATGGTTCGCTCCCCCCCGCCCGGACCGCTTGAAGGCTTTGCCGTTGAAGTACACGGTCCGCCCCGAGCGAGACATCCGGACCCGCCCGATCCAAGCGGGCCCATTGTCATTATATCCCGTCTTCAACTCGATGTATCTGAGCATGAGGATCCCCTTCCGCCTGCGAGACATCCCTCACGATGCCCTGCCGCGTCTTGCCGCGCGTTTCCTCTTCGGCTCAGGCGTCACGACACGATCACCCAAGGTCGCCTCAAACCCCCTCAGGTCTTCGCAAATCCGACGAAGATCGCCGTCGAACTGCCGTGTATGCTCCATGCGGTGCTTCCGCACTTCTTCGACGTACGGGTCTTTCATGTTGCATCCCCCCGAAATGCATCGGGCGAAACAACCCCGGGGCACTCCAGCACCAGGCGCAAGCGGTATGTCGGCGTTCCCATGCGCAGTCCCTCAGATATCCTTGCCGCACTGGGGGCAGTAGTTGAATTCCGGACTCACCTTGGCGCCGCAGAAGGGGCAGAACTCGCCTTCGTACTTCCTCGGCTTGCTCTCTCCGGTCCGGTCCTGCTCCGGCGTGCGCGGCGCGTGGCCCATGGCGCGGGCGACGGGGTCCGGCTCCTCACCGCCGGTCGTGATGTCATAGGTGCTCATGCGGTTCCTCTGGGTCGCGTTGTAGGCATGGTAGGCCACGCCCGCGATCGCGAGACCCACGAACACGACGCCGAAGAGGACAATGAACCCCGGCGCTCCCATCGAACTGGCGGTGATCGTCCAGACGACGCCGAACACAGCCGCCGCAATGCCGCCGACCGCTCCCATCATCGACGGCCCTCTTCCGGGTTTCACGCTGTACATGGTCGCCTCCGCACAATGTCCGAAACGCACTCTCTACGGTCAGCAGGCAGCCGCCCCGATCCGATGAGAAGCCTATAGACCCAGTGTATGCCGCAGAGCCGTGTCAATATCCGTCATCGGCAGCGTACCGATGATGCGATCAATCGCTGCCTCGAGGACGGTCGCAAGATTGTCCGTTGCCACCACGGAGTCGGTCAACAGCCCCGATTGCCGCCCGGCCGCAGCCGACACCTCGACGACGACACGGCTGGGATGGTTGCCACGAGATAGGCGACTGGTAATCATCGCGACGATGACTTGGGGCAACCCTGTATTCAGACCATCGGCTTGAACGATCACTGCCGGACGAGTCTTGGCCGTACGCAGGTCCGAATGAGGATAGAGCACCAGGACTACATCCCCGCGCCTATAATTTGGCTTTGGCGGCGTCATAGTCGTCGTAAGCGGACATCTCCTCGCTGTCCCAGTCCTCGGCAAAGGTAACCAGACGGTCGCGGAGTTCCGCCGCCTGGGCTTCGCCAATCCCACGCTCCCGCAGATCTACGTGGTTTGTCTCCAGGAATGTCACAATGACCGGCGTATCGTCACGTACATCCCCGGGGAGATCGGCCAACTCGATCTTGCCGTTGCGATACACGCCTTCAACACTCTTGAGCATACGACCTCCTGGACTTTCCTCTATCTTACCAGAGTCGCCATAGAACACAAGCATTCGCAGTTCACAAGAGGCGATCAACGGATGCCGGATGGCGTGAGAGGCATGAGGAAGTGCTCAAAAAAGGCGTAGAGCTGCTCGTTGGATTCGGGGGTCGGGCCGTGGGTCGGGCGATTGGTCATGGCAACGCGGTTCTCGTGGCCCAGGAGCTTGTTCACCGCGACCGTGTGGTTGAGGGCCTGCCAGCGCTGGGGCGGGTCCTCCGCGCCGCCGGAGACCAGAAACGGGCGCGGGGCCATCAGGGCGTTCAGCTCGTGCAGGTCGCGACCCGTCTCGATCATCGTCTTGTAGGGACCGGTCCGCGGGCGGGCTTCGTTCGGGACGCCCCGCTCCCGCCGGACGTTCGCGTCCCAGCCCAGGTACCAGGGCTCCCAGTAGTTGATGTTGGGACGGGTCTCGTCGAAGACGATCCCAGGGTCCGACCAGACGGCGCAGGCGAACTTGTCATACAAGCAAGAGGCAACCATGGCCCACTTGCCGCCGTAGGAGTGCCCGGTGACGCCGATCCGCTCGGGATCGACGTTGGGGAGATTGGCCAAGGCCGTGTGGCAGTTGGCGGCGACGTAGGCGAGAGCCGAGAGCGGCTGGAGCAGTGGCTGCCCCTCCGGCACGTCCCAGAGCGGCTTGTACGGCGGATTGAGGCTGCAAAACTCCGGCGTGCCGATGGACAGCACCACGAATCCCCGCTTGGCCAACTGGTAGCCGAAGTCGCGGAGTTCCTTGTCGTTCAGGCCGACCCCGGTCTCGGCGTCGTAGTAGACCACGAGCACCGCCGGGAGCTCGGCGGACGGCTGTCCGTCCGGGATGAGCAGGTAGCCGGGCACCATCTGGCCGTTCGGGGCGATCTCGACAGAGACCTTGTGCTGGGTGAAATTGTCGCGATGGGTTTGCTCCACGTATTGCACCTCGGGCTTCTCGATCAGCGGTGGCCAGCGGCCAATCAAATCCCACCACGTCGCGAGGATTTGCTCTCTGCGTTTCGACCAATCGGCAACCGTCTTGACGCGCGTTCCGTCGTCGAACACCAGGGGCGACTTGTAGTCTCCGAAGTCCGCCGCGAACTGTACCGGCGGGGCAAAGCACGACCGAAGAATCTCAGGGACCGCCTCCCCGGAGGCGAGAGGCCCCGCCACCCACAACACCAGACAAACTCCAATCGCGTGCGACATGCCGAATCTCCCCAGACGCACACGGACCAACGCAGACCAGCACGGACGGATGTGTCTGTGCAAGTCCGTGCCGGTCCGTGCTCGTCCGTGCCATCAGCCATTGAAAAGGCCCGACGGCCGGAACCTGATCCGGCACGTCGGGCCTTCATCATCCCGGACTGCGGAAGCAATCCGCAATCATCAATCGTCACACCATCGGATCGCGCCCGCTGGCGATGGCATGGTACAGTGGCTTGCCCGACATCAGCTCCGCCTGCGTCGGCACAAGCGACTGCTTCGACTGGTTCATCAGCCAGTCCCAGGCGACGACCTGGCCGGTGTAGGCCGCGATGCGCGCCCCGATGGCGGTCAGCGTGCTCTCGGCAATCCGCTGGCCTTCGTTCAGGGGCTTGCCGCTGCGAATGCTCGCGATCAGGTCCTTGTGCTCCTGGACCATGCCGTCGACCATTTCGCCCTCGTATTTCCAGGCGTTGGCGCCCGAGATGCCGATCCGGCAGTCGCTGGTGCCCTTGGTGCCGACGATCTTCTCGCCGTTGCGGCCGGTGCCGGGGCTGTGGCCGCTGAAGCTCAGGCAGCGGGCGCCATTGGGATACTCGAACTCCGCGTAGATATGGTCCCAGATATCGCCGTTGTACTTCTCCCAACCGGCCTCACTGCCGTTGTTGAATCTCTTGCAGACTTCCTTGGCACTCTTGATCTGGTCTTGGTTGGAACTCCGCCACTGGCGACCGCCGACCGCGGTGATCTTCGCCGGCGGGCCGTCGAAACACCAGTTCATCACGTCGATGTTGTGAATGTGCTGCTCGCAGATCTGGTCGCCGGAGAGCCACGTGAAGTGGTACCAGTTCTCACACTGCCAGTCCAGTTCGCTCATGCCTTCCGATGCGCCGCGGAACCAGATGCCTTCGCCGTACCAGTAGCATTGGCCGCCCACCAGTTCGCCGATCGCGCCGTCGTGAATACGTTTCATCAGCTCGACACGGCTGAACTCATGGCGCCGCTGCGTGCCGCAGACGATCGCAAGTCCCTTTTCCTTCGCCAGTCGTGACGCCTCCATGATCTCTTTGCAGCCGGCAACGTCGGTGCCCACCGGTTTTTCCGTGAAGACGTGCTTGCCGGCCTTGATAGCGGCCATCAGTTGCCGCCCGCGAAAGGCCGGGGCTGTCGCCATCAGCAGCAGGTCCGCCTCGCACTGTGCCAGTTTCTCGTGGCAGTCGTAGCCCCAGTACATGTGGTCATCGGCGACCTTGATGCGATCCTTGATTTGCTCTCTCTTCATCAGGCCGTCGCGGGTCCGGCGGACCTTGTGCTCGAACAAATCCGCCAGGGCGATCACCTCGACGCCGGGATCGGCCTGGAGATCCTGTTGCAGGGCACCGTTGCCGCGTCCGCCGCAGCCGAGCAAGCCCACCTTGATCTTGTCGGACCCTTGTGCGTGCGCCATCCCGGCCAGCACAGCCGCCGTGCCGGCAGCCACGCCCGCGTGCGTCCCGGATATCGTGTTCACTTGTGACGACATATGTCCAATCTCCTTCGTTCGGTATCTTCGTTGTTGTCCGTCCGCACCATTGCTACGCATGCGTCTCAGCCCCGTCGGCCCCGTCGCTCCTGGACCCAGCCAGCCAATTGGTACTGGCCGGGGACGGCCGCCGGAGGCACCGGCATCGCGTCGCTGAGCTTGAGGCCCTCGGCCGGCACCAGGTTCAGCGTGCAGCGGTTCATGAACCACGACCGCGTGAACTGCTGGCGGGAGTAGGCCGACTCGCGTCCCATGATCGCGCACAACGTGCTCTCCGCGATCCGCTTGCCCTCGTTGAGCGGCTTGCCCGCGCGGATGCTCTTGATCAGGTCCGTGTGCTCCTGGACGTAGGCGTCAGACCGCGGGCCACGATAGCGCCAGTTGTTCTCGCCCACGATGGTCCCGCAGCAGTCGCTCCAGCCCTTGGTGCCGACGACGCGCTCGCTGACGTTGTTGGCCGTGCCCTCGATCTGGCGGCACATGCTGATCGTCTTGACATCGCCGGGATAGGTGAATTCGACGCCGAAATGATCGAAGATATTGCCGTACTTGGGGTCGGTGCGGTACTGCCGGCCCCCGAGGCCGTGCACCGCCTCCGGCTGAACGTCATTGAACGCCCAGTTGACCACGTCGAGATTGTGCACGTGCTGCTCACAGATGTGGTCGCCCGAAGCCCAGGTGAAGTACAGCCAGTTGCGGATCTGCCACTCGACGTCGCCCTGGCCGGGCTGGCGCTCGCTGACCCACAGCCCGCCCATGTTCCAGTAGCATTGGGCCGACACGAGGTCGCCGATGGCGCCGTCGTGAATGCGCTTCATCGTCTCGACATATTCGAACTGATGACGGCGCTGCGTGCCGGCGACAACCCCCAGACCCTTCTGCGTGGCTAAGTCGGAGGCCTCGATCACCATCTTCGCGCCGGCCGGACAGACCGCCACCGGTTTCTCCATGAACACGTTCTTGCCCCGACGGATCGCCTCGGCGAACTGTGGCGGCCGGAATCCCGGCGGCGTCGCCAGGATGACTAAGTTGATGTCATCGAGGGCCAGGAGTTGTTTGTAGGCATCGAGGCCGACGAAGCAACGGTTGTCTGGGACGCTGAAATCCGTTTTGAGTTTCCGGAGTCGGTCCTCAAAGGCATCCGCCAGAGCGACGATCTTCACGCCGGGCGAGGAACTGACGCAGTTGTGGGCCGCACCCGAGCCGCGCCCGCCGCAGCCGACGACGCCCACGCGGATCTCATCGCTGCCCTGGGCATAGGCCAGGGGGCCGGCCGCTCCAGACAGCACCAGGGTCCCGGCCGTCATTGCCGAACTCCTCAGGAGTTCTCGTCTTGTCCAGTTTCTTCTCTTGACCATAATCTGAGCTCTCCAATGCTACGTGTATGGGGTACCTCCGTCATGTATAACGGCATGATCTGCAAACAAACCGGGCGCCTGTCCGGTAGGACGTGTGTGCCGGCGATCGGGCGAGGACCGCCGTCGTCTGTGCTGTTTGATGGGCCATACGCACTGTCAGACGCTTGTCGTTCGCGAATTATTGGCAATAAACCACGTCCCTGCGGGGATTGCAAGCCTGTTTTTGGCGACACAGGCAATTTGGGCGAGGCATGGACGAGAGCGACGAGAAAGGCCTGGTGGACACAAACCCGTCTACAGAGTCTGTGTCCATGGCGCCGGCGACAACCCTTGAATCCGCGACGCCCGCCCGGTACGATGAGTCCGGTTGTGGCATGGATTTGATTGAGCATGGCGATCGTAGCATTGCAGGACATCCACGTGGCATTCGGGCCGGAGGTCGTTTTGGACCATCTGGACCTCCAGCTCCATCCGGGCGAGAAGGTCGGCATGGTCGGCGCCAACGGTTCGGGCAAAACGACCATCCTTAGGCTGATCACCGGGCAGATCACCCAGGACATGGGCCGGGTCATCCGCCAGAAGGGACTGCGCATCGGCTACCTGCCCCAGGAGGCCACCTTCAGCGGCGCGCGGACCGTTCTGGAGGAGATGCACGCCGGCGTCGAGGAGATCTTCCGACTCCAGGAGGCGATCCACGCCGTCTCGCATGAGATGGAGCACGTGACCGGGACCGAGCTCCAGGCCAAGATGCGTCACTACGACCGGCTGAACCACGAATTCGAACTGGCCGGCGGGTACGAGTACGAGACCCGCATCCAGATGACCCTGGCGGCTCTGGGCTTCGAGCCCGAGTTGCACCACGTCAAGACCTCCGCCCTCAGCGGCGGCCAGCTCTCCCGCCTGGGACTGGCCCAGGTCCTCATGCTCCAGACAGACCTGCTGCTGCTCGACGAGCCCACGAACCACCTGGATCTCCAAGCCACCGAGTGGCTGGAGCGGTTCCTGGCCAACTATCGCGGGGCCGCGGTCATCATCAGCCACGACCGCTACCTGCTGGACCGGGTGGCGTGCAAGATCATCGAGGTCGAACGCGGCCAGGCCAAAGTCTGGCCCGGCAACTACAGCAACTTCGTCCAGACGAAAGAGATCGTCCTGCTCCAGCAGGAGCGGGAGTACACCCGCCGGGTCGAGATGATCGAGCGGACGCGAGACTTCATCGCCCGCAACAAGGACCAGGAAGGCATGCGCGGGACCGCCAAGGGTCGCAAGACCCGCCTCAACCGCTTGCTCAAAGAGAATCCCGACTTCTTGGACAAGCCGACCAGCCAAAGGACCATCGCCTTCTCCTTCGGCAAGACCGGCAAAGCGAGTGAGCTGATCCTCCGCTGCGAGGGCCTGGGCAAATCCTACGGCGAGTTGACGCTGTTCGAAGACCTGACGTTCGATGTTCTCAACGGCGAACGGCTGGGCATCACCGGTCCCAACGGCACCGGCAAGACCACGCTGATCGAGCTGGCCTTGGGCCGGACCGAACCCACCGCGGGCACGATCCGCATGGGCGAGACCCTCCGCATCGGTTACCTCGACCAGCACGGCGACGTCCTCGACCCCACGCGCAATGTCCTCGACGAAGCCTGGAGCGCCAACCCCGAGCTTGTGCCGGAAGAAGTCCGGCGGCGTCTGGGCGCGTTCCTTTTCTCCGGCGACGACGTGTACAAGCTCTGCAGCGAGCTCAGCGGCGGCCAGCGCAGCCGCCTGATGCTCTGCAAGCTCGTCCTCTCGGCCCCCGACGTGCTGATCATGGACGAGCCCACGAACCACCTGGACATCGCCAGCCGGGAGATGCTGGAGGAAGCGCTGGACGACTACACCGGCACGATCCTCGTCGTCAGTCACGACCGTTACTTTCTGGATCGAACGGTAGACAAGCTGCTCGTGATCGGCACAGATGAGTTCGGCGCGCGGCAACTCGGCCGGACCGAATTCATCGTCGGCGCGCCCGCCTACTCCGCCTACGCCGACACAATCCGCCGTCGGATCGAAGCCGGCGAGTTGAAAGAAGCCCAGGCCGCGGAAGTCAGAAACCAACAGTCAAAGATCAAGAATCAGAAATCGCAAGCATCCCCAGCCAAGAAAGCACCGGACGAGCTCAAGCGTTTCAACAAGTTCACGGTGGACCAGATCGAGGACATGATCCTACGAACGGAGCACGAGATCGACGAAATGAAGCAGCGTTTCGGCGACGCGGAGACCTACAAGAACCCTGACCGCCTCGCGGACTTACAGCAGACCTACGAAGCGAAGCAATCCGAGCTCGACCTCCTCTACCGCGCCTACGAACGACGCGCGGGGTAGTCTGTCGCATTCACAGATAAGCAGGGGCCACGACGACACGCCCTTTTGTGCTCTTCGGACTTCCCAAAACACGCCACATTTGGTACCATACGGTGATAGGTAACCGCACCGATTGCAGCGCAGAGATTCGCTCGAAAGAGAACACAATGAACGTTGTGGACGAGGCAAAAGAAGAGATCATCAGGCTCTGTGAGAGATACAGAGTGAAGGAACTGTACGTCTTTGGTTCTGTACTGCGTGAGGACTTCGGACCGCACAGCGATGTGGATATGGCGGTTGTGTTCGCGCGGGCCGGGGTCGCCGGCAGCTTCGACCAATACTTCGATTTCAAGACCGGGTTAGAGCAGTTGCTCGGACGACCTGTCGATCTGGTATGCGCCGCCAGTGTCCGCAATAGCGTCTTCCGCCGGGAACTGGACGAAACCAAGAGACTCATCTATGCGGCATAGCTCGAAGAAACTCTGCGAGGACATTCTGCGGGCAATCGATGAGATTGGGGCCTTCTGTCATCTCAAGACCGTCACGGATTTCCGAGCCGACCGCACTCTCCAGCTCGTGGTCGAGCGCGAGTTGGAGATCATGGGAGAAGCGATGGCTCGTCTGCAAAGAGAGCATCCTGACCTTGCGGCTCAGATCACAGACGCCCACAAGATCGTGGGCCTGCGCAACGTGCTCGCTCACGGGTACGACATTTTGGAACACGAGATCCTCTGGGACATCGTGGAGAACAAGCTCTCCTCCCTCCGGCACGAGATAGGGCGGCTCTCCTGACGCTATTCCACCCGGCGGCAGGGCCGCCCATGAATTGAACACTTCAATCAGTTCGCAACGAACCAGATCGAGGACATGATTCTGCGGACGGAGCACGAGATCGACGAGATGAAGCAGCGTTTCGGCGACGCGGAGACCTACAAGAGTCCCGACCGCCTGGCGAGCTTGCAGCACACCTACGAAGCCAAGCAATCCGAGCTGATGTCCTGGAATCGCAGGGGCTGATCACCGTTGTTGCCACGCTGCAGCCGATTGCTACGTACTAAGGCACTCTAACAAAACCGTAGGATTCGTCGCCAGCAGATGAGCAGACACCCAATGATGAGGAACGCTTGATGAATGTCGTCACGCTTCTCATACCGCACCCGCAAGCGTCTTTGGTTGAAGAGCCAATCGAGGGCCGCTTCCACCACGTAGCGATACTTCCCGAGCCCGCTGCCGTGTTCGGTGTTCCGCTGGGCAATCCAGGGTGTCACTCGACGTTGACGCAGAGGCGGACGGATTTTCTCTTCGGCATCGTAGGCTCGATCCGCCAGCACCTCATCCGGGCGCTTTCGCGGCCGACCCCGGCGTTGCTTGATGGGGGGAATCGCATCCACTAGGCTCATCGCAACCTCCGAATCGTGCACGTTGGCCCCCGTATGCTCCACGGCCAACGGGGTCCCTTGCCCATCGACAATCAGATGCCGCTTCGAACCATTCTTGCCCCGATCCGTGGGATTCGGCCCCGTCTTCGTCCCCCCAAAAGCGCGCGGACCGAACAGCTGTCCATGGCCGAGGTGGACCAGTCGATGGCGTTGGCTTGCCCCAATTCGTCCAGGAAGGCCTGCCAGATCTTCTGCCAGACGTGCGCCGCTTGCCAATCGCGTAGCCGACGCCAGCAGGTCATGCCGCTGCCGCTGCCCATCTCCCGAGGCAGATACTCCCAGGGAGTGCCGGTCTTGAGCACAAACAGGATACCGGTCAGACCGGCGCGGTCCGACACGCGGGGGCGTCCTCCTTTCGGTTTGGGTGGCTCCGGCGGAATGTGTCCTTTGACGTGTTCCCATAGTTCCTCGGTGAGCAGGGGCTTGGCCATGGCCATGTCCTTCATGACATCAGACTCCGGCTTCGTACCTGATGAAATATCGGACGGTTGACCGCTACTTCCTTAGGTTTTGTTAGAGTGCCTAAGAGCGTGTGTGAGAAGTCCGTTTGGCCAGGTTTGAGGCGATGGATCATCAAGTTGATCATTGCCAGGTACACCCTCGTCTCGCTGCTCGTCGACAGCGTTTCGTAGTCCTTGCTCAGTCGCCGGTACTTGCCCAGCCAGGCAAAGGTGCGTTCCACCACCCACCGTCTCGGCAGAACCACAAACCGAGGCATGTCCCGGCGTTTGACAATCTCCACCACGCGCCCATACTGCTGTTGGGCCAAGAGGATAAAAGCTCCGCTATATCCTCCATCCGCCCAGATGCATCGCAGTCGATGAAACCGGGTACCCACGCGTTCGAGGACACGCCGTCCTCCGTCCCGGTCTTGGATATCCGCCGCATGTACCACCACCGCCAGGAGCAACCCGAGCGTGTCCACGAGAATATGGCGCTTGCGGCCTTTTACCTTCTTGCCGGCATCGTAGCCGCGATGCCCCCTTTTTCGGTTTTGACCGTCTGGCTGTCCAAAACCGCGGCGCTCGGCGTGGGTTGGCGGCCCACTTTCCGGCGGACCTGCTCGCGGAGGTGGTCATGAATCCGAGGCCACACGCCTTCCCGGCGAAATCGGCGGTAGTAGTAATGGACGGTGCCTCAGGGCGGAAACTCATGAGGCAACATCCGCCAAGAGCGGCCGGTCCGATTCAGATACAGAATCCCGTCGATGACCTCACGCATATCCACGGTCCGTGGCCGCCCGCCTGGTTTGGACGCGGGAATCTGGGGTTCAATGAGCTTCCACTGCTCGTCCGTCAAACCACTGGGATATGTCGTCCTTGCCATATCCTTGCTATCGGCCGAAAACCGTCAACACGACCACTTTTCACACACGCTCTTAATCGGCTCTTGAGATCGTAGAAGTGCCGATGAGTGATCTCCCCGATAGCCGCTCGGCTGTCTTGATGTTCAAGATACAGGTTGCAGAGGGCACGCAGAGATTGGCCTGCCCCCTCCTCTTCCAACCTGCCACGCCCTGCATGCAGTGAAGAAGCTTGCTCGCGGTATAGGCGGAGCGCTTCCCGCTTGTCTTTGCCGAAGTAGTAGATCTTGTCACGGATTTTCTTGCAATACTGGCCGGTAGGGTGTAAGGTCTCGGGGTACTTGCTATTTCGGCACCTGGGTGTTCGTCCTTAGGATGTGTTTCTGAAGCATCTTCTGCCATGATGCGTGCCTGCGACATCTTGATGGCTGCAATAGCAAAGACTTGGGAGTGTAGCTCAGTCGGTAGAGCAACGCACTTTTAATGCGTAGGTCCTGGGTTCGAATCCCAGCACTCTCATTGAAGCGTAAGACGTGATGCTATAAGGACTTATCCCCATTTCGCTTCATCGCCTTTTTGGCGATCATGACGCCAAATTGGCCTTGGGCGTCAGTTTCCTTCCCAGCGTTGGTGATCAAGCTGTCGGCGGCGGCGGCTGCCTTGGTCCGCTGGCTCGCATCGACCTGGGAATAGAACTTCATCGTGGTTGCGATGGACGAATGCCCCATCAGTTCCTTGGTAACGCGCGGTGAGAGAACATCGGCTCATTTCTTGCCAGCGCATTTCCGCCATGTACGGGGCGAGAAACTGCCATTGGGCTTGATGCCAGCCCTCTTGACCACGACGGCCAAGACCGAACACTCGATTCCGGCTCCCAACGATGCCCCTGGCGACAATCCCAACGGCGTTCGCATCCCTGACACGACTCATCACCTATCGCCTGAAGAACGCGCCGTAGTCCGTGTTCCGCAGTTCTCCCGCTCTCGCCACCCGCTGAGTCTATGGCGGACCAGTCACTTCCCGGAAGGTACCGAGGGTAGGCCGGCCAATTCCTGCCGCAGGAACGCCACGCAGCCGAGAACCTGCGCTGCGCTGAGCCCATGGAGTAAGAGCGCCCCTCGGAACCGATATGTGTGCAGCAAAGAGAGATAGCGATCATAGTCCAGCTTGCCTTGACCGGCCGCGAGGTGGCCCGCGTCGCCATCGTGGTCGAGGTCCTTGGCGTGCGCCAGGACGATATCCTTGCCCACCAGGGCAAACGCCTCATCGAGGATCTCACGCATCCGCGGCAGTTCGCCGGCATGGAACAGGTTTGCCGGGTCGATCGTGACTTTCAGGTGCGGGGACCCAATCTCGTCCAGAAGTCGCCGCGCCTTCTTCGCCGAATCCACGAGGTTGTTCACCTCGGGTTCGAAGGCCAATACCACACGAGTCTGCCGGGCGATCTCGGTGGCCTCACGTACGCAGGCGGCCATGTCGCGCCATGCCTCCGGGGAGTCGTTGTCCGGGTGACGGCGCCACATGCCGCCGCGATCACGCGTACCTGTGCACAGGTGAATCTTCGAAGTACCCAATTGCGGACAGGCCTCCGCGAGGACCCGTAGCCGCCGCAGGCCTGTCCGGCGATGTTCAGCGTCGGGGTGGCTCATATTGAAGGTGCCCTGGACGGATGCGATCGTGATCCCACGGGCGGCGGCCTCGCGCCGAATTCGGCCGGACACTTCCAGCGGAACCTCGTCAGGCATGTCCGGCAGGCCGGCACAGTCCAGGCTCACTTGCACACAATCAAGACCGCAGGCCTTGACGGCGTCCAAGCGTGCTTCCAGGGTGCCGTTTCTGAACGTGCCCAGCAGAATACCGATCTGGATCGCTGCAGAGGCATTCGACTCGGCCGCCGCCAGCAGGCTTCGCGGGCCATTCATTCCCAGGGTGAGGGCGGTGACTTGGGTCGCTTGTGTCAGAAACTCACGGCGGTTCAGTTGCTGCCTTGCTTTGTTCATGCGACTGGCTCCTCTGGTCATCGAGAACGTGGGCACGGGTAATGCAGCCATGACTTATACCTTGCTCCCGCACTCCCTGCAACACTTGCCCCAGTTCAGCAGTACATGGTCGCACACCGGACACCTGCGGACCACGGTACCTGCCTTCGGGCTGACCAGGAGGATCAGCAGGACCACAATCATCGTGACCGCTGTCCCGGTGAGGTATTCCGCTCGAATACTCCGGGCCCAATTCACCACCCCGTGCTCAGCCAGCCAGTTGGCCACCGACACAATGCTGCCCAGGAGGAACATTGAACCGATCAATCCCAACACGATGATCTTCCGAATCGTCAGACTCATAGTTCACCCTTTCTCAGGAAGGCATCTCGTGGTCTGTCCGCGGCGACATCCGCTCTCGCGGACGTACACAATCACATCCTGTTGACGCCGGAATGCCAGCGGCGGAGTTTATCGCCTGGGCCATATCACGCAGCAAGGCCCGAGGATTTCGCAGGAGATCACTGATCTCGTGATCCGATTCAAGCGCGACCAAACTCAAGAACGATTCTCGTCACCTGCCTCGTGACCAGGCTTGAAGAATCCTCGCGGCGAGCATAGACTCAGTCCACGGAAGCACCGTAGGTGCCTAATAGTTGAAAGGACCACCATGCGGAAAGGAGAATAGGGATCGTGCGAATCGTGGTTCTTGACGGGCAGACTCTCAATCCTGGGGATTTGACGTGGGACGCACTGAAAGGACTGGGCCCGTGCGAAGTCCACGACTGGACCCCACCGACGGAGATTGTAACGCGGGCCTGCGGGGCGCAGATCGTCTTGACGAACAAGGCGGCCCTGTCTCGGACAACGATCGGGCAACTGCCCGGGCTCCGGTATGTCGGCGTTCTGGCAACCGGGTACAACATGGTGGATATCGAGGCGGCCACAGAGAGGGATATCTGCGTGACGAACGTCCCCGCCTACGGCACGCCGTCCGTGGCGCAAATGGTGTTCGCCCATCTGCTGCACCTCACACAGCACGTGAGCGAGCACAGCCGGTCCGTCCACGACGGCGACTGGAGCCGCAGCCGTGACTTCTGCTATTGGAATTATCCCCTCATAGAACTGGCGGGGCTGACAATGGGCATCGTCGGTCTCGGCCGAATCGGCCGCCAGACGGCGAGACTGTCCCGGGCCTTCGGAATGAACGTCATCTACTTCGATGTGATGACCCCAACGCCCGGGCCGACGGAGGCTGCTGCCGTGGATTTGGATACCCTGTTTCGCGAAAGCGACGTCGTCAGCCTGCATTGCCCTTTGACGGAAGACAATCGCGGATTCGTTAATCGGCAGCGGCTGGAGATGATGAAGCCCACGGCCTTTCTCATCAACACCAGCCGGGGATTGCTG